>Ga0209526_10000190_pt1 | contig 37915 bp, 30 predicted proteins | sample JacPinW_OM2H0_M1_FD_188566 | JGI IMG/M metagenome (GOLD analysis project Ga0209526, IMG submission 188566) | Forest soil microbial communities from Algoma, Ontario, Canada - Jack Pine, Ontario site 1_JW_OM2H0_M1 (SPAdes) (version 2) | ecosystem: Environmental > Terrestrial > Soil > Boreal... | reverse complement strand
GGCGATGAGGTTCAGGTCGCAGGGTGTGGTCGTCGCATGTCCGGCCGCTGAAGGAAGCCAGCTGGCTGCCCGCGCCGGAAGGCCCACTCGGCGTTACGATGCGGCTCTACTCCCCGCAGCCACCCGTGCTCAACGGCACCTGGGCACCGCCGGCGGTGCGGCGAGCCTGCCCCCGGCAATTGTGGATCTTCCGGTACCAGGTCTCCGTGCCGAGTGACAGTAATGGTGACTTGCCACGGTAACAAAGAGAATCACAGAAAGCATTTCACCTGCTTCAAAGGCAACTTCTTGCAGGCGCCTGATTGCATGTCGATAAGCACTACCCGCACGTTGTACTTGCCATACAGCGCAGAAGAGCCGGTCACAACTGGGATGTCGCCCCCTGATGGCATCCGGAGTAAAGTCCGCTAGAAAGACAGCCCGCCCAACGTTGCGGGGGCAACTCACGCTGAGGTGATCTCGGTGCGCCGGAATCGGCTTGCGGCCCTTGGCATGGCTGCCGCGATCACATTGCTGATCGGGGCATGTAGCGGCGGTCGGCCGCAGGTGAGTCCCTCGAAAGGGCACGTACCGTCCCCCCATCCGGGGTGGGTGATTCCGTCCACGTACCAGCAAGCGTGCGCTAACGAAGGCTCCACCTGTCTCTCGAACGCTGCCGGGATCATCCCCGCCGCGTTGAAGAGGCCACTGCACTTCCCCGTGCTCCGGCCTGGTGAGAGGTGCCCTGCCTCCCACGGCTTGCCAGTCAACAACTCCATCTTCGGCGGCGTTGCGCTTGGAAACGGACCCGTCCGGCCGAGCCTGGCTGAGCTGTCTGTGAGCGACGCGCGCCGAGGCATCGCCGATCTCCTCGGCCGAACCAGTGCTCCACCACCATGGCTCGTTGTCAAGACGCTGTGGTTCAGCGTGCCCGCCTATCAGGGCCCCTTCGTCATCCGCGCGGAGCGGCTGGGACGCCCTGGACCGATCGCCTTGGGTGAGTCGCCCACGCTTGCTCCGCTTGTCGTGCCGCCAGGGCCCACAATGAACGGAGGTCTGGGGTGGCGCACGGCACCGGGAGGCACCTGGGTCAAGTCTCCGGGATGTTACGCCTGGCAGGTAGACGGCCTAACATTCAGCTACATAATCGTCGTCCAAGCCATGCTTCACTAGTATCGCGGGGTGCCGGTAGTGAATGTAGGCCACCAGAGTTCCCATCCGCAGCCGCCGCGTCGCCTGAGCCAGTGCCGTCAGCGTGATTCAGCCTTCCAGGCAGGGATCGGAGGGGTCTGCGTGATGGATCGCGTAGAAGTGATCGGACGTCCAGCCGGACTCGAATAGCTCGATGTCGTCGGCCACGCGCCATACTCGAGCATGGCGTTCCAGGTGGTGTCCTGTGGTGAGGTCTTGAAAGCGAAGCGCATACCCGAAACTAGGCCCGGGCGGACTGACCGTCTTCTGCACCGCGGTAGCGATCAAGTGGAGCCTTCCTTGGTGGCCAGCAGTGCCCACAGGAAGTCCTCACCGAAACAAGGCCCCTGGCCGTCTGTCTTCTTCATCTGCCGAAGCACACGCAGGGAGAAAGGTGCCTTGTCCCATAGGGTACGCAGGCGATCTTCTGAGTAGCCCAGGCCGCCGCCGAGACTCGCCTGCTTGTATACCTGCTGGTCGGTGTAGCCACTCCCGCCTTCGGGCCGGAAACACACCAGCCCGTAGCTGCCGCCTGGCTTCAGGGCCCGGTGCACCAGTTCGGCATAGTCTTTGCGGCGGTGCGGAGGAAGATGATGGAAGCAGCCCGAGTCATAGACGAGGTCGTAGGACCCTTCGGTGAACGTCGCATCGAAGATGGAGCAGCACTGGAAATCCACCGGGGCGCGGGCCTGTTTCGCCCGCTCCTTGGCCCATTCGATCGCCTGGGCCGAGAAGTCAACGGCATCGACGCTGCATCCGAGGCTGGCCAGATAGGTAGCGTTCCGCCCGTGTCCGCATCCCAGCTCGAGCACACGTGCCGGAGTGAGCATGCCTGCGCTGAACCACGCAACGAGGTTCTCGTCGGGCCATTCGGCAAGAACGGGCACGGCTTGGCGCGATCTGCGAAGAACTCATTCCACCGGGCGTCGCCTCCGCCCGCCAGCAGGGCGTCGAGCATGCGCAGCACGTCGTCGCTGGTGTAGATGAACTGGTCCTGCACCTGCCCTCCTTATCCAATCCTCCCTGATCATGAAAGACGCTGGGGAATGAGCTAGTAACGGGCGATTACTTGGCGGGCGAAACGGGCCATTTCCTCGCGCTGCGGCGAGAACTGCAGCAGCATCAGGCCCACCCCGGCCTGCTCGTAGGCGCGGAGCCGGTCGATGATCTGATCGGGCGTGCCGATCAGACCGCTGCGCAGCCCCCGGTTGGAGACGCTGTATTCCTCCAGGGAGACGCGCGACTCAAGCTGCGACCCCTCGACGAAGTCCTGGTAGGAGGCGTAGGCCTCGGGGGAGGAGCGCACATCGAGGATCCGCTCCAGCTCAGCCTGTGCCGCTGCCTGTGTGTCCCGGCAGATCACGTACCCGGAGACGCCGAACATCAGCGCAGGCCGGCCGGCGGCCGCCCGCCGCGTGGTCAGCTCGGCGACCTTGGCCGCGATGACCTCGGGCGCGTCCCCGTGCATCACATAGGCATCGGCCTGCTGGGCGATCACTTCCTTGGCCTTGGGCGACTCGCCGCCCATGTAGACGGCCGGGAGCCGGGCCGGCTTGGGCTCCAGCACCGCGCCGGCCAGCTGGTAGAGCGGGCCGTCATGAGTCACCGTGTCCTCGCGGAGCAGGCGGCCGACCACGTCGAGCCATTCCTCGGTGCGCGCATACCTGGCGTCGTGGACGTCGAACGGCGCACCGTACTGGGCCGCCTCGTCCTTCCACCACGATGACACAACGTTGAGCGACAGCCGGCCCGGCGCGATCGTGTCCAGCGTGGACAGCGCCTTGGCGGTCAGCGCCGGTGAATGGTAATTCGGCCGCACGGCCAGCATGAGCTCCAGCCGCTCGGTCACGGCGGCCACCGCCGGGGCCAGCGTCCAGCAGTCCAGCGACGGCGCGTGATGGCCCTTGATGTCGTTGAGGTTCAGCTCGGCGATCAGGGTCAGATCGAAGCCGTGCTGCTCACTCTCGATGGCCAGGTCACGGAGGTAGGGCCAAGCGATGCTCATGCCCTCGTCCCGGACGTTGCGCAACCAGCCACCGAAAATCGGCATCCAGTACCCGAACCTCATCCGCCGCCTCCCTGTCCCTGCCGGGCCCGCCGGGGCTGCGCCGGCTCTCCCACGACCTCGGCCCGGGAGGCCTCGGCGAGGAGCCGTCCGAAGAAGGCCGCCACCGCCCGCAGCGCGGGCCGCGGCGCGGCCGTCTCGATCGCCGCGTTGTAGTTCGTGGTGGTGTTCACGTCGTAGGTCACCAGGCGGCCGTCCACCGTCTCGATGAACTCGAAGCCGGCGATCTCGATTCCCTCCTGGCGGGCGAAGTCCAGGTAGCGCCCGATGATCGGATGATCGAACCCCTCACGGAGCGCGAACAGCCCGGGTCCCGGGGCCTGATCCGCCGCGCAGGCATCCGCCGCGCTGGCATCCGCGGCGCAGGCATCCGCCGGGCAGAGCTCGAAGCCGCCCCGGGCGGTGTCCGCGCTGATCGCGTAGACGCACTCGCCGCCGACCAGTTCCACCCGGGTGATCACCGGCTCGGCGGCCCGCAGGTACTCCTGGAGCAACGTGATGCCGTCAACCGGGGCCGTGTACCCGGGCGAGGAGACGTACGCGGCGAACTCGTCATGGCTCTCGAACAGCCGCACGCCCAGGCCCTTGCCACCCTGGTTGTGCTTGCTGATGAACGGCACCGGCAGCTTCCTGGCCGCGGCGGGCAACTCCGCGCGGCCGGCCACCGCCACCGTGCGCGGTACGTCGAAGCCGGCCTTCCGCAGAGCCGTCAGCTGGGCCGCCTTGCTGACCTCCAGCTCGAGAACCCGCCGCCCGTTCACCACCCGCCGCCCGCCGTCTTCCAGCCAGCCAAGCAGGGCACGGGCCTGATCCTTGGCGTGCGGGTGGCCTCTGGTATGAGACGACGCGCTCACCCGTGACCAGAACACGCCCGGGGGCGGCCGGTCGTCGAGATCGAGCGCCCCCTCACCAAGCAGCCACTGCTCGTGTGGCACGCCCGCCGAATCGAAGGCGGCCGCGATCGGCGCGTACCAGTCCGGATTCTCGTGGAGCACGTGGACCTTCACCCGTGACCTCCCTCCGCGCGACCGCCGTTTCAGCCACAGCGTAGAGGGCTCGACGGGCGCTGGGCCGATGGCGGTCGAGCACCTGGCACCGGCGGGCGTAGCGGAGGCCTACAGCGCTCGGTTGTGGAGCGCGGGCAGATCGAGGATGAGCACGCTCCTGCGCCCGGTCTCTATCCAGCCCTTCAAGCGCAAGGATCTGAGCGCCTTGCTGACCGCCTCACGGGACGCGCCGATCCAGCTGGCCAGGTCGTCCTGCGTCAGCGGCAGCGTTATGTGCACACCCCGCTCTACCGGCTGGCCGTATTGTTCCGCGAGCTCGACGAGCTGCATCGCCAGGCGACGGGCTATGTTGTGGCACCCGAAATCGATCCGTTTCCGCTCCGCATTGCGTAGCCGTTCGCACAGCGAATCGACAACCAGCCACACGACTCCGCAGTGTGAGGACAGGAACGCGGCGAAATCCTGGTGCGAGATAACCAGCGCCTCCACTGACCCGAGCGCGATGACGGTCGCAGGCCGTGGCTTACCATCCGCGGCCTCGAGTTCTCCGATCAGCGCACCGGGACCCCGGATGTCGAGGACGATCTCCTTACCCTCGTCGGTGAGCGAGGACACCTTCACGATCCCTGAGAGCAAGACAGCGACCCATCGCGACGACTCGCCCTGGTTCAGCAACACACTTCCCCGGCGCCACCGGCGCCGTCGGCCGCATCGCATGAGATCGGCCACTTCCTCTGGCTTCAGCCTCGCTATGAACGATCCAGGCTCAGCGCTCATTCGCCGCGCCTGGACCTCGTCGGGGCCGTGCAGGTTGCCAGCACCCATTCGGTTCGCCTGTGACGAAGCCCGTCACTCCTCACCCCACTCATCTTCAAGCCCAGTTGCTTCATCCCGCGGGCAGCCATAGGTATCGCGCGATCCGGCGTGGCCTTCAGACAAGGCCATTGTTACCGATATACACGGGGCGCGCGCTGCGTGGGTTCAAGTAGCCGCCACTATTCTTCCTAGTACTCCAGCGCGGCCACCGCAAGATCATCAAGAGTCGACGCTACCCGCGATGAACAACCAGTGGCCGTTCTGCGTCCAGTACCGCCACGCGCAAGATCACGATCTCTGGCTGGAGTACTAGCGGCCGGAACTGCACCTTCCCTGAGTGGCGAGGGACGTAGAACCGTCGGCCCGGTACGCGGTCCACTGGCCTGGAACCCATTTTCGACACGATTGGAGGTTTGGCGATGACCGGTTACCTTGTGCTTTGCGCTCGGGTCATGATAGGCGCGGTCCTGCTCATTTCTGTGGCGGGGAAGACGCACGGGAGGCTGGCATTCGGCGAATTTCTGAACTGGCTACGCGACCTGACGGTCATTCCGCAGCGCCTCACCACAGCGGTGGCCGTGACGATGGTCGCGGCCGAGGCGGCGGCCGTCGCCCTGCTCGCGTTCCCCATGACGCTGGCGCTCGGGCTGGCGTGGGCGGCGGCGACCTTTGCCATCTTCGCCGCCTCCATCGCATGGATCGCTCATCTCGGCGTGTCGGTGCCGTGCCGATGTTTCGGTACCTCCGCGCGGCTGCTCGGGCTGTCCCAGATCGTGCGCGATATAGCGCTTGCATTGGTGGCGGCCTGGGCTGCGGTCTCGGCGTATCTCGAGCCGCAGCCGGTGCCCCCCGCGCCGGGCGTCGCGGCGGCGCTGCTGCTCGGCGCCGCTGCCGCGGTCCTCGTCATCCGCCTCGACGACGTCGTCGAGCTCTTCGTACCGCTGACGCGGCATATCTCCCCTCTCCCCAAGTGACACCATCGCGAGGTATCCGACATGTCATCTGCTATTTCCTTCGTCACGCTCGCGGCTCTGTCCGCCGTCAACCTGGTTCTCACCCTCGGCGTGGTGCGCAGGGTGAATCTGCTCACTCGCAGCGCCGCCGCCACTGTGGCCGCGGTCGGCGCCCAGCCCGATACGCCCACGCTGCCCGCAGTGGGCGCCGAACCAGCCGATTTCACGGCCCTGGCATTCGATGGTGACCACATATCCCGCGGCGACCTGATCGGACAAACGCTGGTCGGCTTCTTCGCCACCGGATGCACCCCCTGCAAGCAGTTGATCCTTCCCTTCATGTCCTACGCCGGGGCGCTGCCCGGCGGGCGGCAGCAGACGCTGGCCGTGATCGCGGGGATCGACAACGAGTCGGCCAAGCTGGCCGGGCTGCTTGACACGGTCGCCCGGGTGATCGTGGAGCCGGCCGGGGGACCCGCAGCGGCCGCGTTCGGCGTCGGGTTCTTTCCCACCGTGTGCATGCTCGACGATCATCGCGTCAGCGCCTCGGGGTTCGACATGAGCCGACTGCCGCCGGTCCAGTCTCTCGCGGCCGCATCATCGTGAACGCGGGACGCCGCGCAGCGGCGGGCCGGGCCTGTGACAGGCCCGGCCGCGGGTGACCGGCCGCCCGCGGCGGCCGGTCACCCGGTCGCGAGATACGACTCGGCCTGGAGGATGAACATCTGCGCGTACGCCCCGCCCGCCGCCAGGAGGTCCTCATGAGTGCCTTCCTCCGCGACCCTCCCGCCGTCGAGCACCACAATGTGATCAGCCTGCCGCACGGTGGAGAACCGGTGCGAAACGTAGATGGCGGTCCGGCCCGCAGCGAGGTCCCTGAGCCGGCCGAACAGTTCGTGCTCCGCGTGGGCGTCCAATGCGGCGCTCGGCTCGTCCAGGATCAGGATCGGGGCGTCCCGCATGAACGCCCGGCCAAGAGCGATCGCCTGTCGCTCACCGCCTGAGAGGTTGGCACCTTGATCGAACCACTTGCCCAGCGGCGTCTCATAGCCTTCCGAAAGGCCGGAGATCAGCTCGGCGGCTCCGGATCTGGCGGCGGCGGCCTCGATCCGCTGCAGGTCGTCGATATGGTCCACGTCACCAAGGCCGATGTTCTCACCGGCCGTCGCCTGATACGTCACATGGTCCTGGAACAGCGCACCGATCCGGCTGCGCAACTCCGCCGGATCGAGTTCCCGTATGTCGGTGCCATCGAGCAGGATCCGGCCGCCATCGGGGTCATAGAGTCGGCACAGCAGCTTGATCATCGTGGATTTGCCCGCTCCGTTCCTGCCGACCAGCGCCAGCATCTGTCCGGGCCGGATCTCCACACACACATCGTCGAGAACCCGGCTGGCCATGCCCGGGTAGCCGAATGAGACGTGGTCGAATACGACATGGCCCCGCAGCGATTCTGGCAGGACACGCGGCTGCGGCGGTGCCGTTATCCTCGCCGGAGCTGACAGGAGCCGGTAGAGGATATCCAGGTAGAGGTTGTTCTCATACATGCCGGCCGTTCCCTGGAATAGGGCCTGCACTGAGGTCTGCACCGAGGTCGCAGCCACCGCGTAGAAAGTCATGTCGCCCAGTGTGAGCCGCCCGGAGAGGGCCGCGAACGCGACATATCCGTAGGTTGCCGTGCCAGCCACCGTGCTGATCGACGTCAGCGCCATGCCTGCTAGGTGGCGACGGACAATGAGGCGCCGCTGCCGCGCGTAGAAGGAGTCCGCCAGCAGCCGGAAGCGCCCGATGAGGAATGGGGCGAGGCCGAACAGCTTCACTTCCTTCGCGTAGGTATCGGTCGCCACGAGATCGTTCAGGTACTGCATGCGCCGCCGCATCGGGGACGTCAGCAGGGAGACGAGGAACCCGCGCTTGCCATATCTCGCGTCGGTTACGAACGCTGGGAGCGGGGCGAGCAGGGCGAGCACAGCGAGCGCTGGGCTGAGCGTGACCAGCAGGCCGATCATGGTGGCGAAAGTGACCATCGTCTGGACCAGCCCGAAGGCGCTGCTGAGCATCGTAAGCGGCCGGACCTGAACCTCCTGGCCCGCCTGGCGGAGCAGGTCGTAGGAGCCAGAGTCCTCGAAAAACAGCAGGTCCAGCTGGCTTGCATGGGTCATGACCTTCGACTGGATCAGCAGCGTCAGCTTGTCCTGCAGCAGTTGCCTGCACATTTCCCCGCCCGACGTGGCAAGAACGTTCCCGCCGGTGACCGCCAGCTGCGCGCCGATGAGAACGGCGATCGCGGCGGTCGGCGTCAGCGGCGCATGTGGGACTCCCAGCAGCGGCAGGTTCACGGCCGCGTGCTTGCTGCGGATCGAGGCAGCAACCGTGTTGATCAGGAGACGCGCGATGGCGGCGGTGGCCGCGGGGACCAGGCCGGACGCCGCGGTGGCCAGGCCGAGGCCGATGGTGAGGGCGGGACCGGCCTGCCAGGCGAGGCGGAGCACCCGGGGAAGTGCCGCGAGCGTGCCGCGGACCTGCGCGCCGATGCCGCGAAGGCGCTCCCGCACTCCGCGACCCGGTCCGGCGTCGGCCACATCAGGTATGTCCGCACCGCCAGTCAACCCGCTCCGGCCGTCCGCGCCCCCAGCATCGCCGGTGAACCGGACCGACGTCATACGGACACCGTGGAGATCCGCTCGGCGTCGGTGCCCGCGGGCGCCTCGCACCGGCCGCCGAGGTGGCGCGCGAGGAACCGTTCCACTGCCGCGTGGAAGGCTGTCCGGTTGCCTGGCCTGGTGAGAGTGTGGCCTTCGTCGGGGAATAGCAGGTACTCGTGGGGTATCCCATGACCCCGTAGGGCGGCCACCAGTTGCTCTGCCTCGTGGCGGCGAATCCGTGGGTCGTTTGCCCCTTGGCCGATCAACACCGGGACGCGGATGTCGCCGACACGCGACAGCGGTGACCGGGACCAGAGGAAATCCGCGTCCTTGACCGGGTGGCCGACGCGGCGGTGCAGTTCCTCGATGGTCGGAGTCCACGTCCCCGGAATAGAGGTGATGAAAGACCGCAGGTCCGAGGCGCCGGCGAAGGAAATGGCGCACGAGAAGACCTGCGGCCTGAATGCGGCGGCGCACAGCGCGGTGTAACCACCGTAGGACGCACCGAAGATGGCGACGCGGTGCGGGTCGGCGATTTTCGCCTCCACGAGGAAGCTGACAGCCTCGATGACATCGTCGAGCATCCGGCCACCCCACTCCCGGTTGCCGGCATTGAGGAAGTCCTTGCCATAGCCGGTTGAGCCGCGATAATTCACCTGCACGCACAGGTAACCGCGGTTGGCCAGCCACTGCGGCAGCGCGCGGAAACCCCATCGGTCCCGGGTCCACGGGCCGCCGTGGACCTCGACGACCGTCGGCAGCCGGTGCCGGGGCTCGCCGGGCGGAAACGTGATGTAGCCGTGGATTCGCAGGCCGTCGCTCGCGGTGAAGTGGAACATTTCCATCCGCGCGAGGGGCTGATGCGCCAGCTCGGGCAGGTGGTCGAAGAGGAACGTGACCTCACCTGTCGTCCGGTCATACATGTGATAGCTGGCCGGAGCGTCATCGGTATTGTCGAGCACCAGCCACCGCCGGTCTGCGCGGTCGCGGCCGAGCACCATAAGATCCCCGCTGCATCCGCCGCGTAGCAGCGCGAGGTCGCGCGTGAGCGCCGGGTCCAGGATCTCGATCTCCCGTCGCTCGCGCTCGACGAACGCCAGTCGAGGCATGCCCGACGACGGATGCAGCTCCGCTCCGGTGACGTCGTAGCCCTCCCGGTCCTCGAACAGCACCGTGGTCTCGCCGGTCCGCGGGTGCAGCAGCAACAGCCTGGTGCACCGGGCGTCACGGGAGGAAAGGACTACCAGCTGACCGTCGATGGTGACCCCGAGCAGCGCGAACGTCGCCAGGTCCGCGTGGTCGACCCGGTACAACGATCGCCAGGGCTCGGCTGGCTTTTCGCGGGTCATGACGTCCGCGCCGCCGTCCGGGCGCGGCGCGAGCGCGGCCGCGAGCCGCAGCCCCGGATCGGCGAGGAAATCCGCGAAGCCCGGGTTCTGCTCGGTCAGCTCGAGTCCGCCAGCGAGATCGGCCCGATACAGGTCGTGCAGCGTGGGATCACGCCGGTTCAGGCCGATGAGCAGCGTGCCGGGGGTCTCCGGCGTGAGCGCCACGACCCTGGCCTGAACCCCCGGGAACGGTGTCAGGTCACGGACCTGGCCAGTCGCCAGGTCCACCGCGTACAGGTGGGTGTTCTCGTCGCCGTTGCGATCCTGTATGTAGAGCAGGTGACGGCCGTCGAACGCCCAGGCGAAGGCGCGCATGCCGCGCGGGTCGGCCATCACCGGCCGAAAATCCTGGGCACCGGGCGTCCCCACCCAGATGTTGGTGCCATCACCGTCGGGTGCGATGTAGGCCAGCCGGTCACCGGACGGAGCGAGCGCCGGTGACAGGCGCGGCGGACTACCAAAGAGAACGGAGCGCGGAATGAGCGGCGGGGCAGTCATCGGGCTTCTCGTCCGCTCACCCACGGGGCGGGCTTGCAGCCGGGGCGCGCGTGAGGAAGCCCTCACGCAGCAGGATGCGGAGCAGCACCAGGCGTCCCCGATCGTCCAGCTGGCCGGGGATCTCGCGGCCGGTGAGCTCGGCGGAGTCGGCCACGAAACGAACCTCCGGAGCGATCCTGCCGGGCATCCGGATGCTCTTTCCGTGGAATCTCAGGTAAACCGCGCCGTTGTCTGCCGTCACGGTGCAGGACATGGCCTCGCGAGGACGAACCGGGGTGTCCAGGTCCAGGCTGTGCAGAGCTTCCAGGTCGAGAAGGTGGCCGCCGAGCTGTGGCTGACTGTTGTCCAGCAGCGCACGTCGTGCTTCAGTGATCAGCGTTCCCGCATCAAGCTGGTCACGCACGTTACCGAGCAGTGCCGTGAGCCGGTTCTGCGCCGCCTGCTGCCAACCGTCGCCCGTCACCGCCTGGGGAAGCGCTTCGCGCAGGCCAGCATCGCGGTGCAACGCTTCATTCACCGCGATTTGAATTATCGCGCCCCACGTCAGCGGGGAGGCGCCGATCGTCAGGTGGAGTGAGGCATCGTCACCGGAGGTCGCGTCGTGGACGGTCCCCCGTGGCAGGTACAGCAGGTCGCCTGGCTCCAGGTCGAACTCGCGGACGGGCCCGCCGGGTTCCCTCCCCTGATCGGCTTGGCGATGCTCGGTCAGCGGAAGCCGCACCGGGGACTCGTAGAGACGCCAGTGCTTGGTGCCGTGGATCTGGGCGACAAAGACGTCGTGGGTGTCATGATGCGGCTTGAGTCCCTGAGCATGCCGCGGCGTGAGGTAGACGTTCGTCTGGACCGTCGCGGATAGCTCGGCGGCCACCGCCGCGCACAGGCGGGCCAGCGGTGGCCAGCGCTCGTGCAGGTATAGCACGGTGATGGTGGCGCCTGCCCGGTACTGACCGTAGAGTTCCTCCGCTGCCCGCCCCGCGCCGCTAGCGGCCAGGCTCGGCAGCGGGATGCCGTTGCCCTGGCTGACAAGCCGAATGGTGGACTCTGGCACGCTCATCGTGGACAGGATGCGGTCCATGTCGTCCAGGGTCAGCAGGTGCGCGTAGTAGGCCGGGTCGGCCCGCTTGACGACTAGGGGCATCTTCTCCCTGTAGTCGCGGTCGAACGTCTCAGCGTCCACGGGGTGGATCAGCTCCATGAGGCCGTAGTCCGGCCGGCCCGCACGGGTCTGCGTGGTCGTGGTGGATGCCGATGTCATGATGGTGCGCCCTCTTTCTCCGTGCTCGGTCGGCCGCGATAACCAAGGCCACCTGGTTGTCATGTCTGGGTGCGGTGGGAGGCGGCCATCCCGTGGCCGCCTCCCACCCAGTGCTCGATCAGGTGCAGTGCCGCGGCCCTCCGTTGACCGAGGAACAGACCGCCTGGACCGGGTCGCTCGGATCGTTGTCGAACGTGTAGAACTCTGGGCTGACCGGTGCGCTGACCTCGATTTCCTCCGGAGTCAGGGATGTTTCCTGTGTCATCGGAATTCCTCCTTGGTGGGGGGTTTGCCTGTCGCCCTCAGTAGAGCCGCCGGCGGCGGCGCTCACCACGTACCGAGCCACGCGATGAGAGTGGTTTGCCGCCCTGGCGAGGTGCTCGGATTACTCATTGGCGGTGTGACGGTGCTGGCTGACGGGCCGAGCGGGAGGGGGGCGCGCAGGACGTCGCCGACGCTGTGCGTTCTGCGAACGAGCGAATCGATATGCGAACTTATCCTCGCGTTTTCTCTCCTTCAGCCTGCTACCGGGGTAAGGTCCGTCAATGGTGATGACCGAGGTTCTGCGCACCGCGGAGGTCGCCGAGGCTGACCGTTTCGCCCAGTGGCGCCACTGGATCTCAAGCACCTTCGTCCCGATGGAGTGCGCCCGGGTGAGCCGGCGGCCGTTCAGCGGCGAGGTGGCCCACTGGACGCTGGGAGACCTGCAGGTATCGCGGGTCGATGCGGATGCGCATAGGGCCTCGCGCACCCCCCGGATGATCGCCGCCCGGGACGAGGACTGTTACAAGGTCGGCTTGGCGATCCGCGGGTCATCCTGCCTCACCCAGCGTGACCGCGAGGTGCTGCTCAGCCCGGGCGATCTGGCCATCTACGACTGCCGGCGCCCCTATACGATCTCCTTTGCCGAGCCGAACGAGATGTTTTTCCTCATGTTCCCGTGCGACCGCTTCCGGCTGCCTCCGGCCGCCGTCGACCAGGTCCTGGCGACCCGGGTGTCGAGCAGCGAGAGTACGGGGTCCCTGGTGGCGCCGTTCCTGCGTCAGTTGGTGGGCAACCTGGAGCGGTCCGGCGAATCAGTGAACAGCCGGCTCGCGGACAACGTGCTCGACCTGCTGGCGACCCTGTTCGGGGAACGCGCGGGCGGGCCTCTCACCGATCCGGACGTCGTCCGGCGATCGCTGCTGCTCGCGGTCTACGGCTGGATTGACGAGCACCTGAGCGAGCCCGGCCTCGACCCGGACGCGATCGCCCGCGCCAACCACGTCTCCGTGCGCTACCTGCACAAGCTCTTCCACGACCAGGGCACGTCGGTGGCCCGCTGGGTGCGCGAGCGCCGGCTGGACAACTGCCGGCGTGACCTCGAAGACCCCGCCCTGGCCGAGCGCGGCGTGCTCGCCATCGCCCGGCGCTGGGGTTTCGATGACCCCGCGCACTTCTCCAAGATCTTCAAGGCCAGTTACGGCGAGCCACCGGGGCAGTACCGCCAGCGAGCAGACGCGGGCGACCGCCGGCGAGCGGACGCGGAGGACCGCCAGCAGCCTGCCCCGATGCACTGACGCCTAGAGCAGATGCCGACAGATCGCTCGTGACGAGTAGGCCTTGTCGCCTCGGACGCGGCCGGAGTGAATACGTCTTCTGAATTTTTCCGCGGTGGTGTCGGATGGCGTCGAGCCCGTTCGTAGCCAAGGTGAGAGGCCGGCAACGGGCCGGTCGTCACCCACCGGAGGCCCACGATGTCCATCACCACCACCGCTCCCGTGAAGCCCACGACCAACCAGCCCACGGTGGACCAGGAGAACGTAAGCGCCACCCTGACTGTCGCCGTGCCCGCCGCGAGGGTGTTCGCGGTGCTGGCGAACCCGGCGACCCATGCTGCGATCGATGGCACCGGCTGGGTTCAGGAATCTGTCGACCGGGCGCCGCTGACCGAGGTGGGGCAGATTTTCCGGATGGACATGTATCACGCCAACCATCCAAACGGTGACTACCAGGTGGTCAACAAGGTCCAGGTGCTCGACCCGCCGCGCGCCATTGGCTGGCTGACGGGGACGGAGAAGGACGACGGTCACCTGGAGTTCGGCGGCTGGATCTGGCGTTACGACCTGGCACCGCTCGGTCCGTCCGAGACCGAGGTCACGCTCACTTACGACTGGTCGGCCGTGCCGCAATTCATCCGCGAGCGCGGCATCCAGTTCCCGCCGTTCGGCCCTGAGCATCTCACCAACTCGCTGCACCACCTGGCCGAGCTCGCCGCACCGACGACCGGCGGCCAGACACCTGGCGGGCGGCCGTAGGAGGAATAGTCAAGACCTGTGAATCGGCGTGCCACTGGTCTCGCCGAGGTTCCCAATCTGTCTCTTCACGCCCGATCAACCGCACTCGAGGAGAGCATCATGGCCGCGACCTACACCTTCGACGTCTTTTCCAGCCTCGACGGCTTCGGCGCCGCCAGCGGCAACTGGGGCGGCTACTGGGGCAAGCAAGGCCCCGAGCTCCTCGACCACCGCCTCGCCTTGTACGGCGAGGAGCAGCGGATGGTCTTCGGGGCCAACACCTATCGGGCGTTCGCGCGGATGCTGGCCTCGAGCACCGAGGAGTCCGAGGTGCGTGACCCATGGGTCACCCGGATGAGGAGCCTGCCGGCAACGGTGGTGTCGACCACACTGGACGGACCCCTCGACTGGCCGGACGCGACCGTCGTGCGCGGCGACGCCGTCGACGTCGTCGCCCGGCTCAAGGAGGAGTCCGAGGTGCCGTTGCGCTCGCACGGCAGCCTGTCGATGAACCGGGCGCTGATGGCCGCCGGCCTGGTCGACCGCGTCCAGGTGACGCTCTTCCCTGTGATCACCGGTCAGACCGGGCTGGACCCGATCTTCCAGGGTGCGGCCGACTTCGACCTCGAGCTGATCGAGAGCCGGACGCTCGACGGCCACATCCAAGAGCTCATCTACCGGCCCACCCTGCATGTCTGAGTCCATCCCTGCCCCCCGTCAAGCAGCCGGACCTGACGCGGAAGTTGCCGCGGCGGCGGCAGTCGCGCAGCAGGCTGGCGGGTGAGCGCTGAGTGTCAACGTCCGCCGCACCTCCGTCGTAGGTGCGGCGGACCGTTCCTGCTACATCGGCAGCAGCTCGAAGATCTCCACCGCGCACTTCCCGTCACTGTTGGACAGGAACGGGAGGCCGTCGGTGAGCGCCTTCGCCGCGGCGAGATCGTCGGCCTCGACGATCGTGTAGCCGATCAGGTCGCCGGCTGTTCCTTCAGTGCCGTCATCGCGAACGGACGCGCTCGTCCCGAACGGGCTGCCGACGTCGACGAGCGCCGCGCCGACCTTCTCCATCCAGGCGCCAAACGCGGCCTGACGCTCGGCGCCCTGCTCCGGCGTGCGGTCGGACATCGGAGTCGCCGGGCCACGGTAGAGGTAGATGAACTTCGCCATGTCGATCGTCCTTTCGAGAACCGGCATGCCCCATGCACGCCTTCACCGCTGTCGGCGGATCTGCTGTAATGACGAACAGCCCGGCCCGGCGCAGACAGCCGCGGACAACATTTCTTCCGTCGAGGATTTCTTCGGCCGGAGTTGTCCGTCGGAGCCGATGCCGTTCGTCAGATACTCGAACGCTATCCGTCAGTGACTGGAGGGGTTATGCAATATGCATTGCTTGCCTACGGCAGCCAGCGGACCCACGCCGGCCCGGTGGAGGGCGCGATTGCCGACGTGCTCGCCAGGCCCTATGTGACCGGCTGGGCTCGTCTGCACGCGGACGGGTCGGCCACGACCGTGCGAAACGGCGAGGGGCGGACGCTGCTCACCGACGGGCCGTTCATCGAGACCAAGGAATTCCTGGTCGGCGTCATTGTGGTGGAGGCCGACAACCTCGACGCTGCGCTCGCCATCGCGCAGGAACTGCAGGACACCCGGACCAGCGGTGCGATCGAGGTGCGGCCCATCCTCGAAGCGTTGTTCCATGGCGCTTGACGGGGTCTTCCGCGAGCACTGGGCCCGGGTGCTGGCCACCCTCGTGGGGATCCTCGGCGACATCGAGCTGGCCGAGGATGCCGCTCAAGAGGCGTTCGCGATCGCTGCCGAACGCTGGCCACGCGACGGGGAGCCGGACAATCCCGTCGGCTGGCTGATCTGGACCGCACGGAACCGGGCGATCGACCACATTCGCCGACAGCGCGTGCTAGCCGAGAAGACGAAGCTGCTCGCGCGCGAGTTCACCGTGGAATCGGAGGCAACCGTGCACGAGTCAGCCACCTTTCCGGACGAGCGGCTGGAACTGATCTTCACCTGCTGCCACCCCGCGCTCGCGCTCGAGGCACAGGTGGCGCTGACCCTCCGCACCGTCGGCGGCCTGTCGACCGAGGAGATCGCGCTCGCGTTCCTCGTCCCGACCGAGACGATGAGCAAACGGCTGACACGGGCGAAACACAAGATCCGCGACGCACGGATCCCATTCGCCGTACCACCTGACCATCAGCTCCCGGACCGGCTAGCGGCGGTCCTCGCAGTGGTCTACCTCGTGTTCAACGCCGGCTGGGGAGGCGGCCGCGTCGACCTCGCCACCGAAGCGATCCAACTCGGCCGCGCCCTGTCCGAACTCATGCCCGACGAGGGCGAAGTCCTCGCGCTGCTCGCCCTCATGCTGCTCCACGACGCCCGACGAGACGCCCGGATCCGCGACGGTGAGATCGTCCTGCTCGACGACCAGGACCGCGCGCTGTGGGACGACCAGCAGATCAGCGCAGGCCGCGAGCTGCTCCAGCAGGCGATCACGCGCGGCGAGACCGGCTCCTATGCCGTCCAGGCCGCCATCGCCGATCTGCACCTGCAACAGCCACGCGACTGGCGACAGATCGCGGCGCTCTACACCACTCTCTCCATCCAGACCGGTTCCCTCGTCGTCGAACTCAACCGGGCCATCGCTGTGGCCGAACTCGACGGTCCCGAGGCTGGCCTGGCGATACTCGACGGCCTCGAGCTCGACCACTACCGCTACTTCCACTCAGCCCGCGCCGAGCTGCTTCGTCGCGCCGGGCGAGACGACGAGGCGCGCCACGCATACCGACGCGCACTCGAACTCGCCCAGACCGACGCCGAACGCCGATCCCTGAACGACCAACTCACCCAACTCTCCTCCAGCTGAGCGGGGACTAGTGCCCTGAGTGGGCGGACACCGGCGAATTGACTTGAGTGCGCTGACGGCCAACCTGCGGGCACTGTGTGACAACCGCCCAGGCGCCCATTGCCGCGATGCTCCTATCAGGCAATGGCGCACAGGAGGTTACCCCAGTGAGTCACCAGGATGACAATGCACCGCCGGCTACCGCGCAGACCGCGTCCGCGCTGAGCCGCCGTGCTTTCGTGGGGCTGGCCGGAGCGGCCGGGCTGGGTCTCGCGGCTGGATGCGGCGGCGGTCTCAAGGGGTCGACGAACTCCTCGACCGGAACCATCAAGATCGGTTACATCAGCCCGCAGACCGGGGTCGACGCGGCCTTCGCCACGGCGGAGCCCTTCGTGATCAGCAAGGTCCGCCAGGCCCTCTCCAAAGGCATCACGGTCGGCGGCAAGAAGTACAACGTAGAAATCTTCACCGGCGACAGCCAGTCAGTCGACACCCGTGCGGCCCAGGTCGCCCAGCAGTTGATCACCCAGCACAACGTGGACATCATGCTCACCACGTCGGCACCGGAGACCGTCAACCCGGTCTCCGACCAGTGCGAGAGCGCGCATGTGCCATGCGTGGGCACCATCGTGCCGTGGCAGGCCTGGTTTCTCGGGCGGGGCGGCAAGATCGGGTCCAGCGCCGCGACCTCCACCTCGTTCAAGTACACCTACCTCTACTTCATCGGCCTGGAGGACGAACTCGCGGGCCAGATCCCGGCCTGGAAAGAACTCACGACCAACCACAAGGTCGGCGGCCTGTGGCCGAGCGACGCGGACGGGACCGCGTTCCGGGGCGCGTTCACCAAGGCACTGCCGGGCGACGGCTACAAGCTCACCGACCCGGGCGCTTACCAGGACGGGGCCACGGACTTCACCACCATCATCAACAAGTTCAAGGCCGCTGACGTCCAGGTCGTGCAGGGCTGCCCGCTCCCGCCCGACTTCTCCACGTTCTGGAAGCAGTCCAGTTCCATGGGCTACAGGCCGAAAATCGCCTGCATCGCCAAGGCGATCCTGTTCCCGAGCGTCGTCAACTCCCTGGGCTCGCTGGGCAACAACCTGCTCACGGATGCGTGGTGGACCCCGGCCATGCCGTGGAAGTCTTCCTTCGACGGCATGACCTGCGCCCAGTACGCCAACGAGTACCAGTCCAGCACCGGCCAGCAGTGGACCCAGCCGATGTCGTTCAACTACGCGCTCTTCGAGATTGCCGCCCAGGTTTTCAAGTCCGTCGACGATCCGCATGATCACCAGGCGGTCGCCGCGGCCATCGGCGCGGCCCAGGGCGAGGCGATCACCGGCCGCTACGACTTCACCAGCGGCCCGGTGAAGAACGTTGCCACCCACCCGGATTTCGCGGGGCAGTGGCAGAAGAGCAAGGACCCGAAGTTCCAGTACGACCTGCAGATCGTCAACAACGCGATGAACTCCAGCGTCGCCGTCACCGCCCCGCTGAAGGCCCTGTGACCGAAGCTGTACTGCACATCCGGGACGTGCATCAGCAGTTCGGTGCGCTCACAGTGCTGACCGGGATCAGTGTGTCGGTGCCGCGCGGGCAGGCGCTCGGCATCGTGGGACCCAACGGCGCGGGCAAGACCACCCTGCTCGACATCGTGGCTGGCGGGCGCCGCCCTGACCGGGGGCAGGTGCACCTGTCCGGCCAGGATGTCACCACGGCCTCGCCGGGGCACCGGACGCGGCTCGGGCTCGGCCGGACCTACCAGGTCCCGCGCCCGTTCGGCTCGATGACCGTCTTCGAGAACGCGCTGGTGGCCGCGGTTCGCGGAGCCGGGCTGCGCCGGCGGGCGGCCCACCAGGCCGCCTACGGTGCGCTGGAGCGCACCGGCCTGGCCGCCAGGGCCGACATCGCGGCCCGCCGGCTGACCCTCCTCGAACGCAAGCGGCTCGAACTGGCCCGGGCGCTGGCCACCCAGCCGTCCGTCTTGCTGCTCGATGAGATCGCCGGTGGCCTGACGGAACCGGAGACCGACGCGCTGATCGCCACCATCCGGGCCGTGCACGCGGCCGGGACCACGATCGTCTGGGTGGAGCACATCATGCGTGCCCTCACCCAGGTGGTGCAGCGGGTGGTCTGCCTGGCCGATGGCCAGGTGCTGTTCGACGGCACCCCGGAGCAGATGCTGCGCGACCAGCAGGTGCGCCGGGCCTACCTCGGCGGCGCGATCGCATGACCACACTGACCGTCCGCGACCTGGACGCCGGGTACCAGGACTTCCAGGCGCTGTTCGGCGTGAGCCTCGACCTGGCGGAGGGTGAGACCGTCGCCCTGATCGGCGCGAACGGCGCGGGCAAGACCACGCTCCTGATGACCCTCGCCGGCGCGCTGCGCCCGTGGCGCGGCACGATCGTGATGGGCGGCGAGGACATCACGGCCGACCCCGATCACCAGCGCGCACGGTCGGGCATGGTCTTGGTGCCCGAGGGGCGGCGGCTCTTCGCGAGCCTGACCGTGGAGGAGAACATCCTGGTCCCTTCCACCCGTCGCGGGGCAGGCCCGTGGACGCTTGAGGCCCTGTACGACCTGTTCCCGATCGTCGCCGCGCGGCGCTCGCACCGTGCCGCCGCGCTGTCCGGTGGTGAGCAGCAGGCGGTCGCGATCGCGCGGGCGCTGGCCGCCAACCCGCAGATCCTGCTCATGGACGAGGTGTCGCTGGGCCTGGCGCCCGCGGTGGTGGACGACTTCTACGGCCTGCTGCCCCGCATCCAGGCGTCCGGCGTGCCCATCCTGCTCGTCGAGCAGGACATCGACCGGGCGCTGGCCGCCAGTTCCCGCGCTGTGTGCCTGCTCGAAGGCCGGGTGGCGCTGGCCGCCGAGAGCGCCACCCTGGACCGGGATGAGCTGGTGTCCGCCTACTTCGGCTCGCCTTCAGGACCTGCTGCCCCGGACCAGGAGGTACGGGCATGACCTGGCTTAACGACACGCTCCAGGGAATCTTCCTCGGCGGGGCCTACGCCTTGACCGCCGTTGGCCTGTCCCTGATGTTCGGCGTGATGCGGCTGGTCAACCTGGCCCACGGGGACCTGGCCGTCTGCGGCACCTATCTGGTCACCACGGTGATGGCTGCGCTGGGCGCGCCCCTGTGGGTCGCGCTGCTGATCATGTTGCCGCTGGCGTTCCTGTTCGGCACCCTGCTCCAGCTGGCACTGTTCGATCGTGCGCTGAGCACCGGGCCGATGGCGCCGCTCCTGGTTACCTTCGGTCTGTCGGTCATGATCGAGAACCTGCTGCTCCAGACCTACTCGGCGAACGTCCGCGGGGTGCCCGCGGGCCGCTTCGACGTGGCCGCCGGCCACATCGGCGGCCTGGTCCTGCCGTGGCTGTCGGTGCTCAAGCTGGTCTTGGCGGTGGCGGTGATCGGCGGGCTGTCCGCGGTGCTGCGGCTCACCGCGTGGGGGCGCCGGGTCCGGGCGACCTCAGACGACCTGGCCGTCGCCCGGCTGCAGGGAGTCCGGGTTCGGCCGCTGTTCGCGGCGGTGACCGGCATCGCCATCGCCGCGGCGGCGCTGGCGGGCACGCTGAACGCGGTGACCACGGGCGTGGACCCCACGCTGGGCACGCTCACCCTGATCTTCGCGTTCGAGGCGGTGGTCATCGGCGGCCTCGGGTCGCTGTGGGGCACCTTGGCGGGCGGCATGATGCTCGGTGTCACCCAGGTGCTGGTATCGCAGGTGAGCGTGCCGTATGCCACGCTCGCCTCGCAACTGCTGTTCCTGGTGGTCCTCGCGGCGCGCCCGCAAGGCCTGTTCGGCTCGGCCCTGGCCGTGAGCTGAGCGGAGGCATGATGAGCGCGAAACACGCCGGCGGGCCCACGGCGGCTGCGGGGAGCCAGGTCCGGCCCGGGGTCGCCACCGCCGTCTCGGTGAGCCAGTGGTCCAGGTCGGCGACCGTGACGGTAGCTGCTTCCGGGGTCGGCGCCGCGGTGCTCATCACGCTGCCCTATGTCGTCGGGACGCAAGTGACCCAGCCGCTCGTGACCCTGTTCCTGCTGGTCGCGATGGCGGCACTGTGGAACCTGCTGGCCGGGTACGCGGGGATGATCTCCTTCGGCCAGCAGGCCTACCTGGGGATCGGCGCCTACACCATCTACCTGGTCGGCCGGGCCGGGGTGAACCCGTTTGCCGCGATCCCGCTGGCGGCCGTGGCGTCCGGACTCGCCGCGGCCGGGATCTTCCTGCTGCTGCGGCCGCTCACCGGCGGGTACTTCGCGGTGGCGAGCTGGGTCGTCGCCGAGTGCCTGTTCCTGTACGTCACCACGCAAGGCTGGCTGGGCGGGGCGACAGGAGCGGGATTGCAGCAGCTCTCGGCGATGGCGCCGTTGGTCCGCCAGGCCGACACGTACTGGGTGGCCCTCGCCGTGATGGCGGTGTGCGTGGCCGGGGTGTATCTCCTGGTGCGCAGCCGGTTCGGGCTGGACTGCCGGGCGGTGCACGACGAGCCCGCCGCGGCGGCGGCGATGGGCGTGGAGGTGCAGCGCACCCGGCGGATGGCCTACATCCTCGCGGCGGCCGGTGCTGGCCTGGTCGGCGGGGTGCTGATCATCAGCAGCCTGTACATCGACCCGGGCTCGGTGTTCAGCGTCAATTACAGCGCCGACATGCTGTTCATGGTGGTCATCGGGGGCCTCGGCACCATGGAGGGGCCGATCATCGGCGCGGTCATCTTCTTTGCCGCCCAGCAGGTGTTCGCCCAGTACGGCGCCTGGTACCTGCTCGGCATCGGCGCGCTGGCCATCGGCGTGGTGCTGCTCGCGCCGGCCGGCCTGTGGGGGTCACTGGCCGGGCGCCGCGGCTGGTCCCTGCTGCCCGTCGGGTATCGCGTCCGGCCCGCTGGCCAGGGAGCGCCGTGATGGCCGAAGCCCCCTACACGACCAGCACGGCGCTCCTTGAGGCGATGCGCGAGGCCGGGGTGCGTTATGCGTTCGCGAACCTCGGCAGTGATCACACCGGCATCCTGGAGGCGTACGCGTGGGCGGGCCGGTCGGGGACGCTGGCCGCGTTTCCCGAGCTGATCCTGTGCCCGCACGAGAGCGTGGCGCTCAGCGCCGCCCACGGGTATGCGCAGGTCAGCGGCAAACCACAAGCGGTGCTTGTGCATGTGGAATGCGGCACCCAGAATCTCGGCGGCGCGATGCACAACGCCGCCCGGGGCCGCGTTCCCGTGCTGATCTTCGCCGGGCTCTCGCCGGTGACCCAGGAGGGCGAGCTTCCCGGCACCCGCAGCGAGTTCATCCAGTGGCTGCAGGACACCCCGGATCAGCGCGGGCTGGTTCGCGGCTACGTCAAGCACGAGCACGAGATCCGCACCGGGCGCAATGTGAAGCAACTGGTCCACCGGGCGGTCCAGATCGCCCGGAGCGAGCCGGCCGGCCCGGTGTACCTGGTCGGCGCGCGCGAGATCTTGGAGGAGCCGCTGGAGCCGCAGCCGGATCAGCGGGAATGGTGGAGCCCGGTCGCGCCTGCCGCGCTGGCGCCCGATGTCGTCGACGAGATCGCCGAGGCGCTGGAGGGCGCTCGTGACCCCCTCGTCGTGACGTCCTATCTGGGCCGCGATCCGGCTGCGGTCAGCGAGCTTGTGACGCTCTGCGAGATGGCTGCGATCGGCGTCATCGAGTCGGTGCCGGCGCGGATGAACTTCCCCGCCGACCACCCCCTGCACTGGGGCTACGAGTGGAACAGCGCTGGCCAGAATTCGCTGCTGGCCAAGGCGGACGTGATCCTGGTGCTCGGCAGCGACGTGCCGTGGATCCCCAGCCGGAACCGCCCGGACCGGTCCGCGCAGATCTACGTGGTCGACGTGGACCCGCTCAAGCACCAGATGCCGCTCTGGCACGTGCCGGCCCGGCGCTACGCCCAGGCGGATCTCGCTCTGGCCCTGCGCCAGGTGTCCAGCCGCCTGGCGGCCCGGGGCAGGCTCGACGGCGACGCGGTCGCCGCCCGCGGCGCACGGTCCCGCGACCTGCACGACGCCCAGCGAGCCCAGTGGGCGGCCCGAGAACACCCGGCTGCCGACGGCACCATTACCCCCGCCTACCTGGTCGGCTGCGTGCGCGACGCGATCGGCCCCGATGCCCTGGTGCTCACCGAGGCCATCACGAACTTCCAGGTCGTCAGCGAGCATCTGGCGGCCAGCCGCGTTGGTTCGCTGCTCGGCAGCGGCGGCGGATCGCTGGGCTGGGCCGGAGGCGCGGCCGTCGGCGCCAAGCTGGCCGCCCCCGAGCGCATGGTGGTGAGCCTGGTCGGCGACGGGTCGTACCTGTTCGGTGTCCCCTCGTCGGCGCAGTGGATGGCGCGCCGGTACGGCGCGCCCTCGCTGACCGTGATCTTCGACAACGCGGGCTGGAAGGCGCCGGCGCTGTCCGCGATCGCGGTGCATCCGGCCGGGATGGTCGCGGCGGGCGGCTTCTCCGCGAGTCTGCGGCCCGAGGCCGACCTGCCCGGGGTGGCGGCGGCGGCGGGGGGCGCGTACGCGCGCACCGTCACCTCCGCTGAGCGTCTGCCCAAGATCCTCGGCCGTGCGGTTGACCAGGTCCAGCGCGGCCGGTCGGCCGTGGTCAGCGTGCGCCTGCCGCCGGCCTGAGACCAGCCCATTAGGAGTCCCCATGGCTCGGCTAGATAACAAGGTCGCCTTCATCACCGGCGGTGAAAGCGGCATCGGCCTGGCCACGGCACGCCTGCTCGTCGCGGAGGGCGCGCGGGTGCATATCGCCGGGCTGGTCAAGGATCGCCTCGCCGCCGCCGCGGCCGAACTGGGCCCCGAGGCAGCGAGCTGGAGCGTCACGGACGTCACCGAGGAGGAGCAGGTCGTGACGGCGTTGCGGCAGGCGGCCGACCGCTTCGGCGGCCTGGACATCCTGTTCAGCAACGCCGGCATCAGCGGCGACATAGCCCCAATCACCGAGTACCGGGTCGACGTCTTCCGCCGGGTTCTTGACGTGCACGTGCTGGGAGCGTTCCTCCTGCTCAAGCACGGACTGCCGGGCTTGCGGGACGGCGGAAGCGTGATCATCAACTCCAGCGTGGTCGGGCTCACCTCGGACGGCGGTATCTGCGGGTACGCGACCGCCAAGCATGCGCAGGTCGGCCTCATGCGCACCGCGGCGAAGGAGATGGCGGCCCGCGGGATCCGGGTGAACACGCTGCATCCCGGGCCGACCGATACGGACTTCCAGCGTGACATCGAGGTCACCGCCACGGGCGCCGCACCGGACGTGGCCGCGCGGATCTTCGAGGCCCGGATCCCGCTGGCCCGCCACGCCAGCCCCGAGGAGATCGCGCGCTCCGTGCTGTACCTGGCCGGCCCGGACAGCTCGTTCGTGACCGGAAGCACCCTGACCGTCGACGGCGGGATGCATATCTGACTGTATGCAAATTCTGACCGTATGAAATCGATTGTTTACGCTAGGCCGAAATGCGTTACCCAGCCTGATCTGCCGTGTCATGCTGGCCAGGTCGGGCAGGGAAGTGAGGTCGCGCGCAAGGACGCGCAGGGGGGTTTCGGGTCACATGGTTAGCGTGCACAACTTCTCTTACGGGCTGCTGACGCCCGCGCTTGGGTACGTGATGTCCAGCCTGGGCTGCTTCCTCGGCCTTCGGTGCACCAGCCGGGCCCGCGCTTACAGCGGCAAGACCCGCGCCCGCTGGCTGCTGCTGGCCGCCGTGTCCATCGCGACGACGGGGATCTGGGTGATGCACTTCATCGCCATGCTCGGGTTCACCATCCCCGACCAGACGGTCCGGTACAACGTGCCGGTCACCATCCTTTCCATGCTGATCGCCTTCGTCGTGGTGGGCATCGGCCTGCTCATCGTCGGGTTCGGCGGTGAGGGTGTGCGCCCGCTGCTGCTGGGCGGCCTGATCATCGGATGCGGCGTGGCGAGCATGCATTACATCGGCATGGCGGCCATGCGCATGCCGGACACGATGGGCTACAGCACGCCGCTGTTCGTGCTGTCGGTCGTCATCGCGGTGGTGGCCGGTACCGCGGCGCTGTGGGCGGCGCTGCGCCTGACCTCCGTGTGGTCCACGCTCACCGCCTCCCTGATCATGGGCGTGGCGGTCAGCGGGATGCATTACACGGGCATGGCCGCCATGCGCGTGTACGGGGTGCAGAGTCCGGGCATGGCCGCGTCCATGCAGGGCGGCGTGAGCGCCGTAGCGTTCCTGCTGCCGCTCATCCTCGGCATCAGCATCCTCGCGTTCGTCCTGACCGCGGTCATCTCACTGTCGCCGACCGCGGCGGAGATTCATGAGGATGCGGCCCTGATGGCCCGCATCGCGGCGCCGCCGGAGGAAACCACGGCCCCCCCGCAGAAACGAGGGGTGTGGGGATCATTACGGACCTGATGCCGCGCGAAGAAACGCGCCGCTAACTGGTATCAGAGCGGCTCGCCCGCCCTCCTCCTAGGTAACTAATGGGGGAGGCGGGCGGCATGCAGTCATCAGGATCAGGCGATCGGGCACCCGGCAACCAGGCGGCACCGGCGGTGTCCGGGCCGGGTCAGGCCGCAGCGGCCGGGCCGCAGGCACGGGTGGCGGATGACTGGGCCATCTGCTGCTCAGGGGGCGGCATCCGGTCTGCGGCCTACTGCCTCGGGGCGCTGCAGAGCCTGGACCAGCGCGGGCTGCTGGCGAAGGTCAAGTGGATCCTGGGCGTATCGGGGGGCAGCTATATCGCCACGTCCCGTGCGCTCGTGGCGCACGACCTGCCCGCCGGGACAGAGCCCCACGCCTACGCTCCCGGTACCCCGGAAGAGCTCAACCTTCGGTACAACACTCGCTACATCGCGCCAAACGGCGCCACGGTGCTGGTCGGCGTCCTCTCGCTGCTCCTCGGGGCGATGGTCACGTTTGTTCTCGTGCTCGCCCCGCTGTACGCGCTGGCTCACGCCTGGGGATGGCTGCTCCGCTGGCAGGGCGCGGCGGTCCCGTCCGGGCCGCACGCGATATCGGCGTCGGTCAGCACGCTGGCTTGGTGGCTGCCGTCGGTGATCGCGGCCGGGATCACGCTTGTGCTGTTCGGATACTGGTGGCTGACGCTGGAACCGCCCGGGCTCCGCCCCAGCCGCCGGGTGCACTGGTGGACGTCGCTGAAACCGGATGACCGCGACCGGGGGGCCAACCGTGCGACGCTGGTGAGCTGGGCGGCCACACTGACCGCTGGCCTGGCCCTGGCGATGCTCGCAGCGCCCCCGCTGATCTCCTGGCTGACCCGCAGCCGAGGATCGTTCGGTACGATCGCGCATTTCTTTGGTTTCGGCGCGAGGCCGTCCTTCTCGCTCGCGGCCGTGGCGGGCCTGATCGCCGCGGTGACGGCGGTGGCCCGGTCCTGCCAAACGGGGCTCGCCAAGTGGAACGCGCTGGGCGGCACGGCCCAGGCCCAAGGCACGGCCCCGGCCCAAGGCACGGCCCCGGCCCAAGGCGCGGCCGCGCCGAAGCCAGGCCTGTTCACGCGGCTGGCTGGCCGGCTCCGGCAGCTGGTTCTGCCGTGGCTGGCCAGCGCGGTGATCGTGCTCGTGGGCGTCGTCTTCGCGCTGCTGTGGACAAGCGATGGCGCCCGGGCGGGATTCACCTCCCGCCAGATCCTGGTGGTCGTCGTCGCGCTGGCGGTGGTGCTGTTCACCCGCGTGGCCGCGAACGTCAACCGCATGTCGATGCATGACTTCTACCGGTGGCGGCTGGCCGACGCCTTCGCCGTCACCCGGCGGGCGGCTCAGGCGCGCAATCCCGTGCGGGCGCGCATGCTGTTCGCCCAGGCCGCCGCCACCCGCCTGTCCGACCTGCGAGAACATCACGCAGCCGAACCGGGCTTGGTGATCTGCGGCACGGCCAACATCAACGCCGCCCGGGAGGTGCCGCCGGGGCAGGGAGGCTTCTGCGTCACGTTCGACCCGGAGCACGTGACCCTGCACCGGGAGAAGGGCCTGGCGGGCCTGGATCCCGCCCAGGCCGCGACGTCCGATTACGAAGCCCTGGTCGGCAACCGCAGGTGCACCTTGTTCGACGTGTCCGCGATCAGCGGGGCCGCGATCTCGCCCCTGATGGGCGCCGCGACCCGGCACGCCTACCGGATCTTGTTCACCGCGACCAACGTCCGGCTCGGCGTGTGGCTGCCCCACCCGAACGTGGTCAGGGACGCGCGCAAGTGGATCGACCACCCGGAGCGCAGCAGCACCGACTCCTGGTGGGTGCGCCGTCCGCTGCTCCTGCTGCTCTGGTACCTGTCTCCGCACCTGCTGTGGAACCGCGACCCGCGCCAGAACTCCGAGCGGGAGGCGCGGCTGTGGGCTCATGTGCTCACGCTCAGGCTCCGCGGAGGGCTGCGCGGCACGCTGTGGTACCGGGTCATGCAGCCCACCCTCGGGCTGCTGTGGGCCGAGGCGGCCGGGCACCTGAGCTACCGCTCCACCTGGATGTACGTGACCGACGGGGGCCATTACGACAACCTCGGCCTGGTCGAGGCGCTACGCCGCGGGGCCAGGCACATCGTGGTGCTGGATGCCTCCGGCGACAAAGCGGACACCTGGTTCACTCTCGGCGGCGCCATCGCCTTGGCCAGGACCGACGCAGGAGTGGACATCAGGCTTGACCCGACCGCGATGGGCGGGTCCGGGCTGGCCCCGGGCCAGGTGGTCCGCCCGTGGGCGCACGGCCGGTTCTACCGGCCGCAGGAGGTACCCGGGCTACCGCAGCAGGGTGAGATCTGGGTCTGCAAGCTCGGCTGGTGGACCGGCGCCCCCTGGGACGTCCTGGCCTACGCCAAGGGTCATTCCACCTACCCCTGTGACAGCACGATGGAGCAGCTGTACGGCGCCACCGAGTTCGAGGCCTACCTCCAGCTCGGCGCGGCCACGGTCATGGACGCGGCCGAACGCTGCGCGCCACCACTCGAATGGGTGCCCGCATCCCCGCCCGCATCCCCGCTGGTGTCCCAGGGTGGCCACTCGTAGTGGCACTCCCCGCCCGGCTGAGGCCGGGCTCGAGGACCGGTTACGCACTGTCGAGGAGGACACATGAGGGTCTATGAGGCCATCGTCAAAGGACTGGAAGGCATCGGGGTGACCGCCGCGTTCGGCGGGGCCGGAGAGAACGCCGCCGGGCTGATGATCGCGTTGAAGCACTCGCAGCGGATCCGCCCGGTCATCGCCCGGCACGAGCAGGCCGCGTCGTTCATGGCCTGCGGCTACGCGATGTACACCGACCGGCTGGGGGTGTGCTTCGCGACGGCCGGGCCGGGGGCGTTCAACCTGTTCTCCGGGCTCGCCGTCGCCATGTCCGACTCCTACCCGGTACTCGCGATCTCGGGCTACGCCTCCCTGGACTGGCAGGGACGAGGATCGCTCAACGAGACCTCCGGAATCAACCGGACACCGGACTCCCGGGCCATGTTCGCGGCCACCACCAAGAAGTCCTACCTGCTCACCGACATCGCCGACACGTGCGACGTGCTCGAGGAAGCGGTCAACGTCGCGTTCGAGGGACGTCCCGGCCCGGTGCACATCCACGTGCCGGAGAACCTCACCGAGCACGGCGTCAAGGTCGACAACTACCGCGACATCCGGCTCGACGTGGCGCCGGTCCGGCCCGACCCGGAACGAGTCGAGGAGATCGCGGCCGTCCTGGCCAGCGCGATCGCCCGGGGGGAGCCCATCGTCGCGCTCGCCGGGTTCGGTGCCATCCGCAGCGGGGCCGGCGAGCAGGTGAAGCGCCTCATCGAACGGTTCCAGATTCCGCTGCTCACCACCCTGGACGGCAAGGGCATCGTGCCCGAGGGACACCCGCTGTGTGTCGGCGTCTTCGGCGACAGCGGTCATGCCAGCGCCCGGAAGGCCTTCCGCGAGGCGAAAGTAGTGCTGTGCATCGGCAACGCGCTGAACCAGCACGCCACGTTCGGCTACCACGACGGTCTCTTCGACGGCAAGGTGCACATCCGTATCAACATCTCGGAGACCGAGATCCTGAAGGTGTACAAGCCCGACTACGCGCTCGTCTCGGATGCCCGGGCGGCGGTCGCGGCACTGGTCGACGCGCTCGAGGCGAAGGTCGGCGAGGTGGAGATCGCCCACGTCAAAGGGCAGGACTACGAAGCCCGGCACATCCTCGATGTCACCGACCTGATCCATCCCGGCCGGCTGGCCCAGTCGATCGGCCGGATGCTGCCCCCGGACGCTGTCCTGCTGGCCGATGCGGGCGCGCACCTGGCCTGGCTGGGCTACTACGTCGAGCTTGAGGAAGGGCAGAACTTCCGCAAGGCGGGCGAGTTCGGGCCGATGGCCGGGCATGTGAACGGTGCCCTGGGGCTGAAGGTCGCGCATCCCGAACGGACGGTCGTCGTCGGGTGCGGCGACGGCTGCTACCTGCTGTCCGGCTTCGAGCTGATGACCGCGGTCCAGTATCAGATCCCGGTCATCTGGATCATCTTCGACGACGAGGAATTCAAGCTCATCAAGCTCTACCAGCTCAAGGCCTACCACGAGACCGGCCTGGTCGAGTTCCAGAACCCGGACTTCGCCGCCTACGCACGAGCGTGCGGGGCGGACGGCTACCGGGTGGAGACGCTCGGCGAGTTCGAGGACGCGTTCGGGGCGGCGCTCGTCTCGGGCCGGCCGACAGTCATCGACGCCAAGATCACCCGATGGGCCGTGCCGCACTACAGCCCGTCTCCTGACGGCATCATCGCCGGACTCGTAGAAAGCATCGAGGCCCGGCTGCGGTCCAGGTGACCGGGCACTTTCCCACTACGCAGCGCACATCCGGGTGCACGGCACCGACGCCAGGGAGGGCACCATGCAGGGGTCATGGAAAGAGACCGTGGTCGGGGGCAGCCCCGAGGCCGAGCGAGCTGAGTTCGACAAGCTGGCCCGCGACATCATGCGGGTCCAGCTGAAGAACGCGAAGGCAGCCAGCGCGCACGGAGTCCCGCATGGGGTCGACCGTGCGTTCCACGCCAAGTCCACTCTCGCCACGGACCGGGCCGAGCTGACGTTCCTGGACCTCGCCGAGGATCTGAGGGCAGGCTTCGCGCAGCCCGGCCGGACGTACCCGGCGGCGGCCCGGTTCTCCAACGCGGAAGGCACCGGCCAGCCCGACTCCAAGCCGGATCTGCGCGGGGTGGCACTGCGGGTCCAGGTCTCGGCCGAGGAGTCACACGACCTGCTGATGACCAACTTCCCGGTCTCCCACGCGCGCAACGCCCGGCAGTTCGTCGAGTTCGCCAAGGCCACCGCCGGCGGCCGCCCCGCACCGCTGGGGATCCTCCGGCTGGTCCGGTTGTTCGGCGTGCGGGAGACAGTGCGGATGCTGAAGAACGTCATGACCGCACGCCGGCGCGTAGTGAGCAGCGTGGCCACCGAGACGTACTGGAGCCGCGGCGCTGCCCGGTGGGGGCCGGCCCTGGCCGTGCGCTACCTGCTCCGGCCCGCGCCGGACACGGTGCCAGCCCCGGGGCCACCGAAGGATGACCCGAATTACCTGTCCACGGAAGCCGCCCGCCGGCTGGCACAGGGCGACGTCCGCTTCGAACTGTGCATCCAGAGATATCTGAACGAAGAGTCCACCCCGATCGAGGACACCGCCGTCGAGTGGACGCAGCGGGTCGCACCGGCCGAGCCGGTGGCGGTCCTGACCCTGGCCCGCGGGGACCTCAGCACGGTCGACGCGCTTGCGGCGGCTCAGGTCATCGACACGATGGCGTTCAATCCGTGGAACACCACCGATGAGTTCCGTCCGCTCGGCAACCTGAACCGGGCCCGCAAGATGGTCTACGACGCCGGTTCGGCCCAGCGGCTCGGCTACCGCTTCCAGACCCAGCCGCCGGTGCGGAACGTGCTGTTCGGCGCGCTGGTACGCGCGATGTTCGACGTCGTCAACCGGTACGTGCCGTGGTACCGGCTCCCGGTCCGCCTGGGACTGCTCAACATCGAGGCTCTCCGGTACGTCCTGCGGGCGCGGAACCTGTTCGACAGCGAGCACCGGGAGGCCCCGCCGAGGGCCAGGCCGGTGCCGCCTGCCCCACCCTGTGAGCAGGCCCGGGTGGCCAGGACGTTCGACGGGACCAGCAACGACCTGTCCGCGCCCGCGATGGGAGCGGTGGGGTCAGCGTTCGGCCGGAACCTGCGGCCGGACATCCGGCCCGATCTGTTCGACGAGCCAAGCCCGGTCGTCGTCAGCCAGCAACTGCTCTACCGCGAGCAGTTCCGGCCGGCCCGCTCGCTGAACCTGCTCGCCGCGGCGTGGATCCAGTTCCAGGTGCACGACTGGGTGGACCATGCCCGCTACCCGCTCGGCCAGGCCGACGTCCGGGTCCCGCTGCCGGACGGCATGACCTGGTCGAACACCCCGGGCGGCCAGCCGGAACATGAGATGCGGATCGCGGGAAACATCCCGTTCCCGGACGGCCAGCCCAACCGGATGAGCCCGGTGTTCCCGAATGGCACCACGGCCTGGTGGGACGCGTCGGAGGTGTACGGCGCCGACGCCGCCAAGGGCAACCAGCTCCGGGAAGGCGCGAAACTGCGGCTCACCCCGCAGGGATACCTGCCCGACGACGTCAAGGGGCTGGAGATCACCGGCTTCAACGAGAGCTGGTGGCTGGGACTAGGCAGCCTGCACACGCTCTTCGCCCGTGAGCACAATCTGCTCTGCGACGAACTCCGTACCCATTACCAGGACTGGAGCGACGAGCGGGTCTACCAGACGGCGCGCCTGATCGTCTCCGCGCTGATCGCCAAGATCCATACGGTGGAGTGGACGCCGGCGATCCTGGGCACCGAGGTCATCGACATCGGCCTCAAGACCAACTGGAACGGCCCCCCGGCCCACGACTGGCTCACCCGGCTGGGCATCTGGCTGATCGACAGCCACGCCAGCGTGGGCATCCCGAAGACCACACCGGACCACAACGGCGTGCCGTACTCGCTGACCGAGGACTTCGTCACGGTCTACCGGATGCATCCGCTGCTGCCCGACGACTACCGGTTCGTCGACCACCGGACCGGGACGGCCCTCGGCGACCGGGGATTCCTCGACATCCAGGGCGCGATGGCCGATGTGGAACTGCGGGCCTTCGGCCTGGAGAACACTCTGTACTCCTTCGGCCTGTCCTACCCCGGCGCGATCACCCTGCACAACTACCCGCGCTCGCTGCAGAAGTTCGAGCGCAACGGCGAGCTGATCGACCTGTCGGTGGTGGACCTGGTGCGTACCCGCCGCCGCGGTGTACCCCGCTACAACGACTTCCGGGCCGGGCTGCACAAGCCACGGATCAAGAGCTGGGAAGAGCTGTGCGAGAACCAGGAGACGGTGCGCCGGATGAAGGAGATCTACCGCAGCGTCGACGAGGTCGACACCATGGTGGGCCTCTTCGCGGAGACACCCCCGGCGGGGTTCGGGTTCTCCGACACGGCCTTCCGCATATTCATCCTGATGGCCTCGCGCCGCCTGCAGAGCGACCGCTTCCTGACCGTGGACTTCCGCCCGGAGATCTACTCGCCCTTCGGTATGGACTGGATCGCGAACAACGGCATGACCAGCATCATCCTTCGTCACTGCCCGGATCTCGCGGCCGTCCTGCCCCGCGGAGGGAACGCGTTCGCGCCGTGGCGGCCGGTCGTCGCGCCAGCGGCCCGGCCGGGTGGCACCGCCTCGCAGGGCGCAATGAGAAAGGCAGAGAGATGACCGAACCGATGACCAAGCTCGGCCACGCGGGGCTCGACGCCCTCAGGGAGCGCCCGCTGCTCACATCGATCTGGCGCCGCCGCACGCACCGGGTCAGCCGGGGCAGTTCCATCGAGGCCGGCTCGATGAGCTGGACATCATCCGAGCCGCGCGCCCCCCTGACGGAACTGGAGGAGGCGGTGCTGATCTCGCTGACGGGATGCACCGGCCTCACGATGCCGGACCGCCCGTTCGCCGACCCGCGGGATCACAAGCCGATCATGGCCAAGCCGAACCTGAACATGGTCGGCCGGACCGCGGGCAGCCCCGACAACGCCCAGGGCACCCACTTCTTCATGATCAATGACACGGGCACCTACTTCCTGCGCAAACTGCCCCCGCCCGCCGATGGCACGGCGTCGGTGTTCGACCGCGAGACCCTTCTCGCCCGCGCCGCCGAGGCGAAGGTCCGCCTGCTTGACCACCGCATCGACGTGCCGGGCGGGAACCGGGACTTCCCGGCCTACCTCGACTCCAATCGCTTCCTGTCCAACCTGCCCGGCACCACCATTTTCTTCCCCGTCGTGGATCTGTCCCGGCAGTACATCAACGGGATGATGTACCTGCTCACCCAGCCGGACGGGGCCCGGCCCGTGATCGTCGACGACCGGAACTTCTACCGGCCGGCCGGGGTGAAGAAGTGGATCCAGTCAGGCTTCCTGAACAAGGACATCAAGCTGCCGCTCGGCACCGTCTGGTCGATGCGCACCCAGATCGAGGCCGACTTGCTGCTGCAGAACCTGATGCTCACCGCCGACGCCATGGGGCTGGGAGCGTGGATCCACGCCTCGCTCGCGCCTCCGATCCTGCTCGGGGACCCGAAGTTCCGCGCCAAGTACGGCGCGATGCTCGGTTTCGACTGGAGCACGCCCAAGTGGAAGCCGGCCGACATCATGCGCTGGCAGGTGCCCCTGCCGCGGTATGCCGACCTGAGGGCGACCACCGTCGGCCTGCGGCACCAGGGCGAGTACCTGATCAAGGCAATGTGTCCGCCGAACTACGACACGATGGGTGACGCCGTGGACGCCGTGATCGCCGAGAAGTTCGGTCCGCGCGGCATCTACGCCGACGAGGGCCTGTTCACGCGCATCTACCGGGGCGAATTCGGCGCCCAGTACCTCCGGCAGGCCAGCAACTACTCCGCGGACGTGATCGCCTGCGCCCGCGACATCTGCACCTACATCTACGAGACCCACGGACGGTTCCCCGCGCACTGCGACACCATCCATGTTCCCGGGGTATGGCTCCAGGCCCATCACCTGGAAGACGGCTACTATCAGCAGTTCTTCCGCGACGGGCTGACCGAGGAGCACCAGATGCACGACCAGCGATGGCACCCCTAGTGGTCTGTGAGGGGAGTGATCACTACGGGTGCGGTGGTTGACGGTCCGCCCCGGTGAGACCAGGGGTTCGCCCTGCTCACCGGGGCGGCATCCGCTCACGGCGGTGACTGCGAGGTCACCGGGTGGCCGTCACGTGCCCAGGGTGAGGACGGTCACCGAGTAGGGCGGGAAGATCCGCTTGAACGACGGCCCGAGCCCGGAGACCGTGCTGGTTGACGGCACCACCGCCGTCGGGTTGGTGATGGTGTTGGTGGCGGTCGGGCTGTTCCCGCGCAGTACGGTGGCGGTTGCGTGACCCGAGATGTTCGTGGCGCCGGTGATGTTCACCTGGACGTGCTGGGGGGTCCCGGTGTAGTTGACCACCGTCAGGTAGACCTTCCCGGTCGCGCTGTCCACGCTGCTGACCACATTGACGGCCCCGGTACCGGAGTACGTGGCCGGCAGCACCGCGTCGCCATGGTTGTTGAACATCATTTGATGGACGTAATAGCTGGGTGAACCGAAACTAGTCAGCGTGTCGAAGCCGATCAGGTTGGTCGGCCACTGGAAGGAATTGACGTTGGCGAGCAGCGGCGCGTACGACGACATGATCACCTGGTCGGAGTTGCGTTCCAGGCCGGTCAGCCACGAGGCGTCGCCGAGCGCCGCGTTCAGGTCGGGGGTGGGCCTGCCCTCCTGCGACGCCCATTCGCCGACGAAGATCTTCGGGCCGGTGCGCTGGGCGGTGTCGAACATATGCGAGTTGGCGTCGAAGAACGCCGGTGACCGGTAGAAGTGCTCGTCGATGACGTCCGGCGTGCTGCCCGTTACCGGCGTGGTGGCGATCACCTTGAGGGCCGGGTAGGCGGCCTTGATCGCGTCATTGAACTGCGCGAACCGGCCGCTGTAACTGCCGGAGCGGTCGAACTGGTCCTCGTTGCCGACCTCCACGTAATTCAGCGTGAACGGCGCCGGATGGCCATCGGCCGCCCGCTGCGCCCCCCAGGGCGTGCTGGTCGAGCCGGTGACGTACTGGATCTCATCCAGCGCATCCTGCACGTAGGGGGCCAGTGCGGGGCCCGGCGGCACGTGGGTGCCGTTCAGGGAGTACCCGGCATAGACAGCGAGCACCGGCTGGGCGCCCATGTCCTGGCACCATTGCAGGTATTCCAGCAGGCCGAGCCCGTCCGTGGACCAGTAGCCCCAGGCATCGTCCTGGTGACCTGGCCGGGTCCACACCGGGCCGATGGTGGTCTTCCAGTTGAACCTGGTGGCGATGGTGTTCCCTTCGAGGTAGTTGCCACCGGGCAGGCGCAGGAACGAGGGGTGCAACGCGACCAGCTTCTGCATGAGGTCGATCCGGTTGCCGTTGGGCGTGCTGTGGTAGGTGGGCGGGAACAGCGACACGTTGTCGAACCAGACAGTCGCACCCGGGCCCTTGCGGGTCGAGATGACGAACTGGGTGTCCGCGGTGGTGGGGGCGCTCGCGCCGGCCACCAGGTGGACCGTGTACTGCTTCCACGCCGCAGTCAGCCCCTTGACGGTCCCGGACGCGAACACCTGGCCGCCTGTGCTCTCCACATCGACGGTCAGCGGCCCGGTGAAGCCGGCCGTGGCCTTGGCGAAGAACGAGGCCGTGTACGCCTGCCGCGGCCGCACCGGGATCCCGAAGAACCCGCTGTTCGCGACGCCGACCCGGGCGCCGGACGCGGCATGGCTGATCTGCAGTTCCAGCGACTGCGTCAGCGCCGAGTTGAGCGGGGTGCCCGGGTCCAGGGACATGGAGCCCGAGCCGGCCCCGGAGGTCACCAGCGACCAGGCGGTCGGTGAGCTCGTGGAGGCCATCATCGACCGGTTCTGGATGAGCTCTCCGTAGAGGCCGCCCTCGCCTGAATGGTTGATGTCCTCGGTCATCAGGCCGAAGAGCGTCGGGCTGATCCCGTGGGACGGACTGCCCGCGTTGACATCGAGAGTGCCTGCGGCCACCCCGGACAGGGCCTGGACCTGTGCGCCGCTCAGGGCATAGCCGAACATCTGGACGTCATCGACCCGGCCATGCAGGCTGGCCGCCGGGTTCCCGCCGGCCAGTCCCCGCCCGATCAGGGTGTTGCCGGTCGCTTGCCACGGTGAGGTGAAGGCGGCGGCGGCCTGCGGGATGCCGTTGACGTACAGCGCCAGTTCGCCCGCGGCCGCGTCGTAGACGCCGATGAGCTGGTACCAGCGGCCCGCCTTGGCCGCCGAGCCCGCCGCCGACGCGATCACCGCGGCCCCGGGGGTGTCCGAGACCGGCCGGGCGAGGGCGAACCTCCCTGTGGCCCCGTTCAGCTCTAGTGAGAAGCCGCTGACCTGGTTTCCGTCGATGCTCACCGCCGTCTGGGTGCTCTTGAGGGATGTCACGTTGACCCAGGCGGAGACGGAGAAGCTGCCCGAGGTGTCCACGACCGGGCCAGGGACCGTCACGTTGCCCGCAGCCGTCCCGTTCAGCGCGACGCTGTGCAGGCCGACGGTGCCCGGCGCCCAGGACGCGCCGCTGCCGAGTGTGCCGTCGTGGCCGTTGCCTGACACGTCATGGGCGGTCGTGCCGGTGCCCTCGTCGAAGGTCCAGTGCGCGGCCTGGTCGAGCCCGGCGATCTCGCTGGCCGTCAGGGCCCCGGACCACATCCGGACGTCGTCGACGTTCCCGTTGACGAAGTCCACCGGGTTGCCGTTGTACTTGCCCCGGCCGATCATCGTGCCGCCGGCGGCCTGCCATGGCGTGGTATATCCCTGGGCGGGCTGGGGCTGGCCGTTCACGAAGAGCTGGATGGTGCCGGCCGTCGTGTCCTGGACCCCGACGATGTGGTACCAGGTGCCGGCCGACGGCGCCAGGCTCGCGCCCGAGACGGTCGTGGCCGCGCTGACCGAGTCCGAGGCCAGCCTGGTGAAGGCGAAAGTGCCGGTGTCGGCGCGCAACTGCAGGAAGAACCCGCTGATATTGGTGCCGTCGATGCTGACCACGGTCTGGAAACCGCTCGTCGCGTTGAGCTTCACCCACGCCGAGACCGTGAAGCTCTGCGATGTGTCGACAACCGGGCCGGCCACGGCGACGTTGCTGGTGGCAGTGCCGTTGAACGCGACGCTGTGCGGGCCGATTTCGCCAGCCGCCCAGCCGGCGGTGGCACCGAGCGTTCCGGTGTGGCCATTGCCCGACGAGTCCGCGGCGGCCGTCCCGCTGCCCTCATCGAATGTCCAGTGCGCCGCCAGAGTCGTCGCTGCCGTTGCCGCCGCGGGGGCCAGCAGCGACACCGCTCCGCTGGTGATCAAACCAAGGCACGAGATCATGGCGATGACCCTGACTCTTCGTCTGGGCCGTAGCCGCCGCGGTTCGGGCAGGCCGCACGGGGATATCTTCATCGGAAGCCTCCTTGCTTCGCCGGGTGATGGCCGGGGCCGTTGTTAGCGTTCCCATAAAATCGCCGACCTCGCCCAGAAGTCGCCAACTCAGCCCAGAAATCACCAGCCGGCTACCTGCCGCCATCCCCCGGGGGAAGGCGCCGCCTCCATCCCCGGGGGCCACGGGCTTGGTCCGTCCTGGAGGAAACGAGCCCCTGTCCCGCACAGGGCACGTCCTGTCCTGTCGAGCCCGATTCCGTTCCGGGCTCGATGCATCCATGGCCTGAGGACCTGGCCGCCGCGGCCCACGTGTACCGGAAGGCACGCGAACTCGGCACCGGCAGCCGGGTGGAGTTCTGACCGCGCCGCGGATCATCGGCGACGTCAGCTGTGCCGGGATGGCTCGGAGCAGGCCGCCGCGAGTTGCCGCAGTGCCCAAGAAGTCCGTCAGGGCCGTCGCCGACTTCTACGCCGGTCGGCGGGCCGGCGGGGCTGCCGCCGACGGCATTGGGTAGCGGCCC
>Ga0209526_10000189_pt1 | contig 37964 bp, 38 predicted proteins | sample JacPinW_OM2H0_M1_FD_188566 | JGI IMG/M metagenome (GOLD analysis project Ga0209526, IMG submission 188566) | Forest soil microbial communities from Algoma, Ontario, Canada - Jack Pine, Ontario site 1_JW_OM2H0_M1 (SPAdes) (version 2) | ecosystem: Environmental > Terrestrial > Soil > Boreal... | reverse complement strand
CCCGCTGCAGGTCTTCGCGGATCTCGCCCATCCGCTCCCCGTCACCCTGGCGCTGCAGGTAGGTCGTCTCCAGGCGCCTTCTTTCGTCTTTCACCAGACCGGAGACGGCGTTGGCGGTGGGCGCCCGAACGTCGGCGGCGTAGCGGGCGGCGGCGCGGCCGGCGGCCGCCCCGAAGACAAGGCACTCCGGCAGGGAGTTGGAGCCCAGCCGGTTGGCGCCGTTGAGGCCCACGTTGGCGCACTCGCCAGCGGCGTAGAGCCCGGGCATCGGTGTGGCGCCACTGACGTCGGCGTCGATGCCGCCCATCATGTAGTGCTCCACCGGCCGAACCGGGATTGGCTCCTTCACGATGTCGATGCCCATGTACTCGTGGCCCAGCTCGCGCATGAAGGGCAGCTTCCGGTCGATCGTCTTTTCACCGAGGTGACGGACGTCCAGCTCCATGAAGTCGCCGTAGGAGCCGTGGAAACCTCGCCCGGCCTCGAACTCGGTCACCATGGCACGCGAGATGATGTCGCGGGGCCCCAACTCCATCTTGCTGGGGACATAGCTGCTGAGGAAGCGGTCCCCCTCGGCGTTGATCAGGTAGCCGCCCTCGCCCCGCACCGCCTCGGTGATCAGGATCCCGGTGCTCGGCATGCCGGTGGGATGGAACTGCACGAACTCCATGTCCTTGAGACCGACCCCGGCCCTGTAGGCCAGCGACATCCCGTCGCCGGTGCAGATGTTGCCGTTGGTCGTGAAGGCGAAGATGCGGCCGTTGCCCCCCGTCGCCAGGATCACCGCCCTGGCAGCAATGGGCTGGACCTGGCCGGACCGGATGTCGAAGCCGATCACGCCCTCGCAGCGCCCGTCCTCGACGATCAGGGAGGTCACGAAGAACTCGTCGAAGCGCTGGATCTGCTCGTACTGCAGGGAGGTCTGGAAGGCCGTGTGGAGCATGTGGAAGCCGCTCTTGTCGGCGGCGAAGCAGGTCCGCCAGGTCGTCATGCCGCCGAAGGGCCGGACGCTGATGCGGCCGTCCGGCTCCCGGCTCCAGGGACAGCCCCAGTGCTCGAGCTGCACGACCTCCAGCGGCGCCTCTCGGACGAAGATCTCAACCACGTCCTGGTCCGCCAGGTAGTCGCTGCCCTTGATCGTGTCGAAGGCGTGGCTGTCGAAGCTGTCTGGCTCGCGAAGGACCGCCGCGCAGCCGCCCTCGGCGGAGACCGTGTGGCTTCGCATGGGGTAGACCTTCGAGGCCATCGCCACGCGGAGGCTGGGATCGGTCGAGACCACGGCGATCGCGGCCCGGATCCCCGCCAGACCACCGCCCACCACCAGGACGTCGCAGCTGGGGATTTCCACCGCAGCTATGCTATCTCGGCTGGCGATTCGGGCTGGGAGCGCCGGCTCCAGATCAGCTTGCCCCAGGCCCCGGCCCAGGGTGCCCCATCACGGCGGAGCAGTTCGTGAAGGTCCTCTACCGCCACACCTCAGAGCACCTCACCCACCGGCGCGCCGCACTCCGCGGCTGAGTGGACGTATCAGACGGGTACGGCCGTGGGTTCGAGCTGCGCGGCCAGTACCTCGTCGATCCGCGGCGGAGAGTAGCGCTCTCCCTTCAGGATCTTTCCGTCAGGCCGCCTCACGACCTCCGGATCACCCTTCGACATGTTCGAGCGGTGGATCTCCTTGAAGACCGGCTCGAGGTCGATCCCATAGGTGACCGCCGCACCGTAGACGACGCAGAGGAGGTCCCCGAGCGCATCCGCGATGCACACCAGGCTCCTGGCTTCACCCGCGTTCCTGAACTCTGCGAGCTCCTCTTCGATCAGGAGCACACGAAGACGGTGCGCGACCTCCCCGGGCCAGGTCGGATGCTCGTTGTGAGGGAGCCCGAAGCGCTCGTGGAACTCACGCACCATCAGCTGCTCGTCGTTCATATGTCCTCCTACCGAGCCTCGCGGCGCTCCGCGCCGCTGCGCAGGCCCGAAGCCAATCGGCGAACTGAACCGCCGAGATCACCCCCAACACCCTCAGATTCCACCCCTAGTCTATGACCTTAACCCGGCCCACGCCCAACCCTGATCCAGCCCGGCGCGATGCTGGTAGGGCGGGCGGCCCACCGGCCGCTCACGCTGATGTGCCGGTTGAGGAAGTGCCGCGGGTCTCGGAGTCCCAGGCCACGGCGCAGTCGGCTGCGACCGCCGCATTGTTGGCCAGAAGCGCGACGTTCACCTCGACCGCCCGACCGGCCGAAAGCTCGGCGACCCGGCCGAGAAGGGCCGGCGTGGCCTCCGGTCCGGAAAGCGGCCCGATCTCGGCGATCGCCTGCTCCACGATCCCAGCCGCGCCGAGCAGCTCTTCGGGAGGCGGGATGGCGATCACGGCGCCCCGGGAGCCGAACGCCCAGGCGGAGGCGAGGGCGAGAGCCACCTGGACGGGGCTGTCGGCGCGACCGGGAACCGCACACCCGCTGTGCCTGGAGTAGAAGGCGGGGAACTCATCGCAGCGGTAGCCGAGCACCGGCACCGCCAGGGATTCCAGCCGCTCCAGGGTGGCCGGCACGTCGAGCACCATCTTGACACCCGCGCAGAACACAGCCACCTGCGATCGCGTCAACTCGAAAAGGTCGGACGACACGTCGTCGAGCTGGCCCCGGTGAACGCCTCCGATTCCTCCGGTGGCCAGGAACCGGATCCCAGCGAGCGCGGCTGCGCGCAGCGTGCCCGCCACGGTGGTGGCGCCGTCCGCGCCGGAGGCGGCGGCGATCCCGAGGTCCCGGGAGCCGAGCTTGCGGACGCTTCTATCCGGGTCCGCGAGGGACTCGATCTCCGCCTCTGTCAGGCCGATCCGCAACCGGCCACCCAGCATGGCCACGGTGGCCGGGGCCGCGCCCCGCTTCCTGATGATGCCCTCACAGCGCAGCGCCGACTCCAGGTTCCAGGGCGCGGGCAATCCCTGGGCTATGACCGAGCTCTCCAGGGCGACCACGGGCCGCCCATCGGCGAATGCGGCGCGAACCTCTTCGCTGAGCTCGATCGCGGTCACGGCCGTGCCCCCAGCCTGGTCACCGCCCGAGCCGCGACCAGCACCGCCCGTCCGCCGGCCTCCAGCGGCGGGCTGCCTTCCAGATAGGCGGCGCAGAAGGCGGCTGCGAAGGCGTCGCCGGCGCCGGTGGGATCGACTTCCTCGACCACCGGGGCCGGTATCCGCCGGCCCATGACGGTGCAGCCGCGCCTGCCCAGCTTCACGATCAGGATCTTGGCGGCCGTTCGCGCCTCGGGAGCAAGCGCCGCCACCTCTCGCTCCGTGGCGAACAGCAGCTCAGGGGCCAGCGCCAGGAGGTCACCTGCCATCCTGGCCGCCCCGTGGCGGCCGAGATCGCCCGAGGAGGACAGGTCGACCGAGATCAGACCTCCCCGGGCTCTCACAAGCTCGGCGGCCCTACGAGCCGCAGCGCCGAGCGGCTCCAGGAAGAGGGCGTAGCCGGGAATGTGCAGGAGCCGCACTCCTTCCAGCCACTCTTCGCGCAGCTGCTCGGGCCGCAGCAGCGTGCTTGCCCCGCGCTGCCTGGCAAAGGTCCGCTCTCCTTCCGGCCCTACCAGTACCGCTATCACCCCGGTCGGCTCCTCCCCGATCACGGCGCGAACCTCGACTCCCCCCAGCTCGAGCTCGGCCACCAGGCGATGGCCGACCGCGTCGTCGCCGATCCGGGTCAGCAGGCGGGCCGGCTCACCCAGGCTGGCGGCCCAGGCGCAGAAGTTGGCGGCCTGGCCACCGCCCGCGATTTTGATCTGGGCCTCCTGGTCGTCGTCGACCCGCCACGGCCCCTCTGGAGCGATCGTCACGTCGAGCACGAGCTCCCCGATGGCGGCCATCAAGATCATGGAAGACTAGCCGCCTGCCGGCTGTTGGCGCTCCTATTGGGCAGACGTCTTTGCAAAGGGATGGAAGGATGACAGCTGATCGACTCCCTCGCGGCCAGCTCGTGCTGGCCACCATCGGAGTGATGTTGGCCCTGCTGCTGGCCTCCCTGGACCAGACCATCGTGGGCACCGCGATGCCTCGCATCGTCTCGCAGCTGAACGGGCTTGATTACTACGCCTGGGTCACGACGGCCTACCTGGTCACCTCTACGGTCGTGGTTCCAATCGCCGGCAAGCTCGGCGACCTCTTCGGCCGCAAGCCCTTCCTGCTCCTGGGAATGGTCGGATTCGTGGCGGCCTCCGCCCTCTGCGGCCTCTCCCAGAACATGTTGGAGCTCGTGCTTTTCAGGGGCCTCCAGGGACTCTTCGGCGGCCTGCTCTTCGCCTCGGTGTTCACGGTCCTGGCCGACATCTTTCCGCCCCAGCAGCGAGCCCGCATGCAGGGGCTTTTCGGTGGCGTCTTCGGCCTTTCATCGGTGATCGGGCCGACCATCGGCGGCTACCTGACGGACATCGGGGATTGGCGCTGGGTCTTCTACGTCAACGTCCCCATCGGAGTGCTGGCGGTGGCCGCGGTGGCCAGCGCCCTTCCCTACGTCCGCTCGAGGGCGACCTGGCGGGACATCGACTTCGTCGGCTCGATCGTGCTGTCGGTCGGCCTGGTGCCGCTCCTGATCGCGCTCTCAATCACCCGCGACCACGCCTGGACCTCCCCCGAGGTCATGGGCCTGCTCGGCTTCTCGGTCCTGGCGCTCGGGGCCTTTTTCTTCATCGAGCGCCGCGTCTCGCAGCCGGTGATTCCGTTCGACCTCTTCCGCAACAACGTTTTCGGGGTGACGGTGCTGGTCGCCTTCTTCAGCGCTTTCGGAATGTTCGGCACGATCATCTTCGTCCCGCTCCTCTACCAGGGCGTGCTGGCGATCAGCGCGACGAACTCCGGCCAGCTGCTGACCCCGATGATGTTCGGGCTGCTCGTCTTCAGCACCCTCGCCGGGCAGCTGATGACACGGATCCGCTATTACCGCTTCATCAGCACGGTGGGCATGGCGGTGATGCTCGTCGGCATGGTCCTGCTGGCCCAGGTCGGCGTCCACAGCAGCCGCTGGGAGGTGGTGCGCGACATCGTCATCGTGGGCGCCGGTCTCGGACTCAGCTTCCCTGTCACCTTCACCGCCGTCCAGAGCGCGCTGCCTCGCGAGCTGATCGGGGTGGCCACCAGCCAGATCCAGTTCTGGCGCAACCTGGGCGGGACGGTGGGCACGGCAGTGCTGGGCTCGATCCTCGCCCGCGACCTGCCGGGCGCGATCCAGCGCCGGCTGGCCGAGCAGCACCTCCCGGCGCAGTTCAAGCTGCCCGTGAACGTCTCCGGGAGCCCGCAGTCGCTCTTCGACCCCAACCGCCTGGCCCAGCTCAGGGCTTCGGTCCCGCCCCAGGCGGCGCCGATCTTCGACCGCGCGATCGAAGCCGTCCGCGCAGGCCTCGCCGACACCCTCCACACGCTCTTCCTCCTGGCGGCCGTGATCCTGGTGGTGGCACTGGTCGCCAGCGTCTTCCTGCGCGAGGTCCCCATCACGGACCGGATGACACCCCCGGCCGACGAGCCGCCCGCGCCAGAAAAGGCCGAGCCCGAGCGAGAGCCGGTCACCGCCTGAGGCCAGTTCCTTGACCCGGTTCCGGGCTTAGAGGAGGATGCGGCCGTCCTGCATGATCTGGCGGCCGTCCGCGTAGACGTCGGCTCGGCTGGCCAGGACGTCGACGTGTGTGCCGCAGTCCCAATCGGCTCCCGTCTCGGAGCCGTAGGGGTCGCCGAAGGCGACGTGCACCCCCGGGAACTTCTCGTCCTGCAGGAAGTTCCCGATGATTCGCTTCAGGCCGACGTTGGTGCCGATCGCGAACTCGCCGGCGCGGTTGGAGCAGGGACTCTGATCCAGGTAGGCGACGATCTCCGCCTCGATCTCGGGATGGCCCGGCATGCTCGCCGACACCACCCGACCTTCCTTGATTCGGATCCGGACCGGCTCCTCGAAGAGGTGGTATCTGGCCGTGAAGTGGTCTCCCATCTCCTCCCCGACAAGCAGACCGTCCAGCGTCCAGGGGGCGGTGAAGACCTCCCCCTCCGGCAGGTTTCCCCAGCGGCCCTGCTCGTGGTAGCGCCCGTCGCTGGGGATCCAGCGCCTCTCCCCGGAGAACGTGGCGGTCAGTTCGGTGCCCAGCCTGGTCACGACCTCGATGCGCGAGGCCTCCCTGACCACGTCATAGACGCGCCTGGTGACCCGGTAGACCTCCTCGTAGTCGACGGCCATGCCGTCGAGCATCAGCGCGCGGTCGATTCCGATCATGTGCCCGTGCCGGCATTTGAGGCGATCCGTCAGCAACCTGAGCATCGGCTGCCGGAAGGCCAGCTCGCCGGGTAGGCCCTCGCCGATGAAGAAGGAGGCTGTGGGCTTGAACCGCAGTATCTCCTCGGCCAGCGCCCGAGGAAACTCCCGTGCCGGACGAGCAACCCAGTCCTCCATCATCCAGCTGAGCACGTCGGCGCCGGCCTCCGCCGCCTCTTCCTCGATGGCCTCGGCGATGTCCACACGGCCCCGATCCTTGACCACCGCGACCCTGTCGCCGTCGTGAATCCCGAGACAGGTTCGGACCGCGTTTCGGGCGCCCGCGGCGTACTCCGGCAGCACGGAAAAGAGAGTAGCGAGGTGGAGGTGCACATTTCCGGCCGCTGGGATATAAGATGGCGCGTCGGCGCGCGGGGGCTTCCCGGTATGCCCATCCGGCCTCCGTGAGCCATCGCCCATGCCCAAGGAGGGGGCAATGCTGAACTACGTGGACAAAGTGCTGGTCTGCCGGGACTGTAGCCGGGAGTTCATATTCTCCGCCGGCGAACAGGAGTTCTATCAGTCGCGAGGGCTCCAGCATGAGCCACGCCGCTGCCCCGATTGTCGCAACGCCAGGCGCCAGCAGGACGGTGCAAGCCGTCCGGGCCGCGTCATGCACGACGTGATCTGCAGCAACTGCGGCAAGTTGACGCAGGTGCCATTCGTGCCGACCGGGAGCCGGCCCGTCTACTGTCAGGACTGCTTCCAGACGGCAAGGCGCTAGCGGCGCAGGCCGCGGCCGGCCCCCGGCTGGCGCCGGCCCGCCCGGGTGGATAATCGATCCCATGGCCACGGCGGTTACGCTCGCCCATCTTGGATCGCTGATGCGCGGCGTGCGCACCGTTGACCAGGTGGGTGCCGAGGAGCGCGCCGCCTCGCTCAGCAAGCGCTCGATCAAGCGCTCCTCCAAGCTCTGGGCCCTGGACCTCGCCATCCGCTGCATGGATCTCACCACGCTGGAAGGAGCCGACACGCCGGGCAAGGTGGCCGCGCTGTGCTCCAAGGCGATCCGGCCGCAGCCCGGCGACGCCTCGATCCCGAGCGTGGCGGCGGTCTGCCTGTACCCCTCGCTGGTGGCGGAGGCCACGCGCCATCTGCGGGGCAGCGGAGTCCGGGTGGCCAGCGTGGCGACCGCCTTTCCTTCCGGCCAATCGTTCCTCGACGTGAAGGTTGCGGAGGCCCGCCAGGCCGTCGCCGCCGGCGCCGACGAGGTGGACATGGTGATCGACCGAGGCGCCTTCCTTTCGGGTGACTACCAGAAGGTCTACGAGGAGATCGGAGCGGTCAAGGAGGCCTGCGAGCCGGCTCACCTTAAGGTGATCCTGGAGACCGGGGAGCTGGGCACTTACGACAACGTCCGCCGGGCCAGCATCCTGGCCATGGCGGCTGGAGCCGATTTCATCAAGACCTCGACCGGCAAGGTGCAGCCGGCCGCGACGCTTCCGGTCAGCCTGGTGATGATGGAATCGATCCGTGACTTCCACCACGAGACGGGCCGCCTGGTCGGCTTCAAGCCGGCCGGCGGGATCCGGACCTCGAAGGTGGCGATCGCCTACCTGGTCATGCTCTGGGAGACGCTGGGAGCGGAATGGATGACCCCCGAGCGCTTCCGGCTGGGCGCCTCGAGCCTGCTCAACGACGTGCTGATGCAGATCTCCAAGGAGCGCAGCGGCAGCTACCAGTCCGACGACTACTTCACCAAGGACTGAGACAGCCGATGGCCCTCGCCAAGCGTCCCACCACCGATCTGGCGCCAGAGGTTCCCTTTCACTACGAGGCGGCGCCGGAGGCCGTCGACCACGTCAAGATCGCCGGCTCCTATGACCTCTTCATCGGCGGCCGCTTCGTGGCACCCCACTCCCGGAAGAGGTTCGCGACCATTAACCCGGCGACGGAGGAAACCCTCGCCCAGGTGGCTGAGGCCGACGAGATCGACGTCGACCACGCCGTCAAGGCTGCCGCCAACGCATTTCGGTCCTGGTCCCGGCTCGACCCGGGCCGAAGGGCTCGCTACATCTTCCGGCTCTCCCGCCTGATCCAGGAGCGGGCTCGGGAGCTGGCCGTGGTGGAGACCATGGACGGCGGCAAGCCGATCAAGGAGTCGAGGGACGTCGACATCCCGCTGGCCGCCGCCCACTTCTTCTACTACGCGGGCTGGGCCGACAAGCTGGAATGGGCGGTTCCCAACCGCCGTCTGCGCCCACTGGGCGTGGCCGGGCAGGTCATCCCCTGGAACTTCCCGCTTCTCATGCTGGCCTGGAAGGTGGCGCCGGCCCTGGCCACGGGCAACACGGTCGTCTTGAAGCCGGCCGAGACAACGCCACTCACGGCGATGCTCTTCGCCGAGATCTGCCAGCAGGCTGATCTGCCGCCGGGCGTGGTGAACGTGGTCAGCGGGGCAGGGCAGACCGGCTCCCTGGTGGTCGGCCATCCCGAGGTCCGCAAGGTGGCCTTCACGGGGTCGACCGAGGTTGGCAAGCTGATCCGGCGCCAGGTCGCCGGGAGTGGCAAGCACCTGACCCTGGAGCTGGGCGGGAAGGCGGCGAACATCGTCTTCGAGGACGCGCCCCTGGACCAGGCCATAGAAGGCGTGGTCAACGGCATCTACTTCAACCAGGGCCACGTCTGCTGCGCCGGCTCCCGCCTGCTGGTCCAGGAATCGATCCTGGAGCCGCTGCTCCAGAAGCTGAAGGTGCGGTTGGGCACGCTGCGGGTGGGCGATCCACTCGACAAGAACACCGACGTGGGTGCTATCAACTCGAAGCAGCAGCTGGAGAAGATCGAGGGTCTGGTGCAATCAGGGATCGAGGAGGGCGCGGAGGTCTATCAGCCGCCCTGTGAGCTGCCGGCGAGAGGCTACTGGTTCAGGCCCACGCTGTTCACGGGCGTCGCGCAATCGCACCGGATCGCCCGCGAGGAGATCTTCGGCCCGGTGCTCTCCGTGCTCAGCTTCAGGACGCCCGAGGAAGCTGTTGAGAAGGCCAACAACACCCCCTACGGTCTCTCGGCGGGGGTATGGACCGACAAGGGATCGCGCATCCTCTGGATGGCCGAGCGCATGCGGGCGGGCGTGGTCTGGGCCAACACCTACAACCGCTTCGATCCCACGTCGCCCTTCGGCGGATACAAGGAATCCGGCTTCGGGCGCGAGGGCGGTTTGCACGGCCTTCTCCCCTACCTCGACGTGGATTGAGCGGAACTATGGCTGAGCGCCTCGAAGTCCGAAAGACGTACAAGCTCTACGTGGGCGGCCAGTTCGTACGCTCGGAGTCGGGGCGCTCGTACGCGGCCGAGGGATTCAACGTCCCCCGCGCCTCGCGGAAGGACCTGCGCGACTCGGTGCGAGCCGCCCGCGCCGCCTTTCCGGGCTGGTCTGCTCGGACGGCCATGAACCGGGGACAGATCCTGTACCGGATCGCCGAGATGCTGGAGGGGAGGCGCGCCCAGTTCCTGAGCCTGCTCGGCGGGGGACGTCCGGCAGGCCGGCAGGTGGACGCCGCGATCGCGACCTGGGTCTGGTACGCGGGCTTGACGGACAAGGTTGCGCAGCTGTCCGGGACCGTCAATCCCGTGGGCGGTCCCTACTTCAACTTCACGATTCCGGAGCCGACCGGCGTGGTAGGGATGGTCGCCCCCGAGGAACCCCCTCTGCTGGGGCTGGTGGCTCGTCTCGCACCGGCCCTCTGCGGTGGCAACACGGTTGTCGCCCTGGCCTCCGAGCCGCTGCCCCTGGCCGCCCTCACCCTGGCCGAGGTGCTGGCCACCGGCGACCTGCCGCCGGGCGTCGTCAACCTGCTCAGCGGCCGGCGGGCTGAGCTCCTTCCCTGGCTGGCATCCCACATGGACGTGAACGCGGTCGACGCCGGTGCCTGCACCGACCCGGAGCTGGCGGCTGTGGAGGAGGCGGCGGCGGGCAACCTCAAGCGGGTGCTGCGCCAGCGGGAAGCCCAGCCGAGCCCGCAGGCGGTAACCGCGTTGATGGAGTTCAAGACGGTCTGGCACCCGATCGGCGTGTAGCCGCCCTCGTCGAGGGCCTTGTCGGCGCCCTGGAGCCTGCCCGCGACCCCGAGCGCGCGGCCGCCATGAGTGCGTACCTGCGAAACCAGTTCCCCTGCCTGGGCATCTCCTTGCCAAAGCTGGACGCCCTGCTGCGCGAGCTGCCCAGGCCAGAGCCGGAGGAGGCAATCGATTTTGCGCTGGCCTGCTGGGAGCTGCCCGAGCGCGAGTATCAGTACGCTGGAATCCGCCGCCTGAGCTCGGCGCGGCGCCGCCTGCAGGCGGAGCGGCTGCCAGACCTGGAGCGGCTGATCACGACCAAATCCTGGTGGGACACGGTCGACGCGCTCGCCACCGACGTGGTGGGCTCCCTCGTGATGGCGCACCCCACGTTGGTGGCGGAGATGGATCGCTGGCTGGAATCAGACAACATGTGGCTGGCCCGGTCCGCCATCCTGCACCAGGATCGCTGGAAGGAGAAGACCGACGCCCGGCGGCTGTTCGCCTACTGCCTGCGCCGAGCCGGCGATCGGGACTTCTTCATCCGCAAGGCGATCGGCTGGTCGCTCCGCTCGTACGCCGCCGTGGACCCGGCCGAGGTCGCGAGGTTCGTCGAGAAGCACGAGGCGGAGCTCTCAGGTCTTTCCAGGCGGGAAGCCCTCAGAGGAGTCCAGAGACACTTGCGCTAGGTCGCTCAGCGATATATCGTGGAGCGGTGCAGAAGGAGGAGGGCAGGCAAGCCGACCTGGCGTGAAGTGGCTGCTCTGGCTCTACCCGCGCTCCTGGCGGCGCCGCTACCGGCGAGAGATGGAGGCGCTGCTCGAGGAGACGTCCACCACGCCACGCGCCCTGCTCGACCTTCTGAGCGGCGCCATCGACGCCTGGCTCCACCCGCAGCGGCTTCCCTCGGCGGCCCCTTTCGGCCGTCGCCGGTCTCGCGGACCAAGGGCCATGATCGCCGCCACCGCCCTCGGTGTGGCTCTGGTGGTCGCCTGGTGGCTCCTGGGGGGCCGGCACGGGCCGTGGGGCGGCCACCTGCCCTGGAGATCGCTGGCTGTGGGAGCGGGGGCGGCAGGGCTTGTCGTGTCCCTACTGGCCGCCCTGCTGCGACGCCGCCGGGGGTCGAGACGGTGGCCGCGGAACGAGGACCCAGGCGAAGGAGCGCCTGTCCCGGCGCGGCCCCTTCCCGACGCTCCGCCCGCGCTGACCGCGGCGGGCGGCGCTAGTCGCGGTAGCGGTAGACGATCCGACCTCGACTGAGGTCGTAAGGCGACAGCTCCACCCTGATCCGGTCTCCCGGAGTGATCCGGATGAAGTAGCGGCGCATTCTCCCCGCCGCATAGGCGATGAGTTTGTGCCCGTTCTCCAGCTCGACCTCGAACATGGCGTTGGGCAGAGCCTGGGTGACGGCCGCGTCCATCACGACCGCCTCTTCCTTCGGCTGTTCTCCGTTGCTTTTGTCCTTGCGAGCCCGCGCCGGCCGCCGAGGGCCGCGGCGAGGTGTTGATGATCTTGCCAATTCGACGACAGTCTACCGAAGCTGGTCCGCTCCGCCCGCCGCCTTATCTCGGAATTCCCTCCCCGCCGCGGGGGGCGGAATCCTGTTGCGCCCCTATCTGGACCCGCCGGGTGTCCTCGGCCGGCTCGCGTTCCAGCGCTCGATCCAGCTGCCCACCACCGCGGGATCTTCAGTTCCCGACCCCAGCTGCCTCACCGAGTGCTCGACCCGAGCCGTGAAGGCCCGTGAGTCCTCGCCGGGGTTAAGCGCCAGCGGCTTGCCGATCCGGACCGCCACGGGGCCCGGCAGGGGGAAGGCGCGGCCCTTGGGCATGACGCGATGCGAGCCCTTGATGTGCATCGGGACGACCGGGCTCCTGGTCTGGTTGGCAAGGTGCCCCAGGCCGGGCTGGAAGTGGCCCATCCGCCCGTCGGCGGACCGGGTCCCCTCGGCGTAGTAGAGGAGGTTCCAGCCCGACTTCAGGAGCTCGCTGGCGCTGTGCAGCACCTCGCGCGCCCCGCCGGTGCGCGAGAACGGGAAGGTGTTCAGCCAGAGTCCCACCACCCGGCCCAGCCACGGCCGCCGATACCAGTAGTCGGCGGCTGCAGCGACTACCGTCCTTTCACGGGCCCCGTCAGGTAATGCGTAGAGCAGGATCTGGGTGTCGGCGTGGCTCACGTGGTTCGAGGCGAGGATCGCCGGCCGGTCCAGCTCGCGGAGCCACTCCCGGCCTTCGACCTGGGGATCCGTCATGACCCGCGTGAACGGCAGGGAGAGGCCCCGCTGGATCAGCAGGCGGAAGCTGCGGACGGGCTCCGTCCGCGCCCAGCTCAGGTTGCTCGGGCGGTCGGGCACGCCGGGTGCCGGCTCCGGCCAGCTGGCCGGACGTACACCGCCCCAGCGCCAGCCCCGACGCAGGGTCTCCAGGTCCGAGAGCAGCTCGAACCTCACGTGACTTCAGCCAGAAGCACCGGCGGCATCCGGAGGTGCGTGACGCTGGGAAAGCGGCCGACCGTCTGCTCCGCCATCTCGAAGGCGTCCTGCAGCGTGCTGGCGCACTTGAAGCCCAGGCGATGCACCGCTTCGCGCTCGCCGCCTACGACTATCACGTCGCCCAGGTGTTCTATCGCGTGGGCGGCCCAGTACCAGGCGTAGAAGGGGTGAACTCCGTGGTAGGCGTACGACTTGCGGTAGAGCTGCCGATACCAGGAATCCTCGGCGAAGCGCTGTTCCCAGCGCTCCTCGACCAGCATCGGGTCCGTCGTGTCGGCCAGCACTTCGTCATAGAAGTCGATATAGCTGGGGTGCTGGACTGAGTCGAACTCATAGCGGCAGGGGTGGGTCAGGATGGCGACCCCTCCTGCCCGCACCACGGGCTTGCCTCGGTAGAAGTTGAACATGTAGCCGAGGCCCATACAGGCCACCAGGACCGGGTTCATGGCGGCGTTCACGTTGTATGGACAGAGGTACGGCACGCCCATCGTTATGACGTCCGTCTGGCCCTCGACCTCCACCAGCATCTGCTTGTTCACCGCTTTCAACGTCTGCTCGTGGACGGCCTCGACCTGGCCCGACTGCACGCTGGTCATGCCGTAGGGAGCGCGCATCGCGTGGAAGGCCGAGCGTTTCACCGCCGGCGGGGCCAGGTCGCAGAACTGCTTCACCGCCAGGAAGGTGGCCTGGTCCGCGGGCGTCCAGTCGAACTCCCGCTTCTGCATGAAGCTGACCACCGAGGGAAAGGGCCGGTTGTTGACAGTGGTCTCGATGTGGAAGACGCGCACCGTGTCCTCGATCAGCTGGCCCTGCCTGATGCAGGCGTGGTGCAGTGCCGAGTCCCGCGGACTCATGAAGGAGCGAGAGCCGAGCAGAGTGCGCACGTTGTGATGGGGACGCACGCTCCGGTAACTGCCCAGGCCTGTCGCCATCGACTTGTGGCCACCATCCATGGGGACCAGCGTGAGGTTCACATAGACCACCAGGTCGGACTCGGCGGCGCGGCGGTTGAGCGTCACCTCCTCGCCCTCTCCGGTGAGGCCGACGTAGACGTTCCCCTCCGGATCCTCCGCGTCGTGGTTGTAGAGCCGTTCGGGATAGAAGGTGGTGAAGACACGGTCGCCCACGATGTGTCGGAGCTCGTCCTCCGTCATCCGCCTGTGCAGGGAGTTGGCGGCGATCAGGTGGACGTCCTCGACGCCGGACTCGGCGGCGAGCTCGATCACCTCCTCGAGCACCAGCTGGCGCACGTCCGGCTGGGCCATCGGGGGAAGCGGGAGCGAGAGATCGTCGAAGGCGATCGTCAGCTTCATGCCCGGCCGCAGCAGCGCCTTGAGCGGGTCGTCCTCCAGCGGTTTGCTCAGTGCCCGCCGGATCGCGCGCTCCGGGTGCTGCAGCGGATCCAGCGGGTCCGGCGGGTAGAGGATCCGGCTGCCGAGCGGAAGCTTCTCCAGGCGCACCCCCTCGCCGAAGTGAAACAGCGTCGGCGGCGTGTGGCGGTCGACTTCGAGGACGGCTCCTGGACGGCCCATCAGATTGGGAGGATAAGCGAGCCAGCGGTCGCCCTGCGTCGGCGACCTCTCGAAATCGAGCGGCTCAGCGTAGGCGGCGCAGGTCGAAGGCCACCCTGGCGGCGCCGAGGCGCCCGGCTTCGACGGCGTAGGCGATCGCCTGACGGTACTGGCTGAGCCCGAAGAGCGGGCCCGTCAGCTGCTCCAGCCGGAGGGCCGGCGCCGCTTCCAGGGCCAGCTCGAAAGTGCGGGCACCGGTGGCCTCCCGGCCGTAGGCATAGCTGCCCGTGACGTTGAGCTCGCGCTGCCAGATGGGTGCCCAATCCACTCGCTCCTCGGCCGGCATGCCGACGACCGCCAGCCGGCCGCCGCCTCGCGTGAAGCGAACCGCGTCGTTCAGGCCACGTGCGCTGCCGGTGCATTCGAAAGTCAGGTCGGCGCCGCCGAGAAGCAGTTCCCCCTCCCTGCTCTCCAGCCGGCGGGCGCCGGTTGCGAAGCGCAGGCGCTGGAAGACCTCGTCCGGGCCGACCACCTGGTCGGCGCCGAGCCGGCGTGCCTGCTCCCTCTGGAAGGGATGCTTGGCAACCGCTATGAGCCGCTTCGGCGGGGTGAGCAGCCGCACCGCCGCCACCGTAAGCAGGCCGATCGTGCCCGCGCCCTGGACCACCACCACCTCGTCGGGCCGGGCGGCCCCCTTCAAAGCCGCGTGAATGCAGCAGGCGAAGGGCTCGACGAGCACCGCCGCCTCGTCCGGCAGCTCATCGGGGATCTGGTGAAGCTGGCTCTCGTGGGCGACCAGGACCTCTCCCCAGCCTCCGCCGGTCGAGGCGCAGTAGCCGGTCTGCAGGCCCACCTCGATCGGTCCCTCGGTGACGTTCTCACAGAGTCCTGGGCGCCCGTCGGCGCAGCGAGCGCACTCCGGCTCCACCCCGCGCACCCGGCAGCCCAGGGCTGGCTCGACGACCACACGGGTGCCGTCCTCCAGCTCACCCACGACCTCGTGTCCTGGCACGAAGGGATAGCTGGTCAGGAGATCGAGGTAGAGGGAGGCGTGGCCGGTGATCGCGGAGGTGTCCGATCCGCAGATGCCGCCCAGGCTGGGGAGCACGCGCACCCACCCTGGTCCGGGCAGCCGCGGCTCCTCGACCTCTCCCAGGTGGAGCATGGAGAAGTCGCTGGTCGCGACCGCGGTCCTGCCGCCGGTCGCCTTGACCAGGGCGTAGGCGGGGACGGAGCGGACGTACTCGAGGGCGAGCAGCTCAGCCTCCCACGCCTTCGCGGTATTCCACCGAGCGGGGATCCGGCATCGGCAGCCGCCAGTTCCCGGGCGGCATCTGCCAGCGCTCGACCCGCCAGCCCCTCTGATCCGCCACCTGCGAAAGCCTGGCGTCGGGGTTGACCACGACGGCAGTCCCCACAGCCTCCAGCATGGGCAGGTCGGAGATCGCGTCGGCGTAGGCAAAGCTGTCCGGCAGAACCATCTCGTGCCGGCGGGCGTACTCCTCGAGAAGGGTCGCGCGGGCTTCTCCGGCCGGCGGAGGAGCCTGCAGGTCGCCGGTCAGCCGCCCGTCGCGCTCGAGCAAGTGCGCGCAGTCGACGTCAACCTCGAGGAGCTCGGCAAGCGGCTCGACGACGATGTCGAGGGCCCCGGTCAGGAGCAGCACCCTGTGCCCGGCCCTCTTGTGCTCGCGGATGCGCCGCACGCCCTCCGGGTAGATTCGGCGCAGGGTGACCGCGTTGAGCGCCTCCCGGCCAAGACGGCGCATCTCGGTCACCTCCAGGCCGTCGTACTCGCGGTAGAACGAGCGCTGGAACTCGGCGCGGGAGTGCCGCTCGAGATAGAGCCAGCGTGGTGCCTTGGAGGCCATGCTGGCCATGAACCTGGGCCAGTCGCCGATCGGCTGGTCCTTGAGCCGCATCCAGAAGAAGTACTCGACCACGTTGGTCTCGACGAGCGTCCCGTCCACGTCGAAGACGGCAAGCACGTCATTCCGGCCGGCCCTCCGGCGCAGCGCCGCCAGTGCAGTGTTCGAATCCGAAACCGGGGTCGTGCTGCCGCTCGGCCCCGGACCCTTGCGAGGGCCGGTATCGGCGCGGGACATTCGCACCACGGTGGGCAGGTGCACCCGAGAGAGGTAGTCGTGCCAGTCGAAGAGGGCCGGGTCGAAGGGGAAGCGCTCACGCTCATCGGCCGGCAGCCGCTCCCAGAGCGACATCAGGTTGCGGGTGTCGAAGATGCAGTCGACCTCGACGTAGACGCCGTACAGCTCGGCGAGGTTGAGGGCTCGCTCCAGCCGCCCCTTCTCCTCGTTGAGGTCGTCAGACCAGCGGGTGCCGGCCTGCCCCAGCGGGAGACGCTCGACCAGCTGCTGGGCCGCTTCCACCGCCCTCAGCGCCAGCCGGCCCCGCGCGGTGAGCTCCCCGCGGCTGGGGAAGGTCCAGGTCGGCGTGCCGATCGCCTGGCCCCAACGGTCACGCAGGGGGTGGGCTGTGAAGTAGGCGGCGCTCTCGTCGTGCAGCTGGCGCAGGCGCAGGGGGTTCCGGCTTCCCGTGGCCGCGTGGTAGATGCGGTGCTCCCCGGCCGGAGGCTGGGAGGCGGCTGCAGCCAGCACGACGTTTACGACCAGGTCGGCCGGGATCACGTCGAGCACCGAGTCGGGGAGCCCGGAGAAGTCCTGGAGCAGGCCTCGGCCGAAGGCCAGGATCAGTGGCTCCGCCATCCGAAAGCCCTCCAGCCAGCCCGGGAAGGGTTCCGCCAGTGCGCTTTCGATGATGCTGGGCCGCACGATCGACAGCGGCAGGTCACCCGCCAGCTCCACCACCGCTCTCTCTGCCATCGCCTTGGTGAAGGAGTAGATGTCCGTAAAGCCCATGGCCCGGGCGTGCGCCCGCCCCCGCTCGACCAGACGGTCTCTGACCCAGCGCTGTCGCAGGCGCTCCACGGCCCTGGCCTGGCTCGGAGTCCCGGCCGGACCCAGGCGGCTGCGGGCCTGCCGCATCAATCGATCCAGGATCTCGGGGCGCCTGCTTTCCTCCTCGACCGCCGGCCTCAACGTGCTGAGGACCTCTGCCTCGTGCCGCCAGTTGAGGCCTGGGTCGAATGGCAGCTCCTCCCTGACCAGCCCCCTCAGCATGCCGCCCACGTATGCGGTCGAGACGTGGACGAGGTGGGGACCGCCGCCGGCCTCGGTCAGAGCCTTGACCAGCCGGGTGGCGCCCAAAAGGTTGGTCTGCGCCGAGACGTCGGCAGGGTTGTCGAACTCGACGGCTGCCGCCGAGTGGATCACGACGTCGCACCTGCCCAGCTCGTCCCGCGCCTCCTGGCTCAAGCCCAGGCCCTCGCGTCCCAGGTCGAGCTCCAGCACCGCCAGCTTCTCGGCCACCAGGCGCTCGAAGGCCTCCTCGCCCAGCTCTTCCTTGAGCCGCCGAAAGGCTGGACTGGCCAGCACTTCGCGCCGCAGCCTTTCGGCGGGAGGCCGCCTCGTGCTGGGGCGGATGGCCAGGTTGATCCGGGAGATCTCCGGCAGGCTCCGCAGGCACTTCTCGACCACCGACTTGCCGAGGAACCCGGTGGAGCCGGTGATCAGCAGCGTCTTGCCGGCCAGGCCCCCTGCGATCCCGGGATCAGCGCTCACCGCCGCCCCGAACGCCTGGCTCGTGGCGGTGGAGGCTGCTCTTTCTTGCCGGGGTTCGAGCTGGTGGACGGCCGTGGATTTGAACCGGGGCCCGACGTCCGGGGATTGGAGCTGGGGCCCGACCCCCGGGGATTGGACTTGCTCCCCGCCGGTGCCGCCGGCGGGGTTGGAGGCCCGAAGATACGCCAGCCACGAAACACGACCAGGTAGCTGACCCACACCGCCCAGGCGAAGAAGCCCAGGAGGAGGACCAAGAGCACCACCGCAACGAGCACATCCACGATCGCCAAAAGTAACGCCTGGCACCTCTCGGCGTGCGGATCAGCGGTGGGCGCGCTGCTCGCGAGCCTTCAGCTACGCCGGCGGCGCCTCGGCTGCATGAACAGGTTGAAGATGGCCACCACGCTGAGGGCGAGGTAGAGCATCCCGATTATGAAGAGCCCGGTCTCCATCCGCCTCAAATGATAGAGAACGCTTCGCTTCTCGATGCGGAGAGGATTGGGGAGAGTCTGTCTTTGGAAGAGGGAAGGCCTTCGTCAGCGCTCAGGTCGGGCTGACGGGCGGGGCTACCATACGAAGGCGTGGAAGTACTCAGCTCCGGCCGCTGCGTCGTGTATCGAGAGCCCACGGGACCCTCCGGAGTGCGGCTCGAAGAACGCCCCCGCGTGCCGACGCCGCAGGGGGCTGTGACTGTCTCGATTCGGGCCGCGTCGTTGAACCATCTCGACGTCTGGCTGGTCAGCGGGGCGCAGCGTGTCGAGCCGCCGCGGGTCCTGGCGGCTGATGGAGCGGGCGTCGTCGCCGAGTCCGGGGATTCGTCGTGGCGGCCCGGAGACGAGGTCGTCATCTACCCCGTCGCCTGCTGCTGGCGGTGCGAGCAGTGTCGTGCAGGCCGGCAGGTCTTCTGCCCTCAGTTCGGCATCCTCGGCGAGCACACCGACGGCACCGCATGTGAGTTCTTCCAGGTCCCGGCTCAGAACCTCTACCGGCGGCCGGAGGGGCTCAGCTGGGATGAGGCTGCCGCCTTTCCGCTGACCTTCCTCACCGCCTGGCGCATGATCGTGACCCGCGCTCGCCTCCAGCCTGGAGAGACGATGCTGGTAGTCGGCGCCGGCGCCGGCGTGGCGGCGGCCGCCATCGCCATCGGCCGGCAGCTGGGCGCGCGCGTGCTGGCGACCAGCCGCAGCCAGGCCAAGCGCGAACGTGTCCTGGAGCTCGGGGCGGAGGCCGCCTTCGACTCCTCAGGCTTCTCCAAACCGGTCCGGGAGGCGACCCAGGGAGGCGTGGACGTCGTCTTCGAGCACGTCGGGCCGGCCACCCTGGACGAGTCGATCCGCTCCATCCGCAAGGGCGGCCGCATCGTCTTCTGCGGTTCCACCAGCGGCGTCCGCGCCGAGGTGAACATGCCCCGGCTCTTCTTCGGGCAGGCCGACCTGCTGGGTTCCACGATGGGCAACGCAGGGGAATTCGAGCAGGTGCTCGAGGCGATCGGTCGTGGCCTCCGGCCGATCGTCGACTCCACATTCGCTCTGGACGAGGCCACGAGCGCCCTCGAACGGCTGGAGCGGGCCGAGCAGTTTGGCAAGGTGGTGCTCCACCCTTAGCCCGGATGGGAGGCACGGAGCTGACGGGAACCCGCCGGATTCGGCCGCACCTGCTAGCGCTTATCGCGCGGCGGTCATGGCCGCGGTGACGACCTGCGGCTTCAGTCCGGTTACTCGCAGGATCTCGGCTTCGTCCAGCGAGTCCTCCGCCAACAGGGCCTGAGCCAGCGCATCCAGCCTTGAACGGTTCTCAGCGAGCAGCCGCTCGGCCTCCATCAGGCACTCCTGGACGATTCGCTTGATCTCCTCGTCGATGAGCGCCGCCGTCGCGTCGCTGAAGGGCTTTTGCAGGGCGAGCGGGCCCGGTCCCTCCTCGGTCGAGTAGTTCAGCGGACCCACCTTCGAGCTCATCCCGAACCGCACGACCATTTCTCGGGCGATCATCGTCACCTGCTGGAGGTCGTTCTCAGCGCCCGTGGTCGCCATGTTGTACACGAGCAGCTCCGCCCCTCGGCCGCCCAGGGCGCCGACGATGCGAGCCCGGAGGTACTCCTCCGTGTAGTTGAAGCGGTCGTCCACCGGACTCTGAACGGTGACCCCGAGCGCTCGGCCTCGGGGAACGATCGTCACCTTTCGAACCGGGTCGGCGCCGGGCACCAGCAGCCCCAGCAGGGCGTGTCCGCTCTCGTGGTAGGCGACCCGCTCGCGGTCCTCCTGAGAGAGCATGATCTTCCGCTCGGCGCCCAGCAGCACCTTTTCGATCGCCTCGGAGAAATCCTCCATGGTCACCGCGTCGCGGTCCTTGCGCGCCGCCAGCAGCGCCGCCTCGTTGACGAGGTTGCGGAGGTCCGCGCCCACGAACCCTGGCGTTTGCTGAGCAAGCTCGTTCAGGTCCACGTCGGGCGCCAGCGGGACGTTGCGCGTGTGGATCTTCAGGATCGCCATCCGGCCGGCGCGGTCCGGCGGCTGGACCACAACCCGCCGGTCGAAACGGCCGGGACGCAGCAGCGCCGAGTCCAGGACGTCGGCCCGGTTGGTGGCGGCGAGGACGATCACCCCCTCCCGAGAGTCGAAACCGTCCATCTCGGTGAGGATCTGGTTCAGGGTCTGCTCTTGCTCATCGTTGCCGGACAGCCGGACGCCGCCGGAGCGGCTGCGGCCGATAGCGTCGAGCTCGTCTATGAAGATGATGGCGGGCGCCGCCTGGCGGGCTTTGTTGAAGAGGTCCCGCACGCGGGAGGCGCCCACCCCGACGATCATCTCGATGAACTCGGCCGCCGAGACGCTGAAGAAGGGGACGCCCGCCTCCCCGGCCACGGCTCTCGCCAGCAGGGTCTTGCCGGTACCGGGCGGACCGATCAGCAGCACCCCCTTGGGGACGGTGCCGCCCAGGCGCTGATAGCGCTGAGGCTGTCTCAGGAAGTCGACTATCTCCTGGAGCTCGGCCTTGGCGTCGTCGATGCCCGCGACGTCGGCGAAGGTCGTGGCGGGACGCTCCGGGTCGTACAGCCGGGCACGGCTCTGACCGATGCCGAAGACGCCGCCCCCGGCCGCCGACGTTGCCCGGCGATTCAGGTAGAGGAATCCCCCGATCAACAGGATCGCCGGCCCGAAGCTGAAGAGCAGAGTCTGCCAGAGCGGAGTCGGTGGGTTCACCGGTTGGGCGCTGATGGTCACGTTGTGCTGGAGGAGCAAGGGCAGCAGCTCGTTGTCGGCGAAGGGCGGCTTCACGGTCGCGAAGTGGGTCGCCTTGTTCTTGCTGGTCGGAGTGTCACCGACGGGGTTCTTGGTGATGCCTGTGATCGAGTCGCCCTGGATCGTGACGCTGGTCACGTTGTCCGCTGGGATCTGCGCCCTGAAGACGTTATAGGGGATCGTCACCTGCTTGGGCGGCTGCGGCGCCAGGAGCACGTTGACGACCACGTAGTTCAGGACGATCAGGATTCCGATCAGGATCCAGTTGCGCGGTCTGCGCAGCCAGTCCATGAGAGTGGGCGGCTTCTGCGGCGGCCTGCGACCGGGGAAACGCTCCGGTGCGCCGGGCGGGAGGTTAGAGGACATGAAACGTTATTGCGGTCCAGTATGCACGGCGTTCGTGTAAGCCGTCTAAACGGCCCCCGGCGGCGCGAACCATGGCGCATGGCCGGACCTGGCCGATACTGAGCGGCTGTCCATGAAGCCCACGACGCCGGTTGGCGGCGACTCCGACCCGGCCGATTTCCAGGCCTGGCCGAAGGCCGAGCTGCATTGCCACCTGGATGGCGCGCTCCGGCCGGCCACTGCCGAAGAGCTGGCCGACGAGCTGGGGCTGGATCTACCCCGCCCTCTGCGCCTGGCTGCTCCGGCCTCCTGCGCCTCCCAGGCGGAGTACCTGGAATTCTTCGATCACCCGATCGCGGTGATGCAGACGGCGGAGGGTATCGCACGGACGGCACGGGAGCTGGGAGAGGATGCCGCGGCCGACGGCATCGAGTACCTGGAGGTGCGCTGGGCCCCTCGCTTCCACCTCAGGCGCGGGCTCAGTCTGGAGCGGGTGATCGAGGCCGTGCTGGAGGGCCTGGCGGCCGCACCGGTGCGCGCCGTGGCCATCGTCTGCGCCATTCGCCAGCACCCGGTGGAGGAGAACGTGGCGCTGGCGCGCGCTGCCGGCCGCTACGCCGGACGCGGCGTCGTGGGCTTCGACCTGGCCGGCGACGAAGCGGGTTGGGCCGCCGCCCCTCACCGACCCGCTTTCGAGGCCGCTCGGGCGGCGGGTCTCCGGCTCACCTGCCACGCCGGCGAGGCAGGACCGCCCTCCAACCTCGGCGATGCGCTTGACCTGGGCGTCGAGCGCATCGGCCACGGGGTCCTCGGCGCGGGAGATCACCGCCTGATGGACCGCGTACGCTCGGAAGGCGTGACGCTCGACCTCTGCCCCACCGCGAACTGGAAGTGCAAGGCCGTGCCGCGGTTGGAGGACCACCCTCTCCCCCGCCTGCTCCGCAGCGGTGTTCGCTGCACCCTGAGCACCGACTCGCCGACCGTCGCCGGCGTCACGCTGAGCGGGGAGTTCCGTCTCGCTCACCAAACCCTGGGCATGACCCTGGAAGAGCTGCACCGCTGCAACGCGATCGCGTTTGAATCACGCTTCGGTGACTGACCTCGGCAAGCTCCGGGCGGCGATCGGCGCGCGCCCTCCCAGGGCCTCGCGCCTGTCCCTCCAGGGCCGCATCCAGGCGGCCGTCTGTGTTCCCATCCACGACGGTCCACGAGGCCTCGAGGTGTGGGCGATCAAACGGGTCGACAGGCTGCGTCACCACGCCCGGGAGATCGCCTTTCCGGGGGGCAAGCCGGATCCAGGCGATCGGGACCTGATGGACACCGCCTTCAGAGAGACGGAGGAGGAGCTCGGCATCTCGCGAGAACGCTTGCACCTCCTGGGCCCCCTGGCCCCCGTGCCGACGGCAACCAGCCGCTTCACCCTCAATCCCTTCGTGGCGCTGGTCGAAGCCGGGGCCGAAGCCAGGCCGTCTGTGAGCGAGGTGGCGGCGCTGATCCGAATGCCGCTCTCGGACTTCTTCGCCGGCCTGGTGCCGTATCGAGCGATCGAGCTCGGCAGTGGCTGGCGTTCCCCGATCTTCGACTTCGAGGTTGGTTCGATGTACGGCGCCAGCGCGCACGTGCTGGAGGAGCTCCTCCTGGTCTATGCCTCCATCAAGGAGCTGGCCTTCCCTGAACCCACGCTGACCGATGAGATCCCGTGGCAATAGGCTGCGTGCTCCTTCAGTAGTCTTTCTTGCCTTGCTGTGTGCTGGCGCCCGGCGCTTCCCCAAGACTGAAGACTGAGGAGGTCACCATGAGCGGATTCCGGTCCTTTCTGCTGCGCGGCAGCGTGGTCGACCTGGCGGTGGGAATCGTCATCGGCGCCGCCTTCGGAACGGTGGTGAACGAGCTCGTCAAGGACTTCATCACACCGCTGATCGCCGCCGTGGGCGGTCAGCCCAACTTCGACTCCCTCTACTTCACGGTCAACAACAGCCGGTTCATGTATGGCCGCTTCCTGGACGCGGCCATCAGCTTCCTTCTCGTCGCGGCGGTCGTCTACTACCTGATCGTGCTGCCCTACTCCCGCTTCCGCGCGCGCTTCGAGAAGGCGCCCTCACCCGAGCCGAAGACCAGGGACTGCCCCGAGTGCCTGAGCCAGATCCCGGCAAACGCCCGGCGCTGCGCCTACTGCACGGCAGTACTCTCCGTAGCCGCGTAAGTCCGTCCCTCGCTGAGGCGGTCCGATGGCGGGGAGGCGCTTTCTTCAGCCCTCTAGCTGTCTGAGTTGGTCGATGTGGGCCTCGAGGTGGCCTATGAGCAGCATGTCCAGGACCTCGCGGAGTTGGACCTCCCGGTTGCCGCTCTGGGCAACGTAGAGCGCCGTGCGCTCGAGGTCTTCTTCTCGCATCTCGTCCAGCAGCGTCTCCAGGCCTCCCACACCCCGCTCGATATCGCGGCGCAGCTGCTCCTCCGCTGCGGCGGGGCCCGAGTCGATGGCCTCCCGCCTGCGGAGGCTGCCAGCCTCGTCACGCCCGATCTGGGTGGCGCCGCCCATCACCTCTCTGACCTGCACGGTCCAGTAGGGCAGCATCTCGGCCACGTGCCCGAAAACGTTGGACCGATCCCACCGCTCGCCCGTTTTCTCGTCCGCCGGGCCCAGATCGCCCCGCCCCACCAGGGGGAGGGCAGCAAGGGCAGCCCCTGCCTCCCGAGCGCGGCGGCGATACGACTCGAGATCGCTCATCTTGTCCCGAACAGCCTATCGCCGAAGTCGCCGAGGCCGGGCACGATGAAGGCGCGGTCGTTCAGTCCCTCGTCCAGCGCGGCGGTGAAGACGTCGACGTCGGGGTGTTGCTCCTGGATGTGTCGAACGCCCTCAGGAGCGGCTACCACACAGACCATCCGCGTACCCACGCCGCCCACCTCCTTGATCATGTCGAGCGCCCGAGCGCCCGAGCCCCCCGTCGCCAGCATTGGGTCGAGCAGCAGCGGGACCTTTCCGGCGAGCGGCGGCAGTTTGTTGTAGTAGATCCTGGCCACCGCCGTCTCCTCGTCCCGTTCCAGCCCGATGTAGCCGACGCTGACCCGGGGCAGCAGTTCCAGCACCGGCCCGAGCAGACCGAGGCCGGCTCTCAGCACCGGTATGGCCACCACCTCAGCCTCCACCCGGTGAACCCCGGCGTCTTTGAGCGGCGTCCGAACCGTATCCTCCCGGACCGGCAGGTCACGCGTCGCCTCGTAGAGGAGGAAGGTGATCACCCTGCGCGTGAGGACGCGAAACTCCTCCGGCTCGGTGGCCGAGTCACGCAGACCGGCCAGGCAGTCCTGGACGATCGGGTGGTCACTGATGTGCAGCGGCACGATCCCCCTCGATCAGGCGGCGGACGGCTTCCACGGCGACGTCGATCATCCTGTGTATCAAGGCGGGATCCACATGATGGATCTCGCCCGCGTCCAGTTCGTCCACGCAGACCAGCAGGACTCCGGCGCGCCACCGGCGCAGGGCGCTCACCACCATCAGGGTGGCCGACTCCATGTCGTTGGCGAGCACCCCAGCTCGGCCCCACATCTTCAGCTCCGCCCGCAGCTCTTCGGAGCGCGGCATGGTGCCTGGCAATAGGTCGGAGTAGAGGGCGTCGACGCTCCTGACGACTCCCAGGTGGTGGGTGACCCCGGCCGCGGCGGCGGCTCCGAGGCAGGCCGCAACCACGTCGTGAGAGGCGATCGCCGGGTACTCGCGCGGCACGTAGCCATCGGGAGTTCCCTCACTGCGAACCGCCCCGGTCACCACCACGAGGTCGCCGAGACGGATGCCAGGCTGCGCGGCGCCGCAGGTACCGACCCTGATGAAGGTGTGGGCTCCCAGCTCACCGAGCTCTTCGACCGCGATGGCCATCGAGGGGCCGCCGATGCCGCTCGAGCAGGTGGAGACTAGCTCGTCCCCGACCCTGCCGGTGAAGGTCCGGAACTCACGCGACCAGGCCTTCTCCTCGGCGCCCTCCAGGTGCTCGGCGATCAGCTTCGTGCGGAATGGGTCGCCGGGGACGAGCACATAGCCCCCGACCTCGCCCTCGGCCAGTCCGACGTGGTACTTGCGCTCGGCCACCGGCCGAGAATTCTAGCTGCTGCTAGCTGAGGTCTCCCTTAGCCGGACCGGCGGTTTTCTGGTAGCTGGAGCTCGGAAGTGACGGCGGCGGCCTGCGCCTGGCCAATCTCGGCGCGGCGGGCGCGCTCGACGTAGACCTTCGACTTGTCGATCTCTCCCGACAGGGTCTGGATGGTGCGCTGCATGTTGTCGAGCGCGTTGATCTTGTACTTGTCGATCATGTCGATGGTCGCGTAGACGTTGTTGAAGGCGGTCTGCAGCTTCTGGATGTCGATCGTTGCGTTTGCCGCCTGGCTCTGGATCTGCCCCGTCTGCTGGCGCAGCAGCTGCGACGTCGACTCGATCAGGTTGCCCGTGGTCGTGTTGAGGGCCGTGATCTGATCCAGGACCAGCTTCTGGTTGGTGAGCGCCTGGGCCACTATGACCGCCGTGCGCAATGCGGAGACGGTGGTGGTGGTGGCTCGTTCCACCCCCTTGACCAGCTCCTGGTTGTTCTTGCGGACCAGGTCCAGGGCCAGGTAGCCCTGCATGTTCACGGCGAGCTGGGTCAGCAGGTCCTGCCGCTTCTGGCGCACGTAGAAGAGGACGTTCTCCTGTAGCGACCGAGCCTTCTCCGGGTCGCTCAGCTCGAGCTGGCGGATCTTGGCTGTGAGCGCGTCGTCGAGCTTGGCGGCCATGAAGGCGTACTCCTCCAGACGCCCCTTCATCGACCAGATGTTCACCTTCTCCTGCTCGATCGCCACGTTGTCCTTTCGAAGCTCATCCTGCCCGTGGTAGAGCGATTGGATGATCGCGTTGAGGTTCGACTGCGAGGACTGGTAGCGGTGGAAGTAGTCGCGCAGGTTGTTGCCAAGCGGAATGACGCCCAGAAGCTTTCGCTCGATGCCGCCCTGCTTGGCGGGATCCAGATCTTCCACCTGCCTGCGCAGCGCGATCAGCGACTTGGAGACGCCGGAGCCGGCCCCAAGACCGCGCTCCAGCGAGGTGGCAGGCCGCTCCAGGAACCGGTTGGAGACCTCCGCCGAGCGGCGTACCTCCTGGTTGCCGAGCCGGCTCACGGAGTCGAGCTTCTGCTCGTACTCGGGGGAGTGGACGTCCAGCGCCACCAGCGAATCGACGAAGCTCTGGACGGCCGTCGAGATCTGTTTGGCCGTGTCTTCGTCGACCTTCATTGAGGCCGCGGCCTGGTCCTGGCTGACTGCGGGGACCGCAGCCGGGGGGTCTAGAACCAGGGCGTCCGTGCCGGCAGGCCTCTCTGTGGCCTGGCCACTTCCGCCCTCTTCGCTGGCGGTGTCGCCAGGTCTTCTGTCAGTCATATGGTGGGTTCCTCCTTATCTCGGGACAACGCGCGAGGACCGGGTTGCGCTCGCCGCCTCGGGTTGGCTTTTCTGGAGGCCGCCACGGTCCACCCTGTAGAGCAGGTGGGGAGGCCGCTCGACCTCCTCTTCCGCGACCCGCCAGGCTGCCTTCAGGCGCGCCTCGGCCCTTTCTGCGACCTCTTCTGAAGCCGCGTGGACCCGCACCAGTGGCGAGCCCTTGGTGACGCGGTCACCGACGGCTGCTTCGATGGTCAGGCCCGCACCGTGGTCGATCTCGTCTTCCTTCCGACGCCGGCCACCGCCGATGTCGATCACCGCCAGCCCGCAGGCCAGCGCGTCGACGCTGCTTACCCATCCCTCACGGTCCGCCCGAACCGTGAGGGTGGCGCCATGCGCGACCGGTGGATGCTCGCGGCTGCCGCCCTGAGCCTCCAGCATCTCCCAGAGCTTTCTTTCGCCGTCACCGCTTTCGATGGCCGCCGCCGGATCCGCTTCCACCCCCGCCAGTGAGCACATCTCGCGCGCCACGGCCACACAAACGTCAGTCAGCTCGCGCTGGCCCCGCCCGGCCAGAACTTCCAGTGCCTCGAGCACTTCGAGTGCAGTGCCGACGCACCGTCCCAGCGGGTTGTCCATCGCGGTCACCAGGGCTACCGTGCGCCGCCCGGCGCCTTCGCCGATGCCGACCATCGCTCTGGCCAGCTCGATGGCGGCAGGCGCGTCGCGCATGAAGGCACCGCGCCCGAACTTCACGTCAAGGACGATGGCGTCGGCGCCGGCGGCGATCTTCTTTGACATCACGCTAGAGGCGATCAGCGGCACCGACGGCACCGTGCCGCTGACATCCCGCAGCGCGTAGAGCGCCTTGTCCGCCGGCACCATCCTGGCTGACTGCGCCGCGACGGCGAGACCCACGCGCCGGACCTGGTCTACGAACTCTTGGGGGGAGAGCTCCACCCTCACGCCGGGGACGGATTCCAGCTTGTCGAGGGTCCCGCCGGTGTGGGCCAGCGCGCGGCCGCTGAGCTTGGGCACCGGGACGCCACACGCCGCTGCGAGCGGCCCGGCCACCAGAGTGACCTTGTCCCCCACACCGCCGGTCGAATGCTTGTCCACCTTTACGCCCGGAATCCCGCTAAGGTCCAGCGTCTCTCCGGTCTCAACCATGGCGCGGGTCAGCTCGAGAGTCTCGGCATCGGTCATGCCACGGGTGCAGACGGCCATCAGCCAGGCGGCCATCTGGTAGTCCGGGATCGATCCCTCCAGGTAGCCACGCAGGAGAAAGCGGATCTGCTCCGGATCGTGCTCGCCTCCATCGCGCTTCTGTCCGATGATCTCGAGCACGTCCACACCCCCGATGCTAGTGGACTATGAGACTCGTCCCTCCCCCTTGCCGGGAAGGGAGGGAATCTCTTTAGGCGGCGGGGGTGACCCAGATCTTGGCTGCGGTCTCGTGGCTGAGAGTGACCTCCAGGCGGGCCACCCGCAGGCGCAGCGTACGGCCGACGGGATCCACTTCCAGCACCTCGAGGCGGGTGCTGGGGACAAGATGGCGCTCCAACAGATAGCGCAGCAACAGGGGCGCCTCGCGCTCGGCAACCTCAGAGATCCGGCTCACCACCGCCGCGTCGCCCGGCTGCAGCCCCGATAGCCGCCGCTCTTCCGGATTGGGATCGGCGTAGCCCGGTATGGGATTACCGTGCGGGCAACTGGTGGGGCGGCCGAGCGTCTCCCAGAGCCGCGCCTCGACCACTTCGGAAACCGCATGTTCCAGACGAGCGGCCTCCTCGTCCGCGACGACCCAGTCCAGGCCCAGCACGTCGGTCAGCCAGCGCTCCATGATCCGGTGGCGACGGACGATGGCGGCCGCCGCCTGGCTGCCCTGGTCGGTCAGCTCGATCTCCTTGCGACTGTTGAGCCGGATCATTCCGTCTCGCGTCATCCGGCGCAGAGCCACCGTGACCGTGGGACGGCTGACACCCAGCCAGTCAGCGAGCCTGGCGCTGCGCACCGGCTCACCCTCGGCCTCCATGTAGTGGATCGCTTCCAGGTAGCGCGCTATCACCTCGGTCGGCTCTCTGCCGACGGGATGCAGATCCACCCCGTGGCTCACTTCACAACCGGGGTGGCCACGCTGTCGGCCCGGCCTTGAACGGCCGGCCTAGCAGTCTGAACGGACGGTTCAGACCGCCAGCCGCTCGAACTCGTCTTCCTCTTCCGGAACTCGCTGAGGATCGCGCCACCGGAACAGTCGATCCTGCACCTCAAAGAGCGAGTCCAGGACCTCCTGCACGTGATCGGTGTCTCGAAACACCTCGATGCACGAGATCGGCAACTCGGCCAGAGTTTCCCGTATGCGCTCACGCATATCGTCGGGAATCGCCTTGTCCCCGTCCCTGTTCATCTCCTCGAGCCGCCAGAGAACCCGATCCGTGGCATGCAACATCCGATAGAAGGCGTACCGGCGGTCGTTATCACGCCGGATCTGCTCCTCAAGTTCGCCAATCGCCACATTCGTCTCGTCGATCATCTACACCTACCTTACCCAGGTTGAGCTCCAAACTCAGCAAACCTTCCCCTCGAGGCCCTCGACCTTTCCTGAGGCGCCTCTCCAGACAGTTACTACCCCTTGATGGCTGGGGTTCGTTCCGTTTCGGCGCCAAATCGGCTGCCGTAACACTCATCCTTCATCGTCGCCGGGGCATCTGGCAGGTCCCGTTCGTCGTCCGGCGCGCCGATCTTCCCGATCATCCGGGGCAGGTGGGACTACCAGGCGGCATGGTACGCCAAGGAGAGTCCGCGTGGGAAGCGGCATTGCGTGAGGTCGAAGAAGAGATCGGCGTTCCTGCCCGGCTGCTCTCTCCACTGGGAGCCGGTTTGCCCTTCTACGCCGCGGTAACCAACTTCTCTGTGGTGCCCTTCGTGGCGTGGCTTCCGGGGCGCAACTTCCCCTACCACGCCGACCCCCGCGAGCTGCAGGCGGTGATCGACGTTGGCCTCGACCGCCTTCTCGACGCAGAAGCCTGGCTGGAAGGAGCCCATCCCGTTCCCGGGCGTCACCTGCCGGTCGAGGACACGATGATCTGGGGACTGACCGCACGCCTCCTGGCGGACCTCCTGCCCCGGATCAGCTCCGCTTCGCCAACGCCTTGAGGTCCCGGCTCCTGTCCGCCAGGATCTCCCGGTCGACCTGCACGCCGGTGGCGAGGAGCCGGCGCGCGTGGCTCACCGTGCGGCCGTCATTTACCCCGGCCGCCGCCCGCAGCCGCCCCTGCTCCAGGTAGAAAGCCGTGAACGGCGGCGTCCCGAATCGCCCCCTGACCACCATCTCGTCCCAGGGCAACCCACCCCCCACGTACTGGATGTTCAGCTCGTACTGGTCCGACCAGAACCAGGGGACTTCGAGGAAAGGCGCGTCCAGGCCCGCCATCGCTGAACCGACCGCTTCCCCGTGCCGGCCCGCAGTCTGAAAGTGTTCGACGCGCACGGCCGCCCCCAGGGTCGGGCTCCAGAAGCGGGCGCAGTCGCCTGCCGCATACACGTCCTCAACGCTGGTCCTGCCGTTCGCGTCGACCAGGATGCCGCCGTCGCACTTAAAGCCGGCCGCCTGGGCCAGTTCCACATTGGGCAGGGAGCCGACGGCGACCAGCGTCGCCGGCCCCGGTGCGGGCGGCTCCACCACGCCGGTCCGCAGGTCGACGCCGTGACCTCGGTGGACACCGGCCAGCCAGCCCCCGAGCTCCGGACCGAGAACACGGAGCATCGGCGCCGGCAGCGTCTCGTAGACCGTCACAGCGACCTCCATCTGCCGCGCGACGGCAGCCACCTCACAGCCTATGAAGCCCGCCCCCAGCACCTCCAGCCTGCCGGAGGTCAACACGGCCCGCAGCCGGTCGGCCTGGCTTATCTCGCGCAGGTAGAGGCCGCCCTCCTCCTCTAGCCGGCGAGGCCGTGCGCCAGTCGCGATGAGCAGACGGCTGTAGCCCAACCCCCCGCCGCCAGCCAGCCGGACCGCTCGGGCTTCCAGATCGATCTCCGCCACCTCAGTCTCCAATCGCAGCTCCGCCTCGAGCTGAGGCAGCATCAGGTCTTCCCGCCGGGCCTTCCCTGCCAGGTAGCGCTTGGAGAGGGGCGGCCTTTCATAAGGGGGATCGGGCTCGCGTCCGAACACGACCACCCGACCGGCGAAGCCGGCGCGGCGCAGCCCGGTGACGGCGCCGTGCGCGGCCGCACCGGCACCCACGATCACCACTGGTGGAGCGGTCATGGCCGCGGTTGCCGGCCGCCGCCGCCGGCCGTTATCTGTGCCGGCGAAGCTGAACGAGAGAGACGGCGAGAAAGCCGCCGAGCAGGAGCACGGCGGCCGCGTAGCCGAGGATCAGGTACGTCATCCCCAATCCAGCGAGCCGGTTCGCTCACCAGGGCCGCCCGGCGATTGCGCCAGCTCCAGCGAGGCAGCGGCGGCCCTGGCGGCCCTCTCGTCCCGCTCCCATTCGATGCGATACCTGATCGCGACCAGCACGGCGGCGAAGAAGAGCACGGCGACCAGCGTTACGAAGACGGTGTAGAGCATCGCCCGCGGCAGGGCCGGACCCCCCGCAGCGCCGAGCACCGTTCCGGGGTGCAGGGTTCGCCACCAGCGCACGCTGAAGTAGACGACCGGCACGTCGATGAAGCCGATGATGCCCACGACCGAGGCCAGCCTCATCGCCTGGCGGCCGGGCGGCGCGAACTTCCGCACCATCAGGTAGCCCGCGTAGACCATTCCCAGGACCACTGTCGAGGTGAAGCGGGCGTCCCAGGTCTGGCTGGGGTCCCAGTTCCAGATCGGCTTGGCCCAGATGATGCCCAGCACGATCGTGTTGACCGTGAAGACCAGCCCCACCAGGGCCGCCGCACGGCCCAGGCGATCAGCCCTCAGACCGCCCCGCCAGAGGTGCAGGAGGCTGGCACCGGCCACGATGCCGAAGCAGATGAACGCAGCCACGGCCGAGGAGACGTGGATGTAGAAGATTCGCTGGACCTGGCCCTGCAGGTCGTCCTCGGGGGCGTAGACAAAGATCATGGCGCCCGCGATCAGCAGGCCGGCCACCGCCAGCGCGGCCAGCGGCACCAGGCCTCGTCCTCTTAACGGCCAACGTTGACCGCCATCCGACCCCGCCGTACTCTCCGCCGCAACCCCCCTGGGTGGGGGGTTTGGGGTTGGAGGGGTTGAGACCGGAGGGGTTGAGGGCGGGGGGCGGTCACTCATCGAGGACAAAGCGGGCAGCCAGGGAAGCCACGACCACGAAGAGTACGTCGAAGTCGAGGAGTACGGCCAGCGGCTGCAGGTTCAGGGGCGCGCCAGTCATGGATGCCTGCACCGCCCGGCCGCCGACCACCACGAAGGGGATCCAGAGCGGCATCGCCAGCACGGGGAGCAGAAGCTCCCGAGCCCTGGTCTGCGCGGCCAGAGCCGCGAAGAGGCAGCCCAGCGCGGCCATCCCCACGGTCGCCAGCAGCACCGTCGCGAAGACCAGGGGCGACAGCGGCGAGCCCAGGAAGACGGCCATGGCGGGGAGCAGCACCAGCTCGCAGACCGCCAGCAGCGCCGCCGCGGCCAGGGCCTTGCCGGCGAAGACCGCCGTCGGCCCGGCCGGCGTCAGGAGCATTGCCTCCAGCGACGCCTGTTCTCGCTCGGCGGCGAATGTCCTGCCGAAGGCGACGAGCCCGGCGAAGACCAGCACCAACCAGAGGATCCCCGGACTGAGCCGGGGACCGGTGGTCAGGTCGAGATCGAAAGCGAAGTTGGCGATCACGACGGCGAGGATGATGAACTGCGCCAGCGCCGGCAGCAGCTCGCGGCCGCGCCACTCGGAGCGCAGGTCCTTACCGGCGACCGCCAGGGCCACGGAGATGAACCTCAAGGCCTGCTCAGGCCTCCATCAAGCGCAGCGCCCAGGGGTCTCCGGCGTCGCGGCCGCCGTGGAGGAGCAGGCCGCGCCCGCACAATTCGCGGGCCAGGGCGCGATCGTGGGTGGCCATGACCAGGGTCCGGCCTCGCACCAGCTGGCCCAGCAGCCCGCGCCCTTCGGCATCAAGGCTGGCATCGGGCTCGTCCAGAACCAGCAGCTCAGGGTCGTGGAGGACCGCACGCGCCAGGGCCAGGCGCTGCTGCTGGCCCCGAGACAGGCGGTCGACCCTCTGGCCGGCCAGCCGTCCCAGCCCCACCACCTCGAGCTGCTCCCCCACTCCCTCCTTCCCCATCCCGTGCAGCGTGGCGAAGAGCTCCAGCGTCTCGCGAACGGTCAGCGCCGGGTGCAGCCCCGGCTGGTGGCCGACGTATCCGAGCCGGGCCCGAAGGCGATCGCGCTGGCGGGCTGCATCCAGCCCGAAGAGCTCCACTCTGCCCGCGGCAGGCCGGGCCGCTGTGGCGAGCAGGCGCAGCAGGCTCGTCTTGCCGGCACCGTTGCCACCCAGCACCGCGATCCTCTCCCCCGAGTTCAACTCCAGGTCGAGGGGACCCAGGGCGATGCGTTCCCCGAACCGCTGCATCAGTCCGTGGGCGCGGACAGCGGGAGTCACTGCGCCACCGCAGGGACCCTCGCAGTCAGGCGCGCGGGGTCCGTCGCCGGCTGAGATCGTCCCAGGTGGCCTATCAGCACGCCGACGACCAGGAGCGCTGCGCCGGCCCAGATCCAGGTGACGAGCGGGTTGACGAAGACGTGCAGGGCCACTCCGTCCTGCGAAGTTCCGGCGACGACGACGTAGACGTCCTCCCGCGCAGTGCTCCGGATTGCCACGCGGCTCAGCGCCTGGCCGCCCAGAGCTGGGTAGTTGAGGCGGGCGGGCGCCAGCGTCTCCTCGCCGCCCAGTCTCAGGACGGCGACGGTCTCCGAGTGATCTCCGATCTCCTGGCTGTCGACACTTTGAAGGGCCAGGAGGTGCCCCGCCACGTTCACCGACTGCCCCGGCCGCAAGGTGACGTCCCGCTCCTGCTGCCAGAAGTGCGAACCGACGATGCCGGCCGCCACCAGAAGAATGCCCAGGTGGGCGAGAAAGGCCCCGTAGCGGCGCCGGCGGCGCGTCGCCAGCCTTGCCGCCGCCAGCGGCCAGGGGCCGGCCAGGCGGCCGGCGCGAAGTCCGCCACGCACGTATTCGGAAAGGGCGGTGGCCAGCCCGGCGGCGATCAACGGCAGCGCCACCAGCGCGCCCGCCCCGGCTCCCAGGAGCAGCAGGACCGCCAGCGTCAGGGCGGCCGCGGCAAAGGCGGGGCGCAGGTTGCGCAGCCAGCTCTTGCCTCTATGGCGCCAGGGCAGCAGGGGCCCCAGCGCGAGCAGCGCCAGGATGGCCACCAGGAGCGGCGCGGCCACCCGCTCGTAGTAGGAGGGTCCCACCACCAGCTGCCGCCCGAGCATCCCGGTCAGGAGAGGCAGCACAGTGCCCCAGAGGATGGCGGCCGTCAGGGCGGCAAGAAGCACGTTCTGGAGCAGGAACGCGCCCTCCCTGGAGACCGACGGCTGCAGTGGCTGGCGGACGGCCAGCTCCTGTGAACGCCAGGCCAACACCGCCCCGGAGAGCAGGACCGCAGCCGCGAGGAAGCCCAGGAACCAGGGTCCGAGCGGGCTGACGGCGAATGTGTGCACCGAGGGCAGGATGCCGCTGCGGACGATGAACGTGCCGAAGACGCTGAGCAGAAACGCCGCGATCACCAGGGCGAGGTTCCAGGCGCGCAGCTGGCCTCTGCGCTCCTGGACCTGAGCCGAGTGGAGGTAGGCCGTGGTCACCAGCCATGGCATGAGGGCCACGTTCTCGACCGGGTCCCAGCCCCAGTAGCCGCCCCAGCCCAGCACGTGGTACGCCCACCACATGCCCAGAGTCAGGCCCACACCCTGCAGTCCCCAGGAGAGCAGAGCGAAGCTCCGCGTGCGCTCGATCCAGGCGCCGTCGGTGCGCCCCGCCAGCAGCGCCGCCATCGCAAAGGCGAAGGGGATGGCAAATGAGCTGAACCCGGCGAGGAGGAAGGGCGGGTGGATGAGCATCCCGCCGTCGCGCAGGACCGGATTCAGGCCCAGGCCGTCGGCCGGACTGACGCGCAACACGTCGAAGGGACTGGCCACGAAAACCAGCACGACCAGGAAGAAGCAGGCGACGGCGGCCAGACAGCCGTTGGCGTAGGCCGCCAGGCGGACGTCCGCCCCCGCCGCAGCAGCCGCGGCGGCGACCGCAGCCGACCCGAGCAACGTGAGGAGCAGCGTCCAGTAGAGCAGCGAGCCCTCCTGCCCCGCATAGAAGGCCGCCGCCACCAGCGGCGCCGGCATCGATCGATCGGTGTGCTCGGTCACGAAGGCAATTGAGAAGTCGTGCGTGAGGAGGGCGGCCAGCAGGGCGGCTGAGGCCGCCAGCAGGGCGCCTGCGGCTCCGTAGAAAAGCCGTCGAGCCAATCGGGCCGCGCGCGGCCGCTCCCGCAAGCCGGCGAAGAAGGCGGTCACCCCGCTCGCCACCACCAGCAGCAGTGCCAGCATCAGGCAGCCGGCACCGAGCGAAGCCAGGACCATCAGACCGAAGCTGGCGATCCCGACGAGAATCGCGACGGGCACTTCGCCTGCAGGGTCCGGGCGTGGAATACCCCGTCGGCGCCGAGACGTCCGTCGACCACTACCTGGACTCCCGGCCGGAAGATGTCCGGAAGGGAACCTCGGTAATCGACAGGCATCGTCTGTCCGCCCTCGCTGGCGGTGAAGTGCACGTGGAGGCCGCCCTCATTGCGCACGACGTCGTCCTGGACGACGCCCAGTACGCGGACGTTGCTGTCGCTGGGATGCGCTCGCATCTCGCTGATCGTCACGTAGTACTCGGCGGAACTCCCGGTTGCCGAGTACACCAGGTAGCCGAGGCAGGCGGCGATGACTACGCCCAGGCCAAGCCAGCGCAGGCGCCTCACCGAACCCCCGCCAGCTGCAGGTATCGGTGGATCAACGGACCCGTGAGCGGACCGTCGAACCGGGCCACGGCGACCCCGTCCCGGTCGATGAAAAAGGTCGCCGGCGGCTGGACGACGGCGTACGCCGGTGGTATCCCGTTCAGCGCGGGACCGACCGGGTAAGGCAGCTTGTTCCGCTCCTGATAGGCGCGAGCTGCCCCTGGGGAGTCTCTGAAGTTGACGCCAAGGAAGCCGACAGCGGGGCTCTGGCTCTCCGACGCCTGGCGAAGGGCCTCCGCCTCGGCCTGGCAGGGCGCGCACCAGGACGCCCAGAAGTTGAGCACCACAGGGCGCCCGCGCAGCTCCGAGAGGGTCACCTTGCCACCATCAAGCCTCTGAACCACCAGCTCAGGGGCTGCGCGCCCCAGCACGGAAGCCTCGGCGGGATTGGCCGGATGGAGGAGGCCCCAGGCGAGCGCCGCGAGCAGGACCACGGCCACAGTGCCTCCGCCCGCCCAGGCCAGGGCACGGAACCTCACGTCACCGCCGAGCTGGCCGGCGCCAGCCCTTCCAGCGCGGCCATGATCTTGGCCGGATCGTTGTCGGGCACCAGCAGGCTGACGGCGACCTCGTCGACCCCCACGGCACCCAGCTCGCCGAGCCGGCGGCGGCACTCCTCAAGGGGCCCGATGATCGTCACCAGGTCGATCAACTCCGGCGGCAGGGCCGCCATCGCCTCGTCCCGGCGGCGGTCCAGGTAGAGCTCCTGGATGCGGCGCGCCTCAGAATCGAAGCCGTAGCGGCGGAAGAGCTGGTTGTAGTAGTTCTTCTCGCGCGAACCCATCCCGCCGATGTAGAGAGCGAGATGCGGCCGCATCGCGTCGCGCCCGGCGTCCAGATCCTCGGTGACGATCACCGTCTGGTAGACGCAGATGGAGAGGTCGTCCAGAGAGCGCCCGGCCCGTTCCGCACCCACGGCAAGGGCCGGCCGGAGCACTGACTCCCAGTGACGAGGCGAGAAGAAGACAGGGATCCAGCCGTCCGCCATCTCGCCGGCCAGCGCCATGCCGGCGGGCGTGAGAGTCGCCAGGTAGATCGGGATCCGGTCACGCACGGGATGGGTTATGAGCCTCAGCCCCATGTCGAGGTGAAAGATCTCCCCGTCGTGGGTCAGCCGCTCCCGGCGCAGCACCGTCCGGACGATCTCAATGGTCTCCCGGAGACGGCGCACGCCCCTCTCGAACTTGACTCCGTGCCAACCCTCTATCACCTGGTGACCGGAGGTGCCCAGGCCGAGCACGAAGCGGCCTCCGGAGATGTTGTCCATGGAGGCCGCGCTCTGTGCGATGAGGGCGGGGCTCCGGCTGAAAACGTTGACGATCCCGGTCCCGAGCTTGATCCGGTCGGTGACGCAGGCGAGATCGGCGAGCACGGTGAAAGCGTCCCAGCCGTACGCCTCGGGGATCCAGAGGGTGTCGTAGCCGAGCCTGTCGGATGCCTGTACGAATGCGTGCGTCGCTTCGCGCGGGATCCTGTCGGTGTAGGGGAGGGTCAGTCCCAGCCTCACTCTCGGCAGTTTAGGCTTATGCAAGAGTGCGTCGAACGGTGGCTGTTGTCCTGGTCGCCTGCGCGCTGGCGGCTTGTTCGCCGGGCGCGCTGATCGGGCGGGACGACGTTTTGAAGAAAGCATCGCGCGAAAAAGGCGTCAGCAACCTGGATCGCCACGAGGCAAAGCTGATGCTCTGGGACCAGTTCCTGCAGGTCAGCAAGGTCAGCGCCAACCCTACGGACAAGCCGCCCGGCAAGCAGCGGGTATGGGTCGTGGCAGAGGCGGGGACGATCCGTGTCGGCTCCTCTGGAGGCCGCCAGCATTGGGCCATCTTCGTGTACAACGCGGTGACCGGCTCCCTCATCGGATTCGTCCCGGGGCCGACCGACCAGGAGGCAAGCGCCGGCTCTGGCAGTGCCCAGTGGCCCGATTACTGGGAGCAATTTCCAGACTCCAGCTAGAACCGGCCGGTCGCGATCCGTAGCGGTGACCATCGTGAGCTTGGCGGCTAGCCGCCGAGATCAACGCGGCTCAGGGCGTTGTCCTCGGCGATTTTCGCGAAGAGCCAGCCACTCGCTTTGATCCTGCGCTCCTGAG
>Ga0209526_10000188_pt1 | contig 38140 bp, 33 predicted proteins | sample JacPinW_OM2H0_M1_FD_188566 | JGI IMG/M metagenome (GOLD analysis project Ga0209526, IMG submission 188566) | Forest soil microbial communities from Algoma, Ontario, Canada - Jack Pine, Ontario site 1_JW_OM2H0_M1 (SPAdes) (version 2) | ecosystem: Environmental > Terrestrial > Soil > Boreal... | reverse complement strand
TCTCCTCAAATTCAGGTTCTGGCCATCACCACGGTTGCGGGAAACGTGGATGTCCATCAAGCCAGCCGTAATGCGATCTATACGGCGGAGCTTTGCGATTCGAAAGTGCCGGTGTTTGCAGGCGCGGAACAACCATTGAAGCGCGCGCATGTAAGCGCAGCCTGGTTTCACGGACGCGATGGCCTAGGCGATCACGGCTACCCGCCGCCACGCCGCGCTCCGGAAAGACAGAGCGCTCCCGATGCCATCGTCGACACGATTGAATCTCACCCAGGCCTAGTAATGGTCACCTTAGGCCCGCTTACGAATGTCGCACTCGCCTTGCAAAAGAAGCCGGGCATCGCCGCAAAAGTGAGTCGCTGTGTGGTCATGGGCGGCGCGCCCTGCTGCGAGGGCAACGTCACTCCCGCGGCTGAATACAACATCTGGTGCGATCCGGAAGCGGCACGCATCGTGGTGAGAAGTGGCCTTCCCATTGAACTTGTTGGCTGGCACCTATGCCGCGGCGAGGCAATACTGAATCCATCCGACATTCAACAAGTTCTAAGTTTCGGCACACGCGTCGCAAAGTTTGCCATGGAGTGCAACAGCCGCGCGCAAGAGGCTTTCCTCGAACAGGCTGGCGAACACGGCATATCTCTGCCAGACCCTGTCGCCATGGCCGTCGCGTTGGATACCTCTATCGTCACTTCGCAATCGGAGCATTTCGTGGACGTCGAAACCGAGAGCGAACTCACCCGCGGCATGACCGTGGTTGACCGTCTAAACGTCGCCGATGACGAACGCAACCGCGATGTCTGGGCCTCACGTCTCGCCGGAGGACACAGAGCGAAGGTCTTCTGGACCATCGACAACGTCCGTTGGAAACAAGCTCTCTACGCCACGCTGAGGTAGGGCTGCAACTGATGGTGCGCGGCGAAGTTCTTTGCGCCCCGTGAGAACTAGCTCCATCTTGAGTCCTACATTCGCCAAACAAGGACCAAAGGCAAGGAGATATGACGCAGCGCAAAGCCGAGCGAACCTAGCTCCTGAAACCGGACATCTCTGACAATGTCGGCCCTGTAAATGTTTTTTGAGCGCACTTCTCCATTCACTCCCAAGAGTGGTCTTGTTCGTTTTCTTTGCCCTCTGCGCATCGACGACCACGGCTCGTTGGTACTCTTTCGGTCGGCTTCAGTCCGACCCGGGCCTTCCGCATACGACGGCTGTCCCGTAAAAGAAAGAACGATGCAAATCCCGCCTTCGACAATCATTCCCTTTGTTTGGGTATTGCGCGGCGTGGTTATCTGAATTCCGTCGCATACTTGCGGGCGATTTCATTGATCTGCTCCCGAGTGAACTGCTTTGGCGGTAAGCCGGGCGGATTGCAGGTGTCACGGAAAAAGCCGTCTAGGCCGGTAGGTGACACAATCCAGAGTAGGAGCAGTTCGTGATCGGGATTTGCAAAGCCATGCCAAGAGTTTCTGGGGATGAATATCGTTCCGCCCTTCTCGAAAGAGTGGCGTGCATCGTTCAGTGTGAAAATTCCGCTCCCTTCCAGAACGTAGAAGGCTTCATCCATCTGGAAGTGTCTGTGGATCGGAATGCCCGCACCCACTGTCACTTGCTGGGTCCCCAAGCCGAGATTGTCGGAGCCTGTGGAGGAGCCGACCTTGATAAAGATGTTGCCATGGTCGCGAAAATGAACGAGATGTTCGCCTTCATTGGCGCCCAGCACATATCCCCGTGGCGCCGCGGCCTGTGTCTGGGTCATGCCTTGCGGTAATACTTGGCTGATGCCGAGGCCTGCCAAGCTGAACAGAAAGGATCGGCGTTTTTGCTCGAGTGCGTTCATGACAATCTCCTCTAAGGTGCATTGATCTTTTTTTCAGGACGCTGGCTCGTGCGACGAACGGTTGAATCGCAGTGATCAGCGTGGGTGGCGCAAAGTTTTGTGAGGGAAGGATATCACTGCAAAAGTGGCCCTGTCCCTAGCGTCGGATTAGCGGACATCTGCCGATGGCGCGATGCCAAAGAACAATTCTGCAAAGACTAAGCATCCCATTAGCGCTAAAAAAGCGACAGCGATGAACGATATTCTTACGATGCATTTCAGCGCGTTTCGCATTCCTGCATAGTCCAAGTCCAACTGTTTCTGTCCCAGGTAAGATGAAAGAACTACATACGGATGGATTGTCGGCAACTCGGATTTACCCTCGCGGGGTTATGCCATCAGGCCCTGTACGCTCATCCTGAGTCTGCCTATCCCATCTCGAATTTGATGTGCGTTGGCGCCCCCGTAGCCGAGGATCAGGCCACCCCTCGTCGGAGGTTTCAAGTAGCATGTCGACAAGGGCACTGCAGAAATCCCCTTCTGGGCAGCCTTCCTGCAAACCGCCACATCGTCAGTGCCCGGGCGCAGCAGTGCCACCAGATGCATCCCCGCTTCGGCACCAATCACCTCGGTCATATCTCCCATCTGGATTTGGATCGCATTTAGGAGCGCCCTTCGCCGATCCATGTAGAGCATTCGCATCCGACGTATATGGCGAGCGAAGTGTCCCTCTCGGATGAAATCGGTCAAGACTGCCTGATAGAGAGTCGATGAAAAGATGTCCGCGGCATCCCGAGCGGCGGAGAAAACGGGTACCAAATCCTTGGGAACAACCACATAGCCCAAGCGCAAAGCGGGAAACATGACTTTGCTGAAGGTCCCGACATAAATCACCCTCTCATCCCTGTCCAGGCCCTGCAGCGATGCGATCGGGCGGCTTCCAAACCTATACTCGCTGTCGTAATCGTCTTCAATGATCCAAGCACCGGAGCGTACTGCCCAATTGAGGAGAAGCATACGCCGTGTGGCACTCATCGTCATGCCCATGGGATATTGATGCGATGGCGTGACATACACAGCACGCGCGTCGCGACCTCGACGGATCATCTCTGCTACGTTCATGCCGTCGTGATCCACCCGAACCGGAATCAATCGGGCCCCGGCCGTCATGAAAGCCTGGCGCGCGCCGGGATAGCCCGGCTCTTCCATCCACACCCGATCTTTGGGATCCAACAAGACCTGTGCGGAAATCTGCAATGCCTGCTGCGACCCTGTTGTCACCAGAATCTGTGATGGCTCGCATCGCACCCCGCGAACTGCGCCCAGATACTCCGCGATGGCTTCGCGGAATGGCAGATATCCCATGGCATCGCCATAGGCCATGATGCCTCTTGGCGGCCTTCGACAATGCCGAGCCACCAGCTTCGACCAGACGCCGATGGGAAAGTGGTCGAGGGCGGGCAGGCTTACTCGAAATGCACCCAAGTTGTCCAACCACGATTGCGCCGGCGCGCGCGTCAACACCGCCCCACGACGTGATATTCGGCGCGGACCTTGCTTCTCAACTATTTCTTGAAGCCCTTTCCGCGCTTTCACGGCCGGGGAACTCAACGTGTCATCCGGGATGGATCTAGCTACACACGTGCCAGCTCCAACAAAAGTCTCCAAGTAACCTTCGGCAAGCAATTGCTCGAAAGCACCCAGGACGGGCATGCGGGAAATCTTCAGCTCGGCGGCGAGATTTCTGGTTGACGGCACTCGTTGTCCCGGCCGCAGTTGGCCGCCGGTGATGGCGCGCCGGAACCAGTCATACAACTGTTGGTATATCGGCATTCGGTCGCGATTTTGGAGGGTAATCGGTGGAAGGTAGGTGGCCGCAGTCCGTTTCGCGTGGGAGAGATGCAAAGTGGCATATCATATCACGGCAAAGTGGCTATTGTGACAGACCACTGTCAGGGGCTAGTTTTCCTGCGTGACGACGAAACGCTTACGGTCCCATGTAGTGCAAACCGGAGCGTTCCACCCAAGGCTGTCGGCATTCTGACGGCAAGTCTTCGGGCGCTTGGGGTCACATGGCGAAGCAGTCCGCCTAAGTGGGATAGACAGACGAATTAAAGGGGGCAAAGGCTGGACATTAAGCATATTCGTGCTGATCTCATGCTATGCAGCTTGGTTATCGTCTTGCAGCCCTTTCAGGGACTTGCACAGCAGAATTCAGACCCAGCGAAAAGTAGCGTTCAACACACTCCCGCGGAACGGAATGGGCAACACGATTTTGACTTCGAGATTGGTACTTGGAAAACTCACCTATCGCGCCTCCCGCATCCTTTAACCGGCTCCACGGCCTGGGTCGACTATGAGGGCACTACCGTCGTCCGCAAGATTTGGAATGGCCGCGCCAATCTGGTGGAGCTCGTGGCCGATGGCCCCGGAGGTCACTTCGAAGGTCTGAACCTGCGTTTATATAATCCTCAATCCCACCAGTGGAGTCTCAATTTTTCCAACAGCAACGGCGGTACCCTGAGCCAACCCACGATTGGCGAATTCAAAGATGGGCGCGGCGAGTTTTACGACCAGGAAACACTGAATGGCCGTGCCATCTATGTTCGGTTTGTTATCTCGGGCATCACACCGGATTCGTGCCGTTTCGAACAGGCCTTCTCCGACGATGGAGGCAAGACTTGGGAAGTGAACTGGATCGCGACAGACACACGGGTAAAAGATGAGACGGACCGAGCGCACTGAACTCCACCGCATCCGGCGATAGAGGATCGCACGACTCAGGAAACGATTCACCAAATTTTGCAGGTGGGCTTTCTCGCTTGCGTTTGATTTTGCGTGGCCTAGCCGTTTGTCGTATCGACGCTGTGGGGGAGAGTTCGTCTACCGCCCAGGGGCACACAACAGAATCGGTGTTAGTAGTCTGTTTTGGAGGGATTTGGTAGAGTTGCCCCTGGGCGGGCGAGACCATTTATCCGTTTTAAGGAGAGAAGATGAAGACAAACCATAAGATCTACCTGTTGATTGTAAGCTTGGTGCTGGTGGGGAGCGCTTTTGCGCAAGAAAAAAAGATTAAACGCTCGGAACTTCCTGCAGCAGTTGAAAAAACCGTCGTAGAGCAGAGTAAGGGAGCGACGATTCGCGGGTTTAACGAAGAGAAGGAAAACGGGCAGACCACATACGAAGTTGAGATGGTCGTAAATGGTCATACCAAGGATGTGCAGATGGACGCGAATGGAGCGGTGATTGAGATCGAGGAACAGGTGGATTTACAGGCTGTGTCAGGAGACGTAAAAGCCGGGCTACAAGCAAAAGCCGGTAAAGGCAAAATTGCGAAAATAGAATCGATTACGAAAAAAGATAAGTTAGTCGCCTATGAAGCGCAGGTTGTGACGGACGGGAAAAAGTCCGAAGTCCAAGTAGGGCCGGACGGGAAACCATTGGATCACGAAGAGTAGAGACCGTTCTTCATGGCCGCATCTTTAGTGGAGAATAGTTTCTGCAATACCTGTTTGCAGTAACTGGGCGAATTGCGGGGCCGCTAAGGGCCGGCTGAAATAGTATCCCTGCGCTTCGTCGCATTGGTGAGCCTGAAGAAATTCCAGCTCTTCCTGTGTTTCCACCCCTTCGGCAACGACCCGCAGCTTCAGGCTTCGGCCCATGCTGATCACTGCCGTCACGATGGTCGTCTCGGCTGAAGCGGTGGTGATCTGGCGGACGAACGACTGGTCGATCTTGAGTGCATCAATCGGAAAAAACGCCCCAGGGTTACTTGTAGCCCTCGCCTGTCGGTAGCGGAACGGTGCTGAACCCCAATTTCGGCCAAATCTATGGAATGCGCTACGCGGGTAACTCCCTCTACCATGCACTGCTGGCGGGAATCACCAAGAGAATGAGTGACGGACTCGAATTCCAGACATCGTTTACTTGGGGCAAGAGCATTGATAACAGCTCGGGGAGCATTGCGGGAGATACTTTCTCAAATGGGTTGTCAAGCTTGCCTTGGTACGACCTGAAGTCCACGCGTGGACTGTCTGACTTTGACACCCGCCGGACCCTAGTGATCAGCGGCACTTGGCAGGTACCCCAGCTGAAGTCCTTGACCGGACCTGCCGCATGGCTGACGTCCGGCTGGGAACTCGGCGCGATCTTCAAAGCGAATGATGGCGTGCCCTTTACCGCTACCTTTGGGACCGACGGCGATCCTCTGGGCCTCAATAGCAGCGATCCGTGGACCTTTCCCAATCGCCTCAACGGTCCGGGCTGCCAATCGCTGGTCAATCCCGGAAACCCGAACAACTACATCAAGACCCAATGCTTCGCGGTACCCACAGCTCCGAGCCAGGCGTTCTACACCGCCAATTGCGATCCCAGCTTTGGCACCTACCCGCAGTGCTTCAACTTGCGTGGCAACGCCGGGCGCAATATCCTGATCGGACCCGGCCTGGTGAATCTCGACTTTTCCATCTTCAAGAACATTCCCGTTAAAAAAATCTCCGACAGCTTCAACGTGCAGCTCCGAACCGAGTTTTTCAACATCCTGAACCGGGCTAACTTTGCCGTGCCCGTTGCTCCGGACAATACCGACATCTTCGATTCGACCGGCGCGCCCACGGGCGTGGCCGGTCTGCTAACCTCTACAACAACCACAGCGCGAGAGATTCAATTCGCGCTAAAGGTGGTTTGGTAATGAGCGAGCCAGTTCGGAACCCCAGGGCCACAGTCGCGCTCCGCATGTGACGCCTGTCTGTCGCGCAGCGAAGTCGGGGGATGAACCGTCTGGTTTCGGGCGGAGTCTTTACCTCAGGAGGAATCCTCGTTGCCGCGCTTGCTAATACTTCTCTTTGCGATTTCCGCATCCGCTCACGCCCAGATGCGTCAGTTCAAAACGTCGGTTGAACCACTCTCGGGAGAAAACTTTGCCGGATCGTGTTTCTTTGAACTATCCCTACCCGCTCCGGAGAAGCGCGTTAGCGCTGTTTGGCTTACCTATGACCGCGGCTATGACATTTCGCGGTACTACGCGGACCCGGAAGTTGTCGCTTTCGCAAAAAAACACGCAATCGCGCTGGTGTTGGCCCATCAGTGTCCTGCGAAAGAACCTCCTACGCACGAACGCGGCGAGATGGATATGGACCCGTCTCGCGGCGTCGCTCGGTCAATCTTTGCCGCGCTTGATACTTTTTCTCAACAAACGAAACATCCCGAAATTTCCTCCTCGAAACTAATCGTGCTCGGCTTTTCAGGCACAGGAGCTCTCTTCGCGCACTTCGTCGGCTACGCCCCTGACCGCGTGCTGGCCGCTATTTTGACGAACTCGGGGCAATCCGATCCCTATGGTATGGACCGGATTAATTTGCCGCCCGAGGCCATCGCTGTCCCGGAACTCATCATCGTTGGCGGGACAGACGAGGTTGGCGGAACGCACCGTAACTTTGACTACTTCCAGAAATATCGCAGCAGAGGTGCTCCTTGGGTATTCCTCCTGCAAAACGGAATCCCTCATTGCTGCGTGATCAATGCGAAGACATTCGTTCTCAACTGGCTGAATGGGATCATGAAGCTGCGGAAACCCACTCCCATGAAGCCGCTACGGAGAATCAATGACGACGGGGGATGGGTCGGCTTTATTGGTCCCTGTGAGACGGTGAAGCGCGACCATTGGGGCGAGCCGCTCTGGAATGTCTGCAACGCGACGATTCAGCCACTCCATCGTCCCGCGCCCTCTCATCAGCTCGCTTCTGGCTGGTTCCCTGATCGCAAACTGGCATTGGATTGGCTGAGCTTTATCCAACAGAAGGAGCATCCTGCCAACTCCTTTCCAAATCAGCCCAAGTAACCAACACTTTCATCGCGGCTTAGCATCCGTCAGGTTTGCGGATGACATTGTCGTTGAGTTCCCACCACATCGGATCTGCCAGAACCACTGACGTTTCAATCTGGCGTTCGGGCACGGTCCAATACTGTCTGAGAAGCCGGTCCTTCTCCTGGGCACTGACTATTTGAAATCCATGCTTTTGGTAAAAGCGAATCGCCCAGACTGCATCAGCCCAGGTGCCAATCAAAACCGGACCCTTCGCGAGCTCACGCAAATGAGACAGCAAGAGCGTTCCGATCCCTCGCTTCTGGCTGCTGGTCCGAACGTAGGCGTGCCGAATGAGAGTCACGCCTCGAACCTGTTGTAAGCCCATCACGCCCACCAGCGTTCCGGTCTCCTCGTAGCCCCAGAACACAACACCCTCATCGACTTCATCCTGCAATTTCTTATTGGATAGGTAAGGTTCTGTCCAGCAATCTGTGGGGATGACCCCCTTATAAGCGCGGGCGCCATCATTGATAATGGCCCAAACCAGTTCGAAATGGTGATGGTCACAGCGGCGGATCATGAATACCCGGCCCCTTCTCGGCATCTCGATCAGTCTACGGCTTCTGCCGGACATAATCGCTGCCCTAAAGAACGCATCGCAACTTTGAGGAGAACGGACTGTTGTCGGGGTCTTCCAACGGGAAGGCTTTTTCAAGCAACAAATCTTTTACCGCTGCCTGAACAGTGCGAGGAAACCGCTCTGCGTACTTTCGAAGCTTTGCGGGACTGAGAAATTGGAGCTGTAGTTCATCGAAAGGCGTAGGCAGCCCCTCCTGACGAATCAAATAGATCCAATCGAGCAGCGCCTTTTCGGGTTCCGCGATGAGATATTTGTTGTAGCGGGTCGCCTTCTCTTCGTAGCCCCAATAAAGCTCGCGGGAGATCTTACGGTATACGATGCCGATTGACTTTGTTCGAAATGATCGCGGGTACCCAGGCGTGACACAAGTGAGCACCGACGGGCTCTGGCTAGTGATCCCTTTTTCAATCATTGCTGACTCCAGGGAAATGTAAGACTCCGGACGGAGTACATTGACAAGGTCGCGTGGTGAGAATTGCTGATTCAGGCGATTGATATAAATTTTTGTGGAAACGCGTTCGACAAGTCCTCGCCCCTCGTGGCGTCGCAAGGCATTGCGTACTGCCGCTTCGGAAAGTTTGTGCCTGCGAGCCAATTCATCGGATCGTAGAATACAATTTCGGCGCGCCTCTTCGGTCAGAATGGTTGTCCAGTTCATCGGCGTCCTCGAGCGAGCCTGTCTGAGAATACTGTTCGTAGTGATTGGAGAATTGGTTTGAATCCTTCTTGCTCAAGCTGTTCAAACAACCGTGGCGGCAATACTGGACGCAGTTCCACCGTGCAGAGCTTTGGGTTAATGGCCTCAATGCGTGCTTTGATGGATTCTTTATCGAGTTCGTTCATTACGATCAAATCTTCGAGATGCGGGCGGAGAGTCTTGTCCAATCGTGCTCCGCGCGAAAGCAATAGATGTATGTCGAAGGCATCCCTAGCTTTCACGTTGCGGCGACGGAGAAAAGTCTCGCATTTTTGAAACAGAAGATAATTGGCATTCGGAGTCAGCACCGTTATTTCCGGAGTCTCGGTAATAGTCTTTTTGACGATCTGGGCTTCGAGGACATTCCCATCAATTCTAGTTAGGTCAATGCTGAAGAGGGGTTTCTGATTGGCGAGGACCCAGTGCTTGATGAAATCCGGATTTGCGATGTCCTGCCGGAACGCAAGCTGGCCGAGGGGAAATTCAATGTGCACACTTGCACGTTCTCGTTCCACTTCTTCACACGATCCGCTCGAAAACGTACGCCGCCTGCCTGAGCGCGGCGGAAAGCTCTTCGATGTGTTCCGGCCCGCGGGTTTCCAAGGTGAGGTCGATCGTCGTGTCGCCGAAGTTCACCCCGAAATACGCACGGTCATAAGCCGTGGCCACGATATTCGTGCGCAGCTCAGCCAGCACGCCCGTCAAGCGGTGCAGGGCGCCGGGATAGTCCGGGAGGTGCACGCGCAGGCGCACCAAGCGACCGTCCTTTACAAGACCTCGTTCGATGATCCTCGAAAGTAGCGTCACGTCCATGTTGCCGCCGGAAATCACCACGACCGCTTTCTTGCCTGAGACTGCAGCCTTCCGGTAGAGCAGCGCAGCGAGTGGAGCCGCACCCGCGCCTTCCGCCAGAATCTTCTCGCGTTCAAGAAGCAGTAGCACGGCGCTGGCAATCTCTTCCTCTTCGACGGTTACAATCTCATCGATATACTTTTGCACCATGGGAAAGGTGCGATCGCCCGCGCGCCGTACGGCAATACCATCCGCCAGTGTTGTCGCCGTCGGCACATTAACCGGTTGCCCCGCTTCAACGGCAAGTTTCATCGAAGGCAGGCGCTCGGCTTGCACACCAATCACACGAACGCCAGGCTTGGTTTCCTTCAGGGCGCAACCGAGGCCGCTTGCGAGGCCACCGCCGCCAATGGCCACAAACACTACTTCGAGGGCCGGCACCTGCTCCAAAAGCTCGAGTCCCAGAGTGCCCTGTCCCGCGATCACCGCGTCATCATCGAAGGGATGAACGAAGGTCAGGCCCCGCGCTTCCGATCTGCGACGCGCTTCCGCATCTGCTTCGTCGTAATTCGCACCGTGGAGAACCACCTCCGCGCCGAAACGTCGCGTGGCCATAACCTTATTGAGCGGGGTCGCGAGTGGCATGCAGATCTCCGCCCTCATCCCGAGCCTTGCGGCGTGGTAGGCCACCGCTTGCGCGTGGTTGCCGGCCGATGCCGCAATCAGTCCCCGCTGCCCCTCTTCAGGGCGTAAGGTCAGAAGGCGGTTGAGTGCTCCGCGCTCTTTGTAAGAGCCGGTGCGCTGCAGATTTTCGAGTTTCAAAGAAACATCGTTCCCGCTCATCGCAGAAAACGTCTCTGAGCGTGGACACGGCGACACCGAGATCGACGACCCGATCCTCGCTCGGCCTTGGCGGATCTCGTCGAGTGTCGTCATCCGCCCCTCCGCACACAAAGCTTCTTGCTACGCATCGTGGCACTCCGCTTCGCGGTCGTAGCGCGCCAGAAATCCGCCAAGCAGTGGCGGAGCGGAAATCGTCCGCACACCTTGAATTTCTGTGGCGCGTCTCGCCACGTTTCCGACGACGCGCGCCGCATAATCGAGATGGTTCCGTGTATAAACGCGTGCCGGTAAAGCCAATCGCACCATTTCCACACACTCCTGCTTCCGCGCTTCGGGACCCGGCGCCAAGATCAATCGTACCGTGCGCACACCTCCCTCACGGTATATTTCGATGGCGAGAGCCTGACCCGGATTTTCCCTGGCACCGAGGTGCGGCACGAGCTTCGCGGCATCGAGATAGACAGCATGGCCGCCGGGCGGCAGGAGCACCGGAATACCTTCCTCGATCAGCCGGCCGGCAAGATAGCTGGTCGTGTCCACGCGATAACGCAGGTAGTCTTCTTCCAAGACTTCCCGGAGGCCGACCGCAATGGTCTCGAGGTCCCGGCCAGTCACTCCTCCGTAGGTCAGAAATCCTTCGCACAGGAGCAACTGTTGCCGCGCGCGTTCCGCCACGTGTTCTGATCGTGTAGCGAAGAATCCGCCGATGTGCGCCAGGCCATCCTTCTTCGCCGAGAACAGGCAGCCATCGGCGTAGGAAAACATCTCCTTGACGATGTCTCGAATGCTTCGTTCGGCGAAGCCACGCTCCCGCTCGTGGATGAACCAGGCGTTCTCGGCGAACCGGCAGGCGTCGAAATACAGCAGAATGCCGTACCGAGAAGCGAGGGAGTGAATCTCACGAATGTTCTCCATCGACACTGGCTGGTCGCCGCAGGTGTTGTTTGTCAGCGTAAGCAAAATAAACGGCACCTTGCCGCGCTCCGTCGAACCGAGAAAGCGCTCGAGAGCCACCGTGTCCATGTTTCCTTTGAAGGGAAGCGCTTCCCTGAACTGCCAAAACTCCGGTGATGGCAGGTCCACAGGCTGCACGCGGAAGGAAAGGAGATTTCCGCGGGTGGTCTCGAAATGCGTGTTCCCCGGCACCGCGTCACCCGGCATACACAGAGATCCAATCATCAATCGCTCTGCGGCGCGGCCCTGATGCACCGGCAGAATGTGCTCGAACCCGAAGATTTCGCCGACAACCGTATGAAAGCGCTTGAAACTGGCGCTTCCAGCATAGGACTCGTCACCTTCGAGCAGTGCGCTCCATTGCCTTGCGCTCATCGCGGCCGTGCCACTGTCGGTCAGGAGATCGACAAGAACGTCTTCCGCATCAAGATGGAAAAGATTGAAATGCGCCCTCGCAAGCGCCGCTTCGCGCTCCACACGCGTCGTCCGGTGGATCGCTTCGACGGCCTTTACCCGGAACGGTTCGATCGGGGGAAGCAAGGTGTCGGATTCTGGTACCCGGCGTGACGCCGTCATGCCCGGTAACCTCGGCGCACCGATTCCTTCCCGAGCACTGCAACGCTCACGCCTGCGCCGCCACGGGCTCTTCGCGAAGTTCCGCTCTCTCGTTCTTCCCCCCTCGTGAAATGACGGTGACGGGAGCCCGTTCCTCCGTGGTGCGAATGATCAATGGAAGGTTGGCCTCGGCCGCCACGAGCAACGCGCGCGGTTGAACGAGTTCGCAGCCCCCCTCGGCCATCCGCAGCGCGTCTTCGAACGAGAGCGAAGGGAGATGACGCGCGCACGTGTTCTTGTGCGGGTCGTCCTCGAAGTATCCGGGAACGTCTTTAATGAGTTCGCAGCGCACCGCCCGGGTACCGATTGCCAAGAGAACGGCGGAGAAATCCGAGCCGCCGCGGCCTAGCGAGACAATCGCTCCGTCCCAACGGGTCGCAAGAAAACCGGGAACCACGACGACGGCATGCTCGGCGAGCGCGTCTTTGAGATGACCTGCCGCCACGCTGGGGCGCGCAGGGCATGGTTGATACAGGGTCGAGAACAGCGATCCCGTTTCGTGCACGTTCAGACCGACCGACGAAACTCCAATGGCTTGTAGATGCAGTGCGAGCAGCGCTACCGAGCGCAATTCGCCCGTGGACCACAACAGGTCGAGCGCCCGCACGCCCGGCTCGCGCACAATACCTCGCGCCCGGCGCTCCAACCTGTCAGTCGCCAGTTTCTGCGCTGAAACTACGACCACCAGTTTTTCGTTGAGCGTCAGTTCCGAGCGATGTTTCAGGAACAGGGCCGTTCGACGAAACGCCCTGCTTCCCGTTAGAACGGATCCTCCCACCTTCAGGACAACGATGTCTTTATCACTACCATTCGAGTTGGACACACGTATCCTTTCTTATATGCGTGCACAAGGCTGTATTTGCAGCCTTCGCAAGGCTTGGGATTCTACGTCAGACCGATTCCGGTCAGCCGAGCCTCTTATCTCCCCCTACTGGGCGGGAAGTAGCACCTGGGCATTGCTGCCTGGTTGCTGTGGCTTCGTCGGGCTGCCACTCTGGATAAGCGCCGCGGGTCTGCGGCAAGAACAAACAAAACAGGCGAAGCCCTGAGCATTTCTTTGTAATCTCGAATCTCGCACCTTCTTTTATGAATAAGATGCTTCGGAACTAGGGTCAATTAAATTGCGCTTATCGTGGGTTTCACGATCCTCCTTCATGAGACCTTCGCGATGTTATCGTTTCGACGGACAGTACTAGGCTCACGCTTGGCGCTTCACGAACAGTACTTTTTCTCGCTTGAGGAGGGGCGGAGGGGAATTCTTTGCTGCCTTTGGCATGATCGCAGGAGCCCGTCCCCGAAGTTGCTCTCCGAAGGCCACAGCGGTTTGCATGAAGGCCTTGGCGGCGGGTGATTGCACCGCCCGGCGTCGCACCAGCCAAACCGATCGCTCCAGATGAAACCCATCTACTTCCACGACGGCCAGCTCCCCACGCTTTTTTTCCTCTCCCACCGACATCAGCGGCACAAACCCGACACCTAAACCGATGGCAACCATTTTCTTGATGGTCTCGATGGGAGCGTTTTCGACCGTGAGATGCAGAGGCGCTTTGAACTGAATGAACGCTTCGGCGATTTTTCGATGCCAGGGCGAGGGCTCGGACACATCCATGACCAGGAGCGATTCCTCACCGAGATCCTTAATGTGAACGCGTTCTCTAGCAGCGAACGCATGCGTAGGGCTGGTAATGAGCACCAGCTCATCCTGCATGATGAACTTGGCGTCGAGTTCCTTGTCCTCGGGCCGGAAGGAAAGCAAAGCAAGATCGAGCTTGCGTTCTTTCAAGTCCGCGAGCAAACTCTTCGACCGTTCGCACTTCACTTCCATCCGGATCCCGCAATGTTCGGTTAGGAACGACTGGGCGAGCTTTGGAAGAAGGTGCAGGCTGATGCTCTCGTTCGCCCCGATGCGCAGCCGTCCCATCCGCAAGTTGCGAATGTCCCCAACCACTGAGACGGTCTCGCTGCGCAGACTCAGCATCCGCGTGGCCTGCGCGTAGAGCGCTTCCCCGGCTTGTGTTAGCCGATACTCATGCCGCCTCGAGCGGTCAAACAAAGGCGCTTCAAATTCACGTTCCAGCTTGCTCACCGCGATGCTGACGGCCGGCTGGGTGCGGAAAACGCGCTCCGCGGCGCCACGAACGCTGCCTTCCTCCACGACGGCAACGAACATCTCGAGTTGCATCAGTTCCATGGCTTCTGGGCCCGCTCTTTTCCTGCGACAGGAATTCCGAGAATTGCCAAAGACCGAGTTCTATCGCTCGGTTCTGGACGTACCTCTTCCTTTGTGTTCTAAGACACCTCTACCGGCGAGGCAGTGCCTCCATGTAGTATCCTCATGAAAAGGTGCCGTTGTACCACCCTTCCAGTGCCTCCTAGTGAGTTTCGTGGTTCGGACTCCCTCAGTGGGATAGAAGCCCTCTTCGATATTGCGTCTTCTGGTTCCCCTTTGACCAGCTCAACCCAAATACCTTCCGCTTCGCTAGATGCTGTGCCCGCGTAAGGGCCCAACCGAGGCCCCAAGATACCGCGGTCAGAATCACTTGCTTCATCTTCAATGAGAGGGATCTATAGAAACCGAAGTTATTCTGCTCTTTTCTTGCAACTTCCGCAGTTCGCGCCAGCGCATATACTGCGCGGCTTTCGCCGGATCCGGATCTTCTTCTCCTTGCAACCAAAAATCAAACCAATCAACATTCTTCTCGTAAATTTCATATCGATGTTTAGGCTGCTCTTTCTCGTGAAGTTCGTTCGGATAGACAAAGAGCTCGACCGGCTTGTTCAACTGCCGCAACGCCGTAACATCGCACAGAGAGACGATGTACTCTGTTTCGGGAGCGTTCAGCAGTAACGGGGCCTTGACATGGTCTGCGTTTAGCGAAAAGGCTAGCTCTCGCCAGTGCGCCGCCGCGGGACCTTCAGGCCAACCACCCAGATTCGCCGGCTCACCTACGGGGTCGACGGGGAAATCATTGGACAGGCCACTGGCGTGGGAATTCGTCTCACAGATTCCGCCAGTCCTTCCGTAAACCGGTCGCTCCGGCTACCCAAAAAGATCTGACACCGCTTCCGTGCATGCTATCCCGACCGAGCGCTCCGGCGCGGTCCGTCCAAGGGCATCACAGGAGCGCCTTTCATTTTGAGAGCGTCACCGTGCCGTAGAAAGCCTTTAATAAAACAAGCCCGCCGATGATTCCCAGACTTACACTGAGCAGGGTTCCGATCAAGAAGTACTCCGCGAATCGCACCGATTTCATCTCCGGATAGCGCGCGATGGATTTTGCGGTAAGGATTAGCCCCACGGTTGCCGGAGACTGCAGAACAAGCGCGGTCAAGACCACGAACCGTTCGAGCCATCCGATGTACATCCCCGCATTGTGCATTTCGTTCGCTGTTTCTCCCAAGACCTGCATATCATTCTTCATAAGCGGTTTCGTCAGGATACGAACGATATACCCTCCCCCGAAAATAACCCCGGTATAAACAACCAGCACGAGAAACGGCTTCTCCATCCCGGACTGAACCCCGTGTAGTTTTGCAACCAAGGTCGGGAAAGGGGGATGAGTCAGCAACCAAGCCGTGAGGCCTACGGTCAGGCCATGGAGTATTTGGTCTCCGAAAAAGGACATTGCCCCGTCCTCGATGACCTTCGAACGGACCAGGCGGAGTTTTGCCCAGTCGATGGCCAAATGAACGACGGTCAGGCCAAGAAGGAAGCCATAGAAGGACAAACCGAGCGCCAGCCATGGCATTGCAAATCCCAAGCTGGCTACCGCTGCAACCAAGTGAATCGCCCCATGCTCCACGTACGCGAGGACCGACCCTCGTTTCTTTCGATTGACCATTTGATCCGATTGGAAGACAAAATCGGTCACCAGATGGGCCAGATAGAGGGCAAGAAAGGAGATGGTCAGAGCCTGCATGGTTTCGTGCAATCCTTTCTTCTTAGACGGATTCGTGCATCTGTAGGAAGGACGATGCGATGATTTTCTTCATGGTTTCCATGGTTTCCAGAGCCTCCCAAAGGTGGCTCCTCTGCAAGTTTCGCGAGGCCGTGGATGCATTGATCTTTAGGACCCTGGCCGCGAGGTCCACGCGTCCTTTTGCTAGGTACGCATCGATGGTCTCCCATTGCTTCTCGGACGGATTGCCCACTAGAGCATCATGCAGGTTGTAAATCAGGTTGGCCACCAAATCAAACTGCTCGTTTTCTGAATGAAACCGGGTATTTGTTCCCGAATGCGCGCGCCCCTGTTTCACTTCCTCGATTGCCATGCGGGCAAATTCAAAAGCCTGTCCGCCCAGTTGATTGACGGGCTCCCGCAAGCGCCCAGGGATCAGACCGATACCTATACCCATACGCAGTTCAAGCGGCCTCATCCGCCTTCGCAAGTCAAACAGGAGCCCCGGTATCTGGCAAAGGTCAGCGGCGACCGTTTGAAACTCATCCCCGGCAGTCACGGCATACGGCAACCGAATGCGTTTTTCCTCAAGATGGGCGATCGTCGCGATCCGAAGTTTCCGACTGAGTACCGAACGTAAGTCCTTGGTTCGGCTCGAGGCAATGACGTCCGACACAATGACGCCCCACGGCTTGGCAAGCATATGCACACTCCGATGCAATTCTACACAGTTGCATGATTATGTGCAATCTAATTACGCCGAGAGCGCCCCCGGGCAGTTCTTCCTTTCAAAGTCCAGAAATCCACATCTTCTCCATCCAGTTGCACCCGGGTAGACGCGAAGCTCTTGCTCGAGAGTCTTAACTAAGTTCGTTGGGCGGCCGGCAGCATTCTCGAGGATGCCCGTGGAGCTAGAGTTTTCCTTGGGTCTAGGGTTCGACCTATTTCTTCGGCGGGTTCCTACGCCGAAGGGCTTCCCCGATCAATGCCTGATCCTCTTCCCCAATCTGCATGGCAATCCCGGTCACCCGGCCGACCACTTCCACTTCACTCGGATAGCGGAACGTTCGCGTCTGCTCGCCCGAATCCGGGTGAGGAATCAGCGTGAGTACACCATCCTTAATCTCACACCAGCCACAGGCATAACCGGTCCGAATATCCAGGAAGTAGATCGGGCGGGCGTAGGGGGACTGACTCGTACCCTTCTTGGCCGAACTCTTCCGGACGCGGGTCTGCTTGGCATCGATCTGGACGAATGTGCCTGGCGGCAGCAAGGGCGCCATCGTTCTATCTTTCGTCCCGATATAGCCATATAAGGAACGGCGCAGGTCGAGGCGGCGTAGCAGCGGGACAGGAACGTCACCCCAAATATCGACCAGGCGCGTAAGGAGATTGGTGTTTTCAAGTTGCAGCTCCGCATCCGAGGTTTCGGCAAGAGCGGGCCCTTCGACTAAGGATTCGTCGGATGGCAGGAGTAGGTGGGTCTTCGGTGGACTGAATATCGCCCGTTCCTTCGTGATGTCACCGGGTTTGATGCCAAAAAACGCGTGAATCTCCGCGATGGTCAATTGATAAACCAGAGCGAGGCTCACAATCTTAAATGTACCGGGTGTAAACCGCCCTTTCTCGATATCCGTGATCCAGGCCCGGGACAAAACATAGTCTCGGCTCTGCCGCTCCGCGACAAGTTGCAGGCTGCGACGCTCCACTTCGCGCACGCTAAGACCTAGACGCAACCGTGTGCTCTTCAGTTTCGCGCCCGCTCGCCGGAGGACGTCGCGCTCAGCCATGGTTCGGGAATATTACAGCGAACTATAATAACTGTCGATTCATTTATCATAAATATTATTTACTCCACTTTGTCGATACCGCGGTAGCCCACCCTGTCCGGAACTGCGGACGGTTTCAGAATTTCCGCCAGACACCGCGAAGTCTCCTTCATCGTAGCCGGCATGTCCTAAGGGTGTCCTCGCGGCTTCCGCTTGGAGGTCCGATGGCCACGGGACCCACTCATGCACTCCAGACAAAGTCATTCCGAGGGCGATGGTGTGCCCGGGAAGTCGCGAACGCTCGTCAAGCGCGTTCAGGGGATTCTCGCTACCAAGGGTCTTACCTTGTATCAGGTTGCGGCGCTCACACGAGTTCGTTATATGCGCGAGCCGGCGTATCACATCCCTCGCAATCTCTACTTTCAGTTACGCTCCACCGGATTGAGTCCCACGATTCAACAACTGTTCACACTCAGCCAACTGTCGGGTTATCGGCTTGCAGATTGGCTGGCGGTCTTTGGCTTTTCCTTGGACGAGATTCCCCGTTTGCAAGCAGCTCTCTACCATCCACGCACAATGCTGTTTGACACCAGAGTCTATGATCCGGGTGCAGCAGTCCCTCGGTTCCGTGATCGCGCTCGCACCGGAGCACTGCCTCCCGTCGCGCCACTGAGTCAACTGCTCGAAGTCTCTGGTGTGCAGCGCCTTTCGTCCCTTTTGGAAAGGAATCGCGGAGATTACCTCTATGCGAAAATCGGCAGGCAGGATGCGTTTGCCTATCCCGATCTGCTTCCCGGAAGCATCGTTCGTGCAAACCCCCGCCTTGTCGAACAGTTCCTGCCAAAACCTGGCGAAACTTCCGCGCCGTTTTTCCTTGTCGAGCACAGCAGGGGATTTTCTTGCTGCCGTCTGCACCTCGCCGCGAAGAACCGCGTCACGCTCATTGCGACACAACTTCCGTTTGCAAACGTCGAATTGCAACTCCCGTCCGAGGCGAGAATCCTCGGAGTCTTAGACCTGGAACTCCGTCCATTGACGAATCACAGGCGACCGGCAACTCTATCGTGCGTTCTCCCTGAGGTCGCGCGCGATCTTGCAAGACTCTGGACACCTGCGCGTCTTGAGGACGGTGGCATCAGGCAACCCGTTTCCCTTCTCCGCAAGGCCCGCCTTCGTTCTGGCCTGTCGTTTCGTGCCGCATCGGAGATGAGCCGCACGGTCGCAAAAGCTCTTGGTGATGAACGTTACTTCGCTTCTCCCGGTGCACTCTCGAATTTGGAAGCCAGCGACACTCCTGCTCGCCACATCCACAAGCTTCTTACCGTATGCATTCTCTACTTTCTAGACTTCGCGGAACTCCTGAACTTCTTTGGAGTGGCGCTGGAGGAGAGCGGGATGTCCTCAATACCGGACGAGTGGATGGCACGGAGCGATTGGCAGGCTGCCGAAACCCAACTGTCAAGCACGAAGGAAAAAGTACCCTCCGCCGGCTTCCTGGCAACGGCCCTCGAGCGCCTCGGAAGGCCGCCGCTGTTCCTGCGGAACTCACTTTCCTCTTTGTCCGCGTTGCCCGAGGTCACGCTGCGCGATGTCTTCTGGGTGGGCGGGCAGGAGAGGCCCATGCATCCATCACTGGCAGGCGCGCTGTTTGTGATCGTCAATCACCGGAGAAAAAAACCGAGGGCCTTTCGCCGTAAGTCTCTCTGGGAACAACCGCTGTATCTTCTGCGGAAGAGGGACGGATCCTATCTTTTGGCGAGTTGCAGCGTGGAGGACGGCGCAATCGTAGTCCATCCCTACACGGAAGGCTTCGTTCGGCCCGAACGCTTTCGCAATCGCGTCGACGCCGAAATGGTCGGACAGATCGTCACCGTCGTTCGCTCGCTTCCCGCACCGACCTGAAGAAAGCGTTGCTGGGAAATCGGTCGGATTTCCTTCCCTGCGATAGAGTCGGAACGCGAACGGTTCGTGCATGCCACGCGGCGGCTAGAACACGCCATCGCGTTGAGGCGACAGGAATTCCCGCAGCATGCTGTCAATTCGAGAACATTTTATCGAGTTAGTAGCTTCCCTTCCTTGTTTCTGACACGCTGGAGCCCGATCAAGATCACTTTCGAAACCGGGAGTTTTCCGTGTTGAAGCTATCGGGACAAGTCCGCTCGACTCACAACCAGGACGGTGCCGTAGTCCTGGACATCCGCCAAGGACAGATGTTCCGGTTGAACCTGGTCGGCTCGCGAATGGTCGAACTTCTGAAGCAGGGCTACTCTGAAGCGCAGATCGCCGAGCAAGTCAGCCGCCAGTTCAACGCACCGCGAGAAATCGTCGAGAACGACCTTCGGGAATTCCTCGCCCACCTCGAGAGAAATCATCTGCTTGTGTTTGCGCACTCCGAAACGAATGTCCACGGTGATGAGCAAAGCTCATGAGCACTACCTCACAATCCACGCATGACCTTTTTCGCATCCTGCTGTACCGCAACGATGCGGCGGAGATCCTTCTGGAGACCACCCCGGAGGGATTGCGTCTCCCTATTCTGTCTGTGCCCGCACACGCAAGAGAGGCGGAAGAAGTCACCGGTGCGATCAGAACTTCTTGGAATCTGGAAACCTATGGGCTGTTCCGTTCCTCCGCCGCCGTTCCGCCTCATCCCTTTGTTCACGATTACGTTGTAGAAGCTTGCCGACCAGACAAGATTTCCCCTGCCGGAATGCAATGGCTTTGCGTTAGTACGCTCTCCATTGGAGCTTTCCAGACTCCCTCCGACTTGGCTGCCATACAGAACTCCCTGCTGCGGCTCGGACAATATCGGCGCGATGAGCTTCCAGGGCCGTTCGGAAAACCCGGCTGGTTGCGGACGGTCACGGAATGGGTTGGAGCGCAGGCAGCTGCCGCAGGCCTGGACCCGACCGGCACAGTCCGCCAGTTCAATGCCAGCCCGACATTTAGCCTACTTCGATTTGAGACTAACAGCCGCGCATTGTGGTTCAAGGCCGTAGGCGAGCCGAACGCGCAGGAGTTTGAGATCACCTTGCATCTCGCTCATTTTCTTCCGCGCTATCTGCCACACGTAATGGCGGCGAACCGGGAATGGAATGCGTGGCTTAGCGTCGAGAGCGAGGGCCAGCATCTCAGGGCACAATCACCGATTGGCGATTGGCAGAGAGTTGCCGCGGCGCTCGCTGAGTTGCAGATCTCTTCGTTCGGCCGTGGGCTTCATCTGATCGAAATCGGGTGCCGAGACCTTCGGGCTTGTTCGCTTCGTGCGCAGGTGGACCCCTTCTTCGATTGCATCGCGGAACTCATGGGAGGGCAAACGACAGCAATCCCTCCGCCGCTCACACGGGCGGATCTTGCGGCTCTCGCGGGAGAAATCCGCACAGCGCTCGAAAACCAGAACGAAAACGAAATCCCGAACGTCCTTGGTCACCTCGACTGCAATCCCGGAAATATCCTGGTATCGCGAGAACGATGCGTGTTTCTCGACTGGGCGGAAGGTTTCATCGGTCATCCATTCTTCACCTTTCAGTACCTCGTCGAACACTGGCGCCGCTTCTACGGTAGGAACGGTACCTCGGAAAAAGCAATTCTCTCGGCATACGCGACGCCCTGGGAATCCGTCCTTTCGGCGGACGATATTGCCAGGGAACTCCAGATCCTTCCTCTCTTGGCTGCCTTTGCCTATGCCGCGGGCAACCAGGCCTGGCGCAGGCCGGAGTGCATTCGCCCCGAAACAGCCGGATACCTCCGTAGCCTCGTCCGTCGGATGAAGCGCGAAACGGACGCTCTCAGGGAACAGAGGCTTGTATGTGTCCCGTAGTTTCACTTCCGTTCTCCGTCGTTGACCCCGTTACCGAAATCCTTCACGGCATTCCGGTCACCGATCCATATCGGTGGCTGGAAGATCAAAACTCGGCCGAGACCAGAGCGTGGATCAAGGAACAGACACGTTACGCGCGTGGCTATCTAGACAGCATTCCGCGGCGTGAGGCGATTCGCAAGCGCGTCCGCGAGCTCCTCGATGTGGAAACCTACGATTCCTTCATCAAGGGCCGCACGACGTATTTCTTTCGCAAGCGCCTGCCAGGCCAAGAACAACCCTGTATCTATTTCCGGAAAGGAATCCAGGGAACGGACCAATTGCTGATTAACCCGGCCGAGCGCGGCGGTGGAAACTATACGGCCGTCAAACCACTTTGCGTTTCGCAAGACGACCGCTTGCTGCTCTTTCAAGTGAAGCAAGGCGGCGAACGCACGGGAACATTTGAAATTCTGGACGTCGGGAATCGCACGACTCTCGCCGACTTCCTCCCTCGCGGTTACCTGAGAGGATTTGCGTTCACTCCAAGCGGTAATAGCTTTTATTACGTTCATGAGGCCACGAAGGCCAAAAGACCGTTCTATCGAGCCGTTTATCATCACATTCTTGGAACCAGCTTCGACCAGGACCGCGAAGTTTACTCTTCCGGGGAAGACCAGAAGCTTCGCATGGCGATGGTTTCCGGCCGCCGCCAGCTTGGCTTTCTCTCCTATCGGTTCCTAGAAAAAATCTACACAAGCTTCGAAATCCTTGGAATGGGCAGCACCCGCCCGCCGGTACCTATACTTCGCAACGCGGAATATATGTTCGCACCGGCCTTCCTGGGAGGAAGAATCCTGGCGTTGACGGATAAAGACGCGCCGAATCGCAGGATCGTGGAGGTTCAGCCCACCAAACAATGCGAGCCACTCTTCTTTGATTTGGTGCCTGAGACAGAGGATGTCATTCAAGATTGGATCATCACGGCAAACAACATCCTGGTTTCCTACACCCGCGGCCCAAGAACCTGGGTCGAGATAGTCGATTCGTTTGGGGAGCGTCTAGGACAGATCCCATGCGCCGATGGCGAGACCCCTCGTCTTGTGGCTGGCGGTACCCAGGATGACGATATCCTGCTTGAGTACCAATCCTTTACAAAACCGACCCAGTTTTTCCACTATTCCATTCCCTCAGGCACAAGCACGTTTTGGGCGCAGACTGCTGTTCCGTTTGACCCCATCCCCTATACGCACACCCAAGTTTCTTTTCCCTCGCGAGATGGCGTGAATATCCCCATGTTTCTTCTCGGCAAAAGGGACCTCGCCGCTGAGAACCATCCGCTGGTGATGACTGCCTACGGCGGGTATGGCATTCCGATGACGCCGCAATTTAGTGTTTTGGTGGCCTTCCTCATCGAGCACGGCTGTCTGTTCGCCCTGCCGAACATCCGCGGTGGTTCGGAATTTGGAATAGGCTGGCATCACGCGGCGAAGCGCAGAAATCGTCAGACAGCATTTCATGATTTTCTCTCCGCGGCCGAGTGGCTGCTCGGAACAAACCGAACCACACCGAAAAAGCTTGCCATTTTCGGTGGTTCCAATTCCGGTCTGCTTGTAGGCGCAGCAATGACGCAGCGCCCAGATCTATTTCGCGCCGTACTATGCCTGGCTCCCCTGCTGGACATGCTTCGCTACCACCTCTTCGACAACAGCCACGTCTGGAAGGACGAGTTTGGAACCGCTGAGGACCCCGATGACTTCGAAGCCCTGGCCGACTACTCCCCGTACCATGCGGTCCGCGATGGTTTTCTCTACCCCGCAACGATGATTGTTTCGGGCGACGCCGACCAGAACTGCAACGGCCTGCACGCCCGCAAAATGGCTGCGCGTCTACAAGCCGCGAACGCATCCGAGTCGCCTATTTTCCTGGACTACAGCCCGCAGCGCGGCCATTCCCCGGTTTTGCCCCTCAGTGCCCGCGTCGACGCACTCACGGATCGGTTGGCGTTTTTGTGCGATCAACTGCAACTAACCGTCTAACGGAGGCGCCCATGCCATTTCTTTTCTTGAATGCATACTTCCATCTCGTTCGCTTCGAGTTCTATCTTGCCCGAGGAAACTTCGCCAAGCTCCATCGAACGATCAGAGAACAGCCGCTTGGACTTCGTAGTCGAGATCCCAACGCTATCGAGGGTGTCTGCTATGCCGTCGATATAGCTTGTCTCTGGTATTGGAAAGAAGTCTTTTGCCTGCAGCGCTCGGCAGTTACGACTTTCTTGCTCAAAAAACATGGCATCGCCGCCCAACTCGTCCTCGGAGCACAACAACTGCCCTTCAAAGCGCATGCCTGGGTCGAAGTCTCCGGCCGGGTAGTCAACGACAAGCCATATATGCGGGATATCTACGCCGTCCTTGATCGCTGTTGAGTCCGTAGGAAAGTGAGAATCACCTATGAGCGTTCAATTTGGAAGATGGGATCCCAACAGCAGCGAGCTTCCGTTCGAGGATCACGATCGTCTCGATGCCATCCTTGCCCGGTATGGCGACGATAGTCGCAGCACCTACTCCGCGCCGGGAATACAAATCCTCTACCGGGCCTTTCACACAACCAAAGAATCTCGGAAAGAAACGCAGCCGCACAAAACTCCTTCCGGAGCGATCCTGACGTGGGATGGGCGCCTCGACAATCGCGACGAGCTCATTCGCAGACTGGGAAACAACATTGCTCCGGATAGCTCGGACGTTGAAATCGTAGCTATGGCTTTTGACCGATGGGGTCTTGAGTCCTTTGCACGACTCATTGGGGATTGGGCGCTCTCCATTTGGCAACCGCGTGACAACACGCTCCTTCTGGCGAAGGATTTCGTAGGCACCCGTCCACTCTATTACACACTTTGCAACAAACGCATCTATTGGAGCACCCTCATCGAACCGCTCCTGCTCACAAGCGGAAAGCCCTTGGAAATAGAGGAGGAATATATTGCCGGCTGGCTCGGCTCGGCTCCCCGAGTGAACTTGACACCATTCCGCGGAATTTGTTCCGCTCCGCCGGCGTCGTTTGTCTCACTCACAAGAACAAAAATCGACACGACGATCTACTGGAATTTCGACCGTACCCAATCCGTGCGCTATCGCGATGACCGGCAATACGAACAGCACTTCCGCGAAGCTCTGAATCAATCCGTACGGCGCAGGCTCAGAGCGGATACACCTGTGCTCATTGAACTGAGCGGCGGTATCGATTCCTCTTCCATCGTCTGTTCTGCCGATCTACTGATGCAACAAGGACTTGCCGACACTCCTCGGATCGACACAGTCTCCTGCTATGACGATGACGAACCGAACTGGAATGAACGGCCCTATTTCACCGAGGTCGAACGGCAACGACGTCGCACCGGCGGGCATATCAATGTGGGCAGCAACCGAAGCCCCTGGCCGCAGTTCCGCCGAGACCGCTTTGCTCCGAGCCCAGCTTCCAGCGGTGCTCCTACCGCCGCCGACCAAGAATTTTTCGCTTGTCTCACTGCCGGGCAAAACCGCGTTCTGCTATCTGGCGTGGGCGGCGACGAGTTCACGGGCGGGGTGCCCACACCGATTCCCGAGATTGCTGATCTTTTCGTCTCCATGCGGGCTTCGGAGCTAGTACATCAGTTGAAAGTCTGGGCCCTCGCTAGGCGGGTGCCTTGGTTCCACGTTCTCCGAGATACGCTCCGCTGTTTTCTTCCAAGCTCTTCGCAAATGGAACCATCTCTTCCCTGGATGGATGCCGGCTTCGCAGAAAGACAGAGAGTTGCATTGGGCGGTTATCCGCAACGACTGAAATTTGGATATTCGCGACCCAGTTTTCAGGCAAATATCGCTACCCTCGACGCGCTTCGCCGGCAACTGAGCTGTTCTGGGCCAGCTGCGGAGCCGGTATATGAGAGACGCTATCCGTACCTCGATCGGGACCTGCTTGCATTCCTGTTTGCGATTCCTCGCAATCAGCTCATCCGACCGGGCGAGCGCCGTTCTCTGATGCGCCGGGCTCTCTCTGGGATCGTGCCTGCGGAGATTCTCAATCGAAAACGGAAAGCCTTTGTTGCCCGCGCCCCGCTACTCCGCTTGTCCGCCGATGGGGAAGCGCTGCGCGCGATCACGCAACATATGCGCGCCGATGTTCTCGGAATCATAAAGGAAGAGGCTTTTCGACAATCGTTAGAAGGGCTTCAAACCGGCCATCCCGTTCCCCTCATCCCGGTTCTCCGGACAATCGCCATCGAGTGTTGGCTAAGGCATTTGGAAGATCTCGGTTACTTAGGACATCTCCGTCCGATTCGGTCAGAAGACGCAGTCCGGGACATGGATCCCGGTGGAAACGCTGTAGGCGTGGTGGCTCCATGAATAAACGTATGTACCTAATTTGTCTTTGCTTGTTCCTACTCACCACGGTTGCCGCAGCGTTCTTGGACCTCAGTAGTCTGGCAAGGAATCAAGTTCATTCGTTGCAATCGGCCGCTAAATCTGTCGATCGCGAATCTCCGCCAGCGGCTCCGTTACCTGATGTTTTGGATCCAGCGAAATTTGCGGACAATCGTGCCGCATTTGTGACCTACACCATCGCCGGGGGAATCAAAGAAATCCTCCATCACGTTCCTTGCCAGTGCGGATGCGACCGAGAACAAGGTCACCAGAGCCTTCTCGATTGTTTCACGAGCGAGCACGGATCCGTTTGCGGAATCTGTCAACAAGAGGCGATCTTTTGTTATCTCTCGCACAACAAAGGTGTAGATCCCGCCCAGATTCGCGAGGCGATCCTTAAGGGCAAAGCACGGAAAATCGATGTAGCGAAGTTTGCTAGCCGCTTTCCGTGAAGCCTTTGAAGACCAAGGACTCAGCTAGCTGGCTGTAGTGGAACGCCAATAGAGAAAGGAGGTGAGTGAGATGAGATACGAAAAACCGTCGTTGGTTGCTGTAGCCTCTGCGATGAATGCGATTCGCAGCGGTAACTGCAACCAGAAGACCCTTGCGGTGCATGACTCCAGTGCGTGCGGAGGTGGTGCAGGCCACGCCACAAACGGAGCGTACGAGGCGGACGAATAAGCCTCTGGCCGGAGCGTCTGCATTGGGCGCTCCGGTCTTCTTACAACTTAAAAGGAATGATTTGACGCGAATGCTCGAATGGGTGGCGATTTTTTCAGGTATCGATCGAACCAATCGGTCATGCGATTGGCCAGATCGATTTGGTTTGCATAGCTCCAGTCCCTCGGCACGTGGCTCTCGCCCGCGTATCGCACATAGGACACCGGCTTCTCCAGCCGGCGTAGTCCTACGAAGACTTCGTCTGCGAGAAAGGATGCGACGTCAGCGTCCTGGCTGCCCTGCACCATGAGCAGGGGTGTTCCGACCCGATCAAGACGGAACAGCGGTGAATTTTCGAGATAGCGTAGCGGAAACTCCCAGGGCTGGCCGCCCATATGCGATTCCGCCTGGGTGTAACCTATCCCCGAGCCGTCCAGATTCATGGCACCGTACAATCCGATGTAGTTTCCCCATCCGGACAGTTCCGCGGCCGCCGCGAAACGTTTTGATTGGGAGATCAGCGCCAGGGTGCTGTAGCCGCCGCCGCTGTGTCCCATCACCCCGATCCGTTCTGGGTCTGCGATCCCCATGTCAATGACACGGTTAATACCTGGAAGAACCGATCGCCCCAAACTGAGCAACGGTTCGTGTTCCGCTTCTCGAGCATCCGGCAGCAGGACCGCATACCCTCGTGTGGAAAATAATTGAAAGTTGAGAGGTCCCGGAAATTCCCCCAAGCCGAAGTGATCTAGTTTGTTCGATAACCGCCGATCCCTATAAACGTAGACAAGCAGTGGATATCGGCCGCCCGGCTTGTACCCGGAAGGTAAAAGGAGCGCACCCTTCAACATTTCTCCGTCATCATCACGCCACTCGATGAGATTCGCGGCCCCTAGCTCGTGTGAATCGAACTGCGGGTTGAGATGCGTCAGTCTCCGGGATTGGCTCATGTCTGCTCCCGTGACCCACAAGTCCGGAGGATGCTGTGAATTCTCTGCGATGTACACCAATTGCTGTCCGTCGGGAGACACGATCATGTGATACGGACCGGCGTCGGGAACACCCCATTTGCAGGTATAGCACTCACCCGTTTCTCGCAATTTCTTGTACTCGCCTGTTTTTAGTTCTACGCGGTAAAATCCGTCTTGTTTTTTCTCCGCATCATGGACGACGACAATCGTTGCGTTCCCTTCTGCTACGGTCCATAACCGGCCATCCGATCCCCAGATCATGGAGGAAATGGTGCGATTTGGGATCCGAACCAACTCCTTCGAGCTGCCATCGGAAACAGCCGTCTGCCAAAGCGCCCCATCCAGAACGAAATAGAAGCAGTCGCCATTCGGGTTCCAGACTGGGGCCAACCATATTCCATCGTGCGTGGTATGAGAAATCCGTGAAAGCTTGCGGGTCTCCCCTGTGGCGGCAGAGACGACAAAGAGCTCGTAGCTCGCATCATCGGCTCCGTACGCTGCGTAGGCAATCTGCGAGCCGTCCGGCGACCAGCGGAAAACGTCGTTGAGGAGAAGATCGGAACCCAGGGTCCGGGTCCCGAGGGTTTCGAGATTGATTTCGATGAAATCGATGACCCGCCGGAAAGATCCTGGCTTATAGAATCGCTTGGGAATCGTATAGGCAAGATGGAGTCCATCGGGAGAGACCGAGTACTTTTGGATTCTCTGGCTGTGAACGATGGTTCGCGTGTGCCCGGTTACGACATCAATCAGCGTCAGGTCATGCAGGTGCGTGGCATCCAGGTTAAAAGCATCGGGGCGAGACGCCCGATTGGTCTTGTCCACAGGCGTGCTTTCAAAAACAACCGCAGTGGAGCCACTCGATGCAGGTCCGTCCGAGTGCGGGGAGCCTCCTCTGAGCAATACTCTTCTCTTGTAGCCGTCGAGGGAGAGCCCTTCCGGAACCGTTGCGATGATAAAGCTACGCGAATCGTGTAACCACTCGATTCGGTTGGACATCTTTACAGCTCTCACATATCTGTCGGAAACCAATCTCAGCACGTCCCGAACCGAGTCCCAAACCCAAACCTTGGCTTGACCGCTGTCGTCGCGATCCGAGAGAAAAGCAAGATAGTGTCCGTCGGGCGACCACGAAGGCTCCCAGCTGGATCCCTTCCCGGCCGTCAGATTCCTTACCTGCCCCGTCGCGGTGTTCGCAACCCATATATCTCCAGCGCGGTTCGTAGGATCAATGCCCGTCGCAGCGAATACTTCCGATCCGTTCTCTTGGAATGTAATCCTTCGATTGTCCCGCACCATGAATGCGACGAGTTTCGAGTCGGGAGAAAAGTCCAGCGGGGAGATCTCCCCAAAGAGCCTGACCGCAACGACTTCTTCCGCAGCAAGTGGCGTGCGTTCTTGAGCGTGGCCGATTGCCGGTTGTTGACAGAGAAGAATTCCGAACAAAGCTGCCCATTGGGTGATTCGGATAAGTCGGCCCTGTTTCATCGACCAGCTCCCTCGGTGTCCGCTGCGCGTGAGATTTGAGAGCATTGCCTTCGAGTGAGGGATCAAAACAAGATTCTTAGCGCGAACTGCATCGAGCGCGCTCCGCCTTGCTGATACAGAGGATTCAGTACGCCGGGGCTATTCGCGAGTGTTGTTGTCGCTTGACCGAATAGGGCGTTTTGGAAAATCGAGTTGACGGTGCCAAAGTTTGGGTGGTTAAAGATATTGAAGGCCTCCGCACGAAACTGCAGTCTCACTTTTTCTCCAATCAAAAACTGCCGTCGGATCGCAACGTCCATCTGCCAGGCTCCGAAACCTCGTGCAAAATTCCTGGGTGCATCTCCAGCCTGCCCGGAAGGCGGATCGGCGAATGCGGACGGATTAATCCTCTTGCCTCCCGGATATTGCGGCCCGTACTGATAGATCGGTTCTCCTGGAACGAGGTTCAACCCGGCAAAAATCACGGCGCCTGTGGCCGGATCCACGAAAGACCGTCCGGATAATGTCACTGGATAACCGGTCCGGGCGGTGAAACGATCGTCGAGCCCCCAATGCTGAAGCGCAGCTCGCAGAACACGATTTCCGCGAGGAGCGGGCAGGTCATAAGAAAAGGCCGAGGAAAAATTGTGACGCACATCGTAATCGCAGTTTCCTCGCGTATATGCGATCTCAATATTCTGCGAACCGTAGTCCGCACAGTGAGAAAATGTGTACGAAGCTAGGACCAAAAGACCATTCGTAATCTTGCGCTGAAACTGTGCCTGCAGCGCGTTATAGTCGGAAGTCAAACCGTTTCCAAAGAAAACAATCGTTGTGAAATCTGGATTGTAAGGCTGAACATTCACCTGGCTTTCTTTTAACAGCCTCGCTCCATGCGCACCTACATAGGACAGCGTCAAACTCTGTGACTTTCCAAGGGCCTGCTGTATGCCGGTACTCCATTGCAGCGAATACGGTAATTGTAGATGTTGCGAAAACCCGTAGACGGTGCCGTACGGAACCGAAGGAGCCAAGATAGGAATGTTTGCTTGGTCTGCAGGGAGCGGAAAAGCCGCCGGAAAATAGGACTGTGTCGCGACAAATCCTATTCCATTGAAACCAAAAGAGCCTACTTGCTGGCCGGTATCGAAAAATACGCCTCCTCCGCCCCTGATCGTCGTCTCCCATTTTGGGTCGTCCCTAATGACGTAAACAACGCCTAAGCGCGGGGCGAAGTTGTACCAAGTCGTGTTCCACAGTGGTTTGCCTTGGGGAGCGAGAGCTAACGATCCGAGTGTTCGACCCTCCACGTTGTACGGAACCCTGCCGTCGGTGGCACCAGGGGCGGGATTAATCTCCCACCGTAAACCGAGCGAGAGGTTCAGTCGATCCGTTACTCGCCAAGAGTCTTGGGCAAACGCCGAGAAGTTCGTGTAGACGGGATTCGCATTGGAGGTTGATTGGGCTAAGGCAAATGCCGAATTGGTCTGTACGGAAGCCGGATCAAAATAACCAAACAAAACCAGCGGTGTATTTGGAACCACGTCGGGGGTCAATCTTCGGTAGTCCACACCAAATCTGAGTTGGTGCCGTCCTATTGTCAGGCTTACCATATCTACAAGATTCCACTGTTTCTGCGCACCGAGTGCATTCGATTGCGTCAGTGCGGCACTGTAGCCAGGAAAGAGCAAGAGGAACTCGACCGTCGCTGTCGGATTCGTGAGACCCTGCAGATTGCCCAGGTTTGCCGGCACAGCGCCGCCGAGGCCATCGATCTGCTGGGGTGTGCTGCTTTCGTTCGAACTGTAATTCACACGAAAGTCGTTACCGACTCGACTGGAAACGAGCCCCGTGACACCGAACGTGTACGTGCGAGAAGCCAAATGAATAAGGTTGAGGTTTGAAGCGCTTTGGCCGGTGCTAACTGGTCGATTTGTGGTACGGGACGGAGTGTCACCAAAACGAAAGAAAAATTTGAACGAATCCCCAACGACGTGATCCAGTCGAAAGCTGTAGGCATCGACGGAACTTGGATTCGACCAGCTTCCGATAAATTGCGCCAGGCCATTTCCGACCTCTTGCCCATTCGCTTTGGGGAATGCGTTTAGAATCGGCTGAATCGCTGGTGGCGCCGACAGTCGAAGGGCAGCATCGGGAACATAACTGACAGAAGCGGGCTGGGGCTGGACCAGCCGCAAACCTTCGTAGGAAAAGAAGAAAAACGTGCGATTCTTGCCGTCATAGATACGCGGAATTTGCACCGGGCCACCCAACGTTCCGCCAAAATCGTTCTGCCGCAATGCCGCCTGAGGCAGTCTGTAAAAGTCGCTGAACCAGTCGTTCGCATCGAAGACGTTGTTCCTTAAATAGTCGAACGCCGTGCCGTGCCATTCGTTCGTACCTGCGCGAGTAGCAAAGGAAATCTGGCCACCCGGATTTCGACCGTACTCCGCAGAATAGGTAGAGCTCTGTACTCTGAATTCTTGAAGTGCATCCAGAGAAACTAGGCTCTGGGTAGTGCCGAGCGCCGTGGAACTGGCGACCGAACCACTGATTCCACCTCCCGCAGTACCCGAAGCACCGGTGTTTGTGTTCGCAGGGACAAAACCGACATTCGCGCTGACTCCGTCAATCGAGTAATAGTTGGACTCGGTCCGCTGGCCGTTCACACTGAATTCGCCGCCGAACCCAACACTGCCGCCTGCCTGGGGGCCATTCTGAACCACCCCCGGGGTCAGGAGAATCAAGTCCTGAAAGCTACGGCCGTTCAGGGGCATGTTCTCCACATAGTTGCGATCCACGACCGTACTCACGGCGGCGGATTCCGTGCTGACCAGGGGCGCGCCTCCCTCAACCGTAACGACCACTGAACTCGCTCCGACGGGGAGGGTGAAATTGAGCGACAGTCCGTCCTGCACGTTCAGGCTGATGTCCGGCTTGATGATTCCTTTGAAACCGAATTTCGAAACCTGAATGCGATAGGGGCCAGGCGGGAGATTCTCCACGACGTAAAACCCGTCGCCGTTTGTCGACGTCACGTATTTCACGCCAGTGGCGTCGTTTACAACGATGATTTCGGCATCGGGAATCCTCCTGCTGTCGGGGTCCAACACGATTCCGCGAATCGAAGCATTCGGAGACTGTGCATCCACGCTACTTCCGGAAAGAAGAAGCAGCAGAATCAACACCGCCAAGGTCACGCGCACGAAGGGTTCTCCTCTTGCCGCAAAGGATGTACAGACTCGTTGCGCTAACGCAGTTAGCCCCTCGCGTGTACCAGCAGGCGAGGCTCAAACCGAACAAAAACAGGACGCGATGGACACACCCGCGCCGTCCCATTATCTTCACGGCAACCTGATTTGCTGGCTGTCCTTGGAAAGCGTCCGGAATTCCGGACAGGGAGGTTCGTCCCTAAAACCTATGGCCTAACACTTGTTCCCTACCTACGGATGATTGGGGGCCACTTTGAGGTATGCATAAAGGAGTGGTTTTCCGGTGGGTCGTTCACTTCCGCCGTGCGGCTCCACCGTCACGAACACCGCGTCGATCTGGTCCAGCTTCTTTTTGTCGGTGAATTTCACGACCCATCGTTTCTTCGAAACGTTATCCTCATAAAACATCCCAAGGTTGAAGGCCTGTGCCTGGTCCGTTCCTCGGCTGCCCCACGCTTGAAAGGTACTCGCTTCGTGCAATCCCGGTTGGTCGGTCAGGTCGTAGGCATAGAAAATAAGCGACTTTCCTTTCGTGTAAAACACTCGGCCAAACGCCTTCTCCGTCTTGCCCGTACGCGCTACATCGTAAACTTCCGTAATGACCAGGTCGCGGGCGCCCATCAACTCCCGAATGTCCCGGTCTTTCGCCAGCAGATCCTGTTGTTCATCCGTGGTGCGCTGCCGGTCGGTCACAGTGCGAGAGAGCTCCGCGACTCTGGCCTCAAGACTTGCCGCGTGGATGACGTCCTCCGAGCGTTTCTGCTCCAGGCTTTCGAGTTTCGCTTGTAACGCGTCCCGGCTGGCCGCTGCCTGTTGCGCCATGCGGTCGCGTTCTGCGGTCAACCGTTTCTTCTCCGCGTCGCTCGTCTGCAGCGCGAATTCCTGCTCCAACTGAAGCGCCTTCAGCTTCGCGTTTTCGCTGGATTCCTGCTCTATTTCGCGTCGAAGCCCGGCAATGGCCTTGTCTCGTTCCGCAAGCTGAGTGTTGGCGGCGTCACGATCGCGACTCGCAATCTCAAGCGCTTGCGGAGAGCTTGCTGGAGCTAGCGGCGCGCTTCCCTGTTCGAATCGCCCGACCTCCACGCCGCGGTGCTTGCCGATCCGGTAGGCCAGAATACTGAGCGATGTAGAAAGCAGCAGCACTGCCGTCAGTGGCAGCCAGAAATAGTAATTTTCAAACTTGCGGCGAAAGTTGCGGCTTTGCCGTACCACAAGGGGAGACAGCCACGGTTCCGCATCTCCCAGGTGGCTTTGCGACCGCTTGTTCTCCTCGGACAACCGCTCGCGGAACGCGGCTTCCGCAGCCTCTGGAGAAAAAGCGGAATCTTCTTCAGGAGTGTCTTTTGCCAGTTCTGTAGCCAGCGCAGGAATAGTTCGATCGACCACACCCTCGAACTGCTTCATTGCTTCGCGGCATTCGGTGCAGACCGCGAGGTGCGTGCGCAACTTCTTCTGCTCTTCCTCGCTCAGGCTGCCCGATGTCGAGACGGCGCAGAGTTCCAGGAACTCATCGTGCGGTCCCGTTCCCAAGCGCACGTCTTCGTCCGATTTTCCCTTTCCATCTACCATTGTGTCTTTTGAATTTGCACGGCACTTGTCCTAGCTCACGGTCTTTCGGAGGTTTGCCCAATCAATGGTCAATAGGGGTGGTGACGCCCGGTTACCAGGAGTCCCATAAACCTATCACCTGTTCCGTGCCCCTCGCCAGAACCGTCCGATTCCGTCCGGAATTCCGGACACTCTCTCTTATTGTTCCTTCTCTTAACCCTTGTCAAGGTTTCTCCGCCTTTCGCTTCCCTTCCCAGGCCACTCGTCACTTACTTTGCGGCATCTGCCTCCGCAGCTTGTCCAGGCCCCGGTAATAATAATGCCGAACGTTGCCGTAGGACTGACCGAGATGCACAGCAACCTCTTCGAGCGAGTACCCCTCGAAAAAATGAAGGCGTAGAGTTTCACGCTGTTCTGCAGACATATCCGCGAGAGCCCTTTGCAGCCCTTCTCTGCCGAGATGCGCTTCCAGGGACTCGTCGTAGAGCGGCATTGCTGGAACAGGAACAGGACTCACATTTTCTTCTTCGAGTTCCTTCGCGGCATAGAAATGTCGCGATGAAAGATAACGTCGGCGTGAAATCGCACGCTGATAAGTAATATGCACGATAAGCTTTCGGGGCGTTCCCTTCGAGCTGTCGAATGCAGAAGCCTTACGCCGGAGGAAGAGAAAGACATCCTGAAGCAGATCGTCGGCCTCTTCGTTGTTGCGAAGGATATTTCTTCCGATACTCCAAACCAGCCGGGCATAGCGGCGGAAGAGAAGCCCGAGCGCCTCGGCGTCATCGGCGCAGATCCGGGCGATGAGCGATTCGTCGGAGGGCTCTTCGGTCGCCGCAACCGTATCCTTTATATAAGCAGGGTCAGCCGTCTCCCGGTCTTTGCCAAGCGGAAGGGCGGGAAAGCGGGCGGCTGGGAAGGAACTCGACACCGTTATTCGCTCCTCGCGAGGGCCATTACCCCAAGCGCGCCACGCCTGGATCTAACAAAGGACTCTGGTGCGTAGGCGTGCCGGCTCGGAAGAAACGATCCAAAAACAGCTGTTGTCGCAAGGCTCACGGAACAATTAGAGTCGGCCGCACCGCTATTTACGACTCTTGGATTCGCCAACAACATCAGAGCCAATTCTCATCTCCCTATATGTGGATCATCACGAGGTGGTGTCAGGAGTCTTGCGGTCTGCCTTGCCGTGGCCCTCTTGGGCTAACCCTGTACTTCAGCAGCCGCTCGGTAGAGCCTGCAAGTTTAAGCTGTTCAAAAGCCCACTCGAGAAGCACCTCTCCAATGTTGCCGAGCTTCCGTCTCTCGCGCGCCGCAAATGTTTCCAGCTCACTTCTCAGGTCTTGGCGGATTCGTATACTGATTTGTGCTTTCCACTCGCCCATTGAACGTCTTATTCATTACCTCGCGCGGCATGCTTTCACAACGAAAGGAATGTCCGCCGACAATGGTTTCTGTGATTTGTTCGCGCACTCACTTCACGAGGTCGTTGCAACCAGTGTCATCGAGAGTTTCTCGTTGGCAGCTAAACCGGCAATAATCCGTTTGTTCACGCGTCAGCATTGTTTCGAGAATTCACTAGGATCTCGCATTCCTTCAAAGTCTGCCCGGGCAAAATGCAGAGGGCTTCAAGCCGGTGCAGAACGCGAATCAATGAAATCGACGTTCTTATTCCAAAGATAAAGCAGTGTAGATGTCGGTTCTCACGGGTCTTCCTTTCGGTTTTCTGCAAGCGCTCTTGGGCGACGAGCACACCAAGGCGGGCTTCGTCTGAGACGTGCATTAGGTTTTTGTCGCTTTATTGCGGGGATTTCGCAACGGGCTCGGTGAGGGAGGACAGCCGGAAACTGTGGGCACATAGAGAGTTGCGCCCCAAATGGGAAATAGATAACTTCTCCTGCAGCCATCGTTGCACCTCATACGTGAGACTTGGTCAGGGGCGCGTTGGTGTTAGTAGCACCGGCGCGTCCCGCTATTCAGTCGGCCTGCTTCTTTCGCTTCTTCGGAATACCTTTACCTCTGTAGTTATCCTTTTTATATTCTCGGACCGCCTGTATTTGTTCTTCCGTCCACAATCTAACTCTTACGCGCCCCAATAACTTTACTGGCGGCACCGGGAACTTCTTCGCCCGTATCCAGCGATTCAGCGTATCCCAGCTGACGTCGACGATCTCTGCAACTTCAACGGTAGAGTGAGCCGGCATTTGTATAATCGTATAGGTCTATACGACATGTCAAGCAAAAAGCAGACCCGGACGGGCGCGTCTTCTGGTGCGCCAATCCGGGCTACACGAGAGTATCTCATTTCTCCTGAATTCGAACACATTGGGAACACGGCACGAGTTGGTGCTCAGTGTTTCTTTGAAGTCTCTGGCTCATTTTTGTCGGGCGTAGATCAAAGCAGCGACTGCGCTCTTAACAGTTAAACTCGTTCTGGCAGAATGCCACTTCGGCCGCCAACAGCGTAGTGGCGTCGAAGAAGTACGTCCCCTCTGATTGCTTGGGCTTAGCAACGCCGAATTGGACAAGGTTCTGTAGTTCTTTCGGATGTATTCCTTGCCTCTGAGAACGAATTCAAGTCGGAGAATCCGAAGTACATCGTGTTTAAGCGCCGGCTCTCGGATGAGGAAGACCCCACCAAGGTCGTGAGGGATTCGGCGCCCGCCGTGTAAGCACAAATGTGCTAACGTTCATGGGAAGTGAGGGAGCTATGCCTAAACTCAAAACAAAAACCTCCACAATGCGAAATTCCTCTCACGACGATACCCTCGCCCAATATCGCGGGAAGCAAGCCAAGAACGGGAATTCTCTCGGCTTCCGCCTCGACCGGGCCTTTTTCAAGAGCCACTCAGAGTTCAATGATCAGGAAGTGAAAGTCACTGTCATCGCGCCGGGCCGCGCCCTGATCTCCGTCGACCTCCCAACGGGTTCGGCGCGAAATGAAGATCCTCTGGTCGGTGTCTATCTTGCTCTTCTAGCAAAAGAAATTGCTCGCAATCCCCAGGCCATCCGCCCTCTGAGTGCGTCCCTCGTACGACGCATGCGAGCCCTAACCCACGGCGTCACGAGTGACCCTCAAGAGGATCTCGGTGATGAGGCGCTCCTCGAATGGTAAACGGCTGACCCTTTTCCAGCACGGTCTCTTTGAAGAGCGGTTGGACAAACTGATCGGCAAAGTCGAAGCATTGGCCGCCAGAGGGCCGGAGGTCTATTGCTCTCACCCTGCCGCCAAGCGCCTCCACGATCGAGGAGTACATCCTGAAACGGATTCCCCCGGGGACCAAGCTCGCCAGAGTTCAACAAGGAACGCCCTCGGCAAAGATAACCGGCACTGGTTCCGGGCCAAGTTCCACGGCCGCTATCGTTTGTTCTTCTGATTTTCCACCGCGCACAAGATCATCATCTACGTCTGGGTAAACGGTGAGAAGTCATTTCGCAAGTCTGGCGCGAAGACGGATCCCTATGCAGTTTTTCAAGACATGCTTCGCTCCGGCAACCCGCCCCAGAGTCTTGACCAACTACTCTCCGCTTCAAAAGAATTGAACAAGGAACAACTTGGACCTGCACAAGAATAAGCTGGCGCTTTCATCCAAGCAGTAGCGTCCACAATTCCGAACGCTCATAGAAAGTTGAGTACCGTACCGATCTGGTTGGTACAGTTCCGCCGGTGTGAGCGTTAGCTTATACATGTCACGACCCTCGAATACAAAAGTCGATTCTCACGGCACTGAACTCAAGACCGCGGGCAGAAGTGGCCAGATATCCCTCGGCAAGCGTTATGCGGGCAAGACGTTGCGCCTGGAACGATTCAAGGATGGACGCATCGTGCTCACTGCTGCGGCCATGGTACCCGAAAGCCAGCTCTGGGCCCTGGCAGAGCCGGATCGCCCCAGGATTGAACGCGGTCTGGATTGGGCGGCGAAGACAAACCCTGCCGAAACGGATCTGGATGGCTATTAAAGCGACAGGCAAGAAAGGTGCCGCGTCAGCGTGTCCGCCGCCCGTAGCCGGATTCGTCTTGACCTGACAATCCTGAGTTCCAGGAAGTGCTGTTTCGGCTTGAGGCCTCCGAACTGAAGCAAGTGGTCGCATCGTTGAGACGGCTGCGGGAGTTGCAGTGGACCGGCTGCCGGCTAAATATCTTGTGAAAGAAGAGGCTCCGAAGATCATTTCTTCGCCGGAGCAACACGAAGCCTACATTTCCCGTCTTCTCGAACTGCAGCGCAAAGCGCATCGCCGTGCAGAAGAAACGGAA
>Ga0209526_10000187_pt1 | contig 38247 bp, 33 predicted proteins | sample JacPinW_OM2H0_M1_FD_188566 | JGI IMG/M metagenome (GOLD analysis project Ga0209526, IMG submission 188566) | Forest soil microbial communities from Algoma, Ontario, Canada - Jack Pine, Ontario site 1_JW_OM2H0_M1 (SPAdes) (version 2) | ecosystem: Environmental > Terrestrial > Soil > Boreal... | reverse complement strand
GACTCGGGGGTCGCCACGACGGCGATTCCGAAATCATGAATTCCAGAACGAGTGCCGCACCGGCCGCGTGCGGCCGGAACGACGAGCCTCAATACACCATTGATCACACCCGGCACGCCACCTACCCGCCCACACGAATAGCCAAACACAGCTCGCCTCGGCAGAGCCGTTCGCATCCACAACCACGCCGCTTCGCCCAGCTCGTTCCGGTTCAACCGGTTGAACCAACGACTCGAGGTGCGCGGCCAACCCCGAAAAGTGCTTCGACGATCCAGCCAGCGCAGCTGCGAGATGATCGCTGTCTACGGCCACCTCGAGCTGATCTTGCGCCCGCGAGATGTGACGGATCATTTGCCCAGCAGCGATCCGACGAGGCTTCCGCCTTCCTTCTCCGCCCGCTTGCGCAGGCGGGTCGCGAACGGCGCAAGCGTGGACCCGGCGCGAGCGACGTCTGCGATCTCGCGGACGTCCCTGTCCTGGCGCGCGACCTCTTCCTCGACCAGCGACTGCCGCGCTTTGTGCGCCGCTGCCGCGCAGCTCTTCTCCGCGGCCAGGATGGCCTGCTGCGGATTTCCGGCGAGGTAGGTCTCGAGGGAGTGGTGGGTGGCCGCCACCAGGAGCTCGAGAAGCGCGGCGGGAACCTTGGGGGTCGCTTCGATGTCGACCAGCACCCAGCACGCCTGCGAAAGCTCGGAAAGACGCCGCGGATCGGGCCGCTGTGCGCCCTCGAGGACGCGCCACAGCTCCGTCAGGGCGACGCCCGCGACCAGCGGGGGCGCGCCCGACGGCACATGCAGCAGCAGCGGGCGCAACCGCTCCGCGCAGGAGATGGCGAACAAGCCCGCGCCGCTCCTCCCCAGGGAAGTCAAGGCGCTCTGCGCGAGCGCTGCGCTCCGATCCTTCATCTCCAGCAAGCGTACATCACTGCTCTCGCGCGCGCCGGAGATACTCCTCGCGCGTGACCAGGCCCCGCTCGACCAGGATGTCGCCGACGGCGCGGAGCACCGCCAGGATCTGCGCCTCCCGCGAGCGCGTCTGCTGCTCGAGCTGTTCGAGCCGCGCGACCAGCGCGGCGAAGTCGGGATGAGTGACCGCGCCGCCTTCCTCGCGGAAAGGGTCGTCCGCCGCGCTCTCGCTCGCCGCGCCGGGCTGCTCTCCGTAGTAGTGCCGGCGAATGCCGCGCTCGATCGAATCGGCGGTGGCCGCCACCGGGAGTACGTCCCCTCCGACCGCCAGCCCAATCGCACGCAGATGTTCGGAGTTCGTGGGATCGTTGGTGGCAACCAGGAGCGCGTTCGTGCGCGGATCGCGGCCCACGGCCACGATCCCGAACCGTTCGCACACGTGCACCGGTATCGCCTGGAGGAGGTCCTCGCCCAACGCGATCAGATCGGGCGCGACCCGCGAAATGCCGAGCTGGTGCGCCCAGGCCCGGATCAGCAATTCCTCGGTGATGAATCCGAGGTCGACCAGCACCCGGCCGAGATCGCCGCCGATGGTGCGCTGCTCCTCCTTCGCTTTCTCGAGCTGCTCCTGGGTGATCGCGCCGTGCCGGAGCAACAGCTCCTCCAGGGAGACCCGCGCGGGCGGTCGTGGCGTGACCATCCTGCCTCCTCAGGTCAGCAGCATTCTCGGACGATAGCACCGCTGCGCCCTCGACGCTCAGGGGCTCGCCTGACAAGGCGGCTCGGGAGTGGGATGGGCTCCTCATGCTCCTGCTGGTACGGATCAAGTCGGCCGAGGCGCGTAGCGCCGCATCGGTGCTGCGCGGCGGCGCGCTCGAGATTGTCGACGATCAGGGGAAGAGTCCGAGCGAGCATCCAGGTGCTCCCAGCAACGCTTCAGGGAGGCAAGACGTACCCTGAAACGGTGCTGCTCCGGTTGATTGACCCCAACGGGCGGCCTTCCGTGAAGCTCGGAGCGTCAGTGCAGGGTGCAGGCCTCGGTCTCGGCGGTGAGTCCGACCCGACCTATGTCGTGCTCAAAGCGGAAGGCACGGATACGTCCTTGAAGCTGACGAACAAGGACGGGCGGCAGCAGATCATCAAGCCGTAGTGTTCACGCCCCTCAGCGGGGCCGCAGCAACTTCAACCTGCGCCGTCTTCGCCGGTTACTCCCCATTGCGCAGGAACGTCGGGATATCCAACTCGTCCTCGCTCGCGCCCGTCAGCTGCCGCAGCTCGTCCCACGACAGATGCCGCACCGGCTTCTCCTGCGGCCCGCGCGGCGGCGGCGCCGGGGTCGCCCGCGCTGGACCTGGCCCGGGGGCCGGCGTTGCCGCCCGCCGGATCTCCGGCGTCCGTTGCGGCGCTGCCGCATGCCTCGGGCTTGCCGGCTCCGTGGCCTGCGGCATCGCCAGCGAACCCTGCGACGGCCCGCGCACTGCGCGCGTCGCGTCCACCCGCTCGATCCTGCGCGCGTCCCGCGAGGTGAAGCCGGTCGCGATCACCGTGATTTTGAGATCTTCTCCCATGTCGTCGTCGATCACGCTGCCGAAGATGATGTTCGCGTCCTCGTGCGCCGCCTCCTGGATGAGCGAGCAGGCCTGGTTCACCTCCACCAGCGTCATGTTCGCCCCGCCGGTGATGTTGATCAAGATTCCGGTCGCCCCGTCGATCTGCACGTCTTCGAGCAGCGGGCTCTCCACCGCCATCCGCGCCGCCACCAGCGCCCGGGTCTCGCCCTTGGCGGTCCCGGTGCCCATCAGCGCCACGCCCATGTTGCTCATGATCGTGCGCACGTCGGCGAAGTCGACGTTGATCAATCCGGGGATGGTGATCAGGTCGGAGATGCCCTGCACCGCGTTCAAGAGGACCTCGTCGGCCTTCTTGAACGTGTCCAGGAGCGTGGTGCGCTCGTCGGCCACCGCCAGCAGGCGCTGGTTGGGAATGGTGATCAAGGTGTCGACCGCGTTCTTCAGCTCGGCGATCCCGTGGTCCGCCTGCTTCAGGCGCCGCTTGCCCTCGAACATGAAGGGCTTGGTCACCACGCCGACCGTGAGAGCGCCGACGCTGCGCGCCAGGTCCGCGATGATCGGGGCTCCGCCCGTTCCCGTGCCGCCGCCCATTCCGGCGGTGACGAAGACCATGTCCGCGCCCTCGAGCGCGGCGAGCAGCTTCTCACGGTCCTCCAGCGCGGCCTGGCGGCCGATCTCCGGATTGGCGCCCGCTCCCAGTCCCTTGGTCACCATCGCGCCAAGCTGGATCTTGTTGGCCGCGCGGTTGTGCTGGAGCGCCTGGCAGTCGGTGTTTGCCGCGATGAAATCGACGCCGGTGAGGCCGGCGAGGATCATCGTATTGAGCGCGTTGCCTCCGCCGCCGCCGACGCCGACCACCTTGATGCTCGCGCCCAGCTCTGTCATCTGGTCCATGATCCCTCCGGTGCTCAAAACAGCTCCTTGACCCAGCTCAAGAACCTCTCCCGAATCGAAGCGCCGTCGCCCACGCCGAGATAGGCGCGGTTTTCCCTGCCCAGCCTCACTCCGTAGAGCAGCAGGCCCACCGCGGTGGCGTGTTGGGGGCTCTTCACCACGTCGGTGAGGCCGCCGATCCCCCGGGGAAGGCCGCGGCGCACGGGCAGGCCCAGGACTTCCTCGGCCAGCTCGGGCATGCCGTGGAGGTTGGTGGTGCCGCCGGTCAGGACCAGTCCGCTGGCCAGCAGATCTTCCTGGCCCGCCTTCTGGATCTCGCGCTGCACCAGCTGGAACAGCTCCTCCACCCGCGGCTCGATGATCTCGCAGAGGATGCGGCGGTTGAGCACCCGGGGCGCACGGCCTCCCACGCTCGGCACCTCGATGGTGTCGTCCTTGTCCAGGCTCGCGCTCTGCGCGCTCCCGAACTTCACCTTGATCTTCTCCGCTTCCTGCATCGGCGTGCGCAGGCCCACCGCGATGTCGTTGGTCAGGTGATTGCCGCCCAGCGGGATGACGCTGGTGTGCTGGATCGCGCCGCCGGAGAAGATGGCCAGATCGGTGGTGCCGCCGCCGATGTCCACCAGCGCGACGCCCAGCTCCTTCTCCTCCTCCGCCAAAACCGCCTCGGCCGAGGCGAGCGGCTCGAGCACGATGTCCGCCACCTGCAAACCGGTCCGGCCACAGCACTTGACGATGTTCTGCGCGCTCGACACCGCCGCGGTGACGATGTGGACCTTCGCTTCCAGGCGCACGCCGCTCATGCCCAGCGGCTCGCGGATGCCGTCCTGCTCGTCGATGATGTATTCCTGCGGCAGCACGTGCAGGATCTCGCGGTCCTGGGGGATGTTGATGGCGCGGGCGGCGTCCAGGACGCGATCCAGGTCGCCCTGCTTCACTTCCTTGTCCTTCACCGCCACCACGCCCTGCGAGTTGAAGCCGCGGATGTGCCCGCCGGCGATCCCGGCGAACACCGCGCTGATCTCCGCGCCTGCCATCAGCTCGGCTTCCTCCACCGCCTTGTGGATCGACGCGACGGTGGCCTCGATGTTGATCACCACCCCCTTGCGCAGCCCGCGCGACGGGTGTGTGCCGATGCCGATCACGTCGATCCCGTCGGGGGTGACCTCGCCGACGATGCAGCAGATCTTCGTGGTCCCGATGTCCAGCCCGACGACGATTTCGCCCTTCTTCTGCGCCATGGTCGGCTACCTCTTGTCGGCCAGGGTGGCGGCGGCCTGGTCGGGGCGCGCCGGGTTGTCCAGATCGATCCGCGACGCGCGTTCGCCGCGGCGGGCCAGCGCCGCGCGCACCTGCGCGAGCCGCCGCAGCTTGAGCGAGATCTCGCTCGAGCCGAGGCGCACTTCCTGCACCGTGGTCCCGTCGTGCGCGAACAGGGTGAAACCGCCGTCCTCGTCCAGCCGCACCTCGGAGACGGCGGCGATCGGGTAGCCCGACGCCTGCCAGGTGTCGAGCAGGTGGAGCGCGCCGAACAGCCGGAGCTGGAGCTCGGGCTTGCCCTCGTCCCAGGCGTCGCGCGAGACCCCGGTGAGGATCGGGAGATCCAGGGCATCCTCCGGCGCGGCGCGCTTGAAGAGACGGCCTTCCTCGTCCAGGACGTAGAGCGCGCCAAGCTGCACCAGCGCCGCGGGTCGATGCTCGACGACGCTGGCGAGCACCTCGCCGGGCAGCCGCCTCTCCAGCCGGACCGACGCGACCCAGGGATGCGTTTCCATCGCGTGCGCTGCTCGCGAGAGGTCGATCCGGAACAGGTTTCCGCCCAGCTTGAGACCGCTCCGCTGCAGCAGATCCGGCTCTCGCGCGTGCTGAAGGCCGCTGAAGCGGATCTCCCGGACCGCGAACGCCTCGGAAGCCGTGGCCCAGCGCCAGGCCTCCCAGGCGCCGAGGCTGAGGGCGGCGCTCACCGCCGCCGCTGCCAGGGTGCGGAACGCCGCGCCGAGCACCGACTTCCATGCCGCGCGGTCGCGCTCCACAGTGGCCCGGCGCACCTGCGCCATCTGCATCGGCTTGAAGGTCATGCTTGCACCCGCAGGCAGGACCTGGTGGGATCGGGCATCCCGAACGGCGGCGCCTCCCGGCCGATCAGCACCGGCTGGACATGGTGTGGCTGCAGCTCCGCGGGCAGCGGCGGGTCGAAGTTGCCCACCAGCCGCACCTCCGGCTTCAGCTCGACGCCGGCCTTCGCCAGGACGGCGCTGCGCGCAATGGCGATCAGCTCGACGACGTCGGCCGCCTTGGCGGCCCCCAGGTTGACGATGAAATTTGCGTGGCGCTCGCTGATCTGCGCGCCACCCTTGGTCATCCCCTTGAGGCCGGCCTGCTCGATCAGGCGGCCCGCGAAGTCGCCAGTGGGATTCACGAAGACCGAGCCCGAGTTCGGGAGGGTCAGCGGCTGGGTGGCTCGCCGGCGATCGACGTCCGCCTTCGCCACGCGCTGCTGCTCGAGCAACTGCGCCTCTGACCCACGCCGGACCTGGCAACGCGCGCGCGTCAGCACCGCGCCGCGCGGCAACTCACAGTGCCGGTAGCCCAGGCGCAGCTCCGCCGCGTCGATCCAGCGCAGGCCGTCCGGCACCGCCACCTCGACCGCGAGCAGATGATCGGCCATGCACCCGGCCGGAGTCCCCGCGTTCATCGCAACGAGCCCGCCGACCGTCCCGGGAATTCCCGCCGCCCAGGCCACGCCCACGCCGCGCTGTTCCTTGGCGAGGGAGAGGAAGCGCGCGATCGGCGCGCCGGCGCCGAGGGTGAGGACGACGTGATCGCCCGCCTCTTCCACTTCCTCCGAGGCGAAGTCCTGCCCGAGCCGGATCACCGTGCCGCTGACGCCGCCGTCGCCCACGATGGTATTCGCGCCGCCGCCCAGCGAGAGCCAGGGGACCGCGGCCGTGGCGAGGACCCCGAGGACCTCCAGCAGCGCGTCGGGATCGCGCGGCTTCACCCAGAGCTGCGCGGCGCCGCCCACGCGGACGCTGGTGCGCGGCGCGAGCGGCGCTTGCTCCAGCACTTCGCCGCGCGCAGCGCGGCGCAGGTCGGCAAGGAACGCGCTCACTTGAGCAGCTCCAGCAGCTCTTCGGACGCGTGCGTGATGTCGCCGGCCCCCAGCGTGAGGACCAGATCTCCCTGGCGGGCCTTCTCCCGCAGCTTCCGGGCCAACTCCGGGCGCTCGACGAACGCGGCGTCGCGGTGGCCGCAAGCCTTGACCGCGTCGTGCAGCCGGGCGCCCGAGACTCCGGCGATGGGATCCTCGCCGGCCGCGTAGATGTCGGTGAGCAGCACCGCGTCCGCGTCGTTGAATGCGGTGGCGAACTCGCCGAAGAGGTCGCGGGTGCGCGTGTACCGGTGGGGCTGGAACGCGCAGACGATGCGGCGATGGGGAAAGCTGGCGCGCGCCCCGGCCAGCGTCGCCCGGATCTCCGCCGGATGGTGGCCGTAGTCGTCCACCACCGTGATGCCGTTCACCTCGCCCCGCACGGTGAACCGCCGCTGGACGCCCGCGAACTCCGCCAGGGCCTCGACGGTCACCTTGAAGGGAATCCCCAGCTCGTGCGCCACCGCGCAGCAGGCCAGCGCATTGAGGACGTTGTGCGCGCCCACCATCCGCAGCGTCACCTCGCCCTGGACGGTGGCCTTGTAGGAGACGGTGAACCGCGATTGGAACGGGCCCAGCTTCACGTCGTCCGCCCGCCATTCGGCCTGGGGCGACACCCCGTAGGTCGTGTGGCGCTTGCCGATGCGGGGGATCAGGTGCTGGACGACGGGATGATCGAGGCACAGCACCGCGAGCCCGTAGAACGGGACCCGGTCGGCGAAGTCCACGAACGCCTGCTGCAGCGCCTCGACGGTCCCGTAGTAGTCGAGATGCTCGGGATCGACGTTGGTGATCACCGCGATGGCGGGCGAGAGGCGCAGGAACGATCCATCGCTCTCGTCGGCCTCCACCACCATCAGCCGGCCCTTGCCGAGCTTTGCGTTGGACCCGAGCGCGTTCAGCTTCCCTCCCACCACCGCCGTCGGGTCGAGGCCGGCGTGTGCCACCACCGTGGCGATCAGGGAAGTGGTGGTCGTCTTCCCGTGCGAGCCGGCGATGGCGACGCCTTCCTTCAGGCGCATCAGCTCCGCCAGCATCTCCGCCCGCGGGATCACCGGGATGCCGCGGTCCTTGGCCGCGATCACCTCGGGATTGTTCTTCTTCACGGCGCTGGAGGTGACCACCACGTCCACGTCGGGCGCCACGTTCTCCGCCCGATGCCCGGCGCTGACGATTCCGCCCAGCGAGGCGAGGCGCCTGGTGATCTCGCTCTCCTTGAGGTCGGATCCACTCACCCGGTAGCCGAGGTTCAGCAGGAGCTCGGCGATGCCGCTCATGCCGATTCCCCCGATCCCGACGAAGTGGACCTTGACCTTCTTGTTGCGGAACACTGTGCCCCTCTCCAGGTCACGTACTGCGAATGTACTCGATTCGATCTACGATAATCAATAGCTGAGCTTGGATGGATTACACTTGCGCCCGGCGGCGGCTTGCTACTTGCGCGCTGGCGGCAAGTTCCGACCCTCCCTGAGCAGCCGTTCCCGGCAGAGTGAAACGCAGACGTCCGCGATCTCCCGCGCCGCCTCTGGCCTCCCCAGCACGCCGCTCGCCCTGGACATCCGCCCGAGGCGGTTCCGATCCGCTTCCAGGGCCCTGATCTCGCCGGCCAGCTTCTGGGCGGTCAGGTCCTTCTCCGGGAGCAGGATCGCCGCGCCCGCCTCCACCATGCTGCGCGCGTTTACCGTCTGGTGGTCGTCGGCGGCGAATGGAAACGGCACCAGGATCGCCGGCTTCTTGCAGACCGTCAGCTCGGCGATGGTGGTGGCTCCGGCGCGGCACACCAGGAGATCGGCCCCGGCATATGCCCTCGGCATGTCGTCGATGAATGCCACCGCCTGCGCTACCAGGCCGGTCGACTCGAGCTTCGCGTAGCGTGCCGCGATCTCCGGTTGGTCCTTGACGCCCGTCTGGTGCAGGACCTGGACCCGGGGGCCGATCTCGGGAGCGAGAACCTCCAGGGCTTCGGCCAGGCGGAGGTTGAGGACGTGCGCACCCTGCGACCCGCCGGTGACGAAGATGCTGAGCCGGTCGCTGGCCGGCTTCGTGTGCAGATAGTTGTCCAGGAAGGCGCGGCGGATCGGATTGCCGAGGAGGTGCGTCTTGCGCGCGGGAAACTTCGACTCCGCCTGGGGAAAGGCGATGAAGACCGCGTCCACGAACCGGCCCAGGGTGCGGTTGGTGAACCCCGGCAGCGCGTTCTGCTCCTGGATGGCGGTGGGCTTGCGCATCAGCCAGGCGGCGAGCAGGACCGGGCCGCTGGAGTATCCCCCCACCCCGATCACCACGTCGGGATCGAACTGGCGCAGGATCCGCACCGACTGCCAGAATGCGCGCGGGACGCGGAGCAGCCCCCGGAAGAGGCCGCTCATTCCCATGCGCTTGAGCGGACCCACGTCGATGATCTGCAGCGGATAGCCGGCCTTGGGGACCTCGCGCGCCTCGATGCCGCGGGCGGACCCGACGAACAGCACGTCGTTGCGCGGGTGCCGCGTCTTCACCTCCTCCACCAGCGCAAGGCCAGGGAAGAGGTGGCCGCCCGTCCCGCCGCCGGCGACGAGCAGCCTCATCGCTGCGCTCCCGTGCCCCGGCGGAGGAAGCCGCCCGGGCCGCCGCTCACCGAGAGCATCGCGCCCGCGCCGATGCAGGAGGTGATCACCGACGACATCCCGTACGACAGGAACGGCAGCGCCATCCCCTTGGTGGGAAGCAGCGCCAGCGCCATCCCGGCATTGACCAGCGCCTCGACCGACAACAGGAGGGTCAGCCCGAGGGCCAGCCAGCACCCGAACGCATCGGGTGCGGCGTGCGCCGCCTTGATGCCGCGCCAGACGATCAGGGCGAACAGCGCCAGCACCCCCGCGACACCGGCGAATCCGAGCTCCTCGCCGACGATGCTGAGGATGAAGTCGGTGTGCGCCGCCGGAAGGAAGAAGAGCTTCTGGTGGCTCTCGCCGAGGCCGACCCCAAGAGAGCCTCCCGCGCCGAATCCCAGCAGCGACTCGACGGTCTGGTAGCCATGGCCCCGCGGGTCCTTCCACGGATCCAGGAAGGTCAGCACGCGCTGGATCCGGTACGGCGAGTTCCAGATCAGGACGGCGGCGACCGGCGCCGCGGCCCCGGCCACGGCGAGCAGGTACCTGAGCGGCGCGCCGGCGACGAAGAGCAGCGCGAAGGTGACCGCCGCGAGGACGACGGCGGTGCCGAAGTCCGGCTCGAGCATGAGCAAGAACCCGAACAACGCCAGCATGACCATGTGCGGCAAGAAGCCCACCGAGAAGGTGCGGACCTGCTCCTGCTTCCTCGCGAGCGACCGCGCGAGCCAGAGCACCAGCGCGATCTTCGCCAGCTCGCTGGGCTGGAACGTCACGGCGCCGAGCCGCATCCAGCGGCGCGCTCCGCCCGCCGAGTGCCCGAGCCCGGGCAAGTGCATCAGGACGAGCAGCGCCAGCGACACGAACAGGAGCGGGAGCGCCAGGGCCTCCATCCGGCGATAGCCGAGCTTCATCGCCGCGAGGAGCGCGATCAGCCCGATCGAAGCCCCGATCGCCTGCCGTTTGAAGAACCACATCGTATCGCCGAGGCGCGCGCCCGCGTACACCGCGCTCGCGCTGTACACCATCACCACGCCGAACATGAGCAGGATCACCACGGCGCCGAGCAACAGCGGGTCGTAGCGCAGCCCGGGCCGGAGCTGCTCCGACCTCTGGCGCGCGACGCGCGCTCCGGCAACGGCGGACGCGCTCATGCCAGCTCCCGGACCAGCGCCTTGAACTGTTCGCCTCGGTCTTCGAAGTTACGGAACTGATCATACGACGCGCAGGCCGGCGAGAGCAGCACCACGTCGCCGGACCGGGCACGCTCTCGCGCCCGCCGCACCGCGGTCCCGAGGACCGAGCAGGAGTCGATCTGCGCCACGCCCTCCAGCTCGGAGGCGATGGTCGCCGCATCTTCGCCGATGGTCAGGATGGTCTTTACCCGCCCCCGCATCAGCGCGCGCAGGGGCGCGTAGGGTGCGCCCTTGCCCCGCCCTCCCATGATGATGTGAACATTGCGCTCGAAAGCGCTGAGCGATTTCTCCACGCTGTCCACGTTGGTGGCTTTGGAATCGTTGATCCACTCGACGCCGTCGAGCACGCGGACGGGCTCGAGGCGGTGGGGCAGGCCCGGATACGTGTTCAGCCCCTTCTGCAGCGCATCGAGGCCGACTCCGAGGTGCCGTGCCAGCAGGCATGCGGCGAATGCGTTCTCGCGATTGTGCGAACCCCGGAGGGTGGGGGCGGTCAGCGAGAGACCGGACCCTTCGATCCGCAGGGGCTGGCGCGGATCGAAGCCTTGCCGGCGTACCCCGGGATTGGTCGCCATGGCCCTCACCCGGGCGTCCGACTCGTTGATGGCCGCGCTGTCGCCGGCGCGCTGGTTCTGGAAGATGCGCTGCTTCGCCGCGGCGTATAGCTCGAGCGACGGGTACCGATCGAGGTGGTCGGGCGTGACGTTGAGCACGGTGGCGGACGCGCAGCGCAAGGAGACGATGGACTCGAGCTGATAGCTCGACAGCTCGCAGACGGTCGCATCCAGCCGGTCGCCCGCGAGCACCCGGTTGCTGAGCGCGTTGCCCAGGTTTCCGCCGGTGAAGACCCGCAGGCCGGCAGTGGCGAGCAGGTGCCCGCACAGGGCGGTGGTGGTGCTCTTGCCGTTGGTCCCGGTGATCCCGAGGAGCGGCTCCTCGATGAACCGTGACGCCAGCTCGACCTCGCCGATCACCTCGAGCTTGCGCGCGCGCGCCTCGGCGAAGAGCGCGAGCGAGAGCGGAACGCCCGGGCTCACCACCACCAGGTCGATGCCGCGGAGCGAATCCGGCAGCACCCGCCGCAGCTCGCCCTCGAACGCCACGTCGTCGTCGTCCGCCGCGATCACCTGGGCGCCACGGGATCGGAGCAGCCGCGCCGCCGCGGCTCCGCTCTTTCCCAGGCCCACCACCAGGGCATGTCGGCCGGCGAGGTTCATCGCAGCTTGAGGGAGGCCAGGGCGGTCAGCGCCAGGACGATGGAGACGATCCAGAAGCGCACGATGATCTTGGGCTCCGCCCAGCCCTTGAGCTCGAAGTGGTGGTGGATGGGCGCCATCCGGAAGATGCGGCGGCCGGTCCGCTTGAACCAGAAGACCTGAATCATCACCGAGGCGATCTCGGCGAAGAACACGCCGTGGATGATGGCGCTGTCCACCTCGTTCTTCGTCAGCACCGCGAGCGCGCCCAGGCCCCCGCCCAGCGCCAACGACCCGACGTCACCCATGAAGACGCTGGCGGGATAGGTGTTGAACCAGAGAAAGCTGATGCCTGCGCCCGCCATGGCCGAGCAGAATACGGCCAGCTCCGCCGCTCCTTGGATGTGGGGGATCAACAGGTAATCGGCGATGTTCAGGCCGCGGATGGTGGCCCCCGCCAGGTACGCGAGCAGCATGAAGGTGATGGCGCTGACGATGGTGGGGCCGATGGCGAGGCCGTCGAGCCCGTCGGTCAAGTTCACCGCGTTCGAGGTCCCGACGATCACGATGAAGGCGAAGGGCAGGTAGATCCACCAGGGCAGGACAGGATTGAACGCCTTCACCTTGACGAAGGGAATCGCCAGCCGGGTATCGAGCCTCAGCGAGCCCGTCTTCCAGTCCACGAAGAAGAGCGCCATCACCGCCACGAAGATCACCGTCTGCCAGAGCAGCTTCTTGCGTCCCGCCAGGCCCTTCGAGTTCCGTTTGCTGAACTTCAGCCAGTCGTCGGCGAACCCGATGGCGCCGAAGCCGAGCGTGATGATCAGGGCCGCCCAGACCATGCGGTTGGTGAGGTCCGCGAACAGCAGCGTCCCCACCAGCATGGCCCAGAGGATCAGGCCGCCTCCCATCGAGGGCGTTCCCGTCTTCTTCTGGTGCGCTTCCGGCGTGTCCTCGCGCACGTTGCTCGCGCCCCGCTGCAGCTTGCGCAGCGCCTCGATGTAGCTGGGTCCGAGAAAGAGCCCGATGATCAGCGAGACCAGGCCCGCCATCAGCATGCGGAAGCTGGGGTAGCGCAGCACGTTGAAGAGAGGGATCCGGTCTGCGTACGGGAACAGGAGGTTGTAGAGCATCACTGCACTCCTGCGAGCGGATCGCTGATGCGCTCCATCTTCATCCCGCGCGAGCCTTTCACCAGCACCACGTCCTCGGGGCGCACCCGCGCCTGCACCAGCCGCACCGCTTCCGCGGGGTCGTCGGTGTACTCGATGTGCTTCGCCGGCAAGCCCGCCTCTTCCGCGCCCTCCCCGAGGGCGCGGGCGCGGGTCCCGAAGCAGACGAGCAGCGAGAGTCCCGCCCCCGCCGCGAACCGGCCCACGTCACGATGCAGATCCAGCTCCGTGGGACCGAGCTCCAGCATGTCTCCGAGCACCGCGATGGCCCGTCCTTTTCCCTTCACCAGATGCGTCAGCGTCAAGAGCGCGGCCTTCGTGCTGCTCGGATTGGCGTTGTAGCAGTCGTCGATCAGGAGCGCGCCGTTGGGCAGGCGCACGGGGTGCATGCGGCGACCGGGCGTGGTCGCGTTGGCGAGCCCCCGCACGATGCTGTCCGCATCGAAGCCGAGCGCGACTCCGACCGCGGCCGCCGCGACCGCGTTGTGGCCGTTGTGGGTACCGATCAGCTTCAGCTCCACCCGGTGCCGCGCGCCGCCGAATTCCAGCTCCACCCTCAGCCCGGGGCCGCCGTGGTGGGCCGAGATCAGCCGGACGTCGCTGCCGTGCGTCGCTCCGAAGGTCACCAGCCGGCGGCGGGAGAGCTTCGCCTGGGCCATCACCCGCGGGTCGTCCGTGTTCGCCACCGCCACGCCGCCGTCGCGGAGCGCGTGGAACAGCTCTCCCTTCGCGTGCGCCACGCCGTCGACGGACCCGACCCCTTCGAGGTGCACAGGGCCCACGTTGGTGACGATGGCCACGTCCGGGTCCGCCCACTGCGCGAGCCGGGCGACCTCGCCCAGGTGGTTCATGCCGCATTCGATGGCGGCGTAGCGGTGCTCCTCGCTGAGCCGCAGCAGCGTGAGCGGAACGCCGATCTCGTTGTTGAGGTTGCCCTCGGTCTTGAGGGTCGGCCCCACGGCAGCGAGCACCTCCGCGATCAGCTCCTTGGTGCTGGTCTTTCCGGTCGACCCGGTGATGCCGACCAGCTTCAGGGCCGGCAGCCGGCGCCGCCAACCGGCAGCCAGGCCTCCGAGCGCGCGCCCCGTGTCCGGCGCCGTGAGGACCGCGGCGCCCTTCGCCAGGGCGCGCACCCTGGCCAACGCGTCCGCCGGGACCAGGACGCCGGCGGCGCCACCCTGCACCGCCTGGGCGACGAAGTCGCTGCCGTCGAAGTTGTCCCCGCGCAGCGCGACGAACAGCCCGCGCGGCACCGCCTTGCGCGAGTCGGTGAACGCGCCCTCGAAGGGACCTCCCGGCGCGGCGATCTGCGCGCCAGCCGCCCACGCGGCCTGCTCGAGCGTGAAGCGCGCTCCGCTCACCGCGAGATCTCCTCGAGCGCCCGCCTCGCCTCTGCGCGATCGTCGAACGGCCGTTTCTCCTTGCCCACGATCTGGTAGTCCTCGTGCCCTTTTCCGGCGATCAGCACCGCATCCCCCGGCCGCGCCGCCCGGAGCGCCAGCTCGATCGCCTCCCGCCGATCCGGCAACACGCAGTAGCCCTTCAACCCCATGCGGGCGTGCCGCGGATCGAGCTTCGTCTTCCCGCTGCGGACGAGGCCCGGCTCCACGTCGGCGAGGATCGCCAGGGGATCCTCGGTCCGGGGATTGTCGCTGGTCGCGACGATCAGGTCTGCGCGCGTCCCCGCCGCCTCGCCCATCAAGGGGCGCTTGCCGCGATCGCGATCGCCGCCGCACCCGAACACGCAGACGATGCGCGGCGCCGAGGCCTTCCGCAGCGCGTCCAGCACCCGGGCCAGCGCATCGTCCGTGTGCGCGTAGTCGACCAGGACCACCCGGCCGGCCGGATCGGGCACCCGCTCCAACCGGCCTGGGGCGCCGCCACACTCCGCCGCCAGGTAGGCCAGCTCGCGCAGCGGGACGCCGCTTCCTGCCAGCACGCCGATGGCGGCCAGCAAGTTCTCTACGTTGTGCGCGCCGATCAGCGGGCTCTCCACCTCCACCAGCCCGCTGTCGAGCGGGGCCGCGCTGCGCAGCCGGAAGCGGACGCCGGAGAGGTCGCCGCGCACCTGCTCGGCCGAGAGCGCAGCACCGGGGACGCCGCGCACGGTGAACCCCAGGGCAAAGGGCAGCTGGCCTGCGAGCCCAGCCACCCGCTCGTCGTCCAGATTGAGCACCGCCGGGGCGCCGCGGGGAAGCAGCTCGCGGAACAGCTTCGCCTTCGCCTCGAAGTAGTCGTCGAGCGTGCCGTGGTAGTCGAGATGGTCCCGGGTGAGGTTGGTGAACGCCGCCCCGGCGAAGACGCACCCCGCGGCGCGCTCCTGGCTCAGCGCGTGGCTGGAGACTTCCATCGCCACCACCTGCGCCCCGGCCTCGAGCATCCTGCGCAGCAGGGCCTGCAGCTCGTGCGACTCCGGAGTGGTGTGCGTCGCCTGCTCGCGGCCTCCAGGCCAGCGCCACTCCACGGTCCCGATCAAACCGGTCTGCACGCCTCGCGCGGCGGAGATCTGGTCGATCAGGTACGCGGTGGTGGTCTTCCCGTTGGTGCCGGTCACCCCGAAGAGCGAAAGCCGGCGGGAAGGCTCGCCATGGAACCGCGCCGCGGCGATCGAGAACGCCCGCCGCGGATTGGGGGAGACCACCACCGGGACGTTCACCTGCAGCGGTCGCGAGGCGAGGACGGCCGCGGCGCCGCGCTCCACCGCCTGCGCCGCGAATCCGGCGCCGTCCGCGTTCACACCGGGGAGCGCAGCGAAGAGCGCTCCTGGCGCCGCGCGCCGCGAGTCCACCGCCAGCGCGCGCACCTCCACCTCGGCCGCGCCCGGCGGCACGACTGCATCTATCCCTGCGAACAACTCCCTCAACAGCACCCTTCCTCCAACGCTCCGCGTCGTGCTCTTCCTCCCGGAATACGACGGCTACCCCGGCGGCGCCAGAGTGACCTTCACCCTTGCACCGCGCTTGACAATCGCTCCGGCGCGCGGCGACTGCGCAACCGCCCGTCCGCTGCCGCGCAGCTCCGGTTCCAGGGAAGCCTGCGCGAGCCTGCGCGTCGCCGTCCGCGCGCCGAGGCCGGAAACGTCCGGAACCACGGCCTGTCCGGCGGCGGCGGGCACTCCGGCCGTCTCGCCGGCGCGGTCATCCGGCTCGAACTCCGGCGAGAGCGCGGAGACGAGCAGCGGCGCGGTCTCCTTCGACTGCTCCGGCATCACGTCGAGCTGCCTGAGCGCCTCGTGTGCGATGGCGCCCCACGCCGGGGCAGCCACGGTGCCTCCGGTCACTTCCGCGCCCTTCCCCTCCGGCTCGTCGATGACGACCAGGATGGCGACGCGGGGCGCTTCGGCCGGGGCGAAGCCGAGGAAGCTCGAGAGCCGCTTGTCGCCGTATCCGCCGCGGATGGGATCGACCTTCTGCGCCGTGCCGGTCTTGCCCGCGACGCGATGCCCGACCAGGGCCGCCCGCGTGCCGGTCCCTTTCTGGACGACTTCCTCGAGCATCTCCGTCACCTGCCGGGCCGTGTCCTCCGCGAGCACCCGCCGGACCTCCTCGCGCCCCCGGGACAGCAGCACGGTGCCGTCGGCGCCGATCACGCTCTGCACCAGGTAGGGACGCAGGATCACGCCGCCGTTGGCGATCGCGGCCATGGCCACCACGGTCTGGATTCCGGTGGCGCTCATGCCCTGGCCGAACGCGATGGTGTTGACGGCGATCGGCGGCATTCGCCGCGGGTCGGCAAGCGCCCCTCGGGCCTCACCGGGCAGGCCCAGCGCGGTCTTCTCGCCGAAGCCGAAGGCGCGCAGGCCCTCGATCAGCCTCTGCTTCCCCAGCTTCTCTCCGATCTTGGCGGCGCAGATGTTCGAGGACTCGCGCAGCACGGTGGCCGGCGTCGCCCAGTCCACCGGATGCGTGTCGTGGATGGCGCGGCCGCCATGCTCCCAGAGGCCGTGCTCGCAATAGAGCAGCTCGTCCCGCCGCAGCACGCGCTCCTCGAGCGCGCGCGCGACCACGAAGCTCTTGATCGTCGACCCCGGCTCGAGCTGGTCCTGCACGGCCCGATCGCGCCACACCATCGGATCGCGGCCCGGCTTGTTGGCGTCGAAGACGGGATTGCCGGCAAGCGCGAGGACCGCCCCGGTATTCACGTCGACGACCAGGGCCCATCCCCCCACCGCCCCGGCGGACTTCACGGCCGTGGCCAGCTCCTTCTCGGCCGCGAGCTGGATGGCGGTGTCCAGCGTGAGCGTCACCGTGGCGCCGGTGAGGTCGGAGAGGTCGGGCGCGCCGTGCTCGAGGACCATGGTGCCGCGCGCATCTCGCGTCGCCTGCACCTGCACGCTCTTGCCGCGCAGGTACTGATCGAGCTCGCGCTCCAGGCCCTCCTGTCCGGCGTCCTCGCCCACGAACCCGAGCACGTGGCCGGCCAGCTCGCGCTGTGGATAGAACCGCTTCGGCTCCTTGACGAGCTCGATTCCATCGAGCGCCAGCGCGCGCACCCGCCGGGCAGCGCCCTCGTCGATCCGGCGCTTGATCCAGACAAATCTCCTGTCAGGCTGCTTCAGCTTCTCCAGCACCCGGGCGCGGTCGATGCGCAAGGCGTTCGCCAGCTGCGCGGCGGCCACCGCGCGCGCCCGGTCCGTCTCGAACGCTGACGGGTCGGCGAACACCGAGTCGACGTCGCGGGTCACCGCCAGCGGCTCGCCTCGCCGATCGACGATCAGCCCGCGCCGCGGCGCCCATTCCAGCTCCCGCCGCGTTTGATCGCGCTGCAGCCGGGCCAGCCGCGACCGGTCGAGGAGCTGCACCTTGGCTGCCCGCAGGAGCACCACGCCGAAGCATGAAAACAGGACCAGGCCGAGGAGCAGCGCACGCATCCTCATCCACTTTCCGTCTCTCTGCGGTGCGGTCCTCAAGGCGCATCACCTCGATGCTGTCAGGATCGACGGGCGGACGGCGCCACCCACCAGCACCACCACGCGGTCCACCGCTGGAGGCCCCATGTGCAGCCGCGTGCGCGCCAGCTCCTCGATGCGTTGCGGGCTCTTCAGCTCCGCCGCGCGGATGCGCAGGCCTTCGTTCTCGCGGACCAGCTCGCGGTACTCGGCGGACAAGCGCGAGAGCGTGTAGCCCCGCTCCGTCACCGCGGTCCGCACCCAGGCGTGCAACAGCAAGGCGCAGCCGATCAACAGGCAGCACAGCGTGCAAGTGGCGAAGTTGCGCAGGCCGCGGCGTTCCACGTTGCGGCGCACGCTGCCCGAGCCGGGCCGTCTCATGAGAGCCTTTCGACCGCGCGGAGGCGTGCGCTCCGGGCGCGCGGGTTCGCGGTGACTTCCTCTTCGCTGGCCCCGACCGGCTTTCGGGTCAGGACCTTCCACTGCGCCGTCCTGCCGCAAGCGCACACCGGCAGCTGGGGCGGGCAGATGCATCCCGTGGCCAGCTTGGCGAATCCCTGCTTCACCAACCGATCCTCGAGCGAGTGGAAGGAGATCGCCGCTGCCCGACCGCCCCGGGCGACGATGCGCGGGAGCTGCAGCAGCCAGTCGCCGAGGGCGCCGAGCTCGTCGTTGACCGCGATCCGCAGCGCCTGGAACGTGCGCGTCGCGGGATGGATGTCGCGAGGCCAGGCCTTGCGCGGGATGGCGCCGGCCACCACCTCGGCGAGCTGCCGCGTGTCCGCGATCTGCCCTTCCCGCCACGCCTGCCGGATGGCGCGCGCGATCCGGCGCGCGAACCTCTCTTCTCCGAGCGACTCGAGGATCCGTGCCAGCGCCTTCTCGTCCCACTCGTCCAGCCGCTCGCTCAGGGGGCGCCCGCGGGTGGGATCCATCCGCATGTCGAGCGGCCCGCCCGCGCGGAACGAAAATCCCCGACCCGGATCGTCGAGCTGCGGCGAGGAGACGCCCAGGTCGACGAGCGCGCCGTCGACCTCACCGACGCCGACCTGGTCGAGCACCGCGCGGGCATCGCGGAAGTTGCCGTGCGCGATGGCGATGTCCCGGCCCGACAGCCGCGCGCGCGCGGCTTCGAGGGCGGCGGGGTCCTGATCGATGCCCACCACCCGGGCCCCGGCGTCGAGCAGCGTTTCCGCGTGCCCGCCGCCGCCCAGCGTGCCGTCGAGGATCACTTTGCCCGGCGCCGCCGCGAGCAACGCCGCCGCCTCGCGGCGCAGCACGGTCTGGTGGACGAACTCCGTCATTTCCGCATCATCCTCACGCGCGCAGGGGACACCATCGCATGGTGTCCCCTTGCCGCCCCGGCGCAGGTGGCCTCCTCCAGGCTGCGAAACAGCACCAGCTCGGACCCGCCCGCCGCCTTGAGGATGTTCGACACATACGGGTTTTGCACCGCGATCAGCAGATCTCCGCCGCGCGCGAGCAGCTCGCGCCGGCGCGCGACGATCTCCGAGACGCCCGAGTAGTCGAGGTGGGTGACCTCGCGGAGGTCGAGCACGATGCGCCCTGCCTCCACCGACGCGCGACCCACGGTGTAGTCGATGGCCCAGATCGCCTCGCGGTCGAGATCGCCGCGCACCGCCACCGTGGCGAGGTTGTCTTCCCAGCGCACGCCCGGCGCGCGCGGGCCCGGCGCCGGTTTGAGCGCCAGGACCGCCGCTTTGTGGTCGCCGCGGGTAAGACCGTTTCGCGAAGCCTTGTCCGCCATCGTCGTTGCCCCTCGTCGTTACAGAAGCTCGCTCAACCTGCGGGCCAGGTCCTGCGGTGTTTCCTGCGCGCGCGCCGCCTTCTGGACCTCCGCCCATCTCTGTGGCGTCCAGATCTCGATCCGTTCCACCGTCCCCGCCCAGGTGATTTCCTCGACCAGCCCGACGTGTTCGCGGAGACTGGGCGGGATGAGGATCCGGCCCAGCTTGTCGACGGGGCACTCCTGCGCGGGCGCGATGAAGGCGCGCGAGAGGAGGCGGATGTCCCGATCGAAGATGGACCGGGCGGCGACCTTCTCCGCGAGCCGCTGCCAGGCGGCGGGGGCGAACGCGACCAGGCAGGGATCGATCAGGTCCGGCGTGATGAAGAGCTTGTCCGCGCCCTGCTCGGAGAGCAGCTCGCGAAACCGCGCGGGGAGGCTGGTGCGCCCCTTGGCGTCGATCGAGTGCTGGAAGACGCCCGAAAACATCGCCGATCCCCTCTGTGGTGCTCGCCTTCCACTTCATTCCACTTCGATCCACCTCGCGCAGACTCGACCAGCTCAGGCAAGCTGTCAAGCAACCGCCCCCTGAACAGAAAAGCAGCCAGATTCCTGGTGTATCCACCGCGTCCTACACGCAGGCGGTGGCGTATGTGTCGCGAAGTCCTGTGATCAAATGTAGGAGGTCCGGATCAAACGCCGAGCACGCGGAGCACGCCGAGTTTCCTTGTGGAGTCGGTACAGAAACCAAAAAAACCTCGGCGTGCTCTGCGTGCTCGGCGTTTGATCTGCAGCGTTGGAGTTGGCGCGCCATGGTGCTTAACGAGGACACCTTGACGAGGTTGCTGAGGGTCGCGCTGACCGCTACCGGGTCGCCGTCTTCGCGGCGGTGAAGATGGACTTCGGCACCATGCAGTGGACGCCCTTGCGCACGTCCACCACCTGGCTGATGCGGCAGTCCGCCGCGATCGAAGCCAGCGAGTAGGCTTCGTACCGATCGAGACCCTTGCTGGTGGTGAGGAAGTCCACCGTCTCGTTGAGCGCGATGGTGAAGGCCTTCATCAGATCCTCGTCGAATCCGACCTGGATGAAGTGGGTCTTCGTCTCGATGCGCGGCCAGGTGAGCTTGAGGTCCTTGCGCACGATCGGCTGCAGCCGGATCTCCTGGAACGAGCACTCGACCGCGGTCAGGTTCACTTCCCCGTTCCCCTGCGCGCAGTGCGAATCCCCGGTCCAGATCAGCCCGCCCTTGAGGAACACGGGGATGAAGATGGTGGTGCCCTCCGTCATCTCGTTGATGTCCATGTTGGACCCGTTCTTCCACGGCCGCAGCGTGCTCACCGGCGCCAGCGGCTCCTTGGCGCCGCCCTTGCGCGGCGACGGGTCGTCGGGGTCGATGCCGACGGCGAGCGTGCCCGGGAAGGGCCGCAAGGGGATCTCGATGCCCGGCTTGAAGCGGATCGTCTTCGCCTTCGGGTCGATGTCGAAGTACTTCACGTACCCTTCCGGGTAGTCCTTCGCCAGCGCCCCGATGGTGGGGAACTCCTTCCCGGGCAGGTTGAAGTTGAAGCCCGTCTTCTTGGGCACGATCTTGAGGATCCGGATCTCGAGGACGTCGCCCGGCTCGGCGCCGTTCACCGCGATGGGACCGGTGATCGAGTGCGGGCCGCCTCCCGGATTGGCCTTGCGCAGCTCGACGATCTTCTCCATCGAGACGCCTTTCTGGATCTGGTCCCTGGCGTGAAGCAGGGTCTCGATCGAGACGGTGTCGCCGGAGTCGATGGTCAGCTTCGGCGGCTCGGACGGGTCCAGCCATCCCCACTGCACCGACTCGGGCGTGGCCTTGAGAACGTGATGCGTCCCCGCTGCGGACGCGGCGAAGGCCGCCAATGCCATGCTTGCGATCAGGAGCTTGCGCAATGGGCCCTCCCGGTGATGTGCGACTGGCGGACGTTAGCCCAGCGCCCCGTGCTGCTTCAACACGCCTTCGACGGCGGCCCGGGCGATGTTGTGGTACCCGGCGCGGGCCTCCTGGTAGATCCGCCGCGCCGCCTCCGGGTGCCGCCGCGCCAGCTCGGTGTAGAGCGGCCGCAGGTATCTCATCCGTCCTGACGCCAACAGGATCCGGCGCGCCGCCTCCACGGCCTCCGGCGCGCCCGCGCGAAGCTGCAGGAGCACGAAGGTGTGGCGCAGCTCCAGGCTGCGCCGGTTGGCGAGGCCGAACCGCGCGTCCAGCTCGCGCACCCTGGGCGAATCCGGCGGGAGCGCCTGGAGCACCACCAGCAGCTCGGCGGGATTCTCCGGTTCCACCTCGAAGGCGCGAAGCTGCTCGAGGCGCCGCGATCGCGGCTGCGGCGCGTCGGCCGGCAGGCCCGGCGAATCGATGAACTCGAGTGCCCGCGCCCGGGATGCGAGCCCCGGAAGCCGCGCCTCGAGGAAGTCGAGGAACTCCTGGGTGGTGATGCTCTGGAAGCGGAACGCGCCCAGGTAGGCGCGGAGGAACTCGTCCCAGGCGGGACGGCCCGCGGTCTCCTCGAGCTTGCGCAGCAGCAGAGAGCCCTTCTCGTAAGGCACAGATGAGTACGCCTCGTCGGGATGGATCCCGCGCAGATCGTTGCGCAGGCAGGTGAGCTCCGGGTGGGCGGCGAAGCGCTCCAGCGCCGTGTGGAGATCGTGCAGCCCGGCGGCAGCGTGCAGCTCGGCGGAATCGCGGCCGTGGAGCGCCTCGAGGATGCGGCGTTCGGCGTAGACGGTGAAGCCCTCGTTGAGCCAGAAATCGTTCGCGCTCGCGTTGGTGACGAGGTTGCCGGTCCAGGCGTGCGCGAGCTCGTGCGCGATCACGTTTACGAGCGAACGGTCGCCGGCGAGGAGCGAAGGCGTGACGAAGGTCAGCCGCGGGTTCTCCATGCCCCCGTACGGAAAGCTCGGCGGCATCACCAGGATGTCGAACCGATCCCACTCGTACGGCCCGAACAGCTCCTCCGCGGCGACGAGCATCTGCTCGACCTCGGCGAACTCCTCGGCCGCGGCGTCCGCGATCGCGCGCTCCGCCCAGACCGCGCAGCGGCCGGAAAGCTGGCGCGAGGTGAGGTCCCCCACCGCGAACGCGAGCAAGTATGGCGGGATGGCCTGCGGCATCTCGAAGACGTCCGGGCCCTTCGCGGCGGCAGCCATCAGCGCGCGCAGCTGCGAGGGGACCGTGAAGCGCGCCGAGCCCACCGTGATGCGGATGCGCGGGGTGTCCTGCAACGGCGCCAGGGAGCGCGCGTGGATGGGCTGGGCCTGGGAGAAGAGGAACGGCTGGCCTCCCGCCGTCTGCGATGGCTCGAGCCACTGCAGCGCGGTCGCGGCGGGCGAGGTCGCGTAGCGGACGCGGACCCCCGCCGCGCCCCGCGGAAGATCGATGCGCAACCGCGCACCCAGGATCGGCTCGGGCGCAAAGAGATCGTGCGGCAGCGGCGTCCCGTCGAGCAAGGTGACCGCGTCGATGCGCAGCTCGCGCGTGTCGAGATCCAAGGGTCCAAAGCCCGGGGTCCGGAAATGCAGCGCGATCTCGCCCTCCAGGACACGCCGATCGAAGTCCGCGCGCAGCGTCAGATCGATGCTCCGCGTCTGCGGCTGGGCAGTGTCGGCGTAGCTGTGTGGATCGAGGCGCATGCCCGAGACTTAGCATGCGCTTCGCGGTGGATAGCCCCGGCCACCGAAAGGTGGCTCAGGGGCTTGAGCACCAGACACGGCCGGCGCCCGGTTGAGCGAGGGCTCAGGGCCGGCGGCGCGCGTCGGCCAGCCAGTGCACCAGCCGGATGACTTCCCCGGTATCGGCGACCTGCCAGCGCGCGTTCGTTCCGGTGCGCGGTGGCGGTCCGACGTGCACCGTGATCGCGCTGCGCCGGTTGAGCGCCGCGAAGGCCTCCTCGTCGGCCTCTCCGGCGCCGACGTAGACGGCGAGCGCGCCGCGCAGGCCCGCCAGCAGCCCGAGCACGGCGCGCCAGAGCGAAGCGCCTTCCGGAACGGCCTCGAGCGAGTCGTCGCCGCTGCGCAGCTCCAGATTTTCCGCCGCCACCAGCTTGCCGAATTCCTCCGCCGCCGCGACGCGCGCTTGCGGATCGGCGTGGCGCAGGTGCAGCACCAGGGACCAGGTGCGATCCTCGACCACGATGCCCGCGACCTGCAGGGTGGGGAGCCGCGAACAGGCTCGCCGCAGCTTCTGCACCGCCGCCTCGGCCAGCTCCAGGTCGGGCTCGGTCACCATCCGCAGGCCGCAGGCCTCCACGTCGGCCCCGTGCACGCCGACGTACGCGAGCCGGTGCAGGCGCAGGCGGCGCTGCAGTGTCTCCACCTTCCGGGCGGAGAGCACGGCGCCGCGGGTGTTCGGTGCTGCACAGAGCCGGATCAGCGCGGCGCGGGAAGCAGGATTGGTCCTCAGGTGGCCGTGCGACGCGCGCTGGGAGAGGGCCGTATCGAAGGAAAAGAACCCGTACAGGGCTTCCGCCTCGGCGATGCGCGCCCGCAGATTGTCGGCTTCCAACCACAGCGGCCGGACCGCCCCCGTTCGACCCAGCTCCGAGTTCCGCACACGCCCCCCTCGACCAGCACCGTCCCCGCAAACGAAGTTGTGCATGGGTAGTAGGAGATGGGAGCCTGATTCGAGGTCCTACGCCCACGAGAACGTGCATGAAAGCGCACAGCGGCCCGTTCCGGCGACCCCCATGCACGTTCGAGGAGCCGGCCCAGCGGGTAGCCGCCCGCCTCCAGCGTCCGGCCGGGGATGGAGGTGTTGGAAGTCCCGCGGCAATCCGCATGCGCCTCCCATTCCAGGGCCGCAATGGGTCGGACGGTCTCCTGGCTTCCTTGTCCGTCTTGCGCAGTGCAGCGGGCTGCGGTAGCGAGAACCGGTAATGTCTACGAAAACCCAGGATCCGGTGATCGGCGACGGTAGCCTGCACGTGGGCGACCGCGTCGTGTACCCCAATCAGGGCATCTGCCGGATCACGGGCGTCGACATCAAGCAGATCGCGGGCCAGAACTGGGAAGTCGTCACCCTTTCGCGCGAGGAAGACGGCGCGACGGTGATGGTCCCCAAGGCGAAAGTGATGGGCATCGGCTTGCGCAAGGTCGCCGACGTTGCCGCCATCGACCGCGTGTTCGACGAGCTGGCCACTCCCAACACCGACCCGCAGCTGGACTGGAAGGTCCGCCACCGCGAGAACGCGGATCGGATGACCGGCGGCGGGCTGTTCGGAACGGTGGAGGTGCTGAAGGGCCTGCACGCGCTGTCTCGCGTGCGCCCGCTGCCGCCGAAGGAGCGCGAGCTGTATGACAACGCGCGCCACCTCCTCGTCGGCGAGATCGCGGCCGCGATGAACATCCCGCTGCACGTCGCCGAAGACAACCTCGACTACGCGCTCTGGCCCCCGGAAGGCATGACGCGCAAGGGGAAGCCGCTCCCGCCGGCCACGCTGGGTCCACCCTCGCCTGCCCGCGTTTCCGGCCTCGATGACGATCTCGGCTTCGAGGACGACGAGGCGGGAGGCGCGGCCGAAGCAGCCCCCGCCGTCGCTCCCGCTGCGGCCGCAGACTCCGAGGACGCAGACGAAGAGAAGGAGGAGCCCGCGCCTGCGCCGGCCGCGAAGAAGGCCGCGCCGGAGAAGGAGAAGCCGAAGCCTGCGCACCGGCCGCACGCCGGCTCCGCGAAAAAAGCGAAGCCGTCCCACGCGCCGGCGAGGAAGGCCGCGCCCGCGAAGCCCGCCGCCAAGAAGCCCGCCGCCAAGCACCCGGCCAGGAAAGCGGCGCCGGCGAAGAGGCCGGCCGCGAAGGCCAAGGGGAAGGCGAAAGGAAAGCGATGATCCGCATCGTCACGTTGTCGGAGTTTCCCCCCGACGTGGTCGACTTCGTCTCGCGCCGCTTGCACGCGGCGTACGGCATGGGTTCGGAGCTGGAGGGCGAAGGCGAGATCCCCAACTCTGCCTTGGACGACGAGCAGTCCGCCTACAACGCGGTCAAGGCCGTGGAGGAGATGGACGACGACGTCGCGCTCTACGCGGACGACAAGATCCTCTACCTCACCGGCGAGCCGCTCACGGCGCCCGAGGGGCCCATGGGCCGCGGCCCGGTGGACGGCTACGCGCAGTATGGCGCCGGCAAGGCGATCGCCACCGCGCACGGCCTCGCGGACAAGGGCGTGCCGCTCGAGGTCGGGCTCGCCAAGCGCGCCGCCCATTACGTCGGCCACCTCTGGGACCTGCACCACTGCTTCGACCCCCGCTGCGCGATGCACCCGGGGTGGTCGCCGGGATTCGCCGCATATCCCGAGGTGGCGCTGTGCCTCTTCTGCCGCGAGAAGAGCGAGCGGAAGATCAAGCTTGGGTCTACGTAGAGCGCTCTTCGCTGCACTGATCGCGGTCGGCGCGGGATCGCTGCTGTTCGATCTCACGCTCACCCTCCGGCTGCCGTCCGACGCGGACTGGGCGGAGGCGGCCGGGGCCCTCCGAGCCCGGGCGCAGCCTGGCGATGCCGTGCAGCCCTGGCCCGCGTGGGCCGAGCGCGCCCGTCTGTTCGTGGACGCCATGCCCGTTCTGGCCGAGGAGGATCTCCAGGGCGCCGATTACGTAGGGGTCGGGCGCCTGTGGGTCCTGTCGCTGCCTCGCACGCCGTTCTTCTCCCCGCCCGATGCGGCGCTGCGGGCGCGGGGCGCCACTCCAGCGGCGGACGAGGAGCGCTTCGGCGCCCTGGCGCTGCGGCCCTGGGAGCTGCGGGCCGCGCCGATCGCCTCCGACCTGACGCGCTCTTTGGAAGAACACGAGGTGGATTACGCGCCGCGCCGCTGCGTGCGCGTGCCGGTCGGCGGCCGGTTCGAGGCCCGAGGGATGACGGGCACGACGCTGCACGTCCGCGCCGGCGTCATCGGCGAGCGCGCGTACGATGCGAATCGTCCGGACATCGCCGTGCAGGTCTTCGCGGACGGCGCGCCGTTGGGGTCGCTCCAGGTCCCGCGTACCGTCCGCGACGGGACCGGATGGCGAAGGCTCGACGTCCCGCTCCCGCCCGGCGCGCCGGAGCGGGAATTCGTCTTCGCGGTCTCCTCGCCCGACCGGGGGCGCGCCTTCTGCCTGCAGGCCTGGACGTCGGGATGAGCGACAAGTCGCTGGCGCGCACGCTCGGATTCGCTACCGCGGCGATCATGGCGCTGACGCAGGCGCCGGTCGGATTCGTCCGCGACGAGGGCTACTACTTCACTGCCGCGCAGAGCTACGAGAGCTGGCTGCGGCTGCTGCTCCAGGCGCCGCTCCAGGCCATCGCGCAGACCGAGCGGTACTGGTCGTACAACTTCGAGCATCCCGGCCTCACCAAGCTGCTCTTCGCCGCCTCGCACCTGGTCTTCACCACCTGGCTGGGCGTGCTCCCCGACGCGCTCGCGTGGCGCCTGCCCGCTTTCGCTTTCGCCGGCCTGCTCAGCTACTGGCTGTGCCTGTTGGGGCTGTCGCGATCCCGCGCCGCCGGCGTGCTGGCCCCGCTCCTCTTCTGGTGCGCGGAGCGGACGTTCTTCCACGGCCACCTCGCCTGCTTCGACATTCCCATCTGCGCGATGTGGGCGGGAGTCGGTCTGGCCTGGTTGCGCGGCACCGGCCCGCGGCTGGCCGGGACCTACGGCCTCGCGCTCGCGGTCAAGCACAACGCCTGGTTCCTCCCCCCGGTGCTGCTGGTGCACGCGCTGCTGCTTCCTCGCGAGCAGAGGAGCGCGGCGCTGCGCAAGCTGCCCTGGCTGCTGCTCTCTCCGCTGGTGCTCTTCGCCGCCTGGCCGCTCCTCTGGCACGATCCGCTGCGGCATCTCGGCGATTGGATCGCGTTCCACACGCAGCACGTGCACTACGCCTGGTGGTACTTCGGCCAGGTCCTGCGCGCTCCGCCCTTCCCCGTCTCCTACCCCCTGGTGCTCGACGCGCTGGTTCTTCCGCTGCCGGTCGCCGCGATCCTCGCCGCCGCCGGCGTCTCCCTGCTCGTCGGCTTCGCGCGCCGCCGGTTGGACGCGCAGCGGCTCCTGGAGCTGGGCCTCGCCGGCGCCGCGCTCCTGCCCTTCCTGCTTCGCACCACGCCGATCTTCGGCGGGATCAAGCACTGGCTCGCGTTCCTGGCGCTGCTTGCGCCGGAGGCCGCCTCGCTCCTGGTCCGCGCCGCACCCGAACCCCGGAGGATGGTGGCCGTCGCGCTGGCGACGCTGTTGCCCGGGCTCTGGCAGATCGCACACCTCCATCCGTACGGCACCAGCGCCTACGGCGAGCTGGCCGGGGGAATCCCTGGCGCGGCGACCCTGGGGATGCAGCGGCAGTACTGGTCGAACAACGTGACCGGCGTGCTGCCCTGGCTGAATTCCCACTGTCCGCTGGGAGCGCGCGTGTACTTCCACGAGGTGAACGTCGAGAGCTATCGCGCCTACGTCCTCGCCGGCTTGCTGCGGCCGGACATCCGCTATGCGTCCGAGCCGGAGCAGTCGGACTACGCGGCGCTGCAATGGCACCGGGAGTTCCGCGACCGCGAGCCCCAGACCTGGAACGCGTTCGGCACCCGGCGTCCGGCGACAGGGCTGTACCTGGACGAAGTGCCGCAAGTCCTGGTGTACGCCCGCCCTGGATTGCCCGGCGCGCCGTAGAATGGCCCGCACATGGGCCGGTGGGACCACATCCTCGACCAGAAGCCGCAGGAGCTGAGGGATTACGTCCTCGGCAAGGTCGCCGATCAGCTGGTGGAGGACCTGCGCAATTTCCCCCCGCCCATCGCGGAGTGGCTCGACGCCGCGCTGGAGGCCCGGTACGAGAAGGTGCTCACCCGCGCGGGCCGGCCCGAGCTGGACACCTACCGCGTCGCCTGCGAGCTGGCCCGCGAGGAGATGCTGCGCGAGTACGAGCTGATCGACCGCTTCTGCCGCAGCGACCAGTACCGGCGGCTGCTTCCCGACGAGTTGGAGGAGCAAACGGCGCACTTCATCACCCGGTACCTGGTCGACTCGGCGCTGGCGTTCCAGGAGTCGGCGCAGGGAAAGTTCAAGCGCCGCGACCTGGTCGCGCTGATGGAGAAGGTCGAGGATCGACTGCTGCGCGGCTACCGGCTGCGGCTCTGAGTCTTGGTCCCCTTGCGGCGGCATTCGGCGGCGCGATCGTGCGCGACCTTGGCCGCCGGCGCGGTCTTGTGCGCCTGGCCCACTTCGTCGAAGAAGAGCAGGGCGTTCTGGCAGTCGCCTTGCGCCTGGAACGACATGCCGATCTTCAGCACCGCGTCCGGGACCTTGTCCGAGCCCTTGTACTCCTTCAGCACCTTCTGGAACTCGACGATGGCGTCGTTCCACTTCTTCTCGGCATAGTAGGTCTCGCCCAGCCAGTACTGCGCATTGGCCGCCAGCTCGTCCTTGGGGTAGCGGTTGAGGAAGTCCTGCAACAGATCGCGCGCCTTCGCCGGCTGCCCTTGATCGAGCTTCTGGCGGGCGAGGTTGTAGAGCGCGCCGCGATCCGTCGGCCGCTCCTGCTCCTTCTTCTGCTGGGCCACGAACTGGTTGGCGGAGTCCAGCGCCTTCTGCTGTTCCGAGGACGCCTTTTCCAGGGCGTCCAGCCGGTGCTGGATGACCTCGAGCTGGCCGCGGAGCGCGGCGACGTCGTTCTGCGACTTCTCCACGTCGACCGCCAGGTCCGCGCCGCTCTTGCGCGCGGCGCGCGAGAGCTGGTCGAGCGCCTCCTGCAGCGCTTTCGAGCGCTGCTGCTGCTCGCTGGACAGCTTCTGGCGGTCGGCCGAGGCGGTGTCGATCTCCTTCTTCAGATCGGTGCGCAGGGCCGCGATGTCCTGCCGCATCTGCTCGCCTTCCTGCGCGGTGGTCACGCAGGCGGTGCAGAGGAGCGCGACGAGAAGCAGTCTCTTCATTCAGGTCTCCACCGCGATCTCGACGCGGCGATTCTTGGCGTACGCCGCCTCATCGTGGCCGGGGTTGGCCGGACGTTCCTTGCCGTAGCTGATGGTCTTGAGCTTCGGGGGATCGGCGCCGAGCTGTACGAGATACTTGCGCACGGCATCGGCGCGGCGCTCTCCCAGCGCCAGGTTGTATTCGGTGGTGCCGCGCTCGTCGGTATGGCCGGCGATGACCAGCCGGCGGAACGGCGTGCGCCGCAAGCACTGGAAGGCGGCGTCGAGCGCCTTGCGCGCCTCCGGCGAAAGGGTGGCATCGTCGTAGCCGAAATAGATCGGCTTCAGATCGCAGGCGCCAGTCCGGCCGCCGAGGGCATCCTGGGCCCGGCAGACGCCGTCGGAGCAGGCCTTCCCCTTCGGGCAGTCGGCATCGGCGCTGCACCTCTCCTCGCGAACGCAACGGCCCTGCGCGCACTTTGCGCCCGGACCGCAGTCCGCGTCGGCGGCGCACTCCGGAACGCACTTGCCCTGCGCGCACTTCATCCCCTGCCCGCACTCCTCGTTCCTGGCGCATTGGGCCTTCGCCACGCAGACGGCGTCGCGGCAGAGGGGGCGGTCGGGGTGGGTGGCGCAGTTCGAGTCCTCGCGGCACTCCCTGCAGAACCCATTGATGCAGACCTGCCCGTGATCGGCGCAGTCAGGGTCCGTCTTGCACTCCGGGTACTGGGGCTTCGGACACCCGGCGGCCACGACCGCCATGAAAACGAGGAGTGCCTTCCGCATGGCGCGCACCTACTCGCGCCCGCGCGAGGTGTCAAGGAAGGCGAGCTTGTCGCGCCGCCGCAGTCGCTTCAGCTGGTGCTCGCGGCGCAGCGCCGCGGACCGGGTCCGGGCGGGTTCCGTGTGCACCAGGGCCAGCGGGCCACGGCCACGCGTGTAGCGCGCGCCGCATCCGCCGCGGTGGGCGGCGAGGCGCTTGGCAAGGTCGTTGGTGATGCCCGTGTACAGGGAGCCGTCCCCGCAGCGGAGGAGGTAGACGCACCACATGGCGCGCAGAGTCTCACGGGGATGATCCGCAAGGGCAAGTTCTCTGCAAGGGCGGCGTTGCTACATCCTCCAGCCCGGATGCCGTGGACGGAGCGCCTCCCTCTGTTACATTCTTCAGCCAGACCGCATGCCTTCTTCCAAGCGCCCGGAATCCGACGCCGGCAGCACCTTGATCGACGTCGACGACGACGCGTCGACGCGCGAGCAGACCCCGCTCGCGCCCGAGGACGACGCGCCAGGCGCGACGGCGTTCGTGCGGGTCGACGGCCCGGCGTCGAGGGCCGCGCCCCTTCCCCCGAGTCGGCGCGCGGAAGTCGCACCGCTCGCTCCGAGAAAAGGACTTCAGATCTCGCTCCCTGACGAAGAGTCCTCCGCTCCGCCCCAGCCTCGTCTGCCCGCGGCGCCGGCGCCCGAGGATCCCAAGGGCCGGCGCGGAGCGTGGTGGGACGCGAAGCAGGAGCGTGAGCCCGAGCCCGGTCCCGACGATCTCCCGGGCAGCACCGCGGTCGCGCAGGCGCCGGCGCCGGAGCCGGAGCCCGAACCGGAGCCCCTTCCCCCACCGGAGCCCGAGGTGGAGCCGTACCGGCCGGTCCCGGCCGACGATTACCAGGGTCACGTCCCAGCCGGCCCCCGGCGCTGGAAGGTTCTCTTGCGGCGCGCGGCGCTGGCCGCCGGCGCGCTGCTGGTGCTCGCGCTCGCCGCGCTGATCGGCGGGTACGTCTACATCTCGCGCGAGATTCCCACCTTCGATTCGGTGCGCGACTACCACCCTTTCGTCGCCACCAAGGTCATCGCCGCCGACGGCTCGGTCATCGGCCAGTTCCATCGGGAGCGCCGCACGGTCGTGAAGATGGACCAGATCCCCCGCGTGCTGGTGCAAGCGGTGGTCAGCGCGGAAGACAAGGACTTCTACAAGCACCCGGGCTTCAGCTTCCTCGCTCTCGCCCGGGCCGCGGCCGTCGACGCGATCAGCGGCAAGAAGCGCCTCGGCGCTTCGACCATCACGCAGCAGGTGGTGAAGAACTTCTTCCTCACGCCCGAGAAGAGGTGGAAGCGGAAGCTCAAGGAGATCCTGCTGGCTGCGCGCCTCGAGCGCAACCTCTCCAAGGACGACATCCTCTTCCTCTATCTGAACCAGATCAATTTCGGGAAGGCGCGCTATGGCGTGGAGGAGGCCTCGCTCTACTACTTCAACAAGCATGTGCAGGACGTCGAGCTCGGCGAGGCGGCGATCCTCGCCGGCCTTCCCCAGAACCCCTCCCGGATCAACCCGCGCCGCCACCTCGACCGCGCGAAGAAGCGCCAGATCTACGTCCTCGACCGCATGCTGGCCAACCGCTTCATCTCCCGCGAGGAGCACGATCGCGAGGTCGAGCGGCCCATCGTGCTGCCGCCGCCCCCGCCCGAGCCACCGGGTGCCTGGTACGTGGACGAGGTGCGGCGCCAGCTGGTGGCGCAATTCGGCGACGCGGCCGTGGACACTGCTGGCCTGACCGTCGAGGTCGCGATGGACCCGAAGCTGCAGGACGCAGCCGAAGTCGCGCTGCGCGAGAATCTAAGAGTGATCGACAAGCGCCAGGGCTGGCGTGGACCCGAGGTGAAGCTGGATCGCGAGCGGCTCGACGCCTACCGGACCGCCCTCGCCCGGCGTCTCTCCTCCGTCGCGCAGGCGCCCGACCAGGCGTGGGTTCTCGATCTCGAGGGGATCTACACGGCAGCGGTGCGCCGCAACGCCGCCAAGAAACCGCCCAGGAAGCGTCCCGACGAGGCGGACGACACCGAGGCTGCCGCGGACGCGGCCGCCGGCCTCCCCGACGGCGCGCTCACCCCGGAGGTGCTGGCGGGCGCCGCCAAGGTCCGGCCGCTCGCCCCGAACGAGATCTACGCCGGCATCGTCACCAGCGTGGGCCGCGCCGATGCCGTGGTGGAGCTGGCGCCCGGAGTCGCCGGCAACGTGCCGTTCTCCACCATGGCCTGGGCGCGCCCGTTCAAGCCCGAGCGCCCGACGCCAGGGCCGAAGTCGCCTGCCGACGTGCTGGCGCTGGGCGACGTGGTGGCGGTGCGGGTCGCTCACGTGCAGACCCAGCGGACCTCGTCGGGCACCAGGGTGCAGCGGCTGGAGCTCGCGCTCGAGCAGACGCCCAAGGTCCAGGGCGCCTTCGTGGCCATCGATCTGAAGACGCGCGGCGTGGTCGCCCTGGCAGGCGGGTACGACGTGGCGCTCTCCTCGTTCAATCGCGCTACGCAGGCGAAACGCCAGCCGGGCTCTTCGTTCAAGCCCTTCCTCTACGCGGCCGCGCTCGATACCGGAAAGTACACCCCCGCCACCCGCGTGGACGATTCGCCGGAAGTGATCACGGACCCCTGGACCGGAAAGGCCTGGAAGCCGCAGAACTTCGAGAAGGACGAGTTCGACGGGCCCATCCCGTTGCGCAAGGCGCTCGCCGAGTCCAAGAACACGGTGGCGGTGAAGCTGCTGCTCGACGTCGGCCTGGACCGGGTCCGAGCAGCCGCTCGCGCCGCGGGGCTTTCGAGCGAGATCCCGCAGAGCTACACCGCCGCGCTGGGCACCGGGGAGGTGGGCGTGCTCGAGCAGGTGAACGCCTTCGCGACCCTGGCGTCCGAGGGCCGGCGCGCCGACCCGGTGCTGATCCGCAAGGTGCTCTCCCGCGACGGCAACACCCTGCTCGCCGCGGAGTCCAAGTTCGAGGAGACGATGAAGCCCGAGGTCGCCTATATCGTCGCGGACCTGATGCGCTCGGTGATCGAGGATCCGTCGGGAACGGCGCACTCGCTGAGCGCTCTTTCCCGCCCCGCGGCCGGAAAGACCGGCACCGCCAGCGAGCACCGGGACGCCTGGTTCATCGGGTTCACGCCCTCGCTGCTGGCGGGCGGCTGGGTGGGCTTCGACACGCACGAGATGCTGGGGCCGTACGAGACCGGCGGTCACGCGAACGGGCCGATGTGGCTACAGTTCATGCGCGCCGCTACGGCGGGACAGCCGGCCGAGGAATGGCCAGCACCGCCGCCCGGGGTCACGCAGGTGCAGATCAACCGGAACACCGGCTGCCTGGCGGACGACGGCGACCCGTACGCCGTGCGCGAGGTGTTCATGGCCGGCAGCGAGCCCACGCAGCCCTGCGGCGGCGATCAGCAGCCCGGGCAGGAAGACTGGTACCAGACCCCGCGGTAGTCGCGGTCCCCGGTGGTCAGGCGCGCCGCGGTGGTGTACTTGACGCCGATGAGCGACATCTTCCAGCAGACACTCCATCTTGCCTTGCCAGCGGTCGGAATCGCCTTTCGGGATTCGGCGCCCCCAGGCGTTCCCCACGCTCCCGCCGAGCCCGCGAGCTGCTCGTACTGGAAGCGCGCAGCCGACGGCGAGACGTTCTGGACGGACGCGGCCGATCACATGGGCTGCCCCGTCGGCGCGCACACGCACGGCGTACAGACGAGCGAGGCAAAAAAGCAGGAGCTGATGGCCCTGGTGGGCACCATGGTGCAGCTCGGCTACCTCCGGATGGAGGAGGTGCCCGGGATCCCCCACCGCAAGACGCCCCTACGCGTCGCGGTCTACGCGCCGCTCTCGGAGATGCCCTGCCCGTCCGACGTCGTGCTGGTGCGGGGAACGGCGGCGCAACTGATGGTTCTGGTGGAGGCTGCCCAGGCGGCCGGAGTCGCCCCGGATGCCCCCGCGATGGGCCGTCCCACTTGCGCGGCGCTGCCGCAGGCGCTCGATTCGCGCCGGCCGGCCATGAGCCTCGGCTGCATCGGAAACCGGGTCTACACCGGACTCTCGGACTCGGAGGGCTACGTCGCCATCCCCGCGCACGCGGTCGATGCCGTAGTCGCGCAGCTCGGAACGCTCGCTCGCGCGAACGCCGAGCTGGAGAAGTTCCATCGGGCGCGCGCAACTTCCGCTCCGGCATAGCCCCTGAGCCGCCTGCGGCGGCCGGGGCTAGCGAATGGCTGAGGCCTTGATGGCGGCCTTCCCTTCCTTCTCGTAGACGGAGAACCGCACGCCTTTGCAGTTGTGCTTCGCGACCAGCTCGGCGCGGTTCTTCTTCAGCTTGGCGGCGAACCTCTCGAACGAGATCCGGTCCGCGGGCCCGCCGAGCTGCTCTTTCAGCTCGCAGAACCGATCGTAGGTCTCCCGCCAGTGCGGCTCGTCGGGATCGCTGTCCTGGGCGGGCGGCATGAAGTCCTGCAGCGTGTCGCTCGACTGCGGCCCTCCGTCGGCCTGCGCACGAAGCTCCTCGTCCCGCTCGCGCAGCTTGTCCATCAGCGCCGCGCTCACCCCCTCGGACCGCGTCGGCTCGTCCCCCGGGAACGGCTCCGCCGGCGGCTCCTCCGCGGCCGGTTGCGCACTGCCATCGGCGGCGGCCGGTTCGAAAGCTTCCGCCGGTGGAGGGACCGGCGGGTCGAGCGGGTCGCCGAAGCCGAAGTCGCGCTTCTGGTCTCCCTCGGCGGACGCGGAGGCAGGCGCCGGCGGCGCCGGCATGTCCCAATCGGGGACCGCCCCGCCGGAGGTCGCGGCCGGGCTCGTGAACGGCCCCGGTGCCGGGGCATCGGCTCCCCAGACGGCGGAGTCGCCAACGGCCTCCGCTTCGCTGCCCGCCACGGAAGGGGCTGCATCCTGCGGCGCGGCGGCGGCGGGCGACAGGTCGGGATCCAGCCGTTCGCCGGCCGGGATTGCCGTGACTGCGGAAGCGTTCCCGACGAACCGACGCTCGCCGGACGGCCTTTCACCCGGCGGCCAGGATGCGTCGCGCGACTTCTTGGGCGCGGATTGCGGCTCGCTCACGTCGGTGCCCATCGGGGACGGCATTCGCGGGGCACGCCGCGGCGGGCTGACCACGCCGTCCTCCGGTTCGAACAGCCCCGGAGGCGCCGACACTTGCTGGATGACCGGCGCGGGCGCTCGGGCGAACAGCCCCCAGACGAACGCGAAGAGCACCAGCACGGCCAGGCCCACCAGGTAGAACGCCTGGTACCGGCCCAGCCAGGCGAGATACGGCGACGCCGGCACGGTGAGCGCCGCTTGCACGCCGCCGTCGAGCGGGATCAGTGCGCCGCGCACCGCGTAGCGCGTGGCGCCGCGGGGGAGCATGCCGGAGAGGGCGGTCGCGACGAAGGGCAACCGGATCTGGAGAACGCCATAGCCCGGACCCGGCGCCGTCGCCCAGCGGGTCAGCCGTGTCCGTTCCTCCCCCTGCGGCAGGGAACTGGCGACGATCCGGCCTCCCTGGAGCAGGGTGACGTCGGCGTCCACCTGGCTCTTGAGTTGCGCCGCGAACCGGTCGTCCACCAGTGTGCCGACCACCGCGGCCGCGGCGGCGCCGGGAACCCGCGCGGCCGCAAACCGGTACACGGCGCCGTCGAACGGGGCGAACGTCGGCGCCAGCATGGCGCCGCTCGCCGTCTGCGCGAGCGGCAGCTGGGCGGAGTCGTCGATCATCTGCACCGGGCGGGCGCGCCGGGAGACGACGGCGCCGTGGGGGCTCGCGACCGCGAAGAGATCGGGCTCGGGCGCGAGCACCGAGCCGGCGGCGCGCAGCGCGCGTTCGTCGGGACGGGTCGGAGGTTGCCCCTCTCCGCCGCGGACCACCTCGATCAGGTCCGGCATCATCGCCACCGCGCGCGGTGCGAGGCGAGCGTCGAGCAGGTCCAGCTGGCCGCGCAGGGCCGTGCTCGCGGCCGCCACGCGGGCGCGCATGGTGTCTTCCCCGGTCTGGGCGATGCTCAGCGAGACGCGGGCCAGGTTGAGGGCCAGCGCGAGCGTCACCACCGCGGTGAAGATCCAGATGCGGGCTCTCATGCGAGCAGAGCTATCGCCACTTCCGGGCGCGGTCAAACATTGCTTTCCTCCGGGAACTCGGCTTGCGAAACGTCGGATTTCGTGATCTCGCGCAGCACCGAAACGGCGTAGCTCCCCTTGGGCAACGCGAACGCGATCGCCAGCGCATCGGGCCCCGCCGGCTCGATTCGCAGCTCCTCCACCGGAATGCGGTAGGGACGGCGCGCACCCTGCATCTCCTCCCCGCCCGCGGCGAACGACGCAGGATCGACGCGCGCCTCCGCCAGCACGGCCTGCTCCCGCCGCAGCGCCTCGCCTCGGGCGGCGAACAGCGAATGCCCGGGCAGCGGGCCGGCTGGATCGACCTCGCCTGACGCGACGCGCGGCGCATCGGCGGCGACGTCCTCGCACACGAACAACCCGCCCGTCGCGCGCTTCTTCAGCACGTCGCCGTCGACGGCGGTTGCAAAGAGCCTGTCAGAGATGCGCGCGGCGAGGCAGCGGTTGAACAGCTCGGACTGCAGCGCCGAGAGCGCCATCCGGCGGAGGAACCGATCGCGGACCTGCGTCTCGCGCAGCAAGAGATCACGGCCGAGCGCGGCGTTGTCTCCGGACTTGCCGAACCGCTGCGGCCCGAAGAGGTTCGCGGCCCCGATCTCGCGCAGGCGCGCGGCGATCGCTTCCGCACGCGCCAGGGCGGAAGCGCCGACCCCCCGCACGACGATGCGGAAGCGGTTCCCGCGCAGGTGACCCGGGCGCAGCTTGTTGCCGTGCCGCGCAGCCGCGAGGACGCGGTAGCCGGGACCCGACAGGCGCAAGGCTTCCTCCGCCGGCGCCTTGGTCTTCACGCTGATGCGCTGCACCGTCACGGCCCGCTTGTCCTTGAGGCCGGCGGTGCCCACCTCCCGTTCGGCCGCGCCGAGCCCCCGGGCGATCTCGCGCGCGACCTCCGGCGTGGTCCGGCCGCGCTTCTCCACGGTCAGGTAGAGGTGCTCGCCCACCCCGGAGGCGTCGTACAGCGGCAGCTCCTCGACCTGGAAGTCCTCCTCGGCGACGCGGATCATTCCCGAAGTGCCCGGCAGCTCGGGAGTGAGCAGCGGGAGAGGCCTCTGCGACAGCGGGTCCGTCAAAGCGCCAGGTATCCGCGCTCGATCAACGCGTACGCGGCCTTGGTGGTCTCGAACTCGCCGAGCGAGGTGGCCAGGGCGAGCTCCGCCACCGTCCGCGAGCCGTCCGCCAGCGCGAGCACCCGCTTCCCCTGGAGCGTCACCTGGCCGTCCACCGCCTTGCCCGTGGACCGCGGCTTCACGCCGGGGTGGGGAATCCGCGCCCGGTAGCGCTCCATCTCGTCGAGCCGCCGCAGGCCGTCGAGCAGCATCGCCTGCGTATCCAGCGAGAGACGGTCCGGCATGGCGCTCCTGTCCACGCCTCGCAGGAACACGAAGACGCCGGACCGCGCCACCAGCAGGCCGAGAAAGATCTCCAAGATCTGTTGTCGGGAGCCCCGCCACATGTCCTTCAGCTTCTCGGCGGGGCCGGTGGAGCAAGCCCAGGCGACATTGCCCTCGACCAGGACGATGGCCCGCTCCACTCCGTCCGAGCGCGCGAGCAGCACGCCGGTGCGCCGGCCCTGGTGCAGGAAGTTGAGCAGATCGCTGGGTTGCATCTCCGCCAGATCGCCTGCCAGCAGGGCCCTGTCGGGGCCCAGCACGGCCTTCAGCTGCGGGAACAGGCTAGTAGCGCGGTCGCGCAGGGCTACGAGCAGCCCGGCGGGAGTCTCGAGCAGCTTCCACGCACCCGGCGACTGATCGAGGCGAGCCTTGAGGTCCTCGTCCACCGGCCGCAGAGAATGCCTTGGCGGAAGCGCGTGCTCAAGGAAAGCCCCGCGGGAGTGAGGGTCAGTCCTTTTCCCACCCGCCCTTGTTCCGCACGAGATCATGGAGCGCGACCCGGGCATGGGCCGGCGCTCAGGGCGGTGGAGGGACTCCCTCCGGAGGCAGCCGGTGCATGCCCAGCAGGGCCCGGACGTCGCCGCGCCTGCGCAGGGCTGCGAGGGCCTCGTCGTTGCGCCCGCGCACCTGGACGCGGACGGGATCGAGGGAGGCCGCTCGCCGGAGCAGGTCCACCGCCTCCTCGGCGCGGCCGGCGGTCGCCGCCGTGACGGCGGCGTCGTAGAGCCCCTCCGCGTACGTCGGGTCGGCGGC
>Ga0209526_10000186_pt1 | contig 38297 bp, 30 predicted proteins | sample JacPinW_OM2H0_M1_FD_188566 | JGI IMG/M metagenome (GOLD analysis project Ga0209526, IMG submission 188566) | Forest soil microbial communities from Algoma, Ontario, Canada - Jack Pine, Ontario site 1_JW_OM2H0_M1 (SPAdes) (version 2) | ecosystem: Environmental > Terrestrial > Soil > Boreal... | reverse complement strand
GCCCGACGGCGGTTCCACAACACCAACCGAATTCAACAGCAGAAAAAGGGGACATTTTTAACGAGGTAAGGATGGGGACATTTTCAAAGAGCTTTGACACTGTTCGACTGTTCTCTTGACAACAAGTATATGATCTGCTAAATGCTCCGCCATCTAGAAGCCCCATCGCACCGGTTACACGGACCCCACCAACCGGGCGGGGGAAAGAACTAAGGAGGAGTGCCATGGTCCGTAAGATGGATTCGAAGAGGTTCGCCCATACCCTTTTCATATTCCTGGCACTGCTGCTCGTCGTGCTTACGCCCACTCGCCTCTGCGCCCAGGTGACCGGAGCGACGGTGACAGGCACGGTCACCGACGCATCGGGTGCCGTGATACCGAACGCGCAAGTCTCGGTTAAAAACGTGGCCACTAGTGAACTGCGAGACGTCACCACGAATGCAGCCGGTTTCTACTCGACGCCCAACCTGTTGCCGGGCAGGTATGAGGTTATAGTCACCGTTCCGGGATTCTCCACTGAAGTGCGATCCGGTGTCACCCTCACGGTCGGAGCTCAGCAATTACTGAACATCACGATGAAGGTCGGACAGGTTTCTGAAAAGGTTGAAGTGACCGGTGAAGCTCCTGCCGTGCAACTGGCCACGTCAAGCATTAGTGCAGTGGTGAATTCGACCACGGTGCGGGAGTTGCCGCTCAACGGCCGTTCTTGGACCGACTTGGCCACTCTCCAGCCGGGTGTCTCAGCAATTCAGACGCAAAAGGACTTCAGCGCAGGGGGAGCCCGGGGGGACCGTGGCTTCGGAGCTCAGGTCACAATTTCTGGAGCTCGCCCCCAACAGAATAATTACCGGCTCGATGGGATCAGTATCAATGATTATGCGAACGGCGCCCCAGGCAGCGTGCTGGGCGGCGATTTGGGAGTGGATGGGATCCAGGAGTTTTCCGTCTTGACCAGCAACTATTCAGCTGAATACGGGAAAACATCCGGAGGAGTCATCAATGCCATCACGCGCTCGGGCACGGACCAGTTCCATGGAGGTGTGTACGAATTCCTCCGTAACAGCGCGCTCGATGCGCGAAACTTTTTTGACGCTGGGAGCATTCCACCCTTCAGGCGTAACCAATTCGGGGCGGACGCGGGGGGACCGATCCAGAAGGACCGTACCTTCATCTTCGGTGATTACGAAGGGATACGCCAATCCAAAGGCATCACACAGGTTGATACCGTGCCATCGCCCGCGGCTCGGGCCGGCAATCTCTCAACCGGCACGGTTACGGTGGACCCTTCGGCCCAAAAATATCTCCCTCTGTTCCCCTTACCGAACGGCCCACTCTTGCCACCAGGAGATATAGGAATCTTCACCTTTGCGGGGCAACAAGTTGTGAACGAGAATTTTTTCACCATCCGAGTCGATCACAAGATTTCGCAAAGGGACAGCCTATTTGGCACTTACATGTACGACGACACATTGTTCACTTTGCCCGATAGCTTTAATGATGTGACATACGGCCATCACACAAAGCGACAGGTCGTGGTCCTGGAAGAGGACCACAGTTTCAGCTCCAGCGTGGTCAATTCTGCTCGGTTTGGTTACAACCGGACAGGTGTAGCGGACAACGCTGGCATCAAAACTCCCAATCCCCTTGCAAGCGACCGGTCGCTGGCCGCTGCTCCAGGGCGAGACGCAGCCGCTTTGTTTGTATCAGGGCTCACACCGTTCACAGGAGGCCCGGCCTCCAACCCAGGGGACTATTTCTACTGGAATTCGTTTCAGGCCTATGACGACGCTTTTCTCACCCGCGGAACTCATTCTCTGAAATTTGGAGTCGGCGTCGAGCGGATGGAGCTCAACTATAACACCGGCGCCGCCGGTGGGGAATTCCACATCGGCTCACTGGCTGATTTTCTTACCAACCATCCGGCGAAGTTCTTTTCAAGCTTTCAGGCCTCGAGTACGTTGGGGCCTCGACAGACCATTTTCGGTCTCTACTTGCAAGATGATTGGCGCTGGCGTCCCAACCTCACGCTGAACCTCGGCGCGCGTTATGAGATGTCAACTGTTCCGACAGAAGCTCATGACAAATTCTCAATTCTGTACAACATCACCGATCCGGCGCCCCATTTGGGAAACCCCTTTTTCCTGAACCCCACGCTTCGCAACTTCGAGCCTCGCGTTGGTTTTGCCTGGGATCCGTTCAATAACAGCAAGACCGCCGTTCGTGGAGGCTTTGGCGTGTTTGACGTGCTGCCTCTACCTTACCAGTTCTATAACGGCGCGAACCGCGGCTTTCCCTTATCCGGAGCCGCTAGCAACCTGCCTCCGGGGACTTTTTTTGCGGGTGCGTTTCCTTTGCTGGGCGCGAATTCTACGCGTACTTTCTTCGTTGAACACAAGCCCCGACGCAATTACGTAATGCAGTGGAACCTCAACGTGCAACGTGAACTCGCGCCAAACTTGACGGCGGTGATGGGCTACGTGGGCTCGCGCGGCGTCCACCAGCCGTTCCGGGCTGATACCATGGATGAGGTAATTCCCAAGCTGACGCCCCAGGGCTATCTCTGGCCGTCGCCGGTAGGGAGTGGGACCACGATCAACCCCAACTTTGGTGAAATCAGGGGCATTATGTACCGTGGCTCTTCCTCCTACAATGCTTTGGAAATAGGTGTCGAAAAGAGAATGAGCCACGGCCTTCAATTCCAGACCTCTTACACTTGGGGAAAGAGCATCGACACTGGATCTTCAAGCGTCGTGGGCGACACATTCGCGAATTCAATTGCCAGCCCCTTGTGGTTTGATTTGAGATTGAACCGCGGTTTGTCCGATTTTAACGTCGGCCGGACCCTGGTAATCAATGGCACCTGGCTGGTTCCGCAGCTCCACGCGCTTTCCGGGCCCGCGGCGTGGCTGGTGAACGGCTGGCAGCTGGGCGCTATTTATAAGGCTAACGATGGAGTGCCATTCACCGCAACCTTTGGAACGGATGGTGACCCCTTGGGGCTAAGGGGCAGCGACACCTGGGATTTTCCGAATCGTCTTGTCGGTCCTGGATGCGGAACGCTCGTCAATCCCGGCAATCCCAACAACTACATTAAAACCCAGTGTTTCGCGGTTCCGACGGCGCCATCTGCTGCCTTCTATAAGGCGAATTGTGACCCTGCCTTCGGCAAGTTCCCCGAGTGTTTCAACCTTCGCGGTAACTCCGGGCGTAATATTCTGATCGGACCAGGCACGTCCAACCTCGATTTCTCTGTCTTCAAGAACAACTACATCAAGCGGATTTCGGAGAACTTTAACATACAATTCCGAGCAGAATTTTTCAACATCCTGAATCACGCGAACTTCGCCGTGCCGGCAAACCCTGGTAATACCGACATCTTCGATTCAACCGGTGCTCCAACCGGGGTTGCGGGCTTGCTGACCTCGACAACCACGACAGCCAGAGAGATCCAGTTTGCGCTGAAAGTGGTTTGGTAGTCGCGCTCGCTGCGGGTCGTAAAAATTTGTGAGCGGGAACTTGTTTTTCCGAATTGTTGTGCGGATGACGAGTCCGTGTGCGACTCTGGGGCGAAAAGGGGAGTGTTATTCCCGAATGTGGCTTAGGATTCTTGAAATAATGCGACCTTCATCACCGGAGCTGGCACGACGGCTCCAGCCCAGGACGGCTGCGCCCGTCGATGCAACCCCGAAATCTTCGGAGTACGACCCAAGGTTCTGTCGAGGCACAAAGTATAATCATATGGGAGGAAGGAAATGAGAAGAAAGCAGGCAATCTTACTCGCTGTTATTTTGGCCTTTGCGCTTCAGGCCCCATGTGCCGACACGGCGCCACTGAAACTGGTCGGTAGATATGAGTTTCCGAGCGACGTCAAGGGAAAAATGGACCAACTCATCGTGGAACTTCACGGGCATCGGCTGTTTACCACGTCCTACGGCCTCAAATCGGTTTTCGTCTTCGACTTGCGAACGCATAAGCTGATTCACACCATCGGCGGGTTCGGGATCCCACACGCCTTGTTCTATCGCGAAGATTTAAACCGTCTTTACGTAACCGACGGGGGAGCAGCGAATCTGAAGATCTTCGACGGGATAACTTACAATCTCATCAAGAGTGTGCAACTTCTTCCAGACACAGACGCGATCGTCTACGATTCTGCCACCAAATATCTTTACATCGTGAACGGCGGCGGCGATGCAAAAATGACGTTTTCTACAATCAGTATCATCGATACCACGAGCGGCGACAAAATCTCTGAGATGAAGGTCGATGGACTGACACTCGATGCTATGGAGATTGAAAGATCCAGCCCAAAGTTGTATGTCACTAACGTCGCCAAGACCCAGGTTGAGGTGATTGACCGGAATGCTCGCACTATCATCGCAAGCTGGCCCATTACCCTCGGCAAGCACAACGTTGCCATGGCGTTAGATGAAGCCCATCATCGGCTGTTTGTGGGCTGCCGCACCGGACAAATCGTTGTCTTCGACACGGAGACGGGAAGAGAGCTTCAGGCTCTTCCCATTAATCAAGGCATCGATGACCTAGTCTACGATCCGGGGAGCAAGCGTCTCTATGCTGCCTGCCCTGACGGCACGGGATCAGTCGATGTGTACGAACAGGTGGACCCGGACCATTACAAGTCCCTTGGACAGATCCCCACTGGACCCGGGGCGAGGAACGGACGCTTGGTACCCGAACTCAAGCGGTATTTTGTTGCGGCACCACAGCAGGAAGGGGCGAACGCCGAAGTCCTGGAATACATAGTTCAGTGAGGAAACGAGAGTGTGTGGTTACCCAAAACTCCGTCCGATCTGAAACACACAGGTTCCGATCATTCGTGAGATCATGGTGGCTACTACGATGAGCTCTCTTTTCGTCGCCGTTTTCGCTTTGTTAGTCTCCAGTTTTCGTACCCGTGCTGCCCCACAGGCGCAGATCCTTGCGTTTCGTCACCAACTTGCGGTTTTCCAACAGAACAAGCCGCGTCGCCTGCACCTCTATTTCTGCGACCGGCTCTTGTGAATTGCGTTGTACCGATTCTGCCCGGTTGGCGGCGATGTCTGCAGCTGGTTCAGTCCGCACAGAAGTATCCCCACAACCACAGCGATGGGCAGGCCCGCCTCCAAAGCGGGGCTCTGGATGGCTCCGTGAGATGCGTCAATAAAAAAGTGATGCAGTAGAACTCCGAAGGCCAGTGTGGCGGGTAGGACAGCAACTCCGCTCAAAATGTTCAGGATTCGCATCCGTCGCTCCCATCTTCAAGTGTTGTACATATTCGGTATACGGAACGACTCACAGCTTTGCATCGAAGCTCAACAGCCGCCGGCCAAAGGCTTGCCGATTTCCCAATGGTGTCCAAACGGATCGACAATTCGTCCCAAACGCCAACCGTACTGGTTGCTGACGGGCCATACGACGGTGGCACCTGCTGTGACGGCCCGTTCGAAAGCGGCATCCGGATCGTTCACGATCATCACCATCCGCACAGAGCCGCCGCCAAGGGACTCGGGGCTGAAATTCAAGTGCTCGGGAGACTCGTCTGCGAGCCAAAACTCGGCTTCCCCCACGGACAGGCGAGCGACCACCGCTCCCCTTTTGTCGTCGAGGCGGAACAATTCGTCAGCTCCGAACGCCGCCTTGTAGAACTGAATCGCCCTCACCCCGTTTCGAACCGAGAGCATTGGTGCTATAGCCGTCTTCTGATCCTTGGTGCTCTGTGACGCGTCGCCCATAGGAAGTTTCCTTTCTCGACGACTGCAATACTACTGCTCGACATAATACCTTATAAGCATCGAGCAAAGAGGCTCTCAGGTACGGTCAGTGTGAACCGCTACCGAGAACCATGCGAGCTTGTCGAAAGCTCGCGGACACGACGACCGTCGTGCACTGGGAGGATGCGGTGTTTATCGTCCCGAACAGGACTGCCGTGTCATCAGACATTCGGAAATGATACGCATTCACTCAGTTGGGAATGATGCAGGCCTCCACCACCAATTTCTCTTTATTTTCAGAAACTTCCTGAACCCCCGCAAGCATCTGAATTTACGAAAGGCACCATGTCATAAGATCGTTCGTCTTTCTTTAGACGATTTCTTCTCGCCACGGATAGACTGGGGAAGATGCCAAGAACCCGGCGAGTCACAGACACATCCGCTAAGGCGCCGAAAGATGCGGGCGGGGTATTTTTGTCGTGTCAATTTGCAGTTACCGCAGAGTTCGCCAAACGCGAGAGAGACGCGATTCGGCCACGAAGACGCCTCTGGCTCGCGGGGGTGGTCAGAAGTGGATGGCGCTCGAAATGTGCGGAGGCATCGCGACGGTTCGACCGCTCCCTCCTGATCTTCCATTCTTCGTACGGGTCACTGAAGCTCGTCCAGATGGTAGCGTCAGCCGGTTTTCATGCGGATGGCTTTTTGGAATGAATCGACCCTATCTTGTGGACTACCTAAGCGAGAATAAGCATCGCCCGAAGCTCCGCGCCGGTTCTCCAGACTTATCCTTGAGGCGAGAGACGAAGCGAGCCTGCGCCGCAGAAGCACGCTTGTGCGTAATCCGGGGTCGCAGGCTCGATCTTGACTCTCGAGTCCGGGATCAGGCTTTGGCTGCTGTTGCAGGCTGAGCGCGCATCTGTTTCATAAACTGGCGCATGGCAGCGATATGGCCAGGTGAGCGGCTCTCGATCCAGGCTTCGTAGCGCTGCGCAGCTTTTTCCGTGTGCGCGAGGAACTGCTTATTAACAAACCGCTCCCGAGCCTGCGGGACGATGGGCTTGACGAGCTCCCAGACCCCGAAAAACTCGCCACTGGTCTCAAAGAAGAGGCCTTCGTGGAGCAGACCGTAGTTGAGCAATGCGCAGGCTTGCTCCCAATAGCTGAACACCATCATCGCGAGCGCGCCTGTTTCCGTTCCGGGCGCCGCGATTCGCATGGCGTCCTCGAGATTGTCCACGAAGTAGTTCTTGAAGATCCAATCGCGTCCTTGGCGCAGCCGGGCCTCGCGGCGCATGTCATAGATCTGCAGGTGGAGTTGCGCTTGTTCTTGCGTGGGTTTTGTTTCCATGCCTTCTTGTCTCCTTTTCTTTCTATTTTTTCCTGAATCAACAACGCTGAGCTTGGAGTAGTTTTCCGCTTCTTTCTCTGCGTCCTCCGCGACTATGTCTTCCTCCTCTCACTGCGACGTCGCTTGCCGCGAACGAAAGGCCTCCGCCTGCTTGCGGATGCGCTCGTGGATGTGGCTCCAGCCGGACGACACTCCTTTTCTGTGATCCTCCTGAATCAATCCAAGCGCCGTGTGATGGAACTTGATCAGCGTTCCACCGTCGGCCTCAGTCAAGCGGTACTGCACATTCGAGACGACCGGATAGGACATGAACAACGGCCGCTGATTTCGAGCAGCGTCAGCCGCTTGATGGTCTGCACGTGTCCCCAGAAACGACCGTTGCCATCGTCCAATTCGCGGTACCACCTTCCTCCTGGCCACGGCGCAATCTTCATCGGCATCGGTGTGCCTCCCATGACTTTCTTGCGCGGCCCGAGCTGTTCGAGCCGTGCCGCGAAGGTCACATCCTAAGTAACGTTCAGCGTCAAATTCTCAATGTTCTGTGCCGTCGGAATCATGGTTCCTCCTGGCATTCAAATCCGGCCTGACACTTTTCATTTTCGCCTCAGCATGTTCCTTGACGCGATTCAACTGATGCCGCCAGTAGCGCTCGAATGTGCTAGTCCACTCGTGCAGAGGTCGGATCGCCGCGGCGTTGGTTCGATAAAGCTTCTGGCGGCCATCGCGGCGTACATGGACCAGGCCCACGTTTCGTAGAACGCGGAGATGCTTTGACACCGACGGCTGCTCCAGGCCCAGGGTTGCCACAATGGCCCCGACCGGGCGCTCCTGCAGCGCGAGATAGTTCAATATTTCTCGCCGACGGAGCTCAGCGACTGCGTTGAACGCATCCGATGTAGTGGCTGCGCGTGCCATGCACCGACATTACATTCCCATATAGGCATATGTCAAGGTCCTTTTTTTTCCGCCGGCAGCTATCCAGCAAGAAGCGCTGCACGAAAACGTTCGCGCCCGGGTTTATCGACGTGTCTGCTCGTCCCGCTCAGAATGCGTATCGGTTGGCGAGTTCGCTCGAGGCGGCTCCTCGCCGTATCGATGCCGGTCTAGAACGGAGCCATTCTTGCCGATTTAAGCCGGATCCAGTGATCCACGAAGCGCACTGACAAGGAGGCGGCCAGAACTCGATATTGGGCCAGCGCAAAAAAAAGAGGAGCTTTGATCGGGGGATGCGGCCGCGTAGTTTTGTTGGTGCCTTTCAGATCCTCTCTTGCATGTGTGCCTTCACCGAGTGGCTCAAGTCCAAGGTTCAGTCCAGGGACTTCGATCTGAATTTTGTCGAGAGAGGGGTCGTCTGTTTCCCAATGGCTCAGCGTATGTTTTCCATACGGACAGGTGAGCCGGAGGCGCATGAGGTTTGTGATCAGAATCCGGTTGGTTTCTCGCTTCCCTTTATCTGAACCTCGGCAATGCCATTCACGCCGCTGCAAGCGAGCCACAGGTCTCCGTCAGGGGCATGCACCATATTGCGCACAACGCCTCCACCGGAAGGGATCACCCATGTCTGGAATTTCTCTGTGCCCGGGTCAAAGCGAACCACCGTATTCGGTCTCGTACCTGACTCGCTGTACCACACGATGTCGTTCACGATGGTCATTCCGTAAGGTCTGGATTTAGGACCGCCCGGGGAGAGCCACTCGGTGGCTTTGCCGGTCCTGGGATCGAATCGCCCCAGGTGGCCACTTGCAAAGTCCGAATACCACAGAACATCGTCGCTGCTGATGGCGATGCGCCGGGGCCGGGCCGCCGGATCCGGCAACACAAATTCGCGAATTTCCATTGTGTCCGGATCAATACTCGCCAGTTTGTTGGTACCAAACTCATCAAAAAAGACGATGCCTTTCGAATTCACGACCATTCCGTAGGGTTGTGATTTCGGCGTTGGTACGGTGACAACCTTCACTTCGCCTGTCTTTGGCATCAGCCTCCCAACCATGTTGGATCCTTGCAAGGTGAACCAAAGGGTTCCGTTTTGGTCAAAAATGGGTGTGTGAGGATCACGGGCTGCAGGGCTGGGCATCTTGTATTCGGTAACGTCTCCCGTTTTTGGATCCAGCTTCCCGACGTAGGCTGCCTGGTTCGCCGTAAACCAGATGTTGCCATCCTTATCGGCAACCAAACCGTGAGGGCCTGATTGAGGCGTTTTCAGATGATATTCCTTGAACTCACCCGTCTTGGGATCGAACCGTCCCAGCAGGTTCGAAGCATTCCCCGTGTACCAAACCGAGCCGTCCGGGGCATACATCGGATCATGAGGGCGGGAACCCGGCGTAGGGACCTTCCATTCTTTGATAGAAGCCTCCACGCTACCGGAAATCATCACCGCAGCAGGCATCGGCTTCTCGGGGAAGTTTTTGGCGAGATACTCAACGACTAATGGCATCTGATCCGCCGGGACAGCTGCGCCGTTTGCAATCATCTGATTGACCATCAATTGCCACCCTTCACGGGAAAAGCCAGCGCCGACCACCCTCTCAAGCGTGTGGCATTTCGTGCAAACAGCCTGAATCGTTTCCTTGCCGTTTCCGTCAGGCAACTGAAGCGGGTTCTGGGCGGGTTGCATCTGCGCCGGGAGAGCAGAACAGAAAAAGGCGGCCACGATCATGCAGAAAAGTGATCTGGTTAACACGGTTCCTCCATCGAGAGAAAATGCAGTGGGCCCCAATAGCTTCGACGTCGCAGCGATCGAAACAGTTTCATAACAGGCTCAATCTTCATCTGAATCCTAACATAGGTACCACCCGTTTTGAGTATCAGCGAGTACTTGCCGTCGGCGAGGAACTGAAACGACTAGAGAGCCCTCTTAATCAGGATTTCTGGTTTGGCCCTGGCAGGGTCGAAGAATGGCGCTTTACTCGCAGGGTCTGGGTATCTATCTCTCCCCGTTTCCTCTAGGCTCTAGGCTGCCTCGCTAACCCAACCGCGCGCTGGGTTCCCCTCCCGTTTCGGCCGCAAGCTTTCCATTCACGCCCGCGAATCACACTGAAATCACAGGACTCCGTGGGCAGTCGGCCCAGCTACGTAGTCTCTATGAATCTTCAAGAAATCGACCGTAATCGTTGGACTCCAGCCAGTGGCAAGGGGACCCTGTCTTTGAGGGCCTGCCGCCCGCGAAATCTCATGAAAGTCGTCCAGCCCCAGCCGGGCAAAATTGTAGATTCCACGCTACTAAGTTCTTTGCATTCAGTATTGCGACGCGACTTTCGAGCCTGGTGCAGGTAGAAACCCATGACTTCTTCCGCCAACTCGTGAGTCTCGCATCACTGGCAGGATGCTCCGACTCTGTTGGCACGTTGCCTCAACTGAGGAAAAGGCAAATTTCGGGCCCAATTCATCCCCAGAAAAGGCACTCCGATGCAGAGGGGCTGTTCTTTGCTTTGCCGATCGAACGCTCTTAGCAGGTTGTTGTGCAGCCGGCGAAGTGGCTCGACCTCCCATCAACTTGTCTCCTGTCAAGATGGAAGATCAGCCCGTACCAACGGCGTTGTGACCATCAATTCGAACTAAGGATCATGCTGGACAGTTCGTCTCATCATCTACGATGGTATATTCGGAGCGGACGGCAATGAAGGTTGTTCTCATCTCGACGTATGAACTTGGCCACCAGCCATTCGGGCTGGCGTCGCCGGCGGCGTGGCTTCGGGCCCGTGGTGCAGCGGTCACGTGCCTCGACCTCTCTCGCGAGGCGTTCCGTGAGGAGCCTGTCCGGGAGGCCAGTTTGGTCGCGTTCTACATTCCGATGCACACGGCCACGCGGCTCGCCGCGCAGCTCGTTGAGCCCGTGCGGCGATTGAACCCTCGCGCCCACCTGTGCTGCTACGGCCTTTACGCCTCGATCAACGAAGCCCATTTTCGCGGGCTCGGCGTGCAGACGATTTTGGGCGGGGAGTTCGAGCGAGCCCTCGCCGATGTGGTCGCAAGGATTGAGGAGGCAGTCAGCGGCTCTGGAATTGTGCCGTTTGACCGCCAGGAGCCGGTGATCTCTCTTGATCGGCTCAACTTCATGGTTCCTGACCGCGCGGGCCTGCCGCCGCTGCGCCGGTATGCGCAGGTTGTGCTGCCGGGGGGCGGATACCTTGTCGCAGGCTACACGGAGGCGAGCCGTGGCTGTAAGCATCTATGCCGCCATTGTCCGATTGTGCCGGTTTATGGCGGCATTTTCCGCGTCGTGCAGCGCAAGGTCGTGCTCGAGGACGTCCGCCGTCAGGTCGAAGCGGGGGCCGAGCACATCACCTTCGGCGATCCCGACTTCTTCAACGGCCCAGCCCACGCCCTAGCCATCGTCGAGGCGCTCCACCGCGAATTCCCGCAACTCAGTTACGACGTCACTATCAAAATTGAGCACCTGCTGCGCCACGCCGACCATCTGGAGAAACTGCGCCGTACCGGCTGCCTGTTTGTTACAACAGCGGTCGAAGCGGTGGATGACGCCATCCTCACGCGGCTGGGAAAGGGACACACACGCGTCGATGTCCTGGAGGTGGCAGCACGTTTCCGCGAGCTTGGCCTAGTGCTGCAGCCTACTTTCGTGCCGTTCACGCCCTGGACGACTCTTGAGGGGTACCGCGATTTGCTCGCAGTCGTAGCAGAGCAGGATTTGGTCGAAAACATCGCGCCGATCCAGCTCGGCATCCGCCTACTCATTCCAGCCGGCTCGCGCTTGCTCGAACTCGAAGAGGTGCGCCGCAATGCGGGCCCATTTGACCCAGCCGCCCTTGTCTATCCGTGGAAACACGCCGATCCGCGCCTGGACGCGCTCGCTGAGCACGTGCAAGATCTGGCCAGCGCAGGCGACAAACTCAAGCGTTCGCGCTCCGATACGTTTACGCGCATCTGGCGCGCGGCGTCCGAACTGGGGGGCCAAGACGGCGCAGCCGTCCTGCGGCCGTTGCCGGTGATGTCCTCGCGCCCCGCGATCCCGCATTTCACGGAGCCCTGGTACTGCTGCGCGGAGCCGACGCGGGACCAGTTTGTGTCCGTCGCCCGGGCTTCGCAGCCGCTCGCGCAGCGCGACGCATTTTTGTGACTGCGGTGCAACGGGGAGCTTGTGCTCACTCCGTGAGCCTGCGAGATCGCAGTCGCGTCGCCCACGACCTCTGAGGTTCCCTTGGCCGAAACTTCGCCCCACGCTCATCCGCGTCTGCTGCTGCTAGCAAGCAAGCTGGGCTATCAGACGCGCAGCTTTGTTGAAGCCGCAAAGCGTCTGGGCGTCGATGTCATCATCGGAAGTGACCGTTGCCATCAGCTCGACGATCCCTGGGCCGACGGCGCCGTCTCGCTGCATTTCGAGCAGCCCGAGCAGGCCGCCGAGCGGCTGGCCGAGGTCGTTCGAACAACGCCAGTACGCGCTATCCTTGCACTCGGCGATCGCCAGACGGCGACAGCCGCGTACGCTGCGCGCATCCTCGGCCTCGGTTACAACTCGCCCGAGTCGGTTAGCAATTGCCGCAGCAAGCTGCGCCAGCGCGAAGCATTGCGCGACGCCGGCCTGCCCGTGCCGGAGTTCTTTTCATTTCTATTAAAGGAGCCGCTCGATGCGGTGCTTTCCCGGGTGTCATTTCCGAGCGTGGTGAAACCGCTGCGGCTGGCTGCGAGCCAGGGCGTAATCCGCGCAAACGACGCCTCAGAATTTGCCGCCGCCGTCGATCGCATTAGGCGCCTGCTGAGCTCGCCCGAGGTGCAGACGACGCGCGAGCCGGAACTCGATCGGCTGCTCGTGGAGCGCTACATTCCCGGCGCTGAAGTCGCGCTCGAGGGCCTGCTCGTGCAGGGGAGATTGCGGACCCTCGCGCTCTTCGATAAACCCGACCCGCTTGAAGGGCCTTACTTCGAGGAGTCGATCTACGTGACGCCCTCGAGGTTGCCCGGGGAGATGCAGACACGAATTCTTGACTGCGCTGCCCATACGGTGCGCGCGCTCGGCCTCTCCGAGGGCCCCCTCCACGCCGAATTTCGCGTGAACGATGCCGGTCCGTGGGTTCTCGAAGCGGCCCCACGGCCCATTGGCGGGCTCTGCTCCCGCGCGCTGCGGTTCGGGCCGAGTCGAATCTCTCTGGAGGAGCTGCTCGTCCGTTCTGTGATGGGGCTTGGCGGGGGCGAGATGCCGCGTGAGTTGGTCGCTGCCGGCGTGATGATGATTCCGGTGCCTCGCAGTGGAGTTTTCGAGGTCGTAGAAGGCGTGGGGCGAGCGGAGGCGACCCCCGGCGTCGATGAAGTGCAGATCACCGCACGACTGCACGACGTCATTACCGCCTGGCCCGAAGGATCGTCCTATCTGGGATTTATCTTTGCTCGCGGAGAAACGCCTGCGCAGGTCGAAGCGGCCCTGCGCAGCGCACATGACGCACTGCGCTTTACCATCGCGCCACGCCTGCCGGTCACGCATCCGGTATCAGGGCAAACGCTCGGCGGATCGTAGTTCGGGTAAAGCGGTCTCATACTGTGCGTGATGCATAATGAGCTTTCCTTGCAGCAACTCTCCGCTGTGGCACATCCCTGTTCCAGGAGGTAGTCATGGACAATGCGGATCTCGGAAACAGACTACAAACGTTGTTGGGACTCCAACGACGAGCTGATAGCGATTGCTTTCCTGGATAGAGCTCCCGCTGGTGTGCCCCATGTGAAGGCTCCTCTCCCTGCAAGCTGTTCCTATTGGAAGTTGGCCAGCGAAGGTGAAGTTTTTTACACGACAGCGGACGACCATCTGAATTGTAAAATCGGCGCTCACACCCACGGTGTCGTTCTTTCCCCTGAAGAGGCCGCGGAACTGCGGTCCACGATTGGCCAAATGATTGGATTAAATTATCTTGGGCCAGAGGAGGTTCCCCAGATTCCTCAGAGGACGGAGCCGTTCCAGGTGGCTGTCTATTCCCCGTTTGCGCAATCTCCGTGTGAGCCTCAGATAGTACTGATTCGTGGCAATGCCAGGCAATTCATGCTTGTTGCGGAGGCAGCCATCGGAGCTGGCATCGGTTCCAACGGAAGTATGGCACGGCCTACTTGCGCATTTCTGCCGGGCACCTTGCAAACCGGGTGTGCTAGCCCGAGTTTTGCGTGTATCGGGAACCGTGTTTACACGGATATGGACAACGACGAACTCTACTACGCTATCCCAGGTTTGAGAGTTGCTGAACTGGTCGCCGCACTCGAGAAAATCGTTGCCGCAAACCAAGCGCTTGAGAGCTTTCATCAGGCGCGTTGCGCCGGCGCTTGAAGCGTGATTCTTTTTCCTGCTGGGAAATCAAGCCTGCCCGCAAAACAGGCCTGAAAATACCCGATCGAGGAAGCGAAGCGCGCGATCAGTCTTTGGCCTTCTGCGGCACGTAGCCCTCCGGCAGCTTTGCGCCTTCACCGAAGAAGAACTGTTCCATCTGTTCTTCCATGATTTTCTGCGATTGCGGGTCAAGGGGATTCAAACGGTACTCATTCATGATCATCTTCGAGTGCTCAATCCAGAGCGTCCAGGCCTGTTTTGAGACATTCTCGAAGATGCGCTGGCCGAGTTCGCCCTTCCAAGGAACCCGATCAAGCCCTTCCATCTTATTCCCGAACTTGACGCACATGACCGTGCGCCCCGGGGGCCGGGCCGGAGCGGTGTCCGCAGGTTTTGGTGGACCACAGCTCTCCTCGATCATTCGCACTCTCCCTGAAAATCAGCCATCGCTCGACTGTTACCCTCTAAACATACTGCATCCCGCCGAGAATTCCTATCCCAACAGCACACAGAGAGACTCAGCTGGGATGACGAGAGGCGCTTGGGGAAGCAAACATGCGAAGACTGATCATTGCCAGTCGCTCTCGAGCATCTCTCCCCGACGCGTCACTGAAATATCCGCAGCCCTACCGGTTGCCAAGCCACGCGGGGTTTGTCTCAGGTTCGAGGTCCGGCGGGGGTGTAGATTGTCTGAAAGCTTCTCGACTGACGCCGACGTACGAACCGCTGCTAATCGAGCAGGATATACGCGAGACAGTCCACCAGATGTTTTCTGTCTCGGTTCTCCACTTCTGGAAATCGGAGGTGCCCGAGTGGCCACGCGAGCTCGTCATTGTCTCGCACAGTCGGCAGCCGGGACCGAGTTTTCATCTCGCTCCCGATCGTGATCGTTTTTCAAGCGAGATGTAACCACGCGCCTACTACGAGCAGGTTGCCTATTTTCGGTGACACCTCTGAAAGCAAAGCACGGCCGACGCGCCTTTGCCGGGAGAACAACCAAAACCATTCATCTTAATTTTCATCTCAGCAGGTCAGCGCTTCGCAACTGAACCGATGAAGGGCTACTCACCGCGTGCTTTCATCCCGCAGAATGCGGTGGCAGCATCGAGCTGCCGATGCTCGCAACTGGATCGGTTGGCTCCCCCAATCACTTGCCTGTCGTCAGCCAGACATGTCGATGTCCACCGTTGCTCATCTGCTCGGCGACGACATTCCTTCAAACGCCAACTTCTGAAGTCCGCGGGTGGTCTGAGCCGTGTAGATATTGCCTTTCGCATCGGTCGCCATTAGGTGGCCACCTCCCAGCGAGCCCCCGCCTTTGATTGACTCCACAATTTCGAGCGTCTTGCGGTCGAGCACGACGATTTCGTCGCCGCCTCCAACATACAAGAACTGCTGCTGCGGGTCCGGGGAGAATGCCAAATCCCGTGCGAAAGGCGCAGCACCTCTGACCAGCTGCTTAACATACTTGCCCTCGATCGTGAACACTTGCACCCGCCTGTTTTCCCGATCGGCCACATACACCAGCCCGTCGTCAGACACGCGAATGGCGTGGACAATGCTGAATTGCTGAGGACCTGGTCCATCCGGCACTGAATTGAGACTCGGTGGAGGACAATTAAAGGAATCTTCAGGCTTATTCGCAAAGGCCCCCCACATGCGTTTAAACTCGCCCGTGTCCGCATCAAACACGGCGACGCGGTGGTTGCCGTAGCCGTCGGCGACGAACAATTCGTTTGTTTTCTTATAAACGAACTCATCCGCGGGCTGTTGCAGATTTTTCGTGTCGGCATTGCCGCTGCTTTTGCTGGCGTGACCAATCTGCATCACGAACTTGCCGGCCTGAGTGAACTTAAGCAAATGGTCATCAGCGACCGGCTCGAGTCCGGGCAGCTTTCTCGCCGGACAATTGTTTCCGCCAATCCACACGAAGCCTTTGTAGTCGATATAAATGCCGTGCTCCCTCTCGGGCCATTCATAGCCGCTTCCCGGGCCGCCCCAGGCCTGGATAAAATTGCCTGCCACGTCGAACACGAGCACCGGTGGCGCGGCCATGGCGGCTTGATCGGCTGGTAGCGTCCGCGGGCGGTGAAGCACCCACACGCGATCCTGCGCATCGATCCCGATGCTGGACGCATCTCCCAGCTTCCACTTCGCCGGCACCTTCGGCCACGAGGGGTCTAGCTGGAACATCGGCACGCCGCCCGCGCGCACCTGGGACGTTTGAGCTGCCGTGGCTGTGCCCACGGCCTGCTGCCCTTCGAAACCAGCAACGGCGACCAATGCCATCATAGCGGCACAACTCAGAATCTTGTATGTCATGGCGTTCCTCTCGTCTTTGCCTGGCCGGATCATCCGTTTGTAAAACCGCACTTCCATTGTGACCGACCCGAATGGTTATACACCCGTACAGGTCGGCTCGGGCCAGATTTTTCGTCGACGTCTAGTCGGTAAGCCAGACTTGTTTCCCCGCATGGTTCCCAGGATCCCGGCTCTGTCGAACGTGCTGACCGGAGAATCGTCCGAGATTGCCTTCGAGGTTTCGCGGGCACTAGACAGGACGCTTGCACAACCGCCCCAAGTGTTTCAAGCTGAAAGCGGTCGCTCATGCTCAATTCTGTTTCCTGGTCAATGCGAAAGAGGACGGCCCGCGACGTCGTGATGTAGTATTCACGAACACACCAAGGCGCCACAGTGCACGCCTGTCTGCGGTAAACGATGTTGCAGAAGGAGCTATCGATGGCGAGCCAAAAGACGCGTTCGGCACGGTGTTATATCGTGCTTGCGATGATGCTAGTTGCCGCCCTGGCGATGCCGCTCGTGGCGTGCCTGGGGGATCGGGGTCAAACCGTCGATGTTAGACCCTTGACGCTGGCACAGCGCCACGCGCCGGGGTCCCTGAGGCTGTACGTGTTCGACTGCGGAAAATTGAGCATCGGCGATCCGAGTGTGTACGGGTTCACGAAAGACGATCTCGCCACAACCGACATGTCTGTACCGTGCTTTTTGGTGGCGCACCCGAAAGGAACGCTAATGTGGGATGTCGGCGTGTTGCCCGACAGCGTCTTGAACTCCGGACCGGGGGCCGTGACGCAAGGACGGGCCACGGTGGTAAAACCGCTCAAGGCCCAGTTGGCCGAGGTCGGCTATCTCTTCCCTGATATCACCTACCTTGCTATGTCTCACTATCATTGGGATCACACAGCCAATGCCAATGACTTTGCTCATTCTACCTGGATTGTGGAAAAGGCCGATCGCGACGCAATGTTTGCAGATCCGCCTCCCAAGGCCGCCAATATTATTCCCGATCGCTACAGTGCCCTCCGAAATAGCAAGACCGTGATCCTCACGGGTGCCGACTATGATGTGTTCCGAGACGGAACGGTAATCATCAAATTCGCTCCGGGGCATACGCCCGGCCACCAGGTATTGTTTGTGAAACTGCCCAAGACCGGGCCAGTAGTGCTGTCTGGTGACCTGTATCACTACCCGGAAGAACGCACGCAGCACCATGTGCCGGCAACGGAATTCAACCGCGAGCAAACAGCCTTTACCAGGGTCGCGATCGAAGACTTTGTGGGAAAAACCGGCGCGCAGCTGTGGATCCAGCACGATTTCACGGCCAATGCGAAACTCAAGAAGGCTCCCGACTACTACGAATAGCTCCGAGAGCAGGACTAATACACGGCGCGGCCGGTTGACCGAAAGAGCCATGAAACGCCACGGTGTTTACTGAAACGAGCAATTCAACGGAGGTCGCCGTCCACACACTGATGTTGTGGGCCAGAAACTGCAAATTCCAGCCGATCGAATCCATCGGTTACCCTAGTCTCGGAAGAGGGGTTTTGGGGAATCGCGATGCAGATGGCATTGAGATCATCGTGACGAATAGCGAATCTGCGCCTCACTAGGCACGTCCGGTTCGGTGAGGGTCTGCCTCGACGTGAAACCAATCGGAGAGTCGGTCAAGACTAAGCAGCCGGACCGAAACTATCCAGCGGCTTGTTACCCGCCTTCGCCCGGGTCTAGCTTTCGCTCCATTCACATGTGCAACGGCGCACGGCCCGGTACGGCTCTCTGCGAGTGACATGCAAACCTGAAGGCTGCGCTTCCCGTGGAAGAGAGCTTGACCCAAATTATCATATGGCGATCAGAGCTGGGTGGGAACTAGGTTGAGGCCGCAGAGCGCCAGACGGCTCTTGAAAAATCGCACTTCCGTTCGAGTGCTACAAGAGAGCTTTCGTAATCCACTGCGATACAATTGGTCGAACCCATCCGTTGCCTAGAACGGGGGTGAACCGGATGATTCTTAGTAGCTGGCCACCGGATAGGACAAGAAACATGCGAAGCCCCTTCATGGCTCGAGCCATCGAGCTCTCGACTGAAAACGTTCGCACGGGGCGCGGCGGTCCCTTTGCGGCAGTCATCGTGAAAGACGGGCAAATCATCGCCGAAGGAATGAACTGCGTCACTGCGACAAACGATCCCACCGCGCATGCCGAGGTGGTGGCAATCCGCGAGGCCTGTAAGAAGCTGGGCCGCTTTGAACTGAACGGCTGCGATATTTATACATCCTGCGAGCCGTGCCCTATGTGCCTTGGCGCAATCTACTGGGCGCGTCCCGCTCGGATCTATTTTGCCAATAGGGCTGCAGACGCGTCGAAAATCGGATTCGACGATTCGCTCATCCAGCAAGAAATCATCAAACCGCATTCGCAACGCAAGATACCGATGATTCGGATGATGGGTGAAGAGGCGCTCGAAGCGTTTCGCGCGTGGGAAGCCAAGAGCGACAAAGTTCCCTATTGAGGCGACCGGCGATGCACACGCGCGTTATCGGGAAATCTGTTCCACGCAAAGAAGGACCCGCGAAGGTGACTGGAAGCGCTCGCTACGTTGACGATTTTACTCTCCCCGACATGCTGTACGGCGTCACGGTGCGCAGTTCTGTGGCGCGCGGGCGAATTCGCCAAATTCATTTCGGCGCCGACATTCCGTGGAATGAATTCACGATTGTAACTGCCGAGGATATTCCCGCACAGAACTGCGTTGCTCTGATAATCGAGGATCAGCCCTGCCTCGCCGATAGAATCGTGAACCACCCGGAAGAACCAGTTGTGCTCCTCGCGCATCCCGACAAGAATTTGCTCCAAGAGGCGCGCCGCTTGGTGCGGATCGAGTTCGAGCCGCTGCCCGCCATTTTCACAATCGACGAATCGCTAGCGAAGCGAGAAGTTATTTGGGGCGAGGACAATATCTTTGCATCCTTCCAGGTAGAAAAAGGCAACGTTGACAAGGTTTGGGACCGCGCCGATTTTATCGTCGAAGGTGAATATCAAACAGCAGCGCAGGAACATCTTTACATCGAGCCGCAGGGCATGATGGCGCGGGCAAGCGTCGCCGAAGGCGTGACGGTCTGGGGTTCGTTGCAGTGTCCCTACTACGCACACAAGGCGCTCGCTCGGCTTTTCGGTTTGCCAAACGAACGCGTCCGGGTCGTGCAGATGGAAACCGGCGGCGGGTTCGGCGGCAAGGAAGAATATCCCTCGATGATCGCCTGCCACGCGGCGCTGCTTGCCTGGAAATCGCGCAAGCCTGTGAAAATCGTTTACGACCGCGCAGAAGATATGGTTTCGACGACCAAGCGCCATCCCTCGCGGACGCGGCATCGCACAGGGGTCGCGCGCGACGGCAAGCTTATCGCGATGGATATTGATTTTACGATCGACGGCGGTGCGTACGAGACGCTTTCGCCTGTTGTCCTGTCGCGCGGGACAATTCATGCTGCGGGGCCTTATAACTGCCCGAACGTTCGCATTCGCAGCCGCGCCGTGGCTACGAATGCGCCTCCGCATGGGGCTTTCCGCGGCTTCGGCGCCCCGCAGAGCGTTTTCGCACTCGAGCGGCATCTCGATCGTGTGGCAAAGTTGATTGGGCTAGAGCCGGAGCAATTGCGGCGTCGAAATTTCATCGAACCAGGCGACAGAATCGCAGTTGGCCAGGTGATTCATGAAAAAGTGGACATGGCCCGGCTGATGGACCGCGCGTTCGAATTGAGTGGTTATCACGCGAAACAGAAAGGCTTTCAAGCAAACAATTCGCACAGCGTGATCAAGAAAGGCATCGGATTCGCCGCTTTTTTCCACGGCGCGGGGTTCACCGGTTCGGGTGAGGAGTATCTGGCGTCGGAAGCCGCGCTGGAGGCGACAACCGAGGGTCGCGTGCGAGTTCTCGCTGGCAGCACAGAAATGGGCCAGGGCACGAACACGATTTTTGCGCAAATCGCTGCCGAAACGCTTGGCCTTGACTGCGACCAAATCGAAATCAGCCAACCCGATACGGCCCAGGTGCCGAACAGCGGGCCGACGGTTGCGTCGCGCACGGCGATGATCGTGGGAGGACTTGTGGAGTCAGCTGCCCGCAGAATGCAGAAGTCGCTATTCGAAACTGGTTTGTTGAAGCCTGGATATGACGCCAAAAGCTTTGCGGATGCCTGCCGCGACTACATCGATCAATTCGGGGCCCTCAAATCGTTTGTCAAATATGAGTACCCGCGCGACCTGCACTGGGACCAGGAAAGTTACCAAGGCGACGCGTACGGCGCGTATGCATGGGCTGTTTATGTCGCTGAGGTTTCCGTCGATATGCGTACTGCCGAAGTTCGGGTAGACGATTTTGTTGCCGTTCAGGAAGTCGGGAAAGTAATCAATCCCGTGCTCGCCGCGGGACAAATCGAAGGTGGCGTGGCGCAGGGAATTGGTCTGGCACTCTATGAGAACGTGGTGTGGCAACAAGGACGCATGATGAACGGACAGATGACGAACTACATCATGCCCACTTCGATGGATGTCCCTCCGATTCGTGTGTTCTTCGAGGAGATTCCTTATGGGCAGGGGCCGGCAGGAGCGAAGGGCGTCGGCGAACTGCCCTTAGATGGAACCGCACCCGCCATTGCGAATGCGATTGCGCATGCCACAGGCGCCGACATCAAGCGAGTTCCCGTCACGCCGGAAGTTCTATTGGAAATGTTGGAGAGCGCGCATGCTTGAGGCCGCATGCAAGATCCGTGTTAGTTGTGAATTGAATGGGCAATCCATGACGCTGGAAGCATACCCAATGGCACGGTTGCTCGATGTTCTGCGGGAGCAATTCGGCCTCACCGGTACGAAAGAAGGGTGCGGCGAAGGCGAATGTGGCGCTTGCTCGGTCGAGATAGACGGTGAACTGGTGAATAGTTGTCTCGTACCGGTCCTGCAGGCCGACAATACGAAGATTCGCACGATTGAAGGGGTTGCCGAAGCTCCCCGTCTGCATGCACTCCAGCAGGCATTTCTCACGCATGGAGGGGCGCAGTGCGGGATTTGCACGCCGGGCATGATTCTGGCTGCCATGAATCTTCTCGCGCGGCATCCTCAGCCGACCGAGGCTGAAATCCGTGAAGGCCTTGCCGGAAATCTCTGCCGTTGTACCGGATACACAAAGATTTTCGAATCTGTCGTCGAGGCGTCCCGCCAAACGGAACGACGCGCGTGAGGTCGTATCTTCCAGCCTGTGAAATGGAGGCTCCGCGCGATTTGTCTGTGGCTCTTGAGCGGATGGCGCGCGAGCCCGGCACATGGCGACCCTTCGCAGGGGGGACAGATTTGATGGTCCTGCTCGAAGCGGGAAAGCTTTCTCACAAGAGGTTCTTGAGCATCCGGAAGCTTCCAGAGTTGCGAGGAATCGAAGTAACGCCAGAGCATGTGACGATCGGAGCTCTCACGACGTATACAGAAGTGCGGAACCACGAGACGCTTGCGCGAGAGTTTCCGTTGTTGTGCCGTGCCGCCGCTGAAACCGGAGGTATTGCGACGCAGAATCGCGGGACGCTCGGCGGGAACATTGCGAACGCGTCGCCCGCCGCTGATTCGCCGCCTGCGCTGCTTGTTTATGACGCGCAGCTCGAAATTGTCTCCACTGGTGGCTCGCGATGGGCACCCTATCATGGATTCTGCTCGGGCTATAAGCAGATGGACCTGCGCAACGATGAGCTGATTCGTCGGATCCGCGTATCGCGAGTGAAGAGCGGTTGGAAACAGCATTACCGAAAAGTGGGGACAAGGCGAGCGCAGGCGATTTCCAAGGTTTGCTTCGCCGGCGCCGCGCGAATGGATGCGGGGGCAATCGCGGATGTGCGAATTGCTTTTGGCAGCGTCGCACCAATCGTATTTCGCGCCGCGTTAACCGAGCAATTGTTGAGAGGCGAGAAACCGTCGCCTGCGGTCGTGCGCGCGGCGCAGCAGACACTCGCGTGTGAAATTGCGCCCATCGACGACATGCGCTCAACCGAACGCTATCGGCGCCACGTCTCGCAAAATCTTCTCGCCGAGTTCGTCGAGATTTTGTCACTCTAGGTAACGATGCCGAACACTTCCAGAGCGCCGGCAGATGCCAGCACCGACCCTGAATTCATCGTTCGCGGGCAGCGAGTGGTTACGCCGGGGGCCGAGCGCGCGGCGGCCATTCATATTCGCGGCGGCGTGATCACGGCGATTTCCGCATTTGACGATATTCCGGCTCGCTCTCCCGTGCACGAGGCAGGCGATTCCATCTTGATGCCGGGACTCGTTGACACGCACGTGCATATCAATGAGCCGGGACGCACGGAATGGGAAGGTTTTTCGTCAGCCACACGAGCTGCGGCGGCCGGGGGCGTAACGACGCTCGTCGAAATGCCGTTGAACAGTGTCCCCGCGGTAACGACCGTTTCTGCCTATCGAGAAAAGCTTGCGGCTGCGGCAGGAAAGCTCTCGGTGGACGTGGGCTTCTGGGGCGGCCTTGTTCCCGGAAATTTGGGCGAGCTTCGGCCATTGTGGGAAGCCGGCGTGGTCGGATTCAAATGCTTTCTCGTTCCCAGCGGCGTCGAAGAGTTCCTGCACGTTACCGAGGGCGATCTCCGCGAGGCATTGCCTGTATTGGCGGCGCTCGGCGCGCCGCTGCTTGCGCATGCGGAGTCACCGGGACCGATCGAAACAGCGGCGCAAGATCTGGTGGATTGTGAGCCGTGCAGGTATGCGAATTGGCTCGCGTCTCGCCCGCGCGAGGCAGAAAACGATGCCATCGCTCTTCTGTTGCGTCTCTGCAGGGAGTTCAAGACGCATGTTCACATCGTGCATCTGTCTTCCTCTGATGCCATTCCCCAATTGCACCAGGCGAAGTTGGAGGGACTCGCTCTAAGCGCGGAAACCTGTCCTCACTATCTGACTTTCGCTGCGGAAGAGATTCCGGATCGCGCGACCGAATTCAAGTGCGCGCCGCCAATCCGCGAGGGCGAAAACCGGGAAAAGCTATGGGCCGCGTTGCGAGATCGCACGATCGATCTGATCGCTTCCGATCATTCGCCTTGCCGGCCTGAGATGAAGTTATCGCAGACCGGTGACTTCCTGCGAGCCTGGGGCGGAATCAGTTCTCTGCAGCTCGACTTGCCGGCCGTGTGGACGGGAGCACGCTCTCGCGGCTATTCTGTTACGGACTTGGCCCTGTGGCTCTGTAGGCAGCCAGCGCGTCTGGCGGGACTAGAGAAGCATAAGGGATCGATCGCGGTTGGCTGCGACGCGGATTTTGCGATCTGGAATCCTGACGCCATGTTTCGAGTCGAACCCGCGCAACTGCATCATCGCCACAAGATCACGCCCTATGCGGGACGAGAATTGGCGGGAGTGGTCGAGACAACGTTTCTGCGAGGCCGAAAGGTTTTCGAGCGCGGGGAATTCCAGTCGTCCCTCGTGGGACAAGTGCTTCGGCGTGGCATCCTATGAAAGACTTCACGAAGTTCGTCGATCTCGCTTCCGAGCGGATGGGCGGCCGCGTGCTTGAGGCCAATGACGAATTCTTCGGGCCCAAAGCGAATCTACTGAAGCAGGCGACCCCGATCTACATCGAGGGGAAATACACCCGGCGCGGAAAGTGGATGGACGGCTGGGAGACGCGTCGCCGCCGGACGCCCGGGCACGATTGGTGCATCCTCCGTCTTGGCCTGCCAGGAGTCATTCGAGGATTGGTAGTGGACACAAGTTTCTTCAAAGGGAATTATCCGGAGCGTTGCTCGCTCGATGGCTGCGATCTAGACGGCGGACGACCCTATCGGAATGAACGAGGCCGGTTAAAGGCTTCCGAGACACGCTGGATCGAGCTTCTGCCCGAGGCGGGGCTTCGAGGCGACTCGCAGAACATGTTTTCAATTGAACATGAGGGCCGGTTCACGCATCTGCGGCTCAGGATTTATCCTGATGGCGGTGTCGCGCGCCTGCGCGTTCATGGCGAGGTTGTGCCGGACGTGGCTCGAAATCCGCACCGCGAAATCGACCTGGCAGCCATCGAGAACGGGGGCAAGGTGATTGCGTCGAGCGATCAGTTTTTCGGTGAGCCACTGAATCTACTCGCTCCCGGATCAGCGAGAAACATGAGCGACGGATGGGAAACCCGCCGAAGGCGAGGTCCCGGCCATGATTGGGCGATCGTCCAGCTTGGCGCACCGGGCGAGATTCGGCGGGTCGAAGTGGATACCTCACACTTTATAGGAAATTTCCCGGAGAGCTGTTCGCTTGAGGCCTGTTATGCGGACGCCACGGCGAGCGTCCCCACGGCCGACGCTTCGACCCCGTGGAGGCAGCTTCTGCCCATAACGCGTTTGAAAGCTAACCACCGTCATATTTTTCGTAAAGAAATCCATGACGCGGACTGTGTGACGAATGTGCGCTTCAACATTTACCCCGATGGAGGCGTCGCGCGCCTGCGCCTGTTCGGCCGGGCGCAGCGCCCCGAGGATCGCCTGACAGGAACCGAGCGATTCAATCATCTTCGGCGGGCGCAGGCGCAGAAAGCGCTACTGGATTGCTGCGGATCGAAAAAATGGGCAGCGCGGATGCTCGCGCAAATGCCCTTTCCGAGCGCGGATCGCTTGCTCGAAGCTGCTGATAAGACATGGGCTGAACTGGACCGCAAGGACTGGCTCGAAGCGTTCGGTCACCATCCAGCGATCGGGGGCAAGAAAGCGAAACAGAAACAGTCGGCCGCGGCGCGAAGATGGTCTGCTCGAGAGCAATCCATGGCGCAAAAAGCGCCACGGGAAACATTGGAGCTGCTGACCACGGCAAACCGGGCGTATCAGGCAGCTTTCGGGCATGTGTTTCTGGTTTGTGCCACCGGCAAGACGAGTGAGGAGATTCTCCAGAATTTGCAGCAGCGCCTGTCGCACGATCCCGATCTCGAGTTGCGCATCGCTGCCGAAGAACAGCGCAAGATCACGCGGCTTCGCCTCGAGAAACTTCTCGCGCCATGAGCCAGATCACGACACATGTGCTGGATGTTTCACTCGGGCAGCCCGCCGCGGGCGTCCCCGTGATCCTGGAGATGGAAAAGGCGGGCTTCGGTTGGAGGGAATTGAGCCGGGGCGCGACTGACGGCGACGGCCGGTTGCGGCATTTGCTCGCGCCGGGAACGCTGGCGGAAGGGACTTACCGACTCACGTTCGATACGCACGCCTATTTTGAATCGCGCAAGACTGCGGGTCTTTATCCGCAGGTGAGCGTCGTCTTCCGGGTGCGGAATCCGAACGAGTGTTACCACATCCCCCTTCTTTTGAGCCCGTATGGATACTCCACATATCGCGGGAGCTGATACATGGGAATTCGGCTCGGTAAGAACAGCTATGGTAAATCGTGCGTACGCCTGTTGCGCGTCGGGCGGCAAGAAGCCCGCCACGACATCAAAGAACTGACCCTGGAGATCCGTTTCGAAGGAGACTTTGAGACAGCCCATACGACCGGCGACAACCGCAAAATCCTGCCGACTGACACAATGAAGAATACGGTCTATGTGCTGGCACGGCAGCATCCGTTCGAGCCCAGCGAAGACTTTTCTCGCCGTTTGATCCAACACTTTCTCGCTCATAATCCGCAAGTCCAGCGAGTGGAAATCGACGCTGCCGAAGATCTCTGGGCGCGCATTCCCTGCGGCGGATCGCCCCACGCATCCGCGTTCACGCGCGCAGGAGAAGAAAAACGCACGGCGATGCTGGACGCAACGCGCGACGGTATTGCAATCCGCGCGGGCATAGAAAATCTCATTGTCCTAAAAACGACGAAGTCCGCGTTCCAAGGATTCCTGCGGGATCGCTACACGACACTCAAGGAAGACCAGAATCGGATTCTTTCGACTTCGATCCAGGCGGACTGGCTTTACGACGGTAGCGCGATCGAATTCAACCGCGTCTGGGACGGCGTCAGGCGAACGTTGCTTGAAACCTTTGCCGAGCACGACAGCCTGTCACTCCAACACACGCTCTACGCCATGGGTGAAGCCGTCCTCCATAGCTTCGAACCGATTCGTGAGATTCATCTCTCGCTGCCAAACAAGCATTACAACCTGGTGAACCTCTCGACATTTGAAACGGATAATCCCTCCGAGGTTTTTTTGCCCACCGACGAGCCGCATGGCCTGATTGAAGCGACGGTCGAAAGAGACTGATTCCATCGCTATCCGGGCCGACCCGCTAGGATTCTCCGGAATGAACCCGTCCGAATTTCCTCTGGCGTTAATCCGGTACGCAACTGGGCTTCTTCCACCGTGATGGCCCCGCAATGGATCGCCCGGCGGAAATAGTTGAGCAGGCCTTGTCCGGCACCAGCGTCGTCGAAAACCTGCCCGAAGAGCCTAACCCGCGCGGCTTCATCGATGAAATTGCGCAGGCTCTGTGAAACTGCGTCCATGTTCTCGAGGAAAAATGAAATCACAGCAGCATAGCGCGTCGGCAGTTGAGCGGGATGAAGGTCCCAGCCCTGATAGTAACCATTCTCGAGGGAATGCCGCACATGGTCAAAGTGAAGTCTCCAAGCATGATGGACCACGTCGCGATTTTCTGCGATCTCGGACTGGCTGAGCGGAGTGCCGCCGTTCGCGGCGCGATGGCGCGGGATCGGAAGAATATTCGTTCCGCCGTCCGAGAGCCAAATTCCCGTGCCTGCCAGGGCAACTTGCATTACCTCGCGAGCGAAGTCGCATGCCCAGTGCAACATGTGCTGGTCTGCGGCGGTGAGATTGCGCCCTGCGGTGTAGTCATAGGTACCGAAGTGCGCGGCAACGCAGCGACCACGTGCGGCGCTCACGAGCGGCAGCAAGTTCACCTCACCGCGCTCGTTGAAAACTGACTGAGTCGTTTCGATCATCAGCTCGATGCGCAGCGAGCCCGGTGCAAAGCCAAGCATCGGCTCAAGGCGCGAGCAGATGTTGGCAAGAGCAGCGACTTCGTCGGGCAAATTTACTTTGGCTAGCGTGATGAGAATGTGCTCGGGGAGTCCGACGCGCATCTTCGTGGCGAGTTCGGTAAGAAATATATCCAAAGTGCGGACACTGCGCTTGCAGAGTTCTTTGCTGAACGGCTTGATGCGGATGCCGATGGCGGGCCATAGCTCGCCCGAGTTGAGTGCCGCGGCGATTTCGTTCGCCGCACACGCGGCGTGGCCATCTTCTTCCGCGTCCGAATGATTGCCGTATCCATCTTCGAAGTCGATTCGAAGATCTTCGATCGGCTCGCGCTGAAGCTTTTCGCGGACGAGCCGGTATACCGTGTGGGCGAACCACACAGGCCAATCGTCCCGCCGCGCTCTTTCCGGGTTCGCTTCGATCGATCTTGCAATGGTGGCGGCCGCATCCGGAGGATCAGATAAAAGTTCTACGCCAGACAGAGCGATGGCCTTCGCGAAGGAAATAAAATCCGGAGCGAATTCATCGAGGGAACAAAGCGCGAGTTTGCTGGACTGCCGTATGATATCCGAGCGGAACAATTGAGCGCCTTCATAGTAGGTATGGACAGGCTGGCTGTCATCGAATACGCCGGGGTGGAGATTTTTAAATTGTTTATGGGCCCCCTCGAGCTGTGCCAAAAGTTGCGTCAGCAGTTCCTGTGGCAGTGTTGTTCGCATGGGAAGCCTTGCGTTATTGCTCAATATGGAAGGTCTCGTTCTCCTTGCGGCGTTGGTAATTTCGTGCTGACGCCACAATAGCACCAATCGCGAGTCGCGGCGGCGAACTAACCGCGATGGCAGCCTGTCGAACCAATGCGATACTGTTTGCCACGCTTGCCTTGCGCCGAAGACGTTTTGCCTGCGGCCGGCGCTTGCCGCACGATCCAGTCGATCACGCCCCATTTTCTGTATGTAAATGAGCTTGCCGTAGTTTGCTGCCTGGGACATCGCACGGAAAACATGGCGTCGTCGACCATCAGAACGCCCGGATACCGTTTTTAACCCGGTGTCGAAGCGCATGTTCCATCTCCGGAAAACCCGCCGATTGAGGCATCCTAAGGCAGCAAGCGATCGGCGCAAGCGACGCATATCGTCCCCTGGCTCGGGTCTTTTCCGCAGGTCGCACCGAATCGCGGCTCTCGAACCTTCCCCGTGATGCTAAAATGGCTCTCTCCAATCGTATGTTCCGTCGGCGGGCGCGAGTCAACGCCGCATCGTTTGCTTTAGACCTACTTGAGGTTACAGATGCCTGTTCGCGAAGTGGCACCGAGATTCGCTGCCGAACAATACGAAACAATTTCGCGGAAATCGAGCCGCCGCGTGCAGTCAGGCCGTCAACGAAGCGGCGTGGTGTCTCTATTGCTTCGATTGGCACGCCAAACACGGAGCGCACTGCCTGTGGCGGGTCCGGGCCGGAGCCGCCGCCTGGGCCGGGCGCACGGCTGGGATCGCCGCGGCACCTAAGAGGTGAGACATGGCTGACCTGAGTGTGAAATTTGCCGGAATCACGAGCCCCAACCCGTTTTGGCTTGCTTCGGGTCCGCCGACCAATACCGCGGGACAGGTAATGCGGGCGTTCGATGCGGGCTGGGGAGGGGCGGTGTGGAAGACAATCGGCGAACCGATCGTCAACACGAGCTCGCGCTACGGAGCGATTGATCTGAATTGCGTCAAAATGATGGGCTTCACCAACATCGAGCTGATTAGCGACCGGGCGATCGAGGTGAACTTTCGCGAGCTATACGAGACCAAGAAACGATATCCGAAGAACCTGGTGATCGCATCCTTGATGGTGGAGTCCAGACGCGAGTCGTGGCACGAGATGGTGCGCCGCGCCGATGATGCAGGGGCCGACGCGCTTGAGCTGAACTTCGGGTGTCCACACGGGATGAGCGAGCGAGGCATGGGCTCGGCCGTTGGCCAAGTGCCGGAATATACCGAGATGATCACATCGTGGGTGAAAGAAGTAGCTAGCATGCCGGTGATCGTCAAGCTCACACCGAACGTCGCCGACGTTTCACCAATCGCGACAGCCGCCGAACGCGGCGGGGCCGATGCGGTCAGTTTGATCAACACCATCAATTCGCTGATCGGAGTGAACCTCGAGACTCTTACGCCTCTGCCGAACGTTGGCGGGAAGTCCTCTCATGGGGGCTATTGCGGTCCCGCCATAAAGCCGATCGCCTTGCATCTGCTATCCTGCGTCGCGAAGAAGGTGCGCATTCCGATTAGCGGGATCGGCGGAATCCGATATTGGAACGACGCCGCCGAGCACATCGCACTCGGCGCCTCGACGGTTCAAGTCTGCACCGCCGCAATGCATTACGGATTTCGGATCGTCGAAGACATGGTTGACGGGCTATCGCAATACATGGACGACCACGGCTATCGCACGATCGAGGATTTTCGCGGTCACGCCGTACCCAATGTGCGAAACTGGGGCGATCTCGATTTAAATTACAAGATCGTCGCTGAGATCCATTCCGATTTGTGTATTGGTTGCCAGCTTTGTTACGTGGCCTGTGAGGACGGGGCACATCAGTGTATCGAGCCGGGCAAACTGGATGGAAAGAAAAACGTGAACGGCATGGGTGTTCGCGTGCCGCGCATCATGGAGGAAGAATGCGTGGGGTGCAATTTGTGCGCGCTCGTCTGTCCGGTGGAGAATTGCATCACCATGAAGGAGGTCGACACTGGGCGCCCGCCGATGAGTTGGAGTGACCGCACGCGCCAACGCTCCGGATCCAGCACGCCGCCTATTCCCAGCGGTGACTAAATGACGTTTGGTGACAGCCGGCGCCGACGTCCAGTTCCCCTTCCCGTGGCCTCTAGCCTCGATGACACTGCGAGCACACGAATTAGAATCGATACAGATTCAAGTTGCGGCCCGACACAGGGTGGACGGCGCACTGCGGCAATTACAGGATGACCAGCCTAGAATATGCCGCGATGCTTGCCGTGGCGCTTGCGGAAGCCCGCAGAGACCTTGCGGAAGTCGGAAGACCCGTCGGGACGGGAATCTTTGGTCTGACCGGCAGGATCGTTGGCGCAGGCCACGACCGCCGCATGCAGGATGACGACCCCTCGATGCATGGCGAGACAAATTCCTTCGGCAACGCCGTCGATTTGATTGGCGTGGCGCTGACTAAGAGCGGCTCGAATTTCCTGCAGAGTGCGCCGCTGTTCGGCGATGAATTGTCGATCTACGGATTGATTACGCTCAGCCAGGGCGCGTTCCCAGTGTCGATCATATGGACTGCGGCGATCGTGTCGATGCTCGACCGGCGCTTTCTGCATGCGGCTTCGTGGTTGCTCGCGGCGGCTGTGTTGTCCTGCTTCGGACTAATCCATGCATTTCGGATCACCAGCCGGGGAATCAAAAACGCCATCGGCTTGTTCACCCTTCGGAGTTTGCACTCAGCTATCTGGCGGGCGCTCTCTTTCTGGTCGCGTTCCTTTTCTACGCCAGGCAGCCTTGCACCGTGGTGGAATCTGGGGACACTCTATGAAGGTCCGAAAACCGCAGGACAAATTATTCAGATTGGCAACTGCCGAGTCTCAGTTGGTACCAGGGGGGATCTCATGAGCAGGGGTGTCGAGCGGTTTGTTCTCGTGCTCACGGTGTTCGGGCCCGGCGCGGGTTTCCTCCATGCCCGAACCCCGGCACCCGCTGCGCCGATCCGGGTCAAAGTTGTCGTTGTTACGATGTTCGAGAGAGGAGAAGACACCGGGGACGCGCCCGGGGAATTCCAGTTTTGGGTGGAGCGCGAGCATCTGGATCAGGTTCTTCCACTCGGAGCCGGCTACCACCACCTGCGACTCAACAAGGACGGAGTGCTCGGCATGGTGACCGGAGTCGGAACGGCAAAGGCAGCGGCGTCGGTGATGGCGCTCGGCCTCGATCCGCGCTTTGACTTCTCAAAGTCGTATTGGCTTGTCGCCGGCATCGGCGGGGGTGATCCTGCAGACGTTTCGCTTGGTTCGGCTGTTTGGGCCGATCATGTGATCGATGGCGATTTGGCATATGAGATCGATGCGCGGGAGATTCCCGAAAATTGGCCGACCGGCTATGTGCCGTTGCGGAAGGCGACGCCCTACGAGCAACCTGCCAAGAATGATTTCGGCGAGATATACACCCTCAACCCGGAACTGGTTGGCTGGGCGTTTCAACTCACGAAGGACATACCGCTCGTCGACTCCGACAGTCTGCGCAGGGCACGCGCCCGGTTCAGGGGATTCCCGAATGCTTTGAAGCCGCCGTTTGTGGCCAGAGGCGACACAATGTCGTCGGGCACATTTTGGCACGGTGCTCTGATGGACCGATGGGCGAATGCCTGGACGCGTTACTTCACCGGGGGCCAAGGCAACTTCATGATCGCGGCCATGGAAGACACGGGCACTTTGCAGGCTCTCACGTTCTTGAGTCGGGCCGGTCGGGTGGACCTGCAGCGCGTGCTTGTGGTGCGCACCGTGAGCAACTACGAAAAAGAACCGCCTGGCGCAACCGCGGCCGAGGGCCTGAAGGAGTTCGTTTCCGGTAGCTACTCTGCATACATGCCTGCTTTGGAAGCGGCTGAAATCGTCGGTGACCGGGTCGTCCGTGATCTGGTGGAGCATTGGAGCGACCGAGAAGCACTCCTTCCTCGCCCGCACTAGAAACGCGGATGTGGGCTTTCGGGGTGGACCGCACGAACGCAAGAGAGGGGAATAGGCACGGTTCGCGGTGCCGTCGGGCAGCCCTAGGTCAAACTCCCGATGCCGAATGTTGTCCGGTTTTGGCGACGCGGGAAGCTCCCGTGCCCTCCGACACCACGGTGACCGCCGCCCCCGGTATCACTGCTCCGCTGGTATCAGAAACAGTGCCTAACAAACGTCCGGTGGCCTTTCCGTATAGGTTGCCGCCGACAAAGAAGAACAGGATAAACGCCGTGACCCAAACGCTCTTCCGGACCTGCATGAATGATCTTCTGCCGAAGACCATTGTGGAATCGAAACAATTCAGTCTTGGGCCCAAAAGATCGCACGCGTCTCGCACTCAGGAAGAACGGCGGCAATCGCCGCCGTTCTTCTCGGGAGGCTGGGACTAGAAGAGAACGCTCAGCGACATCTGAATCAGCCGGGGACCGCCGATCGTCTTATTCACCGCCCCCAAGCCAGCCGGTGCTGTGTACGGGGAAACGCCTATTACTGGGAAACCGTTAAAAAGATTGTTCTGTGTCACGTCGGCAGTCGGGATATCAAAGCTGGGTGTGTTGGTGAGGTTGAAGACGTCGAATGTGTACTTCGCCGAGACTCGTTCTGTAATTTGCGTGGTCTTGACAAAAGATATGTCTCCGCGCGTTTGCCAGGACTGCCGGAAGATGTTGCGCTGGCCGTTGTTGATGAAATTAGTCTCGAAAGTGTCCCCTGCGGGAATGGCGCCCCCCAGATCGCCCGGGTTTAGCAAGGGAAGAGTGAAGCACGATGCTTTGAGCGCCGGCGTCCCGTAGGCTCCGATATTACCTGTGAGCGCACTTTTTGGCGTGCAGGCGGCTTTCAGTGGCACGATCGGATTCGTGATTCCATCCGAAACGCCATAAAAGACGCTGCCGACGGCACCGGAAAAGTCGATTACGCTGTAAGCCTGGCCGCTCTGCAAGACGGTGATGCCCGCGATTGCCCAGCCATCGGCCACCCTGCCCTTCCACGAAGATTCCGCGAAAAACTTGGGAAACTGATAAAGATAATCGAAGTTGAAGACGTGGGTGCGGTCAAAGTCCGAGTTGCCATAACCCGAGCGGAGATTCAGAGGATTGTTTCCGCTGTAAAACAGGCCCAGGGCGCTTTGCTCGTCGAGAGCATGCGAGTAGGTGTACGAGAAGCCCACCTGCAACCCACGGCTCATGCGCTTTTCGACGTGGGTCTGCAGCGCGTTGTAAGCAGAGACCCCGGCTGCCTTGTAAGACAACGACTCTGCCGAGTAACCAATATAGGGTACGCGGAGGTCAATATTGCCGCCTTCGAAATTTGCCAGCATGCTAGTTCCGTCCGGAAGTCCCATATGTTCGCAGCCAGTCGATATGGCCGCATTGCAGCCCGGTTTCAATGAGCATGCCGCGGGATTCGTAGTCGGGTTGCAGTCCCGGGGCGCTAGTATGGTGTAGCCATACGTATAGTTCTGACCACGAATAGGCTTGGCCGGCGTGGCGGTCTGCGCCTGATTGAAGGGAACCGGAATTATTTCGTGACGGCCGAAATTGCCTACGTAACCGACCTCGATGGCCAAGTCATTGCGAGGCTGCCATTGAATGTCGAGCGTCTGGTTGAGCGTATACGGGAGTTTGTTGGTGCGGTCGTACACCGCGAAAGAGAAAAGCTGTGCCCCGCTGTTGATGGCTGCCGCATTCGGCAGGCCGAGAAGAGCCGGATTGTTAGTGGGACCAGGCCCGAGAGTCAGGCCCCACGGATTCGCGAAATCGCCGTTATTTGGGTTGGATCCCGAGACCGGTGCCGCACACGTGGGAATGAAATTTTGATAGTAGCTGGCGATGTTTGTGCAAGACTGCGCATTCACATACGGTGGAGACTGGTTCACGCCGAAAGGTCCGCCGGAAATTACGCCAGCGGCAAATCCAGGAGATAGATAGGTGAAGAGCTCGCCGCGGTCGTAGTAGATGCCCCAGCCCGCCCGCACAACCACTTTATTGTTAAACATTTTTGGACTCCACGCTAGACCGAGACGCGGCGAAATGCCCCACTGCCGGCCGGTGAGCGTGGAATTGCTGACGCCCTTGGAGGGGAATGCCTTGTTGTTGGAGGCAACGATGAAGCCGTTCGAAGTGATCTTGTCGGCACGGGCGTCGTAGCTGTACTGCGCTGGATCAAAGTTGTAGAGGCGGCCGTTTGCCTCCGTGAGGCCGCCGTGATAGTCAAAGCGCAGGCCAAAAGTGAGGCTGAGATTAGGACGGATCTGTAACTTGTCCTGGGCAAATTCACCCGTTTCTCTGGACCGATAGTGGCGGTTGGCATCGCCCTGTAAAAAGGTCGTGGCGACGAAACCGTTGACACTGTAGGGCGTAACCAGGCCTTCGACGAACTGCGAAAAATCGCCAAAGCCGATCATGCCCTTGTCCGTTCTGTCGTCACGCGTGTTGAGCTGGGTGTAGGAAAAGCTACCACCGAACGTCAGCGTGTGCTTGCCACGAGTCCAGATGGCAGTGGCTGAAGGCATGAAACGGTTCTGAAAAACGCCGGTAAAAGCTCCCTGAGAGGCCGCTCCCTCACCGAATGTCATCGCCACCGGCGGGCCTACGGTGTTGTCTGCTGAACTGGCTCCCAGCATGTCCGGGATGGTGATTCCCGGGAAAGTGGTCGTCTTGTTGAATACGTTGATACCCAGTTGCTGCGGCGTGAAAGGTTGCGCAACCGTGCTGTAGGCTTTCTCCCGAATAAAGCCGAAGACTTCGGCGACGTCGAAGTTCGGCGCGAGCGTCTGCGTGTTGGTCACGGATGCAACCTGACTGCCGGCGTCCAAGTGCTGGGTAAAGCCGGCGACACTCGAGTAGCCATACGGAGCGATGCTGGGGTCGTGCTGGTAGTAGTATTTGAGCGCCAACGTGTCGTTAGGGGTCGCGATCCAGTCGAGATTGCTAACCGCTTGGTCAGCGAGAAAATACGCGGTACCGGGGATGATAGCGTCCTCCGGAAAGTTGAACGAGGGCGTAACGCCATTCGCCCATGGAAACATGTACTGACCGTTGGGGAGTTTGTATTGAAGCAGGGCGAGCGCGATTGGGTTGATCTGGCTATTTGACGTAATCGGCGTCGCCGCGGGAAAGTCTTTACTTATGATGTTGGCTAAGCAAGCGTCCAGCGTGGCCGTTGCCCGACTTGCACCGCAGTTAGCAGCCGTAAACTGTGTGGGAACAGTCGCACGCGAGAGGCCGATCTGCTGATCGGAATCGTGGATGTGCTGGTAGGCGACAAATCCGAAGAGCTTGTTCGGGACGAGCGGGCCGCCCATCGTGCCACCGGCCGTATAGCGATGCAGCTCCGGAACCTTCTCGTTGCTGGGAATATTCGCGTCTTGCTTAAAGAAGAAAGGCGCGGCATTGAGCCAGTCGGTTCCTCGATGCAGGTAGGCTTGACCGTGAATTTCGTTCGTGCCGGACGAGGTGCTCATATCGATGTGCGCGCCGCTGGTCGATCCCTGCTGCGCATCGTACATGGAGGTATTCACGCGCAATTCTTGAATCGTTTCCGGTGCGGGAGTGGGCAGCGCCTGGCCGATGGCCAGATAAGGCGACGCGGTGCTTTGGATCTCAATGGCGGAGGCGCTGGCAGCGCCGCTAACTCCCGTGTTGTTCACGATGCGAGCTGAAGCCACTTGGCTGGTGCTCTTCCCGTTGAAAAGGTTGCTCGCGTCGACTCCATTCAAAAGAAACGTATTACTGGTATCGCGCTGGCCGTTGGCCCAGATGGGTTGGTTGCCCAAGCCCGAGTTCACGCCGGTTCCGCTCGGGAGCTCTGCATTCACCCCGGGCGAAAGGATGGCGAGCCCTGTGAAACTACCGGTCGGCAACGGGATGGTCTCGAGCTGCGCCTTATCGAGCACATAGCCGTTGGTCGTGTCGACCGCATTTACCAGGGGGGTCTCCTCGACGGTGACTGTCTCGTTCACCTGCCCAACCTTCAATGCCGCGTTTACCGAGACCGTGCGGTTCGCCTGCACGAGGATCGACGGCACAGTTTGAGTCTGAAAACCTTCATGCGTGAAACTGATCGTGTAGGTGCCGATGGGCAGGTTCACAAAATCGTAACTGCCGTTCTCATTGGTGTTCTGCGTGCGCGTGAGCTTCGTCTGATCACCCACGATGGTAACCGTGGCGGCCGTCAGCACGGCGCCCGAGCTGTCGGTCACCGTGCCGGTGATGCCACCGAGGGTCTGCTGCGCCTGTGTGCAGGGCGCAAAGAGGAACAGTGTCCAGAGGAGTGCAGCTGAGAAAACGATGGAATGTGTGACTCTCCCAAACATTTGCGCCAGCCTCCTAACGTTTTTGAGATACACGTTGCCTACCTGTAAAACCGCAAAATGTAACAAGGACGTTATTCCAATTTCCTCTGGAACTGAAACGCAATGTTTCGATGATGTGGATCAGTTATTTCTATTTCTGCGTCGAGTATTGATCCATTCCGAACTGCTGCTCGCTCCGGCCAACTAGCCAGGAACGGGTGAAGGTCGCCACAAAACCGGCCCTCTGACTCCGCCAAAAGGTACAACAGCGACCGGGAATTGTCACCATTGACCGTCGAGCCTGTCGAGCTTGGGAGACTACCCTCTGGACAGAGGTAGAGACGATCGAGTGGTGTGCAACGTGGGAAACATGCGCGGCCGAAAAGGCTTCTGACGAGTCATCGTCGATAAGCTCGCGTTTCAGCGCGGATATTTCCGATAAGCTGTCCTTTTTTCAGGTTTCATGGTCTATCCTTGCTCGATGCTTGAGACCACGCGAGCCCCTTTTTCTCCAGACCGCACCTTCGTTGAGCGCTTATTTCACCTCGCCGAAAATCAGACGACCGTTCGCCGCGAGCTTCTCGGTGGCCTCACGACCTTCATGGCCATGGCCTATGTCGTCGTCGTCAATCCGCGCATCCTAGGAGAAGCCGGGATGCCCGTCGAAGGGGTCCTGTTCGCCACTTGTATTTCTGCCGCATTTGCAACTCTCGTAATGGGCCTATGGGCCAACTATCCCATCGCTCTAGCCCCCGGGATGTCGCTCAACGCCTACTTCACTTATTCCATTGTTCTCGGCCGCGGTGTGCCTTGGCAGACCGCCCTGGGTGTTGTCTTCCTCTCTGGCCTGCTCTTCCTCCTTCTCACCCTCACCAAGGTCCGCGAGCACATCGTCAACGACATTCCCGATTGCCTGAAACACGGCACCGCCGCTGGCATCGGTTTTTTCATCGCATTCATCGGGCTGCGCAATGCCAAAATCATCGTCGCCAATCCGGCCACCTTCGTTGCTCTCGGGAGGGCTTCAGATCCCCAAGTCATTCTTGCCGCCGTCGGCCTTCTTTTGATCGCCATCCTCATGGCTCGCCGGATGGGCGGCGCCATTTTGCTCGGCATTGTCGTAACTGCACTCGCCGGTATCCCTCTGGGCCTTACCCGCTGGCCCCCTCATTTGTTTTCACTGCCTCATCCCTCCGGCACGCTCCTAAAGCTCGACTTCGGCTCGGCAGCCAAGATCGGCTTTGGCGAACTCATCTTCGTCTTTTTCTTTGTGGATCTTTTCGACAATGTGGGCACTCTTGTTGGGGTCTGCGAACAGGGCGGCTTCCTTCGTGACGGCAAACTTCCGCGGGCCAGCCGCGCGTTGCTAGCCGACGCCTTCGGTACCATGGCCGGAGCACTCACCGGCACGTCGACGGTCACCAGCTACATTGAGAGCGCCGCGGGAGTCGCGGCGGGCGCCCGCACCGGCCTGGGCAATACGGTCATCGCCGCGCTGTTTATCGCGGCGATGTTTTGCGCACCGCTTGTAGCGGCGATACCTTCTTACGCCACGGCTCCGGCGCTAATACTGGTCGGCGCACTGATGTGCGGATCTGTTGCCAAGATCCGTTGGGACGACTTCAGTGACGCTTTCCCCGCCTTTCTCACCCTCGTCGCCACGCCTCTTACCTTCAGCATCGCCACCGGTCTC
>Ga0209526_10000185_pt1 | contig 38308 bp, 24 predicted proteins | sample JacPinW_OM2H0_M1_FD_188566 | JGI IMG/M metagenome (GOLD analysis project Ga0209526, IMG submission 188566) | Forest soil microbial communities from Algoma, Ontario, Canada - Jack Pine, Ontario site 1_JW_OM2H0_M1 (SPAdes) (version 2) | ecosystem: Environmental > Terrestrial > Soil > Boreal... | reverse complement strand
GCGCGGCGGGGTCGTGGTCGCCAGGGCGATCGCCGTCGACCTGCACCTGCCGTTGGGGATCTGCCCGGTGCGCAAGCTAGGCGCTCCCGGCAATCCCGAGCTCGCCATCGGTGCCGTCGATGACGACGCCGTGTTGGTCTTCGATCGGAAGTTGAGTCGCCACCTCGGCCTGAACGAGGAGGACTTGATGAGGGCGGCGGCCCGCCAACGTAACGAGCTCCGCGCCTGGCTGGCGGCTCTCGGGTCGGGGGCCGTGCCACCAATGGAAGGGCGAACCGTGATCCTGACAGACGATGGTGTGGCCACCGGATACACGGCCCAGGCGGGGATCGACACGGTCCGCCGGCGCGGCGCTCGAAAAGTCGTGCTGGCGGTCCCGGTCGCGCCACCCGACACCGCCGATGGGCTGAAGACCCAAGTCGATGAGTTCGTCTGTCTGGCTACGCCGGAGCCGTTCTACGCTGTCGGGAACTTCTTCGAAGAATGGCCACAGGTCACCGACGACGAGGTTAGAGCGCTGCTGCTGACCGGTAACACGTTGTAGCGGAGGTTTTACACAGGCAAGGACAGCCTCCCATCGCCGGTTACAGCGGTGTGAAGCTCTTCGCCAAGGGCAAGGGGCAGCCGGGCGCCCAGCCCCAGGCTTCCGCGTTCAGCCCTATCGATCGCGTCGGCTTGCTCGGCCTCCTGGACCAGGTGGTCAACGGCGGCCAATCGGGTGCGCTGGAGCTCCGCGAGCCTCGGGGGAGCTTTGTGTATAGCTTTCAGACCGGGGCCCTGACGCACGCCAGCGGCGGCCGTGTCCGTGGGGCACGCGACGCCTTCGATCTCCTCTGGGAATTCCATAGCGGCGAGTTCAAGTTCACTCCCGGCCCCACTCCTGGCCTGGCCGGGAACCTTTACATCGACAAGGGGCGCCTGCTGGAATTGCTCCGGCGCAGCCAGGCGGCGCTCCAGGGCCCCTCCGCTCCGTATATCGCGCCAGATCAGCAGCGGCCGATCGCGCCGGTGACCCGACCCTATCCGCCCGCCTGGCAGCCAGGAGCCGCACCCGGCCAGTTTGCTCCGCAACCTGCCCCTGGCGCTCCTCAGCAGTGGCCACCGGCCGGTCAGCCGGGTATGCCTCCCGGCCAGCCCGGCATGCCGCCGGCGCCGGCCTGGGGTGCGGGCGGCTACCCGCAGCAGCCCGGATATCCGCAGCCCTACCAGGGCGCTCCGTACCCTCCCCAGCCTCAAGGGCAACCCTACCCGCCGCCGCAGCCGTACCAACAGCCTCAGCCCGGCTACCAGAACTATCCGCCGCAGCAGCCCCAGCAGGGGCCGCCTCAGGCGATGCCGCAGCAGGCGATGCCACCGCAAATGATGCCGCCCCAGGTCTCCCCCAGCCAGCCTGTCGCGCCCCCGCAGCCGGCTCGTCAGGCGACGCCGCCGAGCTTTTCTGTGCCGCCAATGCCCATACCCAAGAAACGGGAGGCCGCGCCGACCTACCAGCCACCGGCCGCGATGCCAGGACCAGCGGCGCCGCCGGCTCAGCAGGCCGCCCAGTCCGCGCCGCCGAAGGACGACCTGGCGGCATTGCGCGCCAGCCTGGTGGCCCAGGCCCCGCCCGTCCGTCCCGCCCCGACCGGTCCGGCTTGGGGCGTGCGCACGGGTGACGGCACGGTAGCCGCACCGCCGCCGCCTGCCGGCGCCAAAGGGAAGGGCAAGGAACGGGGGGCCAAGAAAAACTCCAAGCTGATGGCGGCCATCAAGGTCCAACTGATCAAGTTCCTGCTCTGGGCGACCGAGCGCAAATACTCCGAAGAGGATCATTGGACGCTGAAAGACGCGTTCGAGGTCTCGACCATGGAGTTGCGCGACCAGTTCATCGGCGCCTTCTCCGAGTCGCTCAAGGGGTCGAAGAGGCGGGACAACGCGGACATAGACGACGACACGGACAATATGGCCGCCGGTCGGATGCGCGGCCGCGGCCGCCGACACTAAACTTGCCTCTGTATTGACTCTGTCTTCCTCGCCTGCCGCGGAGCGGGCGACCGATCTCTTAGCCGGACTGAACCCTCCGCAGCGGGCGGCCGTGACCGCCGATGACGGCCCATTGCTGATCTTTGCCGGCGCGGGCAGCGGCAAGACGCGAGTGCTGACGCACCGGATTGCCTGGCTGATCCAACAGGGGCGGGCCGAACCGGGCGAGATCCTGGCCGTGACGTTCACCAACAAAGCGGCGCGCGAGATGCGGAGCCGGGTCGAGAATCTTCTGAATCTGACGGCGGGTGCGATCTGGATGGGAACCTTCCATGCCATCGGGGTCCGCATCCTGCGTCGGGACGGGAGCGCGGATGGGGTCGACCGGCACTTCGTCATTTATGACGAGGGGGACCGGCTGTCCGTGGTCAAGCGTGTCATGAACGAGATGCGCCTGGACGAGAAGCGGTATCCACCCGGCGGCATGGTGGCGCTCATCTCGCGGGCCAAGGACGAGGTGATCAGCGCCGACGACCAGGCAAAGGCCGCCGGTACCCACAACGAGGAGCTGGCGGCCCGGATCCGGCTCCGCTACGACGCCTTCCTCGAGCAGAACCACGCGCTCGACTTCGACGACCTGCTGATGCGGACGGTTTGGCTGTTCGATCGGCACCCGGAGGTGCTCGAAAAGTACCAGAAGCGCTTCAAGTACGTCATGGTCGATGAGTACCAGGACACCAACCGGGCGCAGTACTTGATGGTCAGGCATCTCGCCGGTAAGCACCACAATCTCGCCGTCGTGGGGGACGATGACCAGTCGATCTACAAGTTCCGCGGCGCCGACGTGCGCAACATCCTGTCCTTCGAGCACGACTACCCGGATGCGCAGATCGTCAAGCTGGAACAGAATTACCGATCGACGCAGGTCATTCTCGACGCCGCCTACCACGTCATCAAGGCCAATCCCAACCGGGCTGCGAAGCGGCTTTGGACCGAGCGACCGGGTGGGGCCAAGCTCGTCGTGGCGCAGACCTACGACGAGCAGGAGGAGGCGCAGGCGGTGGCGCGCGAAGCGCTGCGCCTGGTGGCGGAAGGCGATTACCGCCTTGGTGACATCGCGGTGCTCTACCGCACGAACGCCCAATCGCGCGCCCTGGAAGAAGTGCTCCTCCGTCGCGGCGTTCCTTACCGCCTGATCGGCGGCTTGCGCTTCTACGAGCGCCGCGAGGTAAAGGACGTGATGGCCTACCTGCGCCTGATCGCCAACCCGCAGGATACGCTTAGCTTCTCGCGGATCATCAACGTCCCGCGCCGAAAGCTCGGCGAGAAATCGCTGGCGCAGCTTGGCTACTGGGCCGACGCCCATGGCACGACGGCATGGGACGCGCTCACTCGCCTCGACGAGATGTCGGAGCTGGCCCCGGCCGCTCGCGGCGCCCTGACCGATTTTCGCGACTTCATCAACGAGGTTCGCGCCGCTTCTCAGGAGCGCCGGCTCGTGGAAACCATTGACCTTCTGCTGCTGCGGACCGGGTACGAGCGGTATGTCAAAGAGACGGGAACCGACGGCGACGAGCGCTGGGCGAACGTCCTCGAGCTGCGAGGGCTGGCCTCGGAGTACGACGGGCTGCCCCCCGGCGAGGGATTACAGGCGTTCCTCGAGGAGACCGCGCTGATGAGTGACGTGGACACGATGGACGAGCGCGTGCAAGGCATGACCCTGATCACGCTGCATATGGTCAAAGGCCTTGAGTTTCCGGTGGTATTCATGCTGGGCATGGAAGAGGGGCTCTTCCCACACAGCCGGAGCCTCGACTCGCCCGAAGAGCTCGAAGAAGAGCGGCGCCTGGCTTATGTCGGCATGACCCGGGCGAAGGACCGCCTCTATCTGTTTCACGCCTTCCGGCGACATCTGTTCGGCAGCGCCAACCTGAACTTGCCGTCGCGCTTTCTCAAGGACATTCCGCCGACCCTGGTCGACGGGTCGGCGGGAATCCCGCAGGGCGTTCCCGAAGCGGGGATGGCGCCGGCCCGGGTGGTGGAGGCGGCGCGTCCGTCGGCGCCGGTCGAGTTGGTGCAGCGGTACCAGCCGGGTGACCAGGTCGAGCATCGGTCCTGGGGCCGCGGCAGCGTGCTGAAGAGCACGATGACCCGCACCGACGAGGAGATCATCGTGAAATTCGACCGGGTCGGGATGAAGATCCTCGCCGTCAGCCTCGCGCCGATCGTCAAGGTGTGAGCACGAGCGTTCGCCAGGTTCCCTCCCCCGCTGGGGGAGGGCAGGGTGGGGGCTTTGAGGAAGCGCAGGCTCGCGTCCTGGAGCTGCGTAAGCGCATCGACCGCGCGAACCGGCAGTATTACGTGCTCGACCAGCCGGAGATCACCGACGCCGAGTACGACGCGCTGTTCCGCGAGCTGCAGGAGCTGGAGACGCAGTACCCGGAGCTGATCACCCCGGACTCGCCGACGCAGCGCGTTGGTGGCCCACCGTCAGATGCCTTTGCGAAAGTCACGCACCGCACCCCCATGCTCAGCCTGGCGAACGCCTTCGAGCGCGATGAGGTCCGGGAGTTCGACAAGCGGGTCCGCCGGGCGTTTGGCGACGTCAAGGTCGAGTACGTCACCGAGCTGAAGATCGACGGGTTGGCGATGAGCCTCCTGTACGAGGAAGGACGCTACAAGATCGGAGCCACCCGGGGCGACGGCTATGTCGGCGAAGACGTGACGCCCAACGTCAAGACAATTCCCAGCGTCCCGCTGTCGGTGACGATACCGGCGGAATTCCCCAGGACGTTCGAGGTTCGCGGCGAGGTCTACATGCCGAAGCGCAGCTTTCAGCGGCTCAACGCCGAGCTCGCCGCCGAAGGCAAGCCGCTCTTCGCCAACCCGCGCAACGCCGCTGCGGGTGCGGTCCGGCAACTCGATCCACGGATCACCGCGCGACGCCGCCTTGACACGTTCATGTACGCGCTCGACCCGCCCGGCGGCGCCAGAAGCCAGGAACAGATCCTGACCCGGCTCGACGAGATGGGTTTCCACGTCAACACCAACCGTCGAACGCACGCCGACATCGATGCCGTCATCGGTTTCCTCGATGAGTGGCAGGAGAAGCGGCACGGCCTCGATTACGGGATCGATGGAATCGTGATCAAGGTCAACGACCTCGGTCAGCAAGCGGAGCTCGGCTTCGTTTCCCGCAGCCCGCGCTGGGCCCTCGCCTTCAAGTTCCCGCCAGAACAGGCCGAGACCATCGTGGAGGACATCAAGGTTTACGTGGGCCGCACCGGCGCGATCACCCCGGTCGCCTGGCTCACCCCGGTGCAGATCGGGGGCACGACGGTCAGCCGGGCGACGCTGCACAACGAAGACGAGGTCGCGCGGAAAGACGTGCGGCCGGGCGACCACGTCATCATCCAGCGCGCCGGCGACGTCATCCCGGAAGTCGTTCGGGTTCTGGAGGAGAAGCGGACCAAGTCGAGCCGCCCGTGGCACATGCCGAAGAAATGTCCGGAGTGTGGGACCGACCTGGTCCGCGAACCCGGTGAGGCGGCAACCCGCTGCATCAACCCAACCTGCCCCGCCCAGGTCCTGGAGCACCTTCGACACTTCGTCGGCTCGCTCGACATCGAGGGTTTGGGCTACGCGACGCTACAGCAGCTGATCGACCGGAAGCTGGTCAAGGACCCCGCCGACCTGTATCACCTGACGAAGGACCAGCTGCTGACGCTGGAGGGTTTCGCGGACAAATCGGCGCAAAACCTGCTCGATCGTATCGAAGCCAGCAAGGTGACGACGTTCATGCGTTTTCTCGCGGCCCTTGGCATCAGCCATGTCGGCTGGACGATGGCCGGCCTGCTGGCCGACCACTTTGGCACCATCGATCGCCTGCAGGCCGCCAGCGTCGACGACCTCCGGGCGATCGGCGGCGTCGGCCCGACCGTCGCGGAAGAAGTCCATCAATATTTCCAGCGGCCCGAGTCCCGCCGGCTGATCAAGCGTCTCCTCGAGGCCGGGATCGACATCAAAAAGCCCGAGCGCCGGGAGGGTCCGCTCACCGGCAAGACGTTCGTCCTCACCGGCACCCTCAGCTCCATGACTCGAGGCGAGGCCGAGGAGGCGATCAAGCGGCTTGGGGGAGCGATCGGATCGAGCGTCTCGAAGAAGACCGACTACCTCGTGGTCGGCGCCGATCCGGGCTCAAAGCTAGGCAAGGCCGAGCGGCTCAAGGTGCCGATCCTCGACGAAACCGCTTTCGTGGCGCTGATCGGACCCACCTCATGACAGCCTTAGGCAGCCCCACTGGGGGATACGAGGGGTCGCAGATAACGCTGAGTGAACGCTATCAGAATTTGTAACGAATTGTGACAGCTCCTTAACCTTTCTTTCAGGGCGCGCGACCGATATTGCGGCTATGTCCGTCCCGCACGTCCTGGCGGTCGCAACCGGCCGTGCCATCGGACGCCTGAAACGCATCGGCGCCCGCGGACTGCTGGCGCTGCTGACCGCCGCCGTCCTGATGCTGGTTACCGTGTTGGGCGCGCTCCTTCCCGATGCCACCCTGCCCTTGACCTGGTATGTGCCGGTGCTGGACAGCGCCATGGTGGTGACGCTCGCCGTCGTCCTGTTTCTCTCGTCGACCGACGTGATCATCCGCCGCCATGGCCGGTCGCTCCCCCTGGCGTTCGCGAGCGTCGTGCTCGGCATGTTGTGGCTCCAGCACATGCTGACCTTCCCGGGCGTCCTTCCGTTCACGCTGCCGTTCACGACGAACCAGACGGCCAGCTTCCTCTTCCATACCGCCCACATCGGCACACCGGTGCTCTTCGCCTGGATCCTGCTGCACCGGGCGCGTCCGCTAGCCCAGCCGCGTCGCTCGTTGGTCAGGGCCGTTGGCCTGGCGTTGGGCGTCAGTATCGTTGCCGTCGCCCTGACGACGACGCTGGCCCTGCTGATGCCTCCGCTGATCGTCGGGGGTCGCTTCACCGACTACAACACCCTGCTTCAGGCCGTCCCCTTTCTCGTGGTCGCGTTCGTCGCCGCCGCCTACCGGCGCGCGCGCGCCCCGGAGCGCCGGATCGAGGCGAGCGCCATCGCCGGCCTGGTGTTCGTCAGCATCGAGGCCATGGTCTTCATGTTCATGCGTGCTCGGTACGACGGCTTCTGGTACGTCGGGCACGGCTTGATGGTGCTGCCCTGCGCCGCCCTCCTCGTGGGCACCGTTGGTCTCTATGCCGCGGCCCGCCGGGACGCCGAGGTCCAACTGCGGGTCATGGCGAAACTCAAGGAGTCCCAGCAGCGGCTGCAAGTCATCATCGACACCTCGCCAAGCGCGGTGATCACCGCCGACGAGGATGGCCTGATCACCGGCTGGAACCGCAAAGCGGAAGAGATCTTCGGCTGGTCCCACGACGAAGCCGTCGGTCGGACCCTGATCGGCACGATCGTTCCGCGTCGCTATCGGGATGCCCACCAGCGAGGGTTGGCGCGGTTCATCGAAACCGGCGAAGGCCGGCTGGTGGGCAAGACCGTCGAGCTGGCCGGGCTGCACCGGGATGGCCACGAGTTTCCGGTCGAGATCTCGGTATCGGCGACGTCGCGCTCCGGCGCCCGGGTGGCGTTCGTGGCGTTCGTCAGCGACGTCAGCCAGCGACGCATGGCGGAGCGCCTCCGGAATGTCCAGTTTGCGGTCACCCGACCCCTGGCCAACGCCGCAACCTGGGCCGAGGCGGCCCCTCAGGTTCTGCAGGGCATCTGCGAGGCGCTGGGCTGGACGGTCGGCGAGTTTTGGGCGGTGGACCGCGATGCCAACGTGCTGCGCCTGGAGTTCAGCTGGTCCCGCCCGTCCAGGTACACCACGACCTTCGAGGCCGCCAGTCGGGACCAGACCTTTGCCCGCGGGGCCGGGCTGGTGGGTCGAGTGTGGGCGACCGGCCGCGCAACATCCATCGAAGACGTCGCCACAGATCGCGATTCGCCCCAGGCCGCTGCGGCGTTGAGCGCCGGGCTCCACGCCAAGTTCGCCTTTGCGGTCGTGAACGGGCGCAAGGTCACCGGCGTCATTGCGCTCTTCAGCCACGACCGGCACGCGCTGGACCGCGCCACCCTCCGGGTTATGACCGACATCGGCAGCCAGATCGGCAACTTCATCGAGCGGCGTCGGGCCGAAGACGAACTACGTCACAGCGGAGACCGGATCCGCGCCATCCTCGACAACGTCGCCGACGGCATCATCACGGTCGACGATCGGCTCATCGTCCGTTCCTATAACCCGGCGGCCGAGCGGCTCTTCGGATACCCGCCCGACGAGGTCATCGGCAAGGACTTTGTCCGGCTGGTTGCCGAGCCCCTTCGGAGCGAGATCAAGCCCCAGCTTCGCGCCTACCTCCGTCCGCAGAAGCGCGAAGTGATGATGGGCAGCCACGAGACGTCGGGGTTGCGCAAGGATGGCATGAGCTTCCCCATGGAGTTCAACGTCGGCCGGCTCGGCCCGCAGCGGCTCGTGATCGGGAGCCTGCGCGATTTCACCGAGCGCAAGGCGGAGACAGAAGCACTGCAGTATCGGGCGCTACACGATCCGCTGACCGGGCTTCCCAACCGCACCTTTCTCCGCGAGCGGCTGGAAGAGACGATCAGCGCCGGCGAGCGAGAGATGAAACCGTGTGCGGTGTTGCTCATGGACCTCGATGGGTTCAAGAGCGTCAACGACAGTCTCGGCCACGAAGCGGGTGACCGGCTCCTGAAGGAGGTCAGCCAGCGCATGCGCGGCGTTCTGCGTAAAGCGGATACCATTGCCCGCTACGGTGGCGACGAGTTTGCCGTTGTGCCCTGGGGCGCGACCGATGTTCCGCGGGCGGTGCTGATCGCGGAAAAGATCCTGCAGGCCATCGACAAGCCGTTCACCATCGACGAGCAGCCGATCACCGTCAGCGTGAGCATCGGGATCGCCGTCTTCCCGCAGCACGCCGACGACGCCGAGGCGCTGACGCGCCGGGCCGATGTGGCGATGTACGCGGCCAAGCGTGCCCGAAGCGGCTTCAGCGTCTACACGACCGACCAGGAGGGCGGTGAGAACGGTGGCCGCGTGCCGCTGATCGGCAAGCTACGCTACGCCATCGACCAGTTCGAGCTTCTGCTCCACTACCAGCCGATCGTGTCGACCACGGACGGCCAGCCCCTAAAGGTCGAAGCACTCGTCCGCTGGGGCCATCCCAGCCACGGGTTGCTGCCGCCTGATGACTTCATCCCCTCAGCCGAGCAGACCAACCTCATCAAGCCGCTGACGGCCTGGGTGCTCAACGAGGCCCTCGGCCAGGTTCACGCGTGGTCCAGGGCCGGCATCGACATCGGCGTGGCGGTGAACCTCTCCGCCCGGAACCTCCTCGACGACGAGCTTCCCGACGCCGTCGCCGAGCTGTTGCGCACCTGGCAGGTGGCACCCGACAAGCTCAGCCTCGAGATCACCGAGCGGTCGATCATCGCGACCGAGGCGGAGGAGACGCTGCGGCGCCTGCACGAGACGGGCGTCCGCATCTCGGTCGATGACTTTGGCACCGGCTACTCCTCGCTGACCTACCTGAAACGCCTTCCGGTGCAGGAGATCAAGATCGACAAGTCCTTCGTCCTGGACATGGCGACGAACCGGGACGGCGCCGCGATCGTTCGCTCCACGATCGATCTCGGGCACAACCTCGGGTTGAAGGTAGTGGCCGAAGGTGTCGAGGATCAGGGCACCCTCGACCTGTTGCGCGACTATGGCTGCGACTACGTTCAGGGGTTCCACATCAGCCGCCCGGCGGCGCCTGGGCTACTTGGCCCCTGGCTCCGAGCCCGTGGCGGCTTGAACGCCGCCATCAGCGCCTGACTCGCACGGTAATCTATAGGTCTTGCCCGAGCCCGAGTCAGAGCTTTCGTCCCGTGAAGTCGAGCACGTCGCGCGCCTGGCGCGGTTGGGGATCACACCCGATGAGGTCGTCCGCTACCGGGATCAGTTGCGCCATATCCTGGCCGCGATCAATGCGCTGAAGCGGGCCGATACCTCGAAGGTTCCGGCGACCGCGCACCCCCTCGAACAGCGCAACGTGATGCGCGAGGACCAGCGGGAGGCATCGCTCCCGGCCGAGGCCGCGCTGAAAAACGCCCCGAGCCGCGAGGGCTCGTACTTCAAGGTGAAGGCGATCCAGGAATGACGCTCTACCAGCGGACCATCCGCGAGTTGCACCAGATGCTGGTCGACCACGAAGTCTCGTCCGTCGAGCTGACGGAGGCGGTGCTCGGGCAGATCGATGCCGTCGGCGACCAGACCAGGGCCTACCTGGTCGTCACCCGTGATCTCGCGCTTCGCCAGGCCAGACACGCGGACGACCGGCTGCGCGCGAACCGTGACATCCGCCCGCTCACGGGCATTCCGCTGGCGTTGAAGGACGTCCTCTGCGTGCAGGACGTCGTTTCGACCGCCGGATCGAAGATTCTGAAGGGCTTTTCGCCGCCATACAGCGCCACCGTGGTCGAGCGGCTGCGTGCGGAGGGCGCGGTCTTCCTGGGAAAGACGAACTGTGACGAATTTGCCATGGGGTCTTCGAACGAGAACTCGGGGTACTGGCCGGTGCACAACCCCTGGGCGCTCGACCGGGTGCCCGGCGGATCCAGCGGTGGGTCCGCCGCCGCCGTCGCATCGGGCGAAGCCGTCGCCGCGCTCGGCAGCGACACCGGCGGCTCGATCCGGCAGCCGGCGGCGCTGACCGGCATCGTCGGGTTCAAGCCCACCTACGGACGCGTCAGCCGCTACGGGCTGATCGCCTTCGCCTCCTCGCTCGACCAGATCGGCCCCATGACTCGCGACGTGGTCGACAGTGCCATCCTGCTGCAGGCGATCGCGGGCCACGACCCGCGTGATTCCACCAGCTCGCCACGCCCCGTGCCCGACTACCTGTCGACCCTGCGCGGTGGCGTCAAGGGGATGCGCCTGGGAGTGCCGAAGGAATATTTCGTCGCCGGGATGGAGCCGGCCGTCGAGCAGGCGATCCGCGATGCGATTCGCCTCCTCGAGCAGCAGGGCGCCAGCATCGAAGAGGTCAGCCTGCCCCACAGCGACGTCGCCCTGCCGGCGTATTACATCATCGCCCCGGCCGAAGCCAGCTCCAACCTCGCGCGTTACGACGGGGTCCGCTACGGGTACCAGGCCGAAGGCGCGAAGAACTTGATCGAGGAATATATGCTGACGCGTCAGCAGGGCTTTGGTCCCGAGGTCAAGCGCCGGATCATGCTCGGCACTTACGCCCTCAGCTCCGGCTACTACGACGCCTACTACCTGCAGGCGCAAAAGGTCCGGACGTTGATCATCGAGGACTTCAATCGGGCCTTCGAAAAAGTCGACGTGCTCGTCGGCGCCACCTCGCCGACCGTCGCGTTCCCGCTCGGAGCCAAAACCCAGGACCCGGTTGCGATGTACCTGAACGACATCATCACCATTCCGGCCAACCTGGGCAACGTCTGCGGGATTTCCGTGCCCTGCGGGCTCGCGGATGGCCTACCAATCGGTCTGCAGATCATCGCGCCCGGTTTTAAGGAAGAGGTCGCGCTGCAGGTCGCGTACGCCTTCGAGGCCGCGACCGATTTCCACAAACTTCAGTCTCCACTGATGCGGGCGGCCGCCTGATGGCGCGGGCCCGCCGGCCCACGCGAGCGGCGCTTTAGTGCCATGCGAGCGTTAGAGGTGGTCACCCGTTACGAAGTCGTGGTTGGCCTCGAGGTCCACGCCCAGGTGCTGACCCAGAGCAAGATGTTTTGCGCGTGCTCGACCGATTACCTGACCACGCCGCCCAATGCGAACACGTGCCCCGTCTGCCTCGGGCTGCCGGGCTCGCTCCCGGTCATCAACCGGCGCGCGGTGGAAGCGACGATCCGCACCGCGCTGGCTCTGAACTGCGAGATTCCCGAGTTCTCCAAGTTCGACCGGAAAAACTACTTCTATCCGGACCTGCCGAAGGGCTACCAGATTTCGCAATACGACTTGCCATTCAGTCGCAACGGTTACCTCGAGTTCGACGTGAAGGGCGAGATGCGCCGCTGCGGCATCACCCGCGTCCACCTCGAGGAAGACACGGGCAAACTGCTGCACGCGGGTGCGATCGAGGAGGCCCAGTCGTCGCTCGTCGACTTCAACCGGGCCGGTGTCCCCTTGATGGAGATCGTCTCGGAGCCCGATCTCCGCAGCGCCGACGAGGCGCGCGAATATGTGGTGCGCCTGCGCGCCATCCTCCAATACATCGGGGTCAACAACGGCGACATGGAGTCCGGCCAGCTTCGCTGCGACGCCAACGTATCGCTCCGGCCAGTCGGCCGGAAAGAGCTCGGTACCAAGGTCGAGATCAAGAACATGAACTCGTTTCGGGCGATTCACCGTGCGATTGAGTACGAGATCGGGCGGCAAACCGAGGTGCTCGAGACGGGCGGGCGCCTGGTCCAGGAAACGCGCGGCTGGAACGATGCGCGCGGATTGACGGTGTCCCAGCGCACGAAGGAATTCGCCGAAGACTATCGGTACTTTCCAGAGCCGGACTTGCCGCCGCTCGAAGTCAGTCGCCAGTGGGTGGACGAGATTCGCTCCAGCCTGCCCGAGCTGCCGGCCGCACGCCGGGAGCGCTTCATCACCACGTACGGCCTCACGCCGTACGATGCGTCGCTGCTCACGTCGTCGAAGCCCATGGCCGCGTTCTTTGAGGAAACGGTCCGGTTGGGTGCCCCGGCGAAGGCGGCCGCGAACTGGATCCTCAGCGATTTCAGCCGCCTGCTCAATGCCGACCGCAAAGAGATCGACGATGCGTCGGTCAAGCCCCCGCACCTGCAGCAGTTGATCGGCCTGATCGACTCGGGCGTGATCAGCGGCAAGATGGCGAAGCAGACCTTCGAAGCGATGTATCGCGCCCCCGACGCCGGCCCGGCGCTCGAGGCCGCGAAGGGCTCGAGCCAGATCAGCGGCGACGCCGAGCTGGAGGGCGTCGTTGCCCTCGTCATCGAGCAGAATCCAAAGTCGGTCGCCGACTTCAAGGCTGGCAAGCAGGCGGCGCTGATGTTCCTGGTCGGTCAGGCGATGAAGCTCACCAAGGGCCGGGCCAATCCCGAACGTTTGAACGCCCTGCTCCGGGAGAAAATTCTCTAACGTGGAATTGACTGTCGGAGAGCTGGCCCACGGCGGGGCGGCGCTGGCACGGGTCGACGGCCGGGTGGTCTTTGTCGAGGGGGCCATCCCGGGCGAGACGGTCGAAGCCGAGGTCACGCACCGGCGCAAGGACTTCTGGCGCGCGCAGGCCACCGCCGTGTTGGATCCGGCTGCCACGCGGATCGAGCCCCCGTGCCCCTACTTCAAGGCTGGCTGCGGCGGCTGCCAGCTGCAATACGTCGCCTATCCCGAGCAGCTTGCGCAGAAGCGCCAGGTGCTGCATCGCCAGCTGCAGCGCGCGGACCTCGAGGTTCCCATTGACCGCATCGACGTCCTTGGCATGGACGACCCATGGCGCTATCGTCTTCGCGGCGAGTTTCATGTCTTGCGCCGGGCCGGAGTCGTCAGCCTCGGCTTCTATCGCAAGCACACGTATCAGACGTTACCGATCGACGCCTGCCTGATCCACGTCGAAGCGATCGAGCGGGCGCTCCCGGCGTTTGCGCGCGCCGCGGAAGACGCGGCGGCCGCGCGAGTGACGGCGTTGCAGTTCACCTGGGCGCCGGGCACCAGCGACCTGCTCTGGGCGCCCTATCCTCCGGGTTCGGCCGATCCTGGATTCGGCGCCCGCGCGGCCGGGTGGATCCCGGAGCTGAATCTCAATGACGACTCGATCGGCATGGACGACGCCGGCCGCCACTTCCGCGTGCGGCCGGAGGCGTTCGTCCAGGTCAACGCGCGTCAGCGCAACGTGCTCTACGATCGTGCGGTTGCCTTCTCACAGTTGAGCGCTGGCGACCGGGTGGTCGATGCCTACGCCGGGATCGGGATGTTGACCGCGCGGCTGGCGGAACGCAGCGCGGACGTGATCGCCGTCGAAGAGAGCCCTTATGCCGTCCGACTCGGCGAGTTGAACATGCAGCTCAACGGCTGTGGCAATGTCCGATATCGACGCGGGCGGGTGGAGGAAACGCTGAGCCAGATCGACGGATCCGTGGACGTCCTGGTGCTCGATCCGCCACGCGCCGGTTGCGCCGAGGCGGCCGTCGAAGCGATGGCGAACTTACGTGCCGAACGGATCGTTTACGTGTCCTGCGACCCGGCGACGCTGGCCCGCGATGTCAATCGTTTTTGCACCGCCGGACGCTATACCCTTGTGGAGGTGGCTCTCGTCGACATGTTCCCCCAGACCTACCACATTGAAGCGGTCGCCAAGCTCGAACGGAACGGATGAGCTTCGTCCACCTTCATACCCACTCCGAATACAGCCTGCTCGACGGCGCCAGCCGGATCTCGGAGATGGTCCGCCTGGCCGCGGAGACCGGCATGCCGGCGATCGCGCTCACGGACCACGGGGTGCTTTACGGCGCGGTCGATCTCTACCTGCAGGCCAAGGCGGCCGGGATCAACCCGATCGTCGGCCAGGAGGCGTACGTCGCCACTCGATCCCGCCACCAGAAAGAAGGGCGAGCCGACCGGGATCCGTACCACCTGATCCTGCTCGTCAAGGACCTGGCCGGCTATCGCAACCTGATCAAGCTCTCCAGCCAGGCGCACCTCGAGGGGTACTACTACAAGCCCCGCATCGACAAGGCGCTGCTTGCCGAGCACACGGAGGGATTGATTGCGCTCTCGAGCTGCCTCGGCGGCGAGGTCGCGAGTCGCCTGCTGGAGGGCGATGAGGCGGGGGCGGAGCAGGCGGCCCGCGAGTACCAGCGGATGTTCGCCGACGACTACTTCCTGGAGATCCAGGACCACGGCATGGAGGAACAGGCTCGGGTCAACGAGGGTCTTGCCCGGCTGTCTGAGCGCACCGGCATCCCGCTGGTCGCGACGAACGATTCCCATTACACGCGACGGGACGACGCCGAGGCGCACGACATCCTTCTTTGCTTGCAGACCGGCACCGTTGTCTCCGACCCGAAGCGGATGCGCTTTCACAACGACGAGTTCTATCTCAAGACGCCGGCTGAAATGATGGAGCGGTTCCGGGATTTCCCGGAGGCGGTCGGCAACACGGTGCGGATCGCGCAGCGCTGCCATCTCGAGCTCGACACCAAGCCGCTTCTGCCTCGGTTCGAGGTCCCGCTCGGCGAAAGCGCCGAGGCCTACCTGCGACGCCTGGCCGAAGGTGGCCTGAAGTCGCGCTATCCGGAGATGGGCCAGGTCGTACGCGATCGTTTCGAAACGGAGCTGGCCGTCATTCAAGACATGGGATACGCGCCGTACTTCCTGATCGTCAGCGACTTCATCGGTTACGCCAGGGCCAACGGTGTCGCGGTTGGGCCGGGACGCGGCTCGGCCGCCGGCAGCATCGTCTGCTATGCACTTGGTATTACGACCCTCGATCCGCTGCAGCACGGGCTGATCTTCGAGCGTTTCCTGAATCGGGAGCGGATCTCGATGCCCGACATCGACGTTGACTTCGATGATCGGAATCGCGATCGCGTCATCGACTATGTCGGCCAGCGGTACGGCCAGGACCATGTCGCGCAGATCATCACCTTCGGGACGATGAAGGCGCGTGCCGTGATCCGCGACGTCGGCCGCGCGCTGGACATTCCACTGCGCGATGTCGATCATCTGGCAAAGCTGGTGCCACCGACGCTGAACATGACGCTCGACAAGGCGATCCAGATGGTTCCCGAACTCGCCCAAGCCGAAAGAGATCCCCTGTACGAACGCCTGCTCAAGAACGCCCGCAAGCTGGAAGGCCTGGTCCGTCACGCGTCGACCCATGCCGCCGGAATCGTGATCACGCCGGAACCGCTGCAGCAATATGTGCCGCTGCAGGCCAGCATCACGCGCGGCGACAAGAACGGCCAGGAGAAGCGCGCCGTGATGACGCAGTACGAGATGAACGCGGTCCAGAAGATCGGGTTATTGAAAATGGACTTCCTCGGCCTGCGCAACCTCTCGATCATCGAGGACACGCTCAAGAATCTCCAGGTCACCCGCGGGCTCAAGCTCGATCTCGCCGCGATTCCGTGGGACGATCCCGCGACCTTCCGCCTGTTGCAGGCGGGCGATACGAATGGCGTGTTCCAGTTGGAGTCCGCCGGGTTGCGCCGTCTGCTGCAGGACATGCGCCCAACGACCTTCGATGACATCACCGCGGCGAACGCGCTCTTCCGCCCCGGACCGCTCGAGGGTGGCCTGGTCGACCAGTACGTGAAGTGTAAGAACGGCGAGCAGGAGATCGTCTACCCGCTGCCACAGCTCGAGCCAATTCTCAAAGAGACGTACGGCGTCATCGTCTACCAGGAACAGGTCATGAACATCGCGCGTCAGCTCGCTGGGTTCAGCCTTGGTGAGGCCGACGTGCTACGCGGCGCAATGGGCAAGAAGAAGAAAGAAGAGATGGCGAAGATGCGAGCCAAGTTCATCAGTGGCGCGACGAGCCGGGGCGTGAGCGAGCCGAAGGCCACTGAGATCTTCGACCTGATGGCGTATTTCGCCGGCTATGGATTCCCCAAGGCGCACAGCGCGGCCTATGCCGTGATCTCCTACCAGACGGCTTACTTGAAGGCCAACTATCCGTTGGAGTACCTGGCCGCGCTGTTGAACAACGAGGCGGGCAACTACGACAAAGTCGCCGCCGCGGTCCTGGACTGCCACGCGCGCGACATCGAGGTCCTCCCGCCCGACGTCAACAGCTCCGAGGCCGGCTTTTCGGTCCAGGACGGCAAGATCCGGTACGGTCTGGCCGTGATCAAGAACGTCGGTGCCCATACCATCGAGCTGCTGCTCAGGGAGCGGCAGGCGAAGGGGCCGTTCAAGTCGTTGCTCGATTTATGCGTTCGGGTCGACCCGCGCGAGCTGAACAAGCGGGTGCTCGAGAGCCTGATCCGGTCCGGCGCGGCCGACAGCCTCGGCGAGCGCGGCCGCTTGCTCGCCAGCATCGACCGGGTCAGCGACCGTTCGGCCCAGATCATCAGTGAACGCGAAAGTGGCCAGACATCGCTGTTCGGCATGCTGCCCGATGCCGACGAGATGGACGACCCGGACGCCGGTCTCGTCTCGATGATGCCGCCGATGCCGCAGGACGAGCGGCTGAAAGGCGAGAAAGAATTGCTCGGCCTGTATCTGTCTGATCATCCCCTGCGCCGGATCGAGCAGGAGCTCCACGCGAAGGTCGACACCTACGCCAACCAGGTGACGCCCGACATGGAGGATTACGAGGTTCGGATCGGCGGCGTCATCAAGGCAGTGCGGCCGATTGTGACCAAGGCCGGGAAGCCAATGGCTTTTGTTCAGCTCGAGGACCTAACAGCCACGATTGAAGTCATCGTGTTCACCCGAGCCTTCGAAGAGCACCGCGACCTATTACTGTCCGATAACGTCGTGATCGTGCGTGGCAAGGTGGATGCGCGAAGCGCGGCGGGCGACGACGAAGAGCGCGGTGACGTCGCGAAAGTCATTGCCGACGAGATTCTGGCGTTCGATGACGCCGGGCACGAAGCCTGGGTTCGTAACCAGGTGGTCCACCTCGACGTGCCGGCCGAGGCGACCGCGGAACAGATGGCCGGCCTCGAAGAGATCCTGGGCCGCTGCGCCGGCCCGGACCGCGTCGTCCTCCACCTGCAACGCGCCGATCAGGTCGTCGACATGGACCTCGGCCAGAAGTTCCGCGTGCAAGGCGGTGGGCTCGCCGGTGACCGGGCCCAGCGCGAGATCGATGCGCTATTTTCGAGACCGGTCTGGCGTTTGGAGGTCATCCGGCGGCGCGCACCCGAACGCCAGGTCAACGGCGGCCGGCAGCCGAGGACGCTGGTCGGCTCAGCGAGTTCTTGAGCCTGGCCTAGCCCAGCCCAAAGCGATACAGGTTCGAGACCAGGACGTAGGCGGCGAGCAGGACGACGAAGGCGGCCACCGGCGCCATGTCGAACTGCCCCGGCCGACGGGGAAACCATCCACGGAAGGGCCGCGCGAACGGTTCGCTCGCCTGCATCACCATCTGGGTGATCGGATGCCAGGGGTCCATCCGGAAGAAGCCGAAAAAGATCCGGACCAGGACCAGGATGATGCAGAACACGAGGGCATAGCCGACGATGGCGATCAGCGCGGCCACGATGTTGCCCGATTGGATGAAGATCCGGAGCGCGTAGAGGATGACGATGCCGACCAGGAACGAGAGGTCGAGGCCGCCCGCCGGGGGGATGACGCGTCGGATCGGGGCCAGGTACCACTCGGTCGCCAGCAGGACGATCCGTCCCGCCTCCGAGTAGAGCATGCCGGGAAACCAGGAGAAGATCGCCCGCACGATCAAGATGAAAATGAAGATCGTGATCAGCGTGCCGAGCAGGTCGCCCAAGCTCCCGAACATCGCAGGCTAGTTTACGGGGTTCTCGATAAGTCTCGGCTGAGAATCAGCGACGGCGGCGCCGCGCCAGCAGGTCGCCCGTCGGGTCGTCGGGCGGCTTCTTGGGTGCCCGCGGCTGCGCGGCGCGGGCCGCCCGGACACCCTCGACGCGCTCGCGCAACCGCGTCACCGTCGCCTCGGCGGGAACGGCGGCGGCTGGGGCGCGCTGGAGCGCCGTCCGCCACGCCGGCATGTCTTCCAGCCGGAAGATCAGCCGCCGGAGGGCGACATCGACCGGGAACAGCAGGATTGCCAGGACGAGCAGGATCTCGCTGATCGGCCGGGCGGCTTGCACGCTCGGCACCGGGACCCGGAAGGCCTGCGAGATGTCCGTGAGCAGCGTCCCACCGCCGGCCTGGGCGATCGCCTTCAGAGTCGCGACGTCGGTGCCGAGGTCACGGTATTCGGGCGAATAGGGGACCACGAGTCCGGTCGTCGTGGTATGCCGCACCACGCCGCCGGCCGATTCGCTGACGCGCAGTAAGTAGCTTCCCACCTGGTCGGTGGGGAGGTCGCCCTCGAAGCGGCCGGGGCCGGTCGGCGACAGGGTCAGGCTGGCGTCGGCCAGGTCCGGCGTCACGGCGTTGACCGTCACGGTAGCCCCGGACGTGGCCGGTGCCGTCACCAGCAGGTGGGTGTGGTCGCCCTGCACCCGCGTCTCGATCTGCAGTGCCGGGTCGCCGGGCTGCGGCAGGCTGGCGTGGACGATATCGCCGAAGAATCGATTCGCCGAAGGCCACTGCAGCAGGCCTGCCGTCCAGCGGCCCTGCGCGTCGCTGGTCCAGGCCATCACCCGGCCCAGCCCGTACAGCCAGGTCGCCAGCAGCGGATCGCCCTGCGGGCTCTTCAGCACGATGTCGGCGGCCGCGCGAGGCGTGGTCGCGACGTACCCGGTGAGCGGCGGGAAACTATCGAGTGGCACACCCGGGATGACGTCCGCCAGCGAGGCGAGCTGCGGCGCGATGCGGCCTTCGACGATCCAGGGCTTGAGCGCCTCGCGCGTTTCTTTCAAGAAAATCTGCGGCACGTCCTGCAGGCTGTTGCTCTGGTAGAAGCGGCCGTGTCCCCAGCCGGCCATCGCCTGCATGACGGAGGCGTCCGAGGCGTTGGCCGCGATCGCGACGGTGGAGACGGTGATGCCTTTGCCGTGCATGGCGGTGATGACGGACTCCGTATCCTTTTGGGTATCGCCGTCGCCGAAGAGGATCACGTGCTTGATCGCGGCGCTGGCCTTCGTAAGCGCCTGCTCAGCCGCCTGCAGGTCGGGGGCGTAACTGAAGGGATCGCCCAGGCTCATGTTCTCGATCTGGCGCTTGATAGCCGCCTTGTCCGTCAGCGGCCCCAGCGGGACGACGACATTCCCCATGTTGCCGTTGGTGACTCCTACCAGGTCGCGCGGGGTGAGCTGGTCGACGACCGCCTCGGCCGCGCCGCGCAGAATCTGGTCGCCCTGACCGCTCTCGGTCGACTCCAGGACGAGGACGACCGCGACCGGCGGCTTTTGCATGTCCTGTGGCAGCTGAATCTGGACCGGCAGCGTGGTCTCCAGCGTCGTGCCGGCATAACCGCCCGGGCCGTAGCTGTCGGCGCCGCCGATGACGACCAGGCCGGTTCCGAGGTCCCGCACGGATGCCTGCAACAGCGCCATGCCGTCGGTACCCAGGCTCGATGCGGGGATGTTGACGAGCACCACCGCCTGGTAGGCGGCCAGGTCCGCGGCCGAGCGCGGCAGCCGGTCGGGTGTGATGGCCGCCGTGCCGATGCCGGTCGAATGCAGCGCCGCCTCGAGACTGGCAGAGTCCCCAACGGCGTTCTCGACCAGGAGCACGCGGGGGGGCCCGACGACCTGGATCAACGTTTCGCCCAGGTTGTTTTCTGCGTACGTGTCGCGTACCGCGTCGACAACGATGCGCAGCGCGTGGAATCCGGGCTCGGTGGGTTTCACCGTTTGCTTGACGATGGTCTCGCCGATAGGCAAGTCGAGTGGCACGGCGCTGATCAGCGTGCGGTCGAGGTACCAGCGGACGGTCGCCCGCGTCGCGGTATTGCTGACGATCAACGCCTGGGCATCGGCCTGCTGTCCCTGGGTGAGGGTGCGCGGCGCGTCCAGCCGGTCGACGTAGACCTCGGCGCCGAGCGGCACCGGGAGCGCAACCGTGTCCACCCGAACCCCTTCGGCGCGCAGCAGGCGCGCTTCGCCGACCGCGTCGCCGAGGTTCTGGCGGCCATCGCTGATGACGACGATGTGACGCCGGCTGTCGTCAGGAAGGATCGATCCGCCGAGCTGCAGCGCGGCCGCGAGGTCGGTGTAATGCGGGTTCGGCTGGCTCTGGAACTCGCCAAACTGTGGGTCCTTGCTGATATTGACCTCTACCTGGGGGTCGCGGCCGAAGCTGAGCACGCCGGCGCGGTTATCGCCCGTTCGTTGCTGCAGGATGCGGCGGACGGCGACGGCTTCGCTGTCCAACGCGCTCTGCACGCTGGCCGACAGATCGGCAACCACGAGTAGCGACTGGGCGGGCGGCGTCGTCTGGATCTGAAACCCGGCGAGCGACGCGGTCAGTAGGAGCACGATCAGCGTCCGAAGGCCTAGCGAGATCCGGGCCCGCCGCGGTGGTAACGGCGGCGGAAAGAAGCGCCAGACCGCCACGATGATCAGCAGCGCCAGGACGCCCGCCCCCAGGAAAAGGGGACGGGTTACTTCAAAGCCCACGGTGAAAGGCCAGCCATTCGGCCGTCACGACGCCGAGGGCGGCCAGTGCGATCCACGGCCAGATCTCGAGCTGGCCACGGTGCGTCGCCTGCACGGCCGTCGTTCGCGTCGGCGGAAGCGTGAGCCGGTCTGGGGGCTTGAGCTGCGAGATCGGATCGGAAAATAAGTTCACGCTGAACCAGGAGCGCTGCACCTTGCCGGCGATGACTTGCTCGACCGTGTAGAGGCCCATGGGGTCGGTATCCGCGAAGGTCGCAATCGACCCGGTCGCCAGCGACCGGTGGCTGCCGTCCGGCCGGATCACGGTCACGGTGGTGGCCCCCGATTCGGGCACGATCGTCACCGGCTCATCCGGATGAAAGCTGTGGCTGGGCACGCTCGGCGGCAGCATCCACTCACTCAGGTTTTGCACCAGGATGGGGAAGGCAATCCGCAGCGGCAGGTCAGATTCATGCAGATCGAACCCGACCAGCGCCTGGCGGAACGGCTCGTCACGGACCAGCACAAGTGGCGTCTGCAGGCTGCTGATCAGCGGCCTGCCAAACGTCGAATTTCGTAGATCCTGGCTGCGCGCGACGTGGACGTCTTGCAGGTCGACGTTGGCGAGCAACGGATCGCCGGCGTCGACCGCGCGCACTCGCCCGATGCCGACCGCTGGGCCGCCGGCCAGCGGCGAGCCCGCCGGTGGGTCGACCATCAAATAGGGGCCGTCCGGCAGGACGGCTGGCGAAAACCGGTCGAAGACCGTCAGCGCGTAGGCGGCGCTTGGCTTGTAGGTGGCCGGGGCGATGACGTCGACCTGCAGGTCCGTGCGCAGCCGCAGCGCCTGCTCGAGGAAGACGTTGCCCGGGGTCACGAGCAGGACACGAAAAGCACGTGGGGTCCGAGCCACGGCAGTCGTGGTGTCATCCAGCGCAAAGATGTCGCCAGTAGCGAGCCGCGCGGTCACGGAGGTCGCGTCACCGGGAACGGGGAGGATCAGGTCTTGCGCCTGGCCGCCGGCCAGCGCCAGTGGCCGGACGTCGAGCAGATGGCCGTCGGCCCGCCACTCGAGGCTGACCGACCGTGGCTGCTGGCCGAAGTTCTGCACGTGCAGGTAGGCCGCGCGCGATTGCGCGCTCGTCCGGACCGTCAGCGACGTGAGCCCGACGTTTTCTCCTGAGACGCCAACCCGGTGGTACTCGACGGGGAAGGGCAGCGCGGTCGTCGCCGCGCGTAGCGGCTGGACGATCCCGTCGCTGTAGAGATACGCGCGGGCATCATCGCCGGCGCGGACCAAACCGGCGGCCGTCGCCAGCGCAGCGGAAAGATCGGCTGGACCATTGCTCGCCGTTACCGCGTTGACCGCGCGATGTAGCGTGTCGCGATCGCCCGTGACGGACGCCACGATCCGCGCGACCGGACCGACGGCGATGACGGTCATTCGGTCCTGTGGCCCAAGCTGGTCGATCAACGCGTTCACCTGGCGCTTCGCATCTCCCAGGCGCGACGGCGCGACGTCGGTGGCCTGCATCGACGCCGAGGCGTCGAGGAGGACGATGCTGTGGCGGGCGAGGGCCGCCCCGGTGGCGAGCGCCGGCTGCACCGCCGCCCCCACCAGGACGGCGGCGGCGAGCAACTGGAGGAAGAGCAGCCAGCTGGGACGAAGGCGCTGCCAGGGGACGTTGGCCTGCCGGTCGCGGATCTGATCGGGCCACAGGTGCAGGGCGGGGACGATCCGCGTCGGCCGGCGGATCTTCAGAAAGTAGAGCGCGAGGATCGCGGGGATGGTCAGCGCGAGGACGGCGGCCGCCGGGGCGAGCAGGCTCATGACAGGCGCGCCTTTCCACACCGGGGCGCGCTCATGACACGCGCGCCTTTCCACACCGGGGCGCGCTCATCCCAGCAACCCGATGCGCCGCAGGGTGATCTGCACCATCTCGTCGATGGGTTCGGCAGTCGACAGGCGCGCAAAGCGCAGGCCGCGGCGATGGGCGGCGCGCTCCAGCTCTTCTGTCCGTTGCGCGAGTGCTCGCAAGTACGCGCCTTGAGTCAATGGCGTGGCGGTGAACTCACGTTCGAGTCCGGTCTCGGCGTCCTTCAGTCGTGCGTCCCCGGCCCAGTCCGGTGCGATCTCCTGCGGCGCCAGGAGCTGCAAGACCGCGCCTTCCTGCTGAGCCCGCTGTAAAGCCATCAGGGCCGGATCGATCGACGGCTCGCCCAGGCCATCGGTGACCAGGACGCTCATGCCGGGCCTCTGCCGGCCGATCGGCCAGACCAGCTTCTGATAGTTCGTCACGCCGCCGGTCGGAAACGACTGCAGCCTGGAAAACAGCTCGGCCGCGGCGCGCCGTCCGCGATACGGCGTACCACCCGACGTCGGTCCAGCCGCAAAGACGGTCAATCGCACCCGGTCGAGCGCCGCCAATGCCACATAGGCGATGGCTCCGGCCAGCCGCCTCGCCGTCTCAGCTTTGTTCGGACTTCCCCAGTCCATGGATCCACTCAAGTCCACGAAGAGACTCAAGGGCAGCTCTTCCTCGGCGACGAATAAGCGCAGCATGAACCGGTCGAGCCGGGCGTACGCGTTCCAGTCGATAAGACGGAAATCATCGCCGGGCGTGTAGTTGCGATAGTCGGAGAATTCGACAGACTGTCCGTGGCGCCGCGAACGCCGTTCACCGCCCATTTGTCCGCTGACCGCGCGGCGGACCTGGAGGGCCAGGCTTTCGAGCCGGCGGAGCAGGGCGGGCTCCAGCAGAGCGGCCAAAATACTAAGCCTTTGCGGCTTCCTTGACGGTGTGCTCCAAAATATCGCTGATCAGACGATCCGTGCTGATCCCATCGGCCTCCGCCTCGAACTGCAGAAAAATTCGATGCCGTAACGCCGGCTGGGCGACGGCGCTCAGGTCGTCGAAGGCCACGTTGAAGCGCCCCTCGAGCAGGGCGCGGACCTTGCCGGCCAGCACCAGCGTCTGCAGGCCGCGCGGGCTGGCGCCCCACCGGACGTAACGACGAACGCTCTCGATGTCCGTGCGGTCCGGGTGCGTGGCGCCGATCAAGCGTGCGGCGTACAGGAGCACGTGCTCGGCGATGGGCACCTCCCGGGCGACCCGCTGCGCCGCCAGCACGGTCTCGGCGTCGGCGACGGGCTTGAGCTGCGGCGTCGACTCGCCGGTGGTGCGCCGCGCAATCTCGAGCAGGTCATGCTCACTGGGGAAGGGCACCAGGACTTTGAAGAAAAATCGATCCAGCTGCGCCTCGGGCAGTGGGTAGGTGCCTTCGAGCTCGATGGGGTTTTGCGTGGCGAGAACGAAGAACGGCGAGGGCAAGGGTCGGGTTTGCGTACCCACCGTGACCGTGCGCTCCTGCATCGCCTCCAGCAACGCGCTCTGCGTCTTCGGCGTGGCGCGATTGATCTCGTCGGCAAGCACCAGATTCGCGAAAATGGGGCCGGCCTGGTAGCGAAACTGGCGGCGACCGTCTTCGTCGCCAATGATGTTCGTGCCGACGATGTCGGCGGGCATCAAGTCCGGTGTGAACTGGATCCGCGAAAAGCTCATCGACAGCGCCTGGCCGAGGGATCTCACCAGGACGGTCTTCCCGAGTCCGGGTACGCCTTCGAGCAGGACATGGCCGTTGGCGATGAGCGAAATCACGGTGTCGCGGACCAGGGCCTTCTGTCCCACGATCAGCCGCGCCAGCTCGCTTTCGAGCGATTGAGCCAGTTCGGTCACACGGGTGGCATCGACGCGCGGTTCTTCGGCGATCATGATCCTCCCTGGCGCAGGTCGTTACTTCGGCGCCGCGCCACTCTGTTCACCGAGTTGCGAGAAATATTGACGGACGAGGTCACGCTCGCTGCCGGGGATGAGGCTCTTGTCGGTGGCATCGAGCGCAGCTTGCTGGTAGGCCTGGATGACCTGGCTGTAGGGGCTCAACGGCACGTTCTCCCCCGGTCCGAGCGGCGTGGGGTCGTTCTGCGACTGCCCGGGCACCGGCTGGCCGGGCACGTAGACGCGCTCGGTGCTCGCCGCGCCAGAGCCGCTGCCGCTTCCGGAACCGTTCGAGCCGGTGCCGCCGCTTCCGCCCGAGCCACCGGCTCCATTGCCGGTGCCGGTGCCCGTGCCGGTGCCATTGCCATTGCCATTGCCATTGCCATTGCCGTTGCCGTTGCCGTTGCCGTTGCCGTTGCCATTCGCGTTGCCACTACCACTGGCGCCCGGGCTGGTGCCCGCCCCGGGACTCGCGCCGGGCGATCCGCTGGCGGTTGCGGTCGGCTGCCCGCCCTGGCCCTTGGCGTCACGGTCGGCCTGGGCCGCGAGCTCCTGGCGGGCGGCCTCCAGCCCGTTGATCGCGGAAGCGACGGCTTGATCGGTGTTCTCCTGCTGTTGCAGGGAGTCCAGCTGGCTCGCGACGCCATCGAGGGCCTGTGCGGCCGAGGCGGTGTCGCCGCTCTGGAGTGAAGACGAGGCCTTGCTGAGTGAATCGCGCATCTGGCTGTTCTGCGCCTGCTGCGAGGCCTTCGCCAGCGCCTTGGCGAGCTCTTGCTGATCTTTCGGAGATAGGCTCTGGAGCTGCGAGGCGAGATCGCGCACGGACTGGGCTCCCTGGGCCGGGCTACTACTGATCGCCTGCGCGGCGCTGCGTCCGGCTGATGTCGCGCTCAGGGCGTTCGCGAGGTTCTGGGCGCTACTACTCAGGGCCGGCGTGCCAGGGTCGGGTAGGCGCTGCAGCTGCTGCTCAGCCGGGGTGATCGACTCGAGCGCCTTGCGCGGACTGTCGGCCTGTCCGATCTTCGCCTGGGCGTCCTGCAGAATTTTCTGAACCTGGGGATCGATCGGCGTGGGCTTGGCGCTGTCGGCAATCTTCTTTTGCGCATCCTGGACGGCTTTCGCCGCGCGCGCCTGGCTGGTGCGATCGGCCTGCCGCTGGGCGAGCACCTGGTCCATCGGGTTGGGCAGCAAGGCCAGCGCCAGCGAAAAAATGGCAAGCACGGCCACCAACGATGCCTCGCCCCGGTTGACGCGCACCGGGAAGGCCGTGGCCAGCCGGGCTGCCGCAGCCTGCTGTAGCGCATCGTGCCGCTGGGCGTCATACATCGGGCCCGACTCTGTCCGCCGCTCCCAGGCCGTGGAAAGTCGCTCCTTGAGGCCCAGACGGAAATCGGCGAGCCGCATCAAGACGGCCGCGCTCGGCCGCCGGAACAGCCAGGCCAGCGCGGCGACGGCGAGCGCCAAAGGAATCCCGATCGCGGCCACCTCGGCCCATCGCTCTATGGGGGTCAGCCGCGCGATGATCAGGATGACGGCGACCCAGCCAACCGCCCCGACCAGGGCGTGCACCGCGTAGCGCGCCGCGCGGGCGCGGGCCGCGGCCCAGCGCAATTGCCGAATGATCGCGTCGAGGGAGCCCATTAACCGATCACCTTGCCGGAGCTCGCCGACGCCGGGCGCCGGCGCCACGGGAGGTGCCGGATCGGCGGGAGAAGGATAGCGCCCACGATGAGCGCGACCACGCAGATCGCCAGCTGCATCGTCACCGTCGCCTGCCAGTATTGCCAGCCGGTGAAGAGCCCGCTCGGGATGGTCGTCCCGGTCGGCTGTGCCTGGCTATACCCACGCCCCACGAAGCCTTTGCCGACCGGCGCGCCGTTGGGACCGATCGGGTAGCAGCTCTGCACGCCCCCGGGTGTGGTCGAGCACGCCATCCCGGTGCCTCCGGAAAACCCGTTGCCGTTGCGTATGCCGAAACCGCTGAGCGACCCATTCGTCCCGATCGTCACCAGGGGCACGATCGGACTCAGATAGGTCACCGCCGGCGGCGCCGGCGCGGTCGTCGCATTGGGGTCGGGGTCCGTGGGGAAGAGCACACCGTATAGCAGGCTGCCGGCCAGCAGGACGAAGGCTGCGCCGTAGGCGCAGACCGTGGCGGGCAGCGTGCGGCGAAACGCGGTCGAGCAGGCAATCCCGACGATCCCCAGGGTCAACGCGCTCACGGCCGTGACGAGAAAGGCCGCACCCACCTGGTCGAGTTCGATCCCGCCGAACAGGAACACGAGACTGAAAATCGGTACGGACAAGAGCAACAGCAAGAGCACGAAGGACATCGATGCCAGCAACTTGCCCCAGAGGATCGAAAATGACGGCAGCTTGGTGACGAAGAGCAAATCGATCGTCTGCCGTTCGCGCTCGCTGCTGATCGCCCCCGCGGTCAGCGCCGGGGTGATGAACGCGAGCAGGACCATCTGAAATAACACGAGGTAAAGAAACAGACCCTGTCCGTAGTTGGCGGCCTGCCCCCCGTTGAACGAGTTGCGCGCGGAAAAGGCCATCGCCGAAAAGATCGCCCAGCCGAGGCCGCCCAACAACAGGATATAGACCGTCATGGCGACCGGCGATCGCCAGGTGCGCATTCGGGAGCGATACTCCTTGGCGACGATCGGATTCCAGAGCGCGACGGCAACGCGGTTCATTCCGTCGCCCTCATGAACGCGTCCTCGAGCCCGCCCTCGAGCTGGCTGAACGCCGAGACTTTGATGCCCGCCGCCGTCAGCGTTTGTAATATCCCGGCCGCCGTGGCGTCGTCGCCCTCGTACTCGGCTTCGAGCGCCCCGTTGACCACCGTGACGGCGTGGACCATGGCCAGCGGCTTGAGCAGCGCGACCGCCTCTTCTTTTTGACCGAGAACCGTGATGCGCAGGCGTCGCCCGCTGGTCAATTGCCGGATCACGTCCTGCACCGGGCCGGTTGCCCGCATCCGGCCCTCGTCGATGATCCCGATCATCGTGCAGAGTTCCGTCAGTTCAGGCAGGATATGACTCGAGATCACGATCGTCTTGCCCATTTTTTGAAGCTCTTTCAGGATCTCGCGCATCTCCACCCGCGCGCGAGGATCGAGTCCCGAGGCAGGCTCGTCAAGTAGTAACACGGCGGGGTCGTGGACCAGGGCCCGGGCCAGGCAGAGCCGCTGCTTGAGCCCGCGCGACAGCGTGTCCACCGCTTGATCTTTTCGGTCCGTCAATCCGACCAGTTCGAGCAGGTCGTCCGCGATCTTCTTGCGACGGGTCTTGGGCTGCCGGTAGCAGGCGGCATAGAAATCCAGATACTCGGCGGCAGTCAGTTGATCATAAACGCCGAAGAAGTCCGGCATGTACCCGAGGCGCTCGTGCACCCGATCGGGATGCTGGATCACGTCGGCGCCGTCGACGACGGCCCGTCCGGCGGTCGGCTCCAAGAGCGCTGCCAGGATGCGCAGCGTCGTGGTCTTGCCCGCGCCGTTCGGTCCGACAAAGCCGAAGATCTCGCCCTTCGGAACTTCGAATGAGACGCTGTCGAGCGCCGTACGGTTGCCGTACACCTTGGTCAGTCCCTCGACGGAGATCATCGGACGGTCCCCGCGAGGGTAAGGGCCCCCGCCATGAGGCCCGTGCTCGTGCTCAGCCGAAGACGGACCATCCCGGTTGCCTGATCGACCGCGCTATCCGGCAGCGTCGTGGTGCCGTTGTCCTGGTAGGCGACGTCGGTCCATGCCGACCGCGACCAATCCCAGACCTGCCCCTGCACCCCCGGTTGCGACGAACCGGCGCTGCCCGGCGGCACCCCCTGGAACTTGGCGCCGTAGGGATTTTGGGATGTAAGCGAGACGCCGCTCAAGTGCGCGCCGGCCGCCAGCCCCGGCGCGAACTCGTAGGTCACGCTGCCGCTCTGCAGCATCAGCATGCCTGGCGGCCCCTGGCCCTGACTGTCGCCCACGACGTCCACGATGCGGCCAGTCACGACTCCGGCGGGCAACGGGCCCGTTCCAATCTGGTCCACCGGGAGCGACAGGACCACGGCGGACTCCGCGGTCGATCGCGGATGGCTTCCATTGACCGTAAGGTCCTGGAAGGGCTGATGCGTCCAGGCGACCAGCAGCGGCGCGGACGCGGACGACGTGCCGTTGAAGCCTGCACCCGTCGGGAGCACCGCCAGGATCTGGGTCTTGGCAAAGTCCTCGCGTTGGGCGTCGGTCGGCTGGTTCGGCTGCGGGCCGTTGTAGAAGGCCGTGCCATAGATCCGCGTGTAGGTGGGCTGCCCGAATGGATTGGCCGGCTTGGGCGCCAGGCTCACCGTCGCCGTCGCGCCGGGTTTCAAGGCGCCGATGGTCTGAAAGCTGTCGCCGGCGATCAAGACCGCATCCGTAAAGGCCAGTCCGGAGTGATTCTCGATGGTTCCCGTCAGCTTGCCGTTCACCAGCTGCAGGTGCGCGGCCAGTTGTGGCGCCGGGCTGATGGCTTCCGTGGCGAAGCCACCCAGCACGAAGGCGGTCATCCCTGGCAGCGTCACTCCGTTGTTGTCCACGTTGACCCGGATGCTGCCCGACCCGGACCCCGGTCCGAAGCTGCCGTTGGTGGCGATCGGGCTGATCAGCAGCCGGCTCCCCGCGATGCTCGCCTGGTAGTCACCACGAGCCGGCGCCATGATGCCGGTGTAAGTCTCCTGGTAGGCGTGGTCCCAGCCAGCCTGCAAATGCAGAATTGTCACCTGGTTTGTTTGCACCGAGCGACCCTTGGTAAAGACCCCCGTGCCATAGGCGGCGCCGGCGGCGATCACGGCGATCAACGGGACCGTGACCCAGGAAAGCGCGCGACGCCGCATGGCGCCCAGGACGACATAGTTCACCGGGCCGACCAGTAGCACATAGAGGAGGACCAGGGCGCCGGTCAGCTGGAGCGAGGGCAGGTCGAGGCCCGGCAGGTTGCCCAACACCGACGTCAGTGCGCTGCTTTTCGAGCTGATCGACGGCTGGGCCCCCAACGCCATCGGGGCGGGCCCGCCGATGCCGTAGGCAAAGTTCTGGCTGGAGCCTCCCGCGCCGAAGGAAGCGCGAGCGATCAGCTGGCGGAGCAGCGCGTTGGTGCCGCTCCATCCGGCGACGGGTTCCTGGGTCCAATCGAACGTGGCCATGGTCACCGTCCCGGCGCCGACGATGCGCTCGAGCAAGAGCGGCTGGCTGCCCGATACCAGCCAGGCCGGCCCCGGCGTGGTCGAGCCGGTGGCGACCTCCACCGGGGAGCCGCCGAGCAGCGCCGTGCTCAGGATCGTTGTGCCGCTGACATTCATTGGCAGGATGGCCGGTGACAGGCCGGCCAGCGTCTTGCGCCAGGCGGCGCCGGTTCCCAGCAGAAGGTCCCCTCCAGCCCGGACGAAGTCGGCGATGGCGGTCCGCTGGCCCGCCGTGAGGCTGTCGGTCGCGAAGTCGTCGATGGCGAGGATGTCGAAGGCGCGGAGCGCAATCGGTGACTCCGCAACCTCGTCCGCGCGCAGGTGGACGACGCGGGCGGCGACGCTCGCCGGGTGGACGGCGGCGAAGGTATCGAGGGCCGTGGGCTGGTCCGACAGCACGCCGATCAACGTCGACGTCGTGGCGGCGGCGCTCGAGTCCTGCGAGACGACAATCCGGCCGCTCTGAACGATCCGAGCCGTGATGGTCGCACCGGTCGTGTCCTCGACGACGTAGGTGCGAATTCGCTTGGTCGCCCCGCTGGCCAGACTGATCGGCTGCTGGTAGATGGCGAAGCCTCCGACGCCGGGTTGGGCGTTCAGCGCTTCCTGGATCTCGAGCGTGCCGTCGATCCCAGCGCCGGTGTTCTTGGCGTCCACCGTGACCGGCATCCAGTCACCCGGCTTGACGACGTCCTGGTAGCCGACGTGGACGGTCAGGGTCAGACCGTTACCGGCGGCCAGGGCGCCCACCGAAGCGCCGGCCAGTGCGATCCCGGCGAGGATCGAGGCCAGGGCGATCCGCGCGGGCAGCCGGCAGCGCTGGACACGCATCTACGTCATTAAGACGGTCGCGGGAGTGAAAAGTTCCGTTCTGGCCCCCACCGCGGGCAGTATGCCGGGCGGCCGGGGGGTCGTCAATCGGTCACCGGCCCGGTTGATCTCAAGAATTGCACCCACAGTGACGGGCTGCGTCCGCTCATCCCGGGGAGCGAACTGCCGGAGGAGGGACTCGAACCCACACGGACTTACGCCCAGGCGCTTTTGAGGCGCCCTCGTCTACCATTCCGACACTCCGGCCTGCGGCGAAACGTCTCAAACACTCGTGTGGCACGTTCCGCGCCACTCGTGTGGGGCGACGCCCCGCGTTTGGCGCTAAAGCCTTACTCGCGTCGGGCGACGCCCGGGGCGAGTATATCCAAGTACGCTCGTTGGGAACTTATTAGGGATGTTTCCGTCTAAAAGCTCGAACGACGATCGCGACCTGGTGGGTCGGGCCCGGCAGGGCGATCGGGAGGCGTTTACCCAATTGATCATGCAGTATCAGGTGCCGCTCTACAACATGGCGCTGCGGATGGTCGGCGGACCGGAGGATGCCGCCGATATCGCGCAGGAGGCATTTCTGCGCGCCTGGGAGAAGATCCGCACCCTGCGCGACGCGCCGTTCAAGGCCTGGCTGTTCCAGATTGCCGCGAATCTCTGCTACGACCACTTTCGGCGCGGCCGGCGCTATGGCGTCATGCCGGACGAAGCTCAGACCAGCAACGTCGTCGGCCTTGGGATCGCGACCCCTGACCCGCAGGAGCGCGCCGAGGCGAACGAGCGGACGCGCCTGGTGCGTGACAGCATCCAAGCGCTCGACCACGACATGCGAATCGCCATCGTCCTGCGCGACGTCAACGGCATGGCCTATGACGAGATCGCGGCCGTACTCCGCGTGCCGCTCGGAACCGTCAAATCGCGCATCGCGCGCGCCCGTGCGCAGGTCCAGGAACGGCTGCAGCAGCATCCTGGGCTCTTTCCGTCGCCCTCGACACGGGAGGACGCCCATGCCGACTGAGTCGCGCGTCCCGGCCGAGCCGACCGTGGAGGAACTCTCGGCGTATCTCGACCACGAGCTCGACGCGGCGGCCCAAGCGCGAGTCGCCGATCATGTTGCCGGCTGCGCAGAGTGCCGGACCCGGCTCGACGGGTTGCGGCAAACCGCCTACGCGATTCGCGCGCTCCCGATGGAGACGCCACGACGGACGTTCACCATCCCGGCCCAGCGTCGCCAGTCATTTCGCTGGGCACCGGTTGGGTGGCTTGGTGGCACCGCCGCGGGCTTGCTGGTGGTTGTCTTCGGGGTGACGCAGTTGCATTTCCACGGTCCCGCCGGCAGTCCGGCCAGCCCCAGCACGGTCAGTGGAGGCTTCTCCCAGGGTGCGCCCTACGGCCCGGTCGCGCCGCTCAACCAGCCAGCCCAGGACGGTGTCAGCGCCCAACGTGCGTCCGCCACCAACTCCAAGAGTGTGGTCGACCCCCAGAATTCATCGCGCTCGGTAACCGTCAGCACGGATGCCACGTCCTACCCGGCGTCCGGCGTCATCACGCTTCATGTCACCGTGAAGGGGCTTTCGGCCAGCGAGGCTTCCTCGGTGCGGCTCTTCCTCACACGGGACACCAGCGGTGGAGGGTACAGCGTCCGGCTCTTGCCCCCGTCAAAAGAGTCCACGTTTCCCTTCGACTACGATGCTGCCTACTCGATCTCGCAGATGCAGCTGCCGGCGCCGGCGGCGGGCAACTACACGCTGCAGGTCGCGATCGACACGAGTGACGGCCACGCATTGGTCGCCGCGCAGCCGCTGACGATTACGCCCTAGCTCTTCTCGGGCGGAGGGCCTTCCAGGTCCGGTAGGTCCATGCTGTTGATCAGCTCTTTGAAGATCGACAGCTTGTCTTCTTCTTCCTCTTCTTTCTCGGGGAACACGCCCGCTTTGTCGAGAACGTCCTGCGAGACCAGGATCGGACAGGTCATCCGGACCGCCAGCGCGATCGCGTCGCTGGGCCGCGAATCGATCTCGACTTCCTTGCCGTTGACCGCCAGGAATAGCCTGGCGAAGAAGACTTCGTTCGTTAACGACGTCACCTGGATCTTCTTGAGGCGCATCTCGGCGCTTTGAAGAATATTGGCGACCAGGTCATGCGTGATCGGGCGTTCCGGGGTGATGCCGGTGATTTTCAACGCGATGGCGTTGGCCTCGTAGATGCCGATCCAGATGGGCAGGTATCGATCCGTCTCTTTTTCTTTCAGGATCACGACGTGCTGTCCGCTGGGCATATGCACGCGGATGGAATCGACCTGCATTTCAACGAATTTGGCCATCCTGAATTCGAGCCTATCTTATCATCGGGTTTTTCACAAACCGACCAGTATCGCGGGATTCCCGCATGTCTACACTTTGATGGTGATCGATCCCCGGAACGAGCCAAAAAAGCTTCGGCTCGTTCTTATCGACGGGCACTCGCTGGTCTACCGCGCCTTCTTCGCGCTGCCCTCGCTGACCGACCGGGAAGGCCGCGTCGTCAACGCTGCCTACGGGTTTACGTCGATGCTGTTGCTGGCCCTGCAGGAGCATCCGGACTATGTGCTCGCGTCGTTTGACCTGGGTGGCCGCACCTTCCGGCACGAAGAACTGGCACAGTACAAGGCGACCCGCCGTCCGACCCCCCCGGAGCTCTCGCCTCAATTTCCATTGACGCGTGACATCGTCCGCGCCTTCGGGATTCCCATTTACGAAGTCCAGGGCGTCGAGGCGGACGACGTCATCGGCACCCTGGCGACGCAGGCCCGTGAACAAGGCCTGCACAGCACGATCCTCACCGGCGACCTCGACGCACTGCAACTCGTCAACGACGACGTTGACGTGCTCACCAGCAAGCGCGGCGTATCAGAAACGATCCTGTATACGCCGGAACGAGTCCGGGAACGCTATGGCCTCGAGCCAATACAGACCGTTGACTTGAAAGGCCTGGTGGGCGACGTATCGGACAACATCCCGGGCATCCGTGGCATCGGCGAAAAGACGGCGATCCGATTGATCCAGGAGTTCGGCTCCGTCGAGAGCCTGGTCGAGAACCGGGAGCGCGTCGCGCCGCCCAAGGTGAAGAAGCTCCTGGACGAGCACTGGGAGCAGGCCCTGCTCAGCAAGAGAATGGCAACCATCGTTCGCGACGTCGACGTCAAGCTCGACCTGAGCCAGGGTTCAGCTCGGGATTACCGACCCGATGCGGCGCGCACGATTCTGGCTGACCTGGGTTTCCGCAGCCTGGCGGCACGGGTGCCGACGACGTGGAGCGATCGCAGCACCATGTCGGCGCCGCCGATCTTTGCCCCACCCGCCCGCCAGCAGGGCCGGCTTCCCCTGGACGCCGAGCCGGCCCGACAACCCGCGCAGTCGACGCTGGCCCTCGAAACGCCGTCGGCGTTGGCCGTCACGGTCGTCCGCCGGCCCGTCGAGCTCGACCGGCTGGTGGCCGCTTTTAACGCATCTGATCGTGTCGCATTCCAGGTCATCACGCTCGACGACGTCCCGAGACACGGCCGCATCGCCGCGCTGGTCATCGGCCTGGACGAGCGCGACATCTATTACGTCCCACTGAACCACGAGCAGGAGCCCTGTCTCGAACTCAAGGACGTTCTTGAAAGACTTGCACCGGCCCTTCGCTCGGCGAAACCGTCCAAGATCGGCTTCAACCAGAAGGCGGACTATCTGGCGCTGCGTGCCCACGGCATCGAGCTCGGTGGCGCCGACTGGGATTTGCTGGTCGCCGCGTATTTACTGAATTCTGGGGTCCGGACCCCGAGCCTCGAGGCGCTCGCGTCGGACGTCTTACATCGATCCATAGAGGGCCGCGAGGCCCTACTTGGTACCGGCAAGACGGCTCTTACGTCCGACCAGGTCGAGATCATGCGTTCGGCGGCATTTTTCGGTGAACGGATGCGGGTGATGCTGGAGCTTTTCCCGAAGCTTCAGTCCGAGCTCGACCGGCTCGGCAACGCCGAATTGTTCCGGGATCTCGAGATGCCGCTGCTGCCGGTCCTGGCCGAGATGGAGCTGGCCGGCGTGGCGGTCGACATTCCCTACTTGCAGACGATTTCGCGCGAGTTATACGAACAATTAGTTCGTCTTGACCAGGAGATCGCGGATGTCGCCCATGGCCCCATCAACGTCAACTCGCCGCAGCAGCTCGCGAGATTTCTGTTTGAAGACCTGAATCTGCCCGGTGGCAGAAAAACAAAAAGCGGCTACTCGACGGACGCGACCGTCCTCGAGGGCTTACGCGACCAGCATCCCGTGGTGCCGAAAATTCTCGAGTTCAGGCAACTGAGCAAACTAAAAGGCACCTACGTCGACGCGCTGCCATTGCTGGTCGATTCGAAGACGCATCGCGTCCACACGAGCTTCAATCAGACCGTTGCGGCGACCGGCCGCCTCTCATCGTCCGACCCGAATCTGCAAAACATACCCATTCGCACTGAAATCGGCCAGAAAGTACGGCGGGCGTTCATCCCAAGCCGCCCCGGAGATTTACTGCTTTCGGCTGATTACTCGCAGATTGAGCTGCGCGTCCTCGCGCACATGACCGACGACCCGGTGCTCGTCGACGCCTTCGCCCGCGGCGAGGACATCCATGCACGGACGGCCGCCGAAGTCTTCGGCATCCCCCAAGCCGAGGTAACGGCGAACCAGCGGCGTCTCGCCAAGGTGGTGAACTTCGGCCTGTTCTACGGCCTGAGCGACTTTGGCCTGGCGCGTGACACCGGCATGTCCACGGAAGATGCGCGAATTTTTATCGATGCGTATTTTCGTGCTTACAACCGGGTGCGCGAATTCCTCGAAGGCATCAAGATCCAGGCCAGGGAGCAAGGCTATGTCGAGACCCTCCTGCACCGGCGCCGCTATATCCAGGATATTCGCTCGCCCAATCGCATGTTGCGCCAGGGCGCGGAACGAATCGCGATCAACATGCCGGTGCAGGGATCGGCGGCCGACATCATGAAGCTGGCCATGATCAGACTGGATAACTATCTTCGCGAGCAGCGGCTTGCTAGCCGCATGATTTTGACCGTCCATGACGAGCTGGTCTTCGAAGTCCCGCCGGCGGAGCGCGATCGTCTCGTCGAAGTCGTCCCCGACTTGATGGCCAATGCCTATCCACTGACCGTGCCATTGCAGGTCGATCTCAAGCTCGGCCCGAATTGGCAGGACATGGAACGGGTCCGCCTGGTTGCCGCAAAAGCCTCGTGAGGGGGCATGCCCGAACTTCCTGAAGTCGAGACCGTCGTACGCGACCTGCGGCCGCAACTGACTGGTCGTCGCGTCGAGTCCGTGGCCATCACTCCGGACCCGCTGGTCCGCGATCGCGTGATTCGATATCCAAAAGCCGGTCAATTCGCGCGACGCTTGCGCGGCCGAACGATCGAGACTGTCATGCGGCGCGGCAAGTACATCGTCATGCCGTTGGAGAGCCCTGCGTCGGGGCCCAACGGAGGCGCCAACGATCACATCCCCGCGCCCGAAGCCGAACGGCTGGTCGTGCACCTGGGCATGACCGGACACTTGCGCGTGTGGGAACCTGAAGAGGGGCCGGTCAAGCACACGCACTTCAGGGCGATGCTGGATAGCGGCCTGGAGCTGCGCTATGACGACCAGCGTCAGTTCGGCCGCCTGCTACTCGGCAAGCAAGCCGAACTCGTGGCCGCCCGCGCCTTTCCGGCCAGGCTCGGGCCAGAGCCGATCCATGGCGATCTCACCGAAGCCGAGTTCGAGCGCCTGATCCGCGCCCGCCACCGGCCGGTGAAGTCAGCCTTGCTGGATCAGTCGTTCCTGGCCGGCGTGGGCAATATCTATGCCGACGAGGCATGTTTTCGGGCCGGAATCCGTCCTAGCCGGTGGACTCACCGGCTCACCGTGCGTGAACGGCGGGCTCTGTACGCGGCGATCCGGGAAGTCCTGGAGAACAGCATTGCGGCACGAGGCTCGTCGATCATCAGTTACGTCGATGGCTTCGGCGTGCGCGGCACCAACCAGGAGAAGCTGCTCGTCTACGGGCGAAGCGGCCAGCCCTGTCTGAGATGCGGGACGCCATTGAAAGGGACTCGCCTGGCCGGCCGCGGCACGGTCTACTGCCGCACGTGCCAACGCTGAACCGGCCCCGCTGGCCGGCACTCAGCCGCCGCCTGATGATCACGGCGGGCAGCTTCTTCGGCGCCTTTCTTTTGATTGCCATCTTGGTCAGCGCCGGCGCGTTCGATCGTTTCAACCTGCGTCTCACGCACTACATCCAGGGCCGCGGTAGCACGGGCCAGGATATCGGCCTGGGATTGTTTTCGTACCTGGGCAGCATCGAGGTGACGCTGGTGGTGGCCGCGCTGCTCGGTCTCGCACTTTTTCGCGGCCTGCGCCTGCTGGCGGTCCTGCCGGTGGCCGTTATTCTGGTGTCATCTGCGCTTGAGTTTCTCGGCAAGACGATCGTCCCCAGCGTGAGTCCGGGGCCATCGTTTCAGCACTTCCCCGGATTCCTCCCGACGTTCGCGCACCGGGTCGGCCACTATTCGTTCCCCAGTGGCCACGTGCTCCGGGCGACGATTGTCTACGGCCTCGTGCTCTACCTGGCGGAGCGCTGGGAGCTGTTCGGTCGGGATAGCTCGCGGCTCAGCCCCGTACTCGTGCTGGTCGTCCTGTTTGTCGCCTACGCGGTCGTCTACCTCGGCTGGCATTGGTTCTCGGACGCACTCGGCGGCCTGCTGCTCGGACTGACGCTCCTGTTCGGCCTGATCGCCTACCTCGAGCGCAAGCGGACCGTCAACCCCGGCCACGCCCACATCGAAGACTAGCGACCGTCGCCGGCGAGCGGCGCTGCCATTGCCGTACTCGGGGCGGGCGCAGACTAACAGGCCGGCCGACGCATCAGGCCGATCGCGCGCTGGCGGCCACCTTGAGGGCCGGCGGGATCGCCTTGAACCGTCCGTCCTTCTGACGCTCCAGCCTCCAGCCGCCTTCGTGCACCATCCGGTGATGGGGTCGGCAGAGCAGCGCCAGGTTGGGCAGCGCCGTCGCCCCGCCCCTGGTCCACCAGACGAGATGATGTCCGTCGCACCAAGCGAGCGGCCGGCCGCAGCCCTGGAAGACGCAGGACCGGTCTCGCGATTCGAGTGCCCGGCGGGTGGCGGCCGGGATGGTCCGGCTGGCGTGGTTGAGCTCATGCTCCAGCTCTGCGTGGCCGGTGATGCGGATGAGCGCCGTGTCGCAGGCATAGCGCTGCACCGTCTCGGCCGGGACCGTGCCGCCGCCCTCCAGCTCGCCCGCCGGCGCGCCCGGCACCCC
>Ga0209526_10000184_pt1 | contig 38633 bp, 35 predicted proteins | sample JacPinW_OM2H0_M1_FD_188566 | JGI IMG/M metagenome (GOLD analysis project Ga0209526, IMG submission 188566) | Forest soil microbial communities from Algoma, Ontario, Canada - Jack Pine, Ontario site 1_JW_OM2H0_M1 (SPAdes) (version 2) | ecosystem: Environmental > Terrestrial > Soil > Boreal... | reverse complement strand
CGCCAACAGCCTAATCAGCAAAATCTGCTGTACATGGGGTGCCTCGCCGGGCGGGCCTTCGCGATCGAGACTGTTCGCACCGATGATAAGCAGCTTGTCGAGGATGCTTACCTCGTTGGCGAGGTGACCAGCCACCACGTAGAAGAAACGCTCATCTCGGGGAATGCGGTCGAGGTCTGTCTTCGTCAAATTAATGCGCTGAAGTTGCGCCATGGCACTTTTCCCCTCACCTGTTTTAGCGGGCTTCTATATCTGATAGCCTTGGGGCGGCGGAAGCAAGTTCTGTCCGGCGTTCGGCGCGGGCCTGCGCCAGGCTCTCCGCGGCCAGGGCGAGCAGCGAAACGCGATCGAGCTGGCCGCGCTCGCTGGCCGCCACCCCGGTGTCGACGGCCAGGCGGACGATGTCCCCGTTGGGGCTGGCGGCGTACGGATGCTCCTCCAGGGCCGGACGGAGCCGGTCCGCCTGGCGGACCGCAATCGCCCGATCAGCTTCCGGGATGACGAGGCAGAACTGGCCGTCTTTGATGCGGGCCAGCGTGTTGACCTTGCGCGTCTTCGATCGGATCACCGCGACAAACTCCCGCAGGATCCGGGCGAGGCCATCCTCACCGTACTTGCCGCGGAGCACCTCGAACGCCTCGATCTCGAACAGCACGATCGCCAGGTCGTGGTTGTAGCGCGAGGCGCGGCTGATCTCCTTGTCGAGGAGCTCCTCAAGGAATCGGATAGAAAAGGCTGCCGACTGGGTGTCGAGCAAGGCGAGCTGCTCGGCCTGCATCAGCTTGCGACCCATCACCAGGGCATACAGACCCTCCGATACAAAGCTCTCCAGCGCGCTCAGCGGTTCCTCGAGGTCGTCGCGCGGACGATCGAAGCCCACGACGATGGCGCCAAAGGTCGTCCCACCCTTTTGGTCGGGAATCGGCACGCCGACGATGCTCCCTTCCTTGATCGCGTCGTCGGTCAGGTATCGGGACCAGGCGCTCTTCGAGATATCGGGAACGGTCACGCTGCGGTCCGCGTGCTTGACCCACTCGGCGATCCCTTCCAGCAACCGGCGCTTCGCTTCGATCAAAGGGTCGGGCGCCGGTTGGTCGTAGCCGGATGCGAGATCCGATCCGTTGTCGTCCAGCATCAACACCAGGCCGTAGTCGGCCCGCGTCAGGTAGAGCACCGCGTCGACCACGTGCTGCGTCAGCATCTGGGCGTTCGACTCGGAGATCTGGGCTTGCAGCCGGCGCAAGGCGTGACCGACACGCTCTTTCGCCTGCATCTCGGCAAGCAGGTTCAGTCCCACCGAGACCAGCTCTCCCGCCCCGAGCAGGCGCTCGCCGTCGTGCTCCGGAACGGCGTCGGCGGCCTGGATCAGATCGTCAGGGAAAATCTTCAGCTGAAACGCGAACTCGGCAAACTCCTCAACCGAGTTCGGCGCAAATTTCACGGCCGGGCTGACGACGGCGCCGATCTGCACCTCCTTCTCGTTGCGGACGGGAGCCACGAAGTGTCCGACGCCGGACTTGCAGACCGCGATCGTTTCCTCGCCGCGCTTCAGAAACGCCGGGTCGTAGTAGAGGGGGCAGGCCTTCCGCTCCTGGAGGAGCCGACAGTAGCGCGGGTAGTCCTCGACCGGCGTGAGGGGATGCGCGTCAAGGTCGAACACCTGGAGCTTGAGCCCGGTGGAGGCCTGGAACCGGTCCACCATCCGCGCGAACTCCGGGCTGCTGACCAGGACGCCGAGCTCGCCGTCCTGCGGTTCTGGCTCCATCATGCGGCCTTTAAAGGTATGGGTCGACCTTCAAGGCAACAACGTTGTAACGGCCGAAAACCTGTAACGCCCGGCCGGTCACGGCCCCAATTCGAGCTGAACTCAGGGCGCCCTGCCCCCATCAGCCCATTCTGGGCCAGGGTTTGACGCCGCCGCCGGTACACTGGGCACGGTGCTGTCCACCCGCCTCCTGACCAAGCGCTACGGCAGCCTGACGGCCGTGGAGGAGCTGGACCTGGAGGTGGGGGGCGGGGAGCTCTTCGGGTTCCTGGGACCCAACGGCGCCGGCAAGACGACCACCATCAAGATGCTGGTCGGCCTGCTCCGCCCGACCAGCGGCAGCGCCCGGGTTGCGGGCATCGACATCCGGGCCGAGCCGGAGAAAGCGAAGGCGCGCATCGGGTACGTTCCGGACGCGGCCACCCTCTACGACAAGCTCAGCGCCCGAGAGTTCCTGGAGTTTTCAGGTGATCTTTATCACGTCGAGCGACGCCTTCGCGACCGCCGGATCGACGCGCTCCTCAAGCTCTTCGACCTGCACGAGCGGGCGAATGACTTTCTTTCCGGCTACTCCCGAGGCATGCGCCAGAAAGTCTCGCTGGCGGCGGCGCTGCTCCACGATCCCCAGGTGCTCTTCCTCGATGAGCCTACTGTGGGCCTCGACCCGCAGAGCGCCCGGCAGATGAAAGACATCCTCCAGGACCTCTGCAAGGAGGGCAAGACCGTCTTCGTCTCCACCCACATCCTGGAGATCGCGGAGCGGATGTGCACCCGACTTGCCATCATCAACCGCGGCCGGTTGGTGGCCATGGGGAGTCTGCAGGAGCTGCGACACATGGTCGGACAGGACGGGCAATCGTTGGAGCAGATCTTCCTCGAGCTGACGGGGAGTCGCGAGGATGACGTCAGCGCCGTGTTGCGTGGCCTCGAAAGCTAACCCGATCGCTGGGGTCGCCGGCGGACTCGGAGTCGGGCTGCTGCTCTGGCGTGCTCAGCTGCAGATGTTCATCAACCAGACGGTCGGCAGCCGTAAGCCGGGGCGGATCGTGGGCTCGGTCGTCGGCGCGGCCGTCATCGTCCTGGCCTGGACATGGGAGGCGATCATCACCTGGGTCGGCGTCCAGGCGTCCCACCGGACATCGGTCTCGATCGATACGGTCCACCTCTTGAGCCTTGCCTTTCTCGGCTACACCGGCGTCCTGGTTTTCAGCAGCCTGGTGTTCAGCCTCAACGCCCTGCTCCTCAATCCGGACCTGGACCTGTTGCTCGCCGCGCCCCATCCGGTGGAGAGCGTGCTGGCCGGGCGGATGGTGGTCCAGGTGCTGAGGCTCCTCCTGCTGAGCCTGCTGTTCACGGGACCGGCATTGCTCGCCCTCGCGGTCGCCAATTCGAACCCTTTGATCCCGCTCGTTTTCGCCGCGCTGTACCTGCTCTACCCGGTGTTCGTCGTCGTCATCATCTCCGTGCTGAGCCTGCTCCTCGTCCGCTTCATTCCAGTCGGACGCGGACGCGAGATCCTGACGCTGTTCGGCGTCGCCATCGCCATCGGCATCAACCTGCTCAACTTCCTGATCAACCCGGCCTTACGCGATTCCGGTTTCAGCCGCCGGCCGGGGGTGCCGCCAGCATTGCCCGACGTTCCAGCGGCCAGTGCACCCTGGCTGCCGTCCGGCTGGGCGGGGCGAAGCGCGGCGGCGATTCTGCGGGGCGACTGGACCGTCGCCACCGAATGGGCGCTGCTGCTCCTGGCCATGTCGGCGGCGATCTTCGTCGTGGGAACGATCCTGAGCGGCCGCCTCTACCTCGCCGGCTGGATCCAGGCGGTGCCGCCGCGACGGCGGCAGTCGACCACTCGCCGGCTGGACGCCGCCCTGCCGCTGCTGAGCCCGGTGCTCGCGTCGATCGTCATCAAGGACTGGCGGATGCGCACCCGCGACCTGGCCCAGCTGGTCAGGTTCGTGATGCCGGTCGTCTTTATCTTCCTCATCTTCGGGCTACGGTTTTCCAGACTGCTCGACGCCGTCCGCGGACTCGGGGAGGGCCCGGCGGCCGCCATGCTGGCCCTGCTTCCTGCTTGGGTCCTGCTCCTCTCCTTGAGCATCTCGCTCGGACTGACGGCGGTCAGCCTGGAGGGAAAGAGCATCTGGGTTTATGCCGCCTCCCCGAACACCACCCTCCGCTTTCTGCAGGGCAAGTGCTGGTCGGTTGCGCTCCCGACGGCGTTCCTGGTGGCGGTGGTGGCGCTGGTAGCCGAGATCCTGATCCGGCCCGGGTGGCTATGGGCGGCCACGGCGATCCTGCTGGCGATCGCCCAGGCGGCGACCATCACCACCCTGATGGTCGCCATCGGCGCGGTCTTCGCTCGCTTCGACTGGACCGATGCCCGACGGATGATGCACCCGTTGGGCGTCTTCATCGGCATGGGATTGTTCTTCATCGTCACCGGCGCCAGCGCCCTGCTGCTCGGCATTTCGCTGGCGCTGGCTGGCGCGACCGGGTTCCCCACATTCACCACCTGGCTGGCCGCAATCACCATCTCAGTCGGTGGCGGCGTCGCGGCCGCGGCGCTCGGCCTGCTGATCGGCAACGAGCGCCTGCGCAGTCTAGAGCTCGGCTGACTCCTCGAGGACCGACACCGGTTCAGGCATCGTGACGACACCGATCCGATGATGATGGCGGCAGCGCGCCTGATAGGTCGCCGCACCGCCGATCACGACCAGGGGCTCATCCACGGATGCCGGGGCGCCGTCGACCAACCGCTGGGTGCGAGTCGCCTGACGCGAGCCGCAACCGGGATACTGACAGGACGCCTGGAGCTTGACCAGCCGGTCGGAGTAGGCGGCCAGCAGCGGCATCGGTCCGAAGGGTCGCGCCAGAAAGTCCAACTCGAGACCGGCGACGATGACGTGGCAGCCGCGATCAGCCAGCTCCTCCGCCAGGCCGACGATCTCCGGTCCGAAGAACTGCGCCTCGTCGATGCCGATGACGCGGGTGTCGTCCCGCAGCTGGTCGCGCAGCGCCGCGACGTCCGGAACGGCGATCGCCGGGAAGCGGACCTCACGGTGTGACGCCACCGCCTCGAGTGCGTAGCGGTCGTCGAGCGCGGGCTTGAACGCCTGGATCGTCGACCCCGCGTAGCGCGCCTGGTCGAGCCTGCGGATCAATTCCTGCGTCTTGCCGCTGAACATGCAACCCATGATCACGTCCAGGCTTCCGGAGGGTTCGTCGAACCACACCTCCTGGAAGTTGAGTGCCCGGGGCTCGGCGGTGTGATGGCGCCGGCAGACCGGGAGGAACCGTTCCGGCGTTCCGTTGACGGCGTGGAAGCGCTGCGTCCGGCTGGCCAGGTTGCGGCAACCGGGTTGCGCGCAGACGCCGTCGTCGAGCTTGAGGGCGAAATCGGCGGCGCACATCAACTCCGGCATCGGACCGGCGGGCTGGCCGGCGGCGTCGAGTTCCCAGCCGGCAACGACGACGTCGACGCGATGGATGGTGGCCAGCTCGTTGAGGACGTCCACCAACCGGTCGTCATACTGCTGCGCGTCGTCGATGGTGACGAGCTCGGCGGCCGGGTCGAGCTGGTCCAGCAATATGTTGGCGTCCGACGGTTGGGCGAGCCGTTGCATCCGGCGACCCTGCCGCTGGGCGCGCTCGGCTTCAGCCTCCAGCTTCTTGGTCTTGCCGGAGTGCGTCGGGCCCGAGAACACGCTCAGGCTGCCCAGGCGGCGGCGTTCACGATCCTCGCGGTAGCGCTCGTTGATCATGGTCTTACTGCCGATCCAGTCGGCTCAGTTGCGGCGGAACTCGACCTTCGCCTGCTCGATCAGGGTTGGGTCGGCGAGCAAGTCCGCGCCGGTCATGGCCAGGGCTTTCGCGGCGTCGGTCATTGCCTGGTAGCCACGCGGCGAGCCGGAGGCATCCAAAAAAGCCTGCGAGTGGCCCGGCACCTCGGCCGACGCAATCGCCACGGTGGGATGGAGGGCAGGGACGACCTGGCTGACGTTGCCCATGTCGGTCGAGCCGGCATTTTCCCAGGGCACACCCTCCACCGGGTCGAGCCCAAGCCGGCGAAGGTTCTCTTCGAACAGCCCGGCCAGCACGCCGTTGTTGCGGAGGTCGGCGTACGGCTCCTCCTCGAACGTCAGCTTCAGGCTGCAACCGGTGGCGAGGGCCGCCGCCTGAAAGACGTTCTTCACTTTCTGGACCAACTCTTCCATGTAGGCCTGGTCACGGGCGCGGACCAGAAACTCGCCGCTGGTCCGCTCCGGAATAATGTTGGGCGCCGTGCCGCCCTCCTTGAGGAACCCGTGGAGCCGCGCGCCCTCTTTGGTCTGCTGGCGCAGCAAGCTGATCCCGTTGTAGGCGAGCACGAACGCATCGAGCGCATTGATGCCCTTCTCCGGGTCACCGGACGCGTGCGCCGCGCGACCAATGAACTCGAAATGCATGTGGGTGACCGCCAGCGCCCAATGCAGCACCTGGGTACGGGTGTCGGGATGAAACATCATGGCGGCGTCGACTTCCTGGAAGATGCCGGCGCGGATCAGCCGGATCTTTCCACCGCCACCTTCCTCGGCCGGCGTGCCGATCACGAGCACTCGCCCAGGCGTACGGTCCAGCGCGTCGGCCAGCGCAATGCCGGCCCCGGCGGACGCGGTGGCAATCAGGTTGTGACCGCACCCGTGACCGAGACCCCGCAGCGCGTCGTACTCTGACAGGAAAGCGACCGTCGGGCCGGTGCCGTTCCGCCGGGTGGCGACGAAGGCGGTGGGGGTGTTGGCGACGCCGAGCTCGACGCTGAAACCGTGTTTCTTGAGCATCTCGGTCAGCCAGGCCACCGCCTGCCGCTCCTCGTAGGCGATCTCCGGATTGGCATGAATGTCCCGGCCGATCCGTTCGAGCTCCGGCCGCAGGGCATCGACCCGGGCGCTGATCGCGTCCTTGAGCTGGCCGGTGGATGCTTGGGCTACTGACACGCTGGCCAATAATTGTATGGCGATGGCAGAGCATGGGAGCCTCGACCAGGCCTCCGACGAAGACCTGGCCCGCCGGGTTCGGGAAATCATGGCCGAGATGGCGCCGCTGGAGGAGGCGTTGGGGCGGCTGCGCGCCCAGATCCAGCAGGTCGCCAGCGAGCAAAAGAAACGGGAGCGTTCGCAACATCTCAAGGCCCGAATGCAAGTGCGGACGACGGTGGCCCAGGGTCAAATGCCCACGCTGCAACAGGTGGCTGAGAGCTCCAACGACCTGGTCCCATCGGATAGCCTGCTCGCCGGCCTGCGATTCTTCCGCGATAGCGGGACGGAAGTCGGGCTGGGTTACGCGACGGCGCGCGAGCCGACCGTCTGGATGACGAACGGCAGCAACACGGCAGCAGTCAAATCCGTCGCGGAGATCCGCACACGCTACGTAGAAGGCTGGGATTTCGGTACAGCCGCGCATTCCGGGGTGCGCATCCACATCCCCAACAGCCGGACCGAGAAGGTCCTCCAGGCATCCGAAGTGTTTGTTCGTTTGAAAGATGGGGCTTAAGCCATCGGAGTCCACCCGCCAAGTCGTAGACCGGGTGGCGTTTGGGCGATCAAAAGAGCTCGATCGTTTCGGCGAGGTGGCCTTCGACTGGCGCGCGATTGGACCGGTGGACGCGAACGGTCGCGACGTAGTCGAGCGGGCCGCCCTCCAGTCGGACGCTTTGATCGTTGGTGGTGAGCTTGAGGCGCAGTTGGCGCCTGTCGTCAGTCTGTTCGAACTCCGTCGTCCCGTTCTCACCCGGGTAAACGTCGAAACTCAAGGGGTCCCAGGGCCGCTCGTTCGCATACTGCAGCTCGGGGCCCATTGGGAGGACGGCGCCGCCACGCACGAACAACGGGAGGGTTTCAAGCTCGGCCTCGTAGGTGATCCAACTCCCACCGGCGAAATGGCGGTCGGTCCAGAAGTCATACCAGGCACCGGCCGGGAGGTAGATCTCGCGCGATCCGCGCGGCACGAACATCGGGGCAACAAGCAGATCGGGCCCCAGGAGATATTCGTCGTCGATCGGCCAGGTCGTGCGGTCCGAGGGATGGTCGTAGACCAGCGGTCGCGCCAGCGGCACGCCCTCCGCGGCTTTGCGTGCGGCCCCATATAAGTAAGGTAGGAGCCGGTAACGGAGCTGGGCGTACTTCCGGAAGATCGTGAGCGCCGGTTCCCCATACGCCCAGGGCTCGCGTGGCGCGGTGTGCCCATGCGCGCGGGCGTGCGAGAACAGCAAGCCCATCTGTGACCAGCGGACGTAGAGCTCGGGGCTGGGCGGGTCGGTCAGGGTTGGGATGCCAAAGAAGCCGCCCATGTCGAAGCTGGCGAACGCCGCGCCGGACAGGATCCAGCTCAGTGCCCCGCGCAAGCTGGCCGCCATGTCCTCGAAAGTGCAGCCTGGATCACCGCCCCAGTGGACTGGATATCGCTGCGAGCCGGCGTAGCCGGAGCGTCCCCAGATCAGGCCGTAGCCGTGGACTTCTTTGGTGGCCTCGAACACCGCGCGCTGGTACAGCAGCGGATACAGATTGTGCAGCTGCTCGGCCGGAGTGCCGTCATGGGGCACGGCGTCGTTTGGCATGTCCTCGGCAAAGTCGGTCTTGATCACGGCGACGCCCATCTCCAGCAGCCGCCGGTTCTTCGCCTTGAACCACTCAACCGCGTCGGGGTTCGTGAAATCGATGGCGGCGCTCGGCTTGGCGAAGCCATGGACGAGGGCCAAGCCCCCACCCTGCCCTCCCCCGGAGGGAGAGGGGAATTGCGCCTGCGATCCCTCGGAGGGAGAGGGGAATTGCGCCTGCGATCCCTCGGAGGGAGAGGGGAATTGCGCCTGCGATCCCTCGGAGGAGGAGGGGGAAATCGACTTGCTCTTCAGCAGGAAGCCACGACGCTGGCCTTCGGCGCACATCTCGGAGTCGAGCGGCACATATGGGCTTTCCCACAGCGACAGCCTGAAGCCGAGGGCTTTGAGCTCCTCGATCATGCCTTTGGGATCGGGAAATGCCGACTCGTCCCATTCGAGGTCGCCATGGTGCCCCTCGTGGTAGCGCATCCAATAGGGATCGACGTGAATCACGTCGCAGGGGACGCGCTCCTCGCGCATCCGGCGAGCGACCTGCATGACTTCGTCGCGGTTGCGATAACCCCAGCGGCTGATCCAGAAGCCGAAGGACCAATCCGGAGGTACCGTCGGGGCGCCGGTCAATCGATGGTAGGCCTGGATCATCGGCGCGATGCCGTCCCCCAGGATCAAGTAAGCGCGCAGGTGGTCGGCACGGGCGGTCGCCTGCCAGGCCGCGACCGACGCCTGGCCGAGGTCGTAGTAGATCGGCGCCGTCATGTCGAAGAAGACCGCGTACCCTTCCGAACTCAAGATCAGGGGCACGTTCTTGTAGGCCCGGTCGCTGCGGACGCCGAATGCGTCGACGGTCCACGATGCGAAGGCCTGGCCGCGCCGGTCGAGCGCACCGAAGTGCTCGCCCAGGCCGAAGAGCGCCTCGGCGGGCTTGAGCCGCGCCGTCAGCCAGCGGAGGCCGCGGGCATGGCCCGTTGGGAAATGGTGATATCCGCCACGAATGTCGCGGTCGTTGGGCTCCTCGACGAACCGCTCGGTGTACGAAGCGTCCCTCAGCGCCAGGCGGTATTGGTCCCGACCGATGTCGAGCGAGGCGGCGCCAGTCGACAAGGACCACCCGGACGTGGTTTCTTTGAGCTCCCAATCCATGCGGGTCGGGGCCTGCGGGACAAGCAGCCGAGACGGGCGCGCCGCGCCGGCGCCGATGTGCACTCGGATGATGTTGGGGGCAACCGGCCTGAGCTCGATCGCAACCCGCGCGCCGCGATCATCCTCGGCGGCGAGTTCCAGGCGATCACCGCGTCGCGTCGCCGTGCGAACCTGCCGGACGGCACGAGGATCGCGGGGAAGGAAATCGGAGGCTGGACGGGCGGGACGGGCGGCTACCAGCCGCGCTGGATCCACTCGTCCAGGTGAGGCCGCTCGCGACCGATCGTGGTGGGCTTGCCGTGGCCGGGGAGCACCTGGATCTCGTCAGGAAGCGTAAAGAGCTTGGCGCGGATGCTCTCGATGATGGTCGGAAAGCTCGCGTAGGGATTTGCCGTGTTTCCGGGACCTCCGGGAAACAGGGTGTCGCCCGAAAACAGCTGCTCACCAACGAGGAGGCAGATGCTGCCGGGCGTGTGACCGGGCGTATGCATGGCAACTAATTCGTACTCGCCGAAGCGGAAGCGCTCCCCATCCTTGACCCGATAGTCGGCGGGCATCGGCATCATCGACTCGTCCGCCTCGTGGCAACTGAAGCGGGCGTGGGTTTGGTCACGCACCTGTTTCAGGGCCTGCACATGGTCGGCGTGGCCGTGGGTCGTCAGGATGTGGCTGACCCGCAGGCCCTCGAGCTCCTTGATGATGCGCGGCGCGTCGTTGGCCGCGTCGATCAACAGCGCCTCCTTGCTCCCCAGATCGGTGAGCAAATAGACGTTGTTGTCGTAGGGGCCAACCGCGAAGCTCGTGAGCTTGTACACGGCTTTGAGTGTAATGGCCCCCACCCTACCCTCCCCCGCAAGCGGGGGAGGGAAATTTCCGACAATGAGCACGATGGCCAAGGAGCGGCGAATCGGCATGCACATCCACACCGGCCGGGGGCTGGACAAGGCCGTCGAGACGATCAAGGCGCTCCAACTCGGGACCGTCCAAATTTTCACCGGCAACCCGAGCGCCTGGCGGTCGGCACCGGTTGACGCTCAGGCCACGGCGTCCTTCAAGCGTTCGCTGGAAGAACTCGAGGTCCGACCGGCAATGTCACACGCCATGTACCTGATCAATCTCGCCAGTCCCAACCCCACGTTCCAGAAGAAATCGCGGGAGGCGCTCATTGCGGAACTGGAGCGCGCCGAGGTGTACGGCTGCGATTACGTGGTGACGCATGTTGGGAGCCACATGGGCGAGGGTGCCCAAGCGGGAATCGATCGCGTCGTGGCAACCCTCGACCAGGTGCTGAGCCGTGCCGGCGGCTCGACCATGTGCCTGCTCGAAACCTCGGCCGGCGGCGGCGCTTATGTGGGGGCGAGCTTCGAGGACCTCGCCCAGATTCTTGGCCGGTTGCCGCAACATGCGGCACGGCTAGGGATCACGTTGGATACCGCCCATGCCTATGCGTCCGGCCACGACGTCGCCGGCGCGCAGGGGATGCGCTCCACGCTCGATCAACTCACCGCCATCATTTCCGCTGAGCGGATCCGCGCCTGCCATTGCAACGACACCACGGTCACCCTCGGCGGCAAGGCCGACCGGCACGTCAACATCGGCGAGGGCAACGTCGGGATCGAAGGCTTCCGGGCGTTGCTCAACTACGAGCCGCTGGCCCACTGCGCCTTCGTCCTCGAGACGCCCGGAGAAGAGATGCTCGAAGGGCGCGAGAATCTCGATAGGCTGCGCTCGCTGCTGTGAGCGAACCAATCGAGGCGGTGCTCTTCGACTACGGGCACACGCTGATCTATTTCGATGAGCGACCACACGCCACCCTGATCGATGCCTATGAGAAGGTCAACCGTTTGCTGGCCAGCACGCTGGAGCGCGATATACCCGCCGCGGAGGTGCTGATCGAGCAAGTGTCGCGAAGGGTCGACGATGCGATCCAGCGCGACTACGCGGCCGGCCGGCCCGAGGAGGTCGAGATCGCGGCCATTTACGACGCGGCATTGCGAGGCCTGGGCCTGGAGCTGGATCCCGGGCTGATCGAACGGGTCATGGAGCTGGAGCAGGAGGGCTGGCTGCAGAGCGTCCACGCCGGTCCCGATGTCATCCCGACGCTGGACGCGCTTCGCGCTCGCGGGCTGCGCCTTGGGATCGTCTCCAATGCCGCCTATCTGCCTCGCTTGATGAAGCAGCAGCTGGTGGCGCTCGGTCTGGCGGACTACTTCGAGGCGATGACCTTCTCCTCCGAGATTGGCGTCCGCAAACCGCACCCTGCCATCTATGCCGACGCGTTGACCAAGCTCGGCGCCGACCCCTCCCGGACGCTCTTCGTCGGCGACCGGGTGAAGGAAGACGTGCAAGGCCCGAAGGCCCTGGGGATGCGGGCGGTGCTGACCCGCGAGTGGCGCCAGGAGGACGACCCCGGAATCGCGGATTTCGTCATCCAGCGGCTCGGTGAGCTACCGGCGATCGTGGGCCGTCTGCTGCCCGGGCCGCGGGTCGCCGATACCTATAATGAGGTGACGTCGCGCGAGTAGGTCTTCGCGGATGGGTTCTGGAGGTAGGGGCGGTGGACTTCCGCGAGTATCTGAAGCGCAAGTGTCGCGAGCAGAACATCTCCCTGCACCGGCTCGCCGTCCGCTGCGACCTGAACCAGATCTACTTCTACCAGGCCGTCAACAAGAACAAGGAAAACCCGCCGCCGTGGGTCCTCCGGCGGGCGGCGCCCCACCTGGGCGTCACCTACGTCGAGCTGATGATCGCCGCCGGACACCTAACGGAGGACGACCTGCGGGAATACGGCAGCCAGCCGCCGAGGGCGGCCGAAAAAGAGCGGGAGCGGGAGCGAGAGAAGGAGCGGGTCGGGGTCTGACCCGCTGAGGCTAGGCGGAGGTGGTACCGCCGCCGGCCACGAAGCTCGAGAAGTGATAGGTCACCGTCCAGGTGAATTGCGACGTGGTCATGTCGATCTTCATCTGATGCATGTAGCGGTCGCTGGCTGAGATCCAGACCTCGACCTGGATGCCGGCGTTGGTCAGCACGGCTTCGTCCGCCGCCGTCACCCCGCTCTGCGGGTCGGACTTGAGCTGCTCGACGTACTTGCCCGGGTCGACGGTCAGGGAGAAGTGGTGCATGTCGATGTTGTCCATCGTGATGTCGCCCAGGTCGTCGGAGGCGCGGAAGGCGTGCGCGAACTCGAGGTTCGCGATCGGGTCCATGCCGGGCGCAATCTGGCCCTTGGAGTTGCCGGTGACGTCCTTCCAGGCTGAGCCCGCCGGCAGCTGGAGATACTCGCGGCCGCCCTCGATCTTCTCGTTCATGGCGACCATGGCAGTCTGGCCGTTCGCGGCGGGGACCTGCAGCTGGAGGCTGAGGGTTTCTTTGTGCGGATAGGTGAGGTCGCCGGAGCCGGTCACCTTGACGCCGGCGACGCTGTTGAGGACCAGGGTGCCGTTCAGCGACAGGTGAACGCTCTTCAGGCTCTGCATGGCGTCGCCGCTCTTGCTGATGATCGGTCCAGGATCCAGCGGCGGCGCGGCCGGCTGCGGCATCATCGAATTCAAGACGCCGCCCTTCCAGATCAGAAGGATGGATGCGACCGCGACCACCAGCGTGATGAGACGGCCCATCGACGTCTCAACGAGGTGTGTCAGCCTTCCTTGCTAGAGAAAGCGCGGCCCGCCGGAAGGAGGGGTTGTCGTTGGATCCGAAGAGGGGGACGAGAATCAGGGACGCCGGCGGGCCTAGCCAGCGACGGGATCATAACAACGCGTTGCCGCCGTGACACGCCATATACCTTCTTGTTACGCCGCTGTTACAGGCGGAGTTAGCCGCCTAACATAGACGGGTGCAGCGGGTCGTGATGCACGTGGATCTGGACGCGTTTTACGCGTCGGTCGAGCAACTGCGCCGCCCGGAGCTGCGTGGCAAACCCGTGATCGTGGGCGGCGCCGGCGTCCCCGCCGAGCGGGGGGTGGTCGCCGCGGCATCCTACGAAGCCCGGCCGTTCGGCGTGCGGTCGGCCATGCCGCTCAGCCGGGCGCGACGCCTCTGCCCCAACGCAATCTTTGTCCCCTGCGACTTCCCCGCCTACCGTGAAGCCTCAAAGTCGGTCTTCGCCATCCTGGATCGCTACTCGCCGATCATCGAGCCGATCGCGCTCGACGAGGCGTATCTGGACCTGACCGGCGAGGACGCGTTGATGGGGCCGCCGGATACCGTCGCGCTTCGCCTGCGCGACGAGGTCAAGGCGAGCTGCGGCCTCGACCTCAGCATCGGCGTAGCCAGCTGCAAGCTGGTCGCCAAGGTCGCCTCGGAGCTTCGCAAGCCGCGCGGCCTGGTCGTGGTCCGAGCCGGCGAAGAGGCGGCTTTCCTCGCCCCGTTGCCACTCAGCAGACTGCCGGGCTGTGGGCCGGCCACGGCGGTCCGGCTGGAACGGGTCGGCGTTCGGACGGTGGGGGAACTGGCCGCGCTACCAGACCCCCTGCTGGGCGAGCTCTTCGGCCAGTACGGCCGCCAGCTCGGCGCCCATGCGCGGGGGATCGATCCCAGCCCGGTGATGCCGCCCGGTGATCCCAAGAGCATCTCGCGCGAGGTCACCTTCGACCGCGATGTAACCGACACGAGCAAAGTCCGGGAAACCGCCCTGGCTCTGTTGCAGGACGTGGGCCAGAGCCTCCGGGCGCACGGGCTGTCGGCGCGCACCGTCGTGCTGAAGATCCGCTACCAACCCTTCGACACCCTGTCCCGGCAGGCGACCCTGCCCTATCCAACCGACCGCGACGACCAGCTCGCCGGTGCCCTGCGCCAGCTGCTGCAGACGCAGCTCGACCCGGCGCGCCCGATCCGGTTGATCGGGGCGGGCGTCAGCAACCTCGAGCCGGGCGCCACCCAACTGAGCCTGCTCGAAAACCGCTCGTCCCGGCTGGCCATGCTGGATGAGCAGCTCGATGAGCTGCGCGGACGCTACGGCGATCACGTCATCGCCCGCGGGCCGGCGGCCCGGCCGCATCAGAAGGACATCCGCCGCGACGACCTGGACGCGCTGCGGTGAAAGCGAAAAAGCTCACCCACGTCGGTCCGGCCGGCGAAGCCAGAATGGTCGATATCTCCGACAAGCCCGTGACGGTCCGCGAGGCGCGGGCGCGCGGCGCGGTGAGGATGAGCGCGGAAGCGCTCGACGCGATCGTGGCCGGAAACCTGCCAAAGGGTGAGGTGGTCACCACCGCGCGGATCGCGGGCATCCAGGCCGCCAAGCGCACCAGCGAGCTCATCCCAATGTGTCATCCGCTGCTCTTGACACTGGTCGATGTGGATTGCCTGCCCGACCCGCGCCTGCCCGGGATCCGCATCGAGTCGCGGGTGCGCTGCGAGGGGAAGACGGGCGCAGAAATGGAGGCGCTCACCGCGGTCGCGGTGGCAGCCTTGACCGTGGTCGACATGGCAAAGAGCGCCGACCACTGGATGACGATCGAAGGTATCGAGCTCGTCGAGAAGCGGGGTGGGAAAAGCGGTGAGCTGCGCCGGCCGGGCTAGCTGTCGTTCCCACCAAGGTCGTTGACGGATGGCTGTTGCAGTGGCGCAGCCGGCTGAGGCCGTCACACCCACGCGCAGCCGGCTGAGGCCGGCACACCCACGCGCAGCCGGCGGAGGTCGGCGCACCCTCCGGCGTGCTCGACGGCCGGATCAGCTAAGGGCAAATCGGTTACAGGTCGGCCGGCGTAAACGCCTCGATCCGTGCGGGTTCAGAGCCGGCATTCACGCGCGGCCTGACAACTAGGCGATCTCCGGCCGTCTGTGTCGCGCCGGAGGGGACCCGCGCCGCCCTCAGCCGTCTGCGCGCACGAGTGGCCACGCGCTGTCAATAAGGGCTGTGGGAGCTGCGGCTAGCTCTTGATCGCTTTCATCGCCGCGTCGTAGGCCTTCTGCATCGGACTGAAGGTTTTGGTTTCATAGTCCGCCGGCAGCGTCTCATCCGGACTCGACATCGCCTTCAATGCCGCATTCATGGCATCGGTGTATTTCTTGATGCCGGCGGTGTCCTTGGCCTGGATGGCCTGGACCAGGCTCTCCGTGTTCATGAGGACGTCGTTGAAGCTGCTCACCTGTTTGGCGATTTGCGGTGGCAGGCCGGACGCGTGCGAGTACGACATGGCCAGCTCGATTTTCTGCTGCGCGTCCGGATAGGGAGCGCCGGCCCCGACCAGATCGTGCTTGGCGAGCGCCGCGCCGATCTTCGTGTAGTCGATGAGGGCATCGATGTACGGCTGGATCACCTTGGCCTCGTTGACGGCGGCGGTCATCGCCGTGTCGGCCTGCTTGAGGCCGGCGAGCGCGTTGTTCAGGCGGAGACGGTCGGCGGCGATGTCCGCACGCTTGCCGGGCGCCAGCCACTGGATCACGGAGAGCCGCAGATCGACGGAGCGCAGGGCGGCTTCGTCGGATTGCACCGTGGTCAGCCCATCGTTGAAGGATTTCGCCAGCTTGTCGAATTGTCCTTTGAGCGCGGTGGGATCGTTCGAGCTGGTGTTCGAGCTCAAGAATTGGGTGAAGACGGCATCGACTTTGCCCTGGTGGGAAGCCGCCGACGCCAGCGACTGGTTGGCGCTCGAAATCTGACTCGATGCCACCACCGGCATGATGCCGAACAGCAGGACGAGCAACGCGACCAGGCCCACGGCGACCTTCAGAATCACGTTTCCGTAGCGCAGGACAGCGGGGGGCAACGCGATGGGCAGCGTGAAGGTCTGGCCGAAGAGCTGGAGCGTCGTGCCCGTGGCGGTGGTCGGCCCCGGCGCGTACATCGGGTATCCCTGACCGTAGCCACCACCCGGTTGCTGCGGGTACCCCGGATTCTGCTCGTACCCCGGGGGCGCGTAACTGGGGTAGCCCGGATACTGGGGCGGCGCCTGAGGGTAATTCTGCGGAGGGTAGTTCGGGGCGCCATACGGGCCCTGCTGCTGCTGCTGGCCCTGAGGCGGGCCTGGGGCATAACCCGGCGGCGCGTAGCCTGGCTGGGGCGGCGGCAGGGGATTTCGGCAATTGGCACAGGCCTGGGCGCCCGGTTGGTTCCAGGTGACGCCGCAGTAGGGACAGGGAGGCGATTGGTAGGCCTGCATCAGGTGCGCCGCGGCGCTACCCATGCAACTGGCCGGCGCCGGGAATCCTTTCGGCGGGAAAACGGCCCCCACCCTGCCCTCCCCCAGAGGGGGAGGGACGGTTGAGTGACCTCCCCCACAGGGGTGGGACCACAGTGCTGCCCGCCCGCAGTTCAGGCCAGGAGCTTGGTCAGATCGTCGGCATTCCGGACGGCGTAGTCCGAGTAGCAGTTGTTGAAGATCGCATGCACCTCGTTGGCCGGCTTGGCCATCTCCTGCAGGTTGGGGACCCAGGCCTGCAGTTCGCTCGGCTGGTAGAGGTAGCGGAATTTCTCCGCGGTGCTGATCCCCTTCTTCTCCCAGGTCTCCCGGTTTCGCCCATGGAAGCGAACCATACCGAGCGGCGCGGTGACCGCCACCACGGGCGGCACGCTCGAGGCAAAGCCCTGCGGCTCATCGACGACGACATACGTGAATCCGTGGTCCTTGAGGAATTTCAGGACCCGCTCCCGCCGCTCCTCCTTCAGCCAGGAAACCTGGCGGAACTCGATCGCGATACCGAAGTCCGGCAGCCACTCACGCAGGTCTTCCATGAATCGGTAGGCGGCTGGGTTCGGCAGGAACCACTTGGGAAACTGGAAGACGATGGCGCCCAGCTTGCCGGCGTCGTGAAGCGGCTGCAGGCCCTCGCGAAACCGGTCCCACACGGCCTCTTTCTCCTTCGGCCCCAGGTCTTTGAAGTAGACATTGGCTTTGGACTCCGTCAGCTTCTCTCGCAGGTCTTTGGGCAAGCGGGCGGGCGGCGTGGGGTGCTGGGTAAGCAGCGCATAGGCCTTGGCGTTGAACGTGAAGTCTTTGGGCGTGCGTTCGACCCACAGCTGCGCCGTCTTCTCGTTTGGGATGGCGTAGAAGGTGCTGTCGACTTCGACCACGGGGAACTTCGAGGCGTAGTAACGCAGCCGATCCTCCGCGGTGGTCGCGTCTGCTGGATACCAACCGCTCTTCACCAGCGTCGGCTCAGTCCACGAGGAAATGCCGACCTTGATGCGGCCCATCAGCTGGGGCGGTGCGCGGCGGGAGCGTCGCTCACTTCGCCCCGCAGCGTACGCAGCCCGTGGGGCAAGGCTTCCATCACGGCGTCGAGGCTGTCGACCACGCCGCGAGGACTGCCGGGCAGGGCCAGCACCAGCGTTCGCCCGATGACCCCTGCGAGCGAGCGAGACAGCATTGCGTGCGGCGTCTTGCGCAGGCCGGCGGCCCGCATCGCTTCCGCGATCCCGGGCACGGGGTAGTCGAGCAGCGGTTCGACCGCCTGAGGCGTGACATCACGAGGGCCGAGCCCCGTGCCGCCGGTCAGCACGATCAGGTCGGGGTCGGTCGCCCGCAGCCACTCGCGAAGCTGCCGCTGGATGTCGTCGAGCTCGTCGCTGACCACAGCGCGGCCGACGATCTCGGCGGGGATGCGCGCCAGCGCCTCGCTGATCTTCTCGCCGCTCTCATCGACGCGCTCGCCACGGGCGCCCTTGGTGCTTACCGTCAGGACGCAGGCGCGAAAGCTCATCCCAGCAGTCTAGAAAGGGACCGGCCGCGGAGGCGGGCGCTACCCTTCGGCCCGATAGGCGGCGTGCGCGGCGATCGTGCGGCAGAAATCGGTGACGGCGCCTCCGACCTCCATCAGGTCGTGGTAGCCGAAGGCCACGCAATGATCGAAGGGCGGGAAACGAACGACGGCGGAGGCCGGCGGGGCGTCCGCGTCGTAGAGGGCCAGCACCGGGCGGCCGCGCCCCAGCAGCCAGCCCGCCTCGAAGCCTACGCCGGTGCTGCGACCGGTCATCTCCATGCAACCGGCATCCGCCTCCAGCAACTCGCGGTGCATCATCTCCGCGATCAGCTCCGGCCGGTCAAGGCCGGGCCGGTAGTCGGGGTCGGCCACGCGCTCGGCGAGGATTCCAGCGCCGAATTCCCGCAGCGCCCGGTGCGCCAGCTGGATCGCCTCCAGGCTCCGAGGACCGAGCTCGCCGCTGACGGCGCGGCCCAGATAAACCTTCACGGCTCCAGCACTCTGGGGACGGTCTTTTGCCGGGACCGCGGCCACAGTCCAACCATGATCATCACCATGCCGAGCACCGGATCGAACGGCAGGACGATGCCCCCGAGAAGCGCACTGAGCCAGCGCGGCCGAAAGCGCCGCATGGGCGGATTATCCGACATCGCTGGGCGGCTTGGCTGCTTCGGACGGCGCCAACGCATCGGCGGGCTCATCGTCGACATCGAGAGGGTTGTCATCATCCGCATGCCCCTCGTCGGCGCCCGCCTCGCCTTTCTTGCGGCGCACCGGTCGTTCCGCCGACAGAGAGCGAACGTCGAGACCCTGCCGCAGCAGGTGAATGCTCTCCAGGAACGACAGGCGCTCGACCAGCCAGCCGACCCGGTAATGCACGGCGAACCAGGTCTCCTGGGGCGGCGGGTGACGGTGGCGGCGCCGCCAGCGGCCCACCGCCTCCTTGAAGGTTGGGGCAAACCCGCCGTCGCCGCGACGATCGGTTCCAGCATTGGCGGGCACGCACGGATTCTAATTCCCGCCCGGCCTTCATCCCCGAGGGGGACGCAATTCAAATCGCGATAATGCCGGTGTGCGGCTGAGCGAGATCATGGCGATGGCCAACCAGCTCGCCGGCTGTGCCCAGACTCCCGCCGACTCGCAGGTCTACCTCGACGGTGAGGTCCGTCGGGCGTTCGTCGGTATCGACGTGGATGTCGGTGAACTGCTGGTGGCGCGCAGCCTGGGCGCCGACGGCGTAATCGCCCACCATCCGATCGGCTCACGCGCCAGGCTGGGCGTACCCGCGGTCATCGAGCGGCATGAGGCGCAGATGCGCGCGGCGGGAATCTCCGAACCAATCGCTCACGAGATGATGCTCGCCCGCCAACGGCCGGTCGCGCACGCCCTCCACACCACGAACTACGACCGGGTGGTCGATGCGGCGCGGCAGCTCGCGATGCCGATGATGAACATCCACCTGGCGGCCGACATCATCAGCCGGCGGTTCTTCATCGAGTTCATCAACCGGGTGGTCGATGGCAAAGCGACACCCGTTGCCAGCCTTATCTCGGAACTCAAGACCATCCCGGAGATGGAGGCGTCCCTGGTGCAACCGGAATTGTGGCTGGGATCGCCGGAAAATCGGGTCGGACTCTGGGTCGTGCAGATGGCCGCCGGGACGAATGGTGGCGCCGCCGTGTATCGCACGTATTATGAGCACGGCTATGACACCATCCTGGCCATGCACATCGACGAACGGGACCTGCACGAGCTCGAGCAGCTCCAGCGCCCGGGCGCGAACCTCGTGATCACCGGCCACATGCCCAGCGACTCGATCGGGATGAACCGCGTGATCGACGCCCTGGAGCAGGAGGGGCTCGAAGTTATCGTCGGTTCCGGAGTTATACGACCGTAGATCACCCGCAGGAGGACCGCTTGGACCAGTCACCTCTCGCATACGGCAACGAAGCGGAGCGCCGCTACCACCTCCGACGGCTCGACGACCTGCTGGAGGCGCTCGAGCGCCTGAATCTCGCCGAGGCCAAGGAGCTGCCCGCCCCCGTCAAAGCGCGGATCGAGAAGGAAGGCGTCATCGTCGAGGACGGCACCAGCTTCAGCCGCTTGATCGAGCTGGTGTGGGCGCAGCAGGAGAAATACCTGATCGACCTCAAGGCCGACCGGCGCAAGGGATCTCGTCGAGTCGGGGACGGCGTGGTCGCCTCGCACCGCGTGCTCGACGCGTTCATCCTCGGGCGCTTGAACCTCGCCGGCAAGCGCCGTCGCCGCATGACCGGTTAGCAGATCAGCGAGGCCGCAGGGCGAGCCGCGCTTTCGCGCGTAAGCGCCGGCGCCGGATGCGGCCTGTACGCGCAAACGAGGGCATCGTGATTTCGCCCGAGTGCGCGATGGGCCGCCGGACGGCGCATCGGCGCGTTAAGTTTCTGAACTGACTGTCCGCCCGCCAGGCGCTACGTGTGCGTCGCTGACGGGTTGCTACTACGCGGCTTTGTAGCGGCTGAGCTCTTGTTCGAGCTGCTGGATCCGGAACAGGAGCTGGTTGATGTAGCGCTCCCGACCCATCAGCCGGGTGTTCATCGACGCCGTGGCCTGCAACTGGTCTTTGACGCGATCCCACTTTCGAACGTTCTGGATTGCCACCGCTGCCTGCTCGGCAAAGGCCTTCAGCTGCTCGAGGTCGCCGGCCGGGATCGGATCGAGGCTATCGCGGTACACGTTGAGTACGCCGCTCACCTGGTCAGAGACCTCGACCTCCGAGCGGCTCAGAAGGGCGCCGTCGTCCGTCGGCTCCTGTTGAGTCGACGCGCCGCAGAGCACGGAAACGATCGTCTTGAGGCCGGCTTTCTCGACCATCTCCACCAGGTTCGGCGGAAGCATCTCGCGCATCGGCGATACCCACGGCTTTCCGGTGCGCATGACATCGCCGGCGGCCGGCGCCCCCCAGGCGATACGTTGCTGGATGACGGCGTCCGCGATGCCCTGCGCTCCGGCCACCTCGAGGTCCGACGTCTTGTGGTTGCGCAGGGCCAGCAGGGCCGCCTTCCCCCCGATCAGCTCCTTGGCGCTGGTGAGCACGAATTCGACCACTTGCTTGCTGTCATTCGCCGTCGACAGTTCTCGGGCCTTGCGGACGAGGGTTGTCAGGTGGTCCTCTCGCTGCTTGAGCAGGTCAACGAGCCGCGCGTTGATCAGGGCGTTCGCCGCGTCGGTGGCAACCCGCGCGAGATTCCGAAGATCATGCTCGGTAAACGGATCACTGGCCGATCGCGCCAGTGTCAGCACGCCCAGACCCTCTTTGTCGGCGAGCAACGGCACCGCGACGAAGGATCTCGGCTGGTGCTTCGGGTCGGAAGCCTTGAAGCGCGCGTCCGTCCGGCTGTCGCGGACCAGCACCGGCTCGCGGTGGGAGAGCGCCCAGCCCGCGATCCCTTCGCCGACTTTGAACCGCGACATCTCGCTGATCGCGATCGGGCTGTTTCTCGCCGCTTCGACCTTGAGCTCTTCTTGCAGCTCGTCGACCAGCGCCAGCGTCCCGCGCTCAAAACGGACGAGCTCGGAGGCGGCATCCAGGACGCTGTCCAGCGCGCCGCGCCATTCGACGGAGGATGACAGCCGCTGGGCTGCCTTGATGGTGGCCTGCGAGGTCTTCAAGGCCTGCTCGGCCTCGGCCAGCTGGGCGCGGGCGACGTCCCATCGGGCCGCGAGCGCGTCGAACTCCAGCTGCAGCCGATGCTGAGCCGCCTGGGCTTCGAGGGCCTTGTCGAGCTCGGTCTGGAGCCGGGCGCCGGCCCGTTTCGACTCCTCGACCTCGGCTTGCAGCGCGTTGATCTTCGCGTCGACGCCTTCCTGCTCGACCGTCAGCGCGGCGACCTCGGCGTCGCGGGCAGCGATGGTCGCGTGCGCCGTGGCGAGCTGGCCGGCGAGCCGGTCTCGCTCCGACGTGGCGTTGGCACGGCTTCGGGTCAGCTCCGCGAGGCGGGCGGTGAGGTCCTGCCGCTCTCGATCCAGCGCTTCGTAGGCGGTCTGCAGCGTGGCGTGCTTGGCGACAACCTGTTCAAGGTCCTCCACCCGGGCGGCGTGCTGATCGGCGACATTTCGCTGTTCGGCAACGTCGGATTCAAGCTCGGCGGTGCGCTCGCGGTGGCGGCTGAGGTCGAGTTCTGCCTGCTCGAGCACCCGCTGATTTCGTTCCAGGACGCGCCCCTGCTGGCGATGCGCCTTGAGCAGCTCGGCGAGGTCCTGGCGGAGGCGGGACTGGACCGCGCGCGACTCCTCCAACTGCACCTGGAGCGACCGGCTGTCGGATGGCCCGTCGGCCACGCGTCGGGCCGGCGCGGCTGATGTCGGTGCGGCCGTCGGTGGCGTCTTCCCCGCGGGTGCCTTCGAGGCCGGAGCCGACGGCACCGGCTTCTCCGGGGGCTCGGGCCGCCGCGAGAACGCCCACTTCGGCATGGGTCAGTCCGCCGTGGCGCCTAGCGCCGCGTCGCCGCCGGCGTGGCGGGTTTGACCTTCGATCACCTGGAGGCCGGTCTGCCCGAACACCTCGGTGGGGAAGTCTTCGCCGTTGGCTTTCAACCGCGGCAGCAGCTTGGGCACGATGCCGGTCCAGCGGAACGTCCCGAGAACGTTGCCTTCCTCGTCGATGCCGGTCTGATCGAAGAGGCAGATGTCCTGCAACTGGATCTGATTGCCATTGATCCCGGTGATCTCGGAGATGTGGGTAACGACGCGGCGGCCGTCACGCAAACGGGCCTGCTGGACCATCAACGTGATGCCGCCGACGATCTGTTCACGAATGGCCTGGAAGGGCAGGTCGGAGCCGCCCATGATGACCATCGTCTCGAGCCGGTTGATGGCGTCCTTGGGACTGTTGGCATGGACCGTCGTCATGCTGCCGTCATGGCCGGTGTTCATCGCCTGCAGCATGTCGAGGGTCTCGCCGGCACGGCACTCGCCGACCACGATTCGATCGGGCCGCATGCGCAGAGCATTCACGACCAGATCGCGGATCGCGACCGCACCGCGGCCCTCGACGTTCGCGCTGCGGGCCTCGAGGGAGACCAGGTTGCGCTGCCGGAGTTGCAGCTCGGCTGTATCTTCGACGGTGACGACACGTTCGGTGTCCGGGATGAAGTTCGACAGCACGTTCAGGGTCGTGGTCTTGCCCGAGCCGGTGCCGCCGCTGACGATCATGCTGATCCGCGACCGAACGCAAGCGCGGATGAAGTTGGCCATGTCTTCGTTGAGCGTGCCGAAGTTGACCAGGTCCTGGACCTTGTACGGCACCCGGGAGAACTTCCGGATCGTCACGCTCGAGCCCTGGACGGCAAGCGGGGGAATCACGATATTCACCCGGGAACCATCGGGGAGGCGGGCGTCGACCATCGGCGACGATTCGTCGACCCGGCGACCAATCCGGGCGACGATCCGATCGATGACGCGGCGAAGCTCGCGTTCGTTCTCGAACACCACGTCCGACTGCGTCAGGCGGCCCCGCCGCTCGGCAAAGATTGTTTTCGGTCCGTTGACCATGATTTCGCTGACCTCCGGATCCTCCAGCAAGTCTTCCAGCGGGCCAAGACCAAGAACGTCGTGGATGATCAGCTCAGCCAGCTCGTCCCGGTCGTGCTTGGTCAGCTTGAGCTTGGCCTCCTCGCAGTACTCGTCGACGAGCACCGCGATGCGACGCTCGATCACATCGCTGCTGGCCGTATCGGAGTTGCCGCCGAGGGCGGTGATCAACCGCTCGTGGACGGTCTTTTTGATCTTCTCGACGTTCGGGATGCGCGCCGCGATGTTCTGTGGCTTGACCACCAGGCTGGACAGACCCGGGACCGGCGGCACGGGCTCGCCCTTGTCCGGCTTCTCCGGAAGCTTTCCTTTGTTGAGCTTGTCAACGAGCAGCATAGGGTCCTCCTGGATTCATAAGCAACGCGAGAGCCGTATCGGGGAGCGTAGCCTGCGCCGGCCCCCCGGCTTATCCGCCAGTCAGCCCCTCTTGGGGCCAAACGGCGGATACCCGGCGCAAGCCTCTCCGTTAGCAAAACGTGCAGTTCCGCCGATTCCGGCGGCGGCGGTTAACTGGCCTTGCGCTCGGGGAACTCGTCCAACAACCCGTGCTGGGTCGCCCAGACGGCAGCCTGCGCCCGCGAGCTCAGGTTCAGCTTGCTCAGGATGTTCGAAATATGGTGCTTGACGGTCTTGTCGGACAGGAAAAGATCCGCCGCGATCTGCTTGTTCGTCTTGCCGTGGGCGGCCAGCCGCAGCACACGTTTTTCTTGATCCGACAGCGCGGCCCGGGCGACCTCGTCCGAACTGGCGGCCATCTTCCGGATCCGTTCCAGGACCTTACGGGTTACTTCTGGATCGAGGAGTGAGCGGCCCTCGGAGACGGCGATCACCGCGTCGATCAGCCCCGTCTTGTTGATCTCTTTGAGCAGGTATCCGGAGGCGCCGGCCATGATCGACTCGTAGACGGCATCCTCGTCCGCGTACGACGTCAGCATGATGACTTTGCTGCCGAGATTGCGACCCAGGATTTCGCGGCAGGCATCGATGCCGCTGCCGCCGGGCATCCGGACGTCGAGCAGGACGACATCGGGACGCAGGAGCGCCGCCTGGTAGACGGCATCCTGGGGCGAGGCGGCCTCGCCAACGACGCGGATGCGCGGGTCGGATTCGAGGATCGATCGCAGCCCCAGGCGGATCATCTCGTGATCGTCGGCGATCAGCAGGCGAACCGTCCCAGTATTCATCGGCTGTACGGAAACACCGCCTCCAACCGGGTGCCGGCGCCGGGTGCGCTTTCCAGCTCGAGCGTGGCGCCGAGGTCCCGGACGCGCTCCTCGATGTTGGTCAGGCCATGCCCCTGCTCCATCCCCCGGGCTGGCCGGGTGTCGACATCGAAGCCACGCCCGTTGTCCTCGATGACGAGCCGCGCCCCCCGGGTGTCGAAGTCCAGCGACAGCGTCGCATGGGTAGCCTGCGCGTGCTTGTAGATGTTGGCGAGCGCCTCCTGGATGATCCGGAAGAGCGCGATCGAGATGGCGGGCGACAAGTCCTCGCCCCCGGTGGCGCCAACCTCTGCCTGCACCGGAATTCCGGTCGCTTCCTGGAACTGGCGGCAGAGATCGAGCACCCATTGACCGATCTCTTTTTCTTTCATGATGATCGGCCGTAGCTGATAGATGAAGGTCCGCATCTCGGACAGCACATGGTTGGTCTGCTGGATGGAGCCGGTCAGCACCGCCGCGACAGCACCGGGCTCGCTCGCCGCCAGGTCGCGCGCATGCTCGAGCTGCAGCCCAAGCGCGTAGACGTACTGCACGAGGCCGTCGTGCATGTCGCGCGCGATCCGGTTGCGCTCCGCACCCACCGCCATTTCGTTTTGCTGGTCCTGGACGCGCGCCTGCAGCCGCAGACGCTCCATCCCGAGCGCCACCTGCTGGCCGATCTCGTCCAGCAACTCGACTTCCGATGGGCTGAGCCGGTCGGGATCCGCGAAGCCGACGACCAGAGCGGCGACCATGCGCCCCTGCCAGCGGACCGGGACGGCCGCCAGGGCCTGGGCCTCGCTGCGCGACCAGAAGGCGTCATCGAGCAGGGCCGGGCGCGCCGTCCGCTGCACCAGGAGCGGCCGCGACGAATCGCGCAGGGCAGCGATCAACGGCAGGGCCGTGACCGGCTTGCTGCGAAGTGACTCAAGGCCGAAAGCCGGCGGATCTGCGGCATCGAATGCCGCCTCGATGATCTCGCCTTCCTCGTCCGGCAGGATGACGGCAGCGGCAGTGGCACGCATGGCGAAGGCCACTTGTTTAACGGCCCGCTCGAGCAATTCCGTCGTGGTGACCGCCTCGCTCCCGGCCTGCGCCGTAGCCAGCAGGGCTTCGGCGCGGCGCCGCGACGCCCGTTCGGTCTCGAAAAGCCTGGCGTGATCGATCGCCACGGCGGCCTGGCTGGCGATCGCCTCGACCAGCCGCTGGTGCTCGGGACCGAACGGTTCCTTGGCGGCGCGGACCAGGACCATGGCGCCGAGCAGGTTGTCCTGTGCGCGCAGCGGCGCGGCCAGCACCGTCTTGGCCCGGCGCTCGGGACCGGTGACTTTGTAGCGCGCGTCCTTGGAGGAGTCCTGGATCAGGGCGGTGGCGCCGTGCCGGACGACCCAGCCGACGACGCCCTCGCCGACCTTGAAGCTCTTGACTTCTTTCAGCGCAACCGGCACGCCCAGGGCAGCCTTGACATGCAGCTCGCTTCGCGAGTCATCCAGCAAGAAGACCGTTGCGGCGTCGAAGGCGACCAGGGCATTCATCCGCTCGAGGATTTCCTTCAGCGTGCGGTCCAGGTCGAGGGAAGTGCTGAGCGCGGCGCTGACCTGGGTCAGCAGCCGGTACGACGGCGCGGGCGTGGGGCTGCCGCCCGCGAGAACACGGAGCCGGCTTGCATCGACCTTCCGAGCTCGCTCCGTCATGGGCCGCACAATAGGTGACGAGCGCCAAGGCCCGTTCCATGACGGTGTGACAATCTCGTTACGCGCACTAAGGACCGTCCCGGCGCGCCGGCGCCGGCAACGGCCGGGATTTATGGGTTACTAATAAGCCACCGATAGACTGGTGGGGTGAGGCGGCGGGGCGGCACGGTACTCCTTCTCGCTGTCTTGCTCGCGGCCTGTGACCCGGTCGCCCCCAAACCAGCCGGGCCGAGCGCGCAGTCGGCGCTCGACCTCATGTTCCAGAACAAGTACGCGCAGGCCGCCACCCAGCTCCAGGACCTGATCCGCGCGCACCCGCAGGACGCGAAGGACCACGCGACCTACGCCCTGGTCCTGAACTACGAGACGAAACAAAAGCCGGCGCTCGACGAGGCGCTCAAAGCGCAGAAGCTCGCGCCGAACGACGGTTTTGTCCTGACGGTCCTGACCCGAGTCGAGGACTGGAACGACGACATCCAGGGAGCCGCCCGGGACGGCGCCGCCGCCATCAAGGCGGCCCCGAGCTCCGCCCTGGCCCGCGCCTTCTACGCCGAGGCGCTGGCCGACGTCGGTCAGTTCAGCGAAGCTCAGACGCAGCTGCAGAAGGGCGCCGTGCTGGCCAAGACCGGCACCGATTACGACCGCGCCGAGGTCGAGCGCAACTGGAGCAACTACTACCGCGATCGCAAGGACTACACCCAGGCCCTCAACCATCTGAAGCTGGCCGCCGGCGCGCAACCCAAGTGGGTCGAGCGATTGCTGGAGCTTGCGCGCTTCTCGATCGCGCGCCAGGACCTCCCCGGCGCAACCCAGTACCTGCAACGCGCCGCAACCCTCTCGCCGGACGACGCCGGGCTGCGCGAGCAGCTGGGTGACGTCGCGATTTTCGCCTACGACTACGACGTCGCCAAGACCGCCTACCAGGCGGCCCTCAAGCTCCAGCCACGCAGCGCGCTCGACCTCAAGGTGCTCGGCGACATCGCGGTCGCGCTCGACAGGGATCCGACGACCGCGGCGAAGGACGAGCGCGCCGCGATCGCGGCCCAGCCAACCGACCAGGAGGCCGGCTCTTTCCTGGTGGCCGTGCTCCGCTATCTGGCCAAGGACGAGACGGCGGCCGCACAGGCAGCCAAGCAGACAGTCGCGCCAAGCGGGGCGAGCTCGGCACCCGCCGCCACCTACGTCGATCTGGACAAGGCGGCCGTGGATCGGCAGGCCGTGGCGCTCGACACCGTCAATCGCTATCGGCGGCTGGCCGGCCTGGCGCCGATCACGAGCTCAGCGGTGATCCACCAGTCGGCGCTGGCGCACGCGTTCTATACCTTCTTCAACGGCAATCTTCCGAGCATCCGGGACCTCGGGATCCATCAGGAGGTCGCGGCCGGCCAGGGGTTCACCGGGGACAACGTCCTGAGCCGGGCGCAACACTTCGGCTATCCGCAGCGGTCGATGGCCGAGGTCATCACCCATCGGACCGACCCGGCGGGCGCCGTGGCGGACTGGATCGATTCGGTCTATCACCGCATCCCGCTGCTGCGCGCGGATCTCCTGGAGCTGGGATACGGTGACGCCTACCTCGGTCCGCTGACCGTCCAGGTGATGGACATGTCCTACCGCGAGACGGCGAGCGGGCGCATCATCCTCTATCCCGCGCCAAACCAGATCAACGTACCGACCGCGTTCAACGGCAACGAGATCCCGGACCCGGCGCCGAACGCCAGCTACCCGATCGGCTACCCGGTGACCGCCACCTTCGACCGGAATGCGAAGGTGACGATCGGCGCCTTTCATTTTCGAGATCCCGCCGGCACGGATTTGCCAGGCGTGACCTTGCAACCAGGGAACGAAACGGAGAACTCGTTTGCCTTCCTCGGCAACGTCCCGCTCAAAGCCGGCACGACCTACACGGCCGACCTGACGTACACGCTGAACGGCAAAGCCGGCCACAGCGTCTGGAAATTCACGACCGCCCTGGGGCCGAGTCCGACGCCGCAATCCCAGACGGCGCCGGCAGAGGTGACTCAGCGCCAGCTGAGAACGAACGGCTGACTCCAGGCCCGCGCGCCGTCATCTCGGACCGCTTCGACCCGGACATAACCCTCGTCGCCGGTGACCCGATACGATCCAACCGGGCCGCTGACGGCCTTTAGCAACCGGCCCCCGCGACCGATGAAGCGCAGGCTCGTGCCGGCGGCCACTTCAACCGTGATCGTCGTCCCGGCCACGCTCAGGTTGGTGAACGCGGCGCCGCTCGATGCGATGAACGACCCCTGACGAAGCGAGCTCAGCAGCGATCCCAGGTCGGGCGCGGTCGCGAGCACCTCGATCCAGGCACGGCCGATGGCGGGATCGTTCACGCCGGTGGCGTCGTCACCAGCAAAGGCAAAGACGCGATTTCCGGCCGAGAGCATCCGGTCCCAGAGCACCGTGGCATCTGCCTCCGTGGCACTCCCTAACGCCACCCGGGCGTCATAGACCTCCACGCCGAAAAGACGATGCAGGCTCATGACCGTCGCCACCGGCTGCGGCTTGGCCGCCGACAGCGGCGCAGCGAGCACCGGCAGCCCGCCATCGGCGGCGATCCAATCGACCGCTGCTTGCAGGTTCTGGGCCGGCAGCCAGTGATCCATGCCCACGGCCAGCACGTCGGCAAAGGCGTAGGTCGCGTCCACCGTCGGCAGGCCCGGGAGGGTGCGACTTCCGTATTCCTCAGGCCAGGTGTAGGTGTTCATGTCGCTGATCCCGAGAAAGTCATAGCCGTGGGCCGCGTACCAGGCGCCCAGCGCGGACGGCAGGTCTTTTCCCACGCCGCGCAACGAGGCGACGTGCAAGTTGCCCTTGTACCAACTGCCACCCCCGGCATACGGATCGATGACCGTCAGTCGCTTGGCTGCGGCGGTGGCCGGTTTGCCCGAGGACAGCCCCAGCTGGTGCCCGAGGACCGCGGAGCCGGCGACGGTCAGTACCAGTACGGCGATCAGCGCGGGCGGGTATCGGCGCCCGGCGAGCGTGGCGCGGAGACGCTCACTCCAAGCGCGCCCAGCTCCTGGCGGATGCGGGCCGCCAGCGCCGCCGAACCAGGCGTGTCGCCATGCAGGCACAGGGTTTCAAACGCGACCGGCACCCGGCTGCCGTCGCTTGCCAGAACTTCACCATCAGTGACCAGTGAGCGAACCTGGCGCGCAAGTTCGTCGGGGTCGGTCAGTACCGCGCCTGGCTCGGAGCGAGGGAGTAACGATCCGTCCGGCCGGTAGCGACGGTCGGCAAAGGCCTCCGGCGTGAAGGGATGCCCGAGCACTTGGGCCGCCCGGGCCATCGCCGACCCGGCCCGACCGACCAAACGCAGATCCGGGTCGAAGGCCCGGACCGACGTTATGATCGCCGTGGCCAGCGCGCCGTCGGTCTCGGCCTGGTTGTAGAGCGCGCCGTGCGGTTTGACGTGGCGGAGGGGTGCGCCCTCGGACCTGGCAATCGCGTCGAGTGCGCCGAGCTGATCGAGCATCAGATCGTTGATTTCGGCCGCGGACAACTGCATCGGCCGGCGCCCGAAGCCCTCGCGATCATCGAAGCCCGGGTGCGCACCAACCGCGACACCATGCTGGACGGCCAGAGCCACGGTCGCGCGCATGGTTTCCGGATCGCCCGCATGACGTCCGCAGGCGATATTGGCGGAGCTGACCAACCGTAGCAGCGCCGCGTCGGCTGCAGGTTGGCCTTCACCGACATCGGCATTCAGGTCGAGCTGGCGCATCGGCTGATCGTAAGGCTGGCCAGAGCTTTGTCGAGTATGCGGTCATCCTGGCGCGGGTCGCCAGCTACCGGCTGGACAGATCGAACGAGGCGGCCTGGTCTTCTGACGATGCTTTCCCGGCCTCGAAGATGGTCCACCTGAGCGCGAGCGACCCGGCCATGCTGCACACGGCCGCCGCGGTCGACAGTGATCGCAGCATGCGGCCGCGACGGCGACCGGCGAATCCGTGGAGCACCAATGGGAGTAGCGTTCCCGCGCCAACGGCGCCCAGCCAGAATGGCGCCGCGAATCGACCGGCCGTCAGGGGGCGCGCGGTCTTTCCCGACTGCATCAGGTAGCCGCCCAGCATCGCCATCTCTCCCACCGAGGCGGCGGCTTCCAGAGTCGCGAGCCGATGCAAGGTCGCGTCGGGCACGCCGCGGCGAGCCGCCTGGAGGGTGACCGCGGCCGATCCGCTGGACAATGCCGAGGCCATGAACAGGCCGCCGAGCACCTTGCTCTTCGCCCACATCGGCACGTTGGTCGCCGCCAGCAGGACGCCGGTATAGCCGCCGAGCGCCAGGCCCAGAACGCTGCCGACGAGTTCCAGCAGCGCGGCCGGCACCAGCCGGGCAAGGGCACCAAGCGGACCGCGGAGGAGGCCGCCGTCGGCAGCCTGGCGAGCGGCCCGGGCAACGGCCACCGGCGTGAAGGCCGTCAAGGTCCAGGCGCCGAGGTTCATCGGCGAGAGCGGCTTGAAGATGCGCAGCATGTGATGAAATCGTTCGGGTCGGCCCAGGTCGGCGATCAGGAGCGGTGCACAGGGCACCAGCGCAGCCGCCGCCAGGTAGTAGCCATCCGCGGCGGCACGCTGGTCGTCAACCGAGCCGAATTTCTGCGCCAGCGAGGCGGTGACATAGGCGCCGGCCGCCATCCCTCCCAGCCAAAAGTAGGCGGGCACTTCCCAGGTCCACACGGGCCGGCGTACGACGGGGTAGTCGTAGTAACCCTCGCCCCCACCCTGCGCCCCCACCCTGCCCTCCCTCAAAGGGGGAGAGATATCGCCTGTCATCGGCGGCCGAAGACGAGCGCGCCCACCAATGCGAACCCAACACCGACGGCGGCGCTCCACCCGTAGCGTTGACCCATGGTCTTTCTTGGCAACCGCGGGACTTCCGGCAGGTTGTAGGCCTGCGGCTTGTCCAGCAAGAGAAAGAACGCATGCAGCGGGCCCACCTCGGACGCTTCTTCGCCTTCCGGCATGCCGTACAGCTGCGCCTTCGTTTCGCCACGCGCTTTCAGTTCGCCAAGGCGGCGACGCGCGCGGTCCTGTAGCTCATCGACATCGCCGAACTGAATCGACGCCGTCGGGCAGGACTTGGCGCAGGCGGGCGTCATGTCGTCCTTCAGGCGGTCATAACACAGCGTGCACTTATGCGCCGTCCCGGCCTCGAACTCGCCGTGCTTGGGGGCGCGGTCGATGACGCCGAATGGACAGGCCGGGACACAGAAGCCGCAGCCATTGCAGATGTCCTGCTGCACGTAAACGCTGCCGTACTCGGTGCGGACCAGCGACCCCGTCGGGCATGCCTCGAGGCAGGCGGCGTTCGCACAGTGCTTGCAAACGTCCGACATCATCAGCCAGCGCTGATCCTGCCGATTGCTATTGGCCTTGGCTTGCTCGATGAACTGGACGTGGCGCCAGGTGGTGGCGCCAAGCTTGCCGGTGTTGTCGTAGCTGTTGCCCGTCATCGCAAACCCATCGGCGGGGAGCTGGTTCCATTGCTTGCACGCCACCTCGCAGGCCTTGCAGCCAATACAGAGGCTGGTGTCCGTGAAGAAGCCTTTGGCCTTCTCCGGGGCGGGCGGCGGCTCGACGTTCATCAGTCGCTTGTAGCCATCGATCATCGCAGCCGGCCCTTATAGATGTTGCACTTGAAGGCCTTGTCCTCCTGGATGTAGACATTCGGCTCTTCGCTCAGGGGCACGAGATCGTTCGCCATCGCACCCGTGACCAGGCCCTTGTAACCCCAGTGATAGGGCAGTCCGACCTCGTGGATAACGCCGCCGTTGTGCCGGAAGGGTCGCATTCGCCGGGTCACCAGCGCCCGGCACTCGATGCGATTGCGCGGGCTCGACACCACGATCCAGTCCATATTCTTGATGCCTTTCTCCTGCGCGAGCTCGGGGCTGATCTCGGCGAACATTTCGGGCATCAATTCACTCAGCCATCCGATCCAACGGGACATCGCGCCCGACGTGTACTGCTCGGTCACCCGGTAGGTCGTGACGACGTACGGATATTCCGGGTCACCGGGCGGGCTGATCGGGTTGTCCTTCCGTGTGAAGCGCTTCGCCACCGGGCTGTCCTGACGCGAGTAGAGCAAGTTTGAGACCGGTGACTCGAGTGGTTCATAGTGGGTCGGCAGCGGGCCGTCCTTGAGGCCGCTCGGGGCGAAGAGCCAGCCGCGACCGTCGGCCTTGAGCGTGAATGGATCAGAGCCGGAGTGGAGGTCGACGCCGACGCCGTCCGGTTTTGGAGGGGTGTCGGGAGCCTTGGTCTCGGGAAAGTCCGGCCGGTCGAAGCCCGTCCACTTATCTTGCGCGGCGTCCCACCAGATGTATTTCTTCCGCTCGGACCACGGCTTGCCCTGCGGGTCGGCCGACGCCCGGTTGTAGAGCATGCGGCGATTCCCGGGCCACGAGAAGCCCCATTCGGGGCTGACCCAGCCGTCGCCCTTCACCCGCCGCCGCGCCATGTTCTTGCCCTCTTCCGGATAGACCCCGGAGTAGATCCAGACGCCACAGGCCGTCGATCCGTCGTCCTTGAGCGCGGCGAACTCGGGCAGGAGCTTGCGATCGGCGACCGTGAACCCGTTGATCTCTTTCAAGACGGTTTCGGCCGAGGGCTCGTCCTTGATGTGCCACCGCGGGTCGGGCCGTTCGGGGAGGTAGTCCCAGGTCAGGTTGAGTAAACCCTGGTCCTGGGGACGCGTCGAATCGCGATAGAGCTCCTTGAGTCGCCGTCCGAGCTGATACACGAGCCACAAGTCCGACCGGGCGTCGCCGGGTGGGTCGACCGCCTTGTCGTGGAACTGCAGCAGCCGCTGGGTGTTCGTAAAGGTTCCGTCTTTCTCCGCCGGGCCCGCCGTGGGCAGCAGGAAGACCTCGGTCTTGATGTCCTTAGGGTTCCATCCCTCGGGCGCCGCATACCAGAAGGCCGCCGTCTCGGTCTCGTACAGGTCGACGGCGACCAACCAGTCGAGCTGCGTCAGGGCTTTTCGCTGCAAGCCGGCGTGGGGACTGCCGTTGGCCGGATTCTGGCCGAAGACGATGAAGCCCTGGACCTGGCCGTCCGCCATGGCAGCCGAGGTGCTGACGTGCGAGTGGTCGCCGGTCAGCTTGGGAATCCACTGATACCCGTACTCGTTGTCTTTGGTCGCCGCCTCGCCGTACCAGGCCTTCAACAACGACACCATGAATTTCGGGAGATTCGACCAGTAGCCGCCCCTGACGGCAGACTCGCGCATGTACGTCTCGAGCGTGTCGTCGCCCTTGAAGACGGCCGGGTGCGGAAGGTAGCCGGGCAGCAGGTCGAAGAGCGTCGGCACGTCCGTCGACCCCTGGATGGACGCGTGACCGCGCAGCGCCATGATGCCGCCGCCGGGGCGGCCCATGTTGCCGAGCAACAGCTGCAGGATGCCCGCCGCGCGAATGATCTGCGCGCCGTAGCTCTGCTGCGTCCAGCCGACCGCGTAGCAGATCGCGCTGGTGCGCTCGCGCCCGGAGTTCTTGACAAGCACCTCGGCGACCTGCAGAAAAAGCTCTTTGGGTGTTCCGCACACCTGCTCGACCATCTCCGGGGTATAGCGCGCATAGTGCCGCGTGAGGATCTGCATGACGCAACGAGGATCCTGGAGCGTTTCATCCCGCGCGGGCCGGTGCTTCGGAGCGCCGGCGTAGGCCCAGGTCGCGTTGTCGTACGTGTGCGACTTCGGATCGTACCCGGAGAAGACGCCGCCGTTGTCCTCCGCGTCGACGAACTGATCATTGATGATCGACGAGGCATTCGTGTAGGCGAGCACGTAGTCCTTGAACCACAGGTCGCGACTGAGCACGTAATTGATCAGCCCACCGAGAAAGGCGATGTCGCTGCCCGAACGGATCGGCACATAGAGATTGGCGGCAGCCGAGGTGCGGCTGAACCGCGGGTCAACGTGGATGATGGTGGCGCCGCGCTCCTTGGCCTTCATGGGCCAGCGGAACCCGACCGGGTGGTTCTCCGCCATGTTGCTGCCCATGATCAAAATTGCGTCGGCGTTGGCGAGGTCTTGCTGGAAGGTGGTCGCGCCGCCCCGTCCGAAGCTTGTCCCCAGACCGGGGACGGTGGAGCTATGTCATATACGCGCCTGGTTTTCGATGGAGACGATACCGAGGCCGCCACTGAACAGCTTCTTGATCAGGTAGTTCTCTTCGATGTCCATCGTCGCGCCGCCGAGGGTCGCGATCGCCGTCGTCTGGTTGGCGAGCTTGCCCTCCGGCGTTTGCTCGACGAACGTCGCGTCACGAGTCTGCTTGATTAATTTCGCGATCCGATCCAGCGCCCACTCCAGCGGACGCTCTTCCCAGTGGTCAGCGTGCGGCGCTCGGTAACGGACCGACGTGAGCCGATTCGGGTTGACCAGATAGCGATACGTCGACGCACCTTTCGGACACAGGGTGCCCTCGTTGATCGGGGAATCGGGGTTGCCTTCGATGTCGATGACCCGCCTGTCCTTTACGTAGACGAGCTGGCTGCAGCCGACCGCGCAGTATGGACAAACCGAGGCCACGACCGCATCGGCGTCGCGAATGCGGGGCTTCTTCTCGATCGATTCACGCGACATCGGCTGAGGCGTCATGCCCAGCTTTCCAACCGGCCCGAGCCCGAGCCCTCCCGCCTCCTCGATTGCCATCCACGCCTCCCTGGACGCCGTTTGAACCCCTCGATCCAGTATATGGACGTACGAACCGGCCAGGCCAACCGTAACGGGTTGGCGTAATTTAGTACGAGATGAAGCGCGCGATCGTTCTCGTCCTCGCATCGATGCTGCTGGCGCTGGGGTTGGCGGCCTGCGGATCGACGAACGGCTCCGGGGGGGCCTCCTCGTCGCCTCCGAGCGGCGCCTACTAACCCAGCCGGTTCCCAGGCCGGCGCCTCGTTAGAACCTTCTAAGGGGCCTCTCAGGCCGAGCTCACGCTTGGGCCATACCTTAGAAATGGACATGGACGACGCGCCTTCCACGACGTTGCCGCCGACGAGTTCAAAGCCGATCTGGCAGCGGCCGGTCTCGAGGCGGGCCGTGCTCGCCACCGGGGCGGCCGGGGCAACGGCGGCAGCGGTGGCCGTCCTCTGGAAGGGCACCGACCTGTCACAGATCCTTGACCGGGTGCGGGATCTCACGCACGACTACCAGGGTGCGCTGAGCACCTCGCGCGGTCGGGCGGCGCACCTGCTCCGGCGCGCCGGCTTCGGCGCCACCAGCAAGCAGCTCGATCAGTACGCCGCGATGACTACATCGGCGATGACCCAGGCTGTCATGAACTACCAGCTGACCTCCAACGCCGGGCTCGAGGCCAACCTTCCGACGCTCGACCTCGCGTCGGCGAAAGGTCCGAGCGCCGCCGCGGTCCAGTCCTGGTGGCTGCAACGGATGGTGCAGAGCGCCCGGCCGCTCGAGGAGAAGATGACCCTGTTCTGGCACGGCCTGCTGACCAGCGGGCTGGACAAATCCGGGACGGAGCAGATGTACACCCAGAACCAGCTGTTTCGGAAGATGGCGCTGGCCAACTTCGACGATTTGCTGAAGGCCGTCTCCAAAGACCCGGCGATGATGGTCTACCTCGACACCGAGACCAACCGCAAAGGGAAGCCGAACGAGAACTATGCCCGGGAACTGATGGAACTCTTCACGACCGGCATCGGGCATTACACCGAGGACGACGTCCGTGAGTCGGCTCGCGCATTCACCGGTTGGACGCTGAAGGGCGGCACGCAACTCCGCTACACGTCGCAGTCGGTTTTTGTCCCTCGCTACTTCGACAGCGGACAAAAGACCTTCATGGGCAAGACGGGAAACCTCACCGGCGATGACATCGTCGAGATGCTGGTCCCGCTGCGAGCCACGGCCGAGCGCCTGACGACAAAGCTCTTTACCTTCTTCGCGTATCCGAACCCGGAGCCGGCAATCGTCCAGCACCTCGCCGACACCTTCCAGCATTCGCGCTACAACGTCGGGGCCGTCGTCAGCGAAATCTTCGCCATGGATGCGTTCTATTCGCCGAAAGCGTATCGCGCGCTGGTCAAGAGTCCGGCGGAGCTGGTCGCGGCGACGCTGCGGTCGACCGGGGCCGACGCCAAGGCGTTCGCCCCCGCGAACACGGCGATGGGACCCATGGGCCAGGTGCTCTTCTATCCCCCCAACGTGGCCGGCTGGCCCGCCGGCACCTCGTGGATCAACAGCACGACCCTGCTGTCCCGGATCAACTTTGCCAACGCCGCCGCCCAGCGGATGCGCGCCAGCCTACCCACCCAATCGCTCGATCAGCTGGTCGGCACCCTGGTCGACGGCAATCTGAGTCCCACGACCCGCGACGGATTGCAGGCTTTTGCGAACGCGCATCCCGGCGACCAGGCGGGCTTGCTCTTCATGGTCATGGCCACCCCGGAGTTTCAACTGAGCTGATGGAGATGAGCAACCATGTTTAGCCGCCGCGATTTCATGAGGCAGGGTTTGCTGCCGGTCTTCGCCGGCTCGGCCGTGCCGTCGGTGTTCGCCAATGGGGTGGCCGCGGCCGCAGCGGACTCGCCAAATGCGACGCCAAACGATCGGATTCTCGTGCTGGTCCAGCTTGCCGGTGGCAACGACGGGCTCAACACGGTGATCCCCTTCCAGGACGCGGCGTATCACGACGCCCGGCCGACCCTGAGGCAGGACCAGGGCGTGCTGACGCTCAACCAGCAACTCGGCCTGCACCCAAACCTCAAGGGACTCAAGGCCAGCTGGGATGCCGGCCAGCTTGCCATCGTGCAGGGGGTCGGCTACCCGAATCCGAATCTCTCCCACTTTGCGTCGATGTCGATCTGGGAGACCGCCAACGTGACTGGCGGTATCGGCGACGGCTGGCTGGGCCGCTACCTGAACTATCTGGACCAGGTCGGGGAGTCGCCGAATCACGCGCTCGAAGGCGTGAGCGCGGGATCGCTGGTGCCACCGGAACTGCGGTCGAAGATCCCGGTGACCGCGCTGCAGTCGCTCAAGACCTTCCGCCTGCAGCCGGTCAACGAGCACGGCACCCAGGTGGATATCGAGAACCCGCTGATGAAGTTCTACGGCGCGTTCAAGACCGCCGGCCCGGCGCCATTCGGCGCGCTGCTGGACACCACGCTTCAGGAGGCCCTGCAAGCGTCGCACGCGCTCCAGGCGACGGACGCGAGCTACCAGGCGAAAGCCACCTATCCGGCCAACAGCCCGATCGCCAGCTCGTTGAAGCTGGTCGCCGAAACGATCGTCTCCGGGCTGGGCGTACGCGTCGCGCATGTGACCCTGGGCGGCTTCGACAACCACGCTCGCGAGAAGCCGGTCCACGACAAGCTGCTCCTCGACCTCGACGTGGCGTTGACGGCCTTCATGCAGGACCTGCAAGGGCACGGGTTTGGCGACCGGGTCCTGGTGATGACCTGGTCGGAATTCGGGCGCCGCGTCAAGGAGAACGGCAGCGCAGGAACCGACCACGGCACGGCCGCGCCGATGTTCTTGCTGGGCGCCCCGGTCAAGGGTGGCCTCTACGGCCAGCAGCCGAGCCTGAGCGCCCTCGACAACGGCAACTTGAAATTCACGACGGACTTTCGATCCGTGTACGCCTCGGTACTGCAGGGCTATCTCAAGGCGCCGGCATCGGACCTGTTGGGCGGGAACTACGAAATCCTGCCGCTGTTGAAGGCGTAGCGCCCCCACCCTGCCCTCCCCCGGAGGGGGAGGGTAATGTCCCTGCAACTCCCCCGGAGGGGGAGGGAAATTGGGCGCGTAGCATCACGGGGTGCGGCTCCCGACGGAGGCGATCGTCCGACTGAACCTCGGCCACATCTGGCTGTCCGACCTCGCCATGCAGATCCCGGTGCATGGGTTCCTGATCAAGCATCCCGGTGGGGCCGGACTGGTGGATACCGGCTACGGCACGCCGCTGGAGTTGATCAAGGACTATCGCCCGGTCAATGCCTCGGTTGCGGACGCGCTGCCCACGCGCG
>Ga0209526_10000183_pt1 | contig 38660 bp, 31 predicted proteins | sample JacPinW_OM2H0_M1_FD_188566 | JGI IMG/M metagenome (GOLD analysis project Ga0209526, IMG submission 188566) | Forest soil microbial communities from Algoma, Ontario, Canada - Jack Pine, Ontario site 1_JW_OM2H0_M1 (SPAdes) (version 2) | ecosystem: Environmental > Terrestrial > Soil > Boreal... | reverse complement strand
AAATCTTCGCCGACAAACACGGCCGCGTCGTCTCCCTCGGGGAACGCGAATGCTCCGTGCAGCGCCGCCACCAAAAAGTAATCGAGGAAGCCCCCTCCCCCATAGTCACTCCCGAACTTCGCAAAAAAATGGGCGATGCCGCGGTGCGCCTCGCGCGCGCTGCTCGCTACGTCAACGCCGGCACAGTGGAATTTCTTGTCGACGCCCATCTCAATTTTTATTTCCTCGAAGTCAACACTCGCCTGCAAGTCGAGCATCCCGTAACCGAACAAGTCACCGGCCTCGACCTCGTCAAACTGCAAATCGCCATCGCCGCCGGCCACCGGCTCCCCTTCGCGTGGGAAACCATCACGCCCCGCGGCCACTCCATGGAAGTCCGCCTCTACGCGGAAGATCCTGACAACAACTTCTTCCCTTCGCCCGGCAAAATCCTTTCGTGCCGCGCGCCCAGCGGCCCCGGCATTCGCCTCGACGAAGGCGTCTACGAAGGCTGGACCGTGCCCAACGAATACGATCCTCTCCTCAGCAAACTGATCGCCTGGGGCAACTCCCGCGAAGAAACCATCGCCCGCCTGCGCCGCGCCCTCGACGAATACGCCGTAACCGGTATTAAAACCAACGCCGGCCTCTTCCGCCGCATTCTCACCGAACCCGATTTCCTTCGCGGCGAAATACACACCAAATGGCTAGACCAACTCCTCACACGACAGAAGCTCGCCGCGCCCGAAAATGAAAGCAGTGCCGCCGATGCCGCCGCCATCGCCGCCGCGCTCTATCAAGCGAACCAGTCGGAGAAGCAATCTTCGCTCTCCCCTTCCAGCAAAGATTCCACTGAGCCCTCGCGCTGGAAGCAAGAAGCCCGCCGCGACCAACTGGACCGCACCCCATGAAATTCGAGGTGCTCATTAATCAGACGCGCCGCGTCGTCGATCTCGAACGCGAGGCCAACCACTGGCGCATCTCACTCGATGGCGATCGGGTTGACGCTGACGCGATCGAAATCGCGCCCAACATTTTTTCCGTCCTACTCAAGGGCAAGTCGCACGAAATTCGCGTGACGCCAACTCCCACGGGCGCGCTCACACTGCAAACCGGCCGCCAGGAATTCACTGCGGAAATCATTGATCCGCGCGCGTGGCGCGGCCGCCACCATGGCACCCTCGAAGCCGAAGGCCGGCAGCAAATCCTCGCACCCATGCCGGGGAAAATTGTTCGCGTGTTGGTTCAAGCGGGAGAGAAGGTGCAGGCAGGTCAGGGCCTCTTAGTGGTGGAAGCGATGAAAATGCAAAACGAAATTCGATCACCCAAGAGCGGCACCGTCGAGCGCCTCTTAGTAAAAGAAGGTCAGCCCGTAAACGCCGGCGAAGTCTTAGCCTGGGTCGATTGACTGAAAAATTTAACTTACTCTACGAGAACTGCGGATGGGGGTATTCCCTTCGAGGGCTCACGAGTCACCAGTCAACGCTTTTTCAGGGCTGAAACGGCTTGACCGGCTTTGCCGTCTTTGCAGCTTCAGGGAGTTTGCCGGCGGCCTCGATTACCTGCTCCGCCAGATAATTGCTCACGCGCGCTTCGTCGCGCGCAATTGCCAAATACGCCGCGCGCAGCAACTGCTCTTTGCGATTGCGCAGCGTGTCGCGAACCGTCTGCTGCACCTGCGGATCGGTGATCCCGCGCTGCCCCGGCGATTCGCGCGTAACCAATTTCAATATTCGGAAACCGTCCTTCACTTGCAGTACCGGACTAACCTGCCCCGGCTTCATCCCCACAACCATCTTCTTCAGCGCAGGGTCGGACTGATTCAGCGCCGACTCCGGCACATACCCTAAATCCCCGCCGGTCGTCGCCGTATTCATGTCCTCGGAATAATCCATCGCCAATTGCGCGAAATCCGCGCCGCTGTTCAGCCGGTCCATCAGCATTTTTACTTTGCGCTGCGCCTCGGCCTCGTTCGTCGCGTCGTCGTTCTTGCGATTGCGGACCTGCGGCTCTTTGCGTGGTGTCACCACGATCTGCGCAATCCGATATTGCGGCTCTGCGACGTTAAACTGCGCCTTATTGGAGTTGTAAAAATCTGCGACATCCTGGTCGGTAATGGTAATCTTGGCCACCACTTCGCGGTTCAGCAGCTTCTGAATGGAAAGCTGCCGCCGCAAGTCGCGCTTCAAGTCATCCGCGGAAACACCGCGCTCTTTTAACTGCCGCTGAAACTCATCTTCCGTAAACGGGCTCTTCAGTTCCGTGAATTTGTCCTCGACTTCGCCGTCGCTCGCTTCCAGATTCAGTTTCTTCGCGCGCTCCAGCAAAATCTCGTTATTGATCAGCTCGTCCAGCACATTCAGCTTCAGCGACAGCGCCTCTTCCTGCGAAGGCTCCTGCCCCTCCGGACTCACGCGCGTGCGGTAATACTTGTCCACATCGTCGCGCTTGATCCCTTGCCCATTGACCGTCGCCCACACGTCCGGCGAAGGCTGCTTCTGTTGCTTGCAGCCGACCCCACCGAGAAGAATGAGCGCACCCAGCGGCAACAGCACCGCCGAGCGCTTTACAAATCTTGAGCGCAGATTCAAGAGAGGGGATTGCAAGGTCAGGTGCTCAGGCAGCTTTCTTCACACGGCCTGCGCGGATGCACGCCGCGCAAACCCGCATATGCTTCCTTGCGCCGTTCACAACTCCGCGCACGCGACGCAAATTCGGATTCCACCGCCGCCGTCGCGTGTTGTTCGCGTGGCTGATCACGTTCCCAAAATGCGGCGTCTTGCCGCACAGTTCACACTTCATCGCCATAATATTCCTGTTCGATTATCTAAAATGTCAAAAACGCAAGCCATTATTCTAGCAGACCCCCACGCGTTTTCCCACTCGCCGCTGATCAAGCCGCTCAATCGACCGGATTCGCGTTAGCTTAACGCCCATGTCGCTGCGACTCGCGTTGACACTCTTCCCGCCGTGCTGAATACTCTTGTCCGATGATTGGCCAGCTTCGCGGACGTCTCACCGACAAGCGCCCGAATCAAGTTCTCGTCGATGTAGGCGGCGTTGGCTACCTCGTGCAAGTCCCGCTGTCCACCTTCGCCTCGCTCGGCGAACTGCACACTGAAGTCACGCTGCTGATTCACACGCACGTGCGCGAAGACGCCTTTGCGCTCTACGGTTTTCTCTCCTCGCGCGAAAAGCACTTCTTCGAGATGCTGCTCTCGGCGTCTGGGGTCGGCCCCTCTCTCGCCCTAAAGATCCTGTCCGGCATGAGTGTCGAGGAACTGGTGCCCGCTATTCGCGGCGGCGACTTGGCCCGTCTGACGCGCATCCCCGGAGTGGGGCGCAAAACCGCCGAGCGCATGGTAGTGGAGCTAAAAGACAAGCTCGACTCCGTTGCAATCGAAGCCGCGAAGCCCGCAGCAGCGTCTCCGGCAGGAGTCGAAGCTGATGTAGTCTCCGCGCTCGTGAATCTCGGCTATGACAGCCGCGCCGCGGAAAGCTCCGTTACAGAAGCCAAACAGGAGGTAGGCACTGCCAGCTTCGAGAAGCTCCTGCGCGCCTCCCTGCAATCCTTAAGCGCCCCGAAGGGCCGCTCCACCCGCGCCGGCACCTGAAAAGGCTCGCGCGAACGATCGCCTGGTTAGTAAGTTCTCAGGGTTTTGCATCCGTATCGGACTTTGCGGATACGGTACCAGGAGCTTGTGTCGATGAGTTATCTCTTTGACGCGTTAGATAGAGGGCGAAGGGAGTAACCTCGAAGGGCATCTTCTCGTATTCCGCCACGGAGCCAGCGGGCTTGGACTTGAGCAACTGAAGCTCATCGTTCCAGGGCTCGACCTTGACGCGTCCGCCGAGCGGCAGGGCAACAACCACATTGGTTGCGGGCTTTGCAGAGAACGGCTGCCCGCCGGACATTGCGGAACCAATGGTCCAGGTTGTGGGGACTCGATCACCCAGATGCGGACTGATCAGGTTAGGAATCTCTTTCGAGCGGTTCTGGAGCGCTTCCAGGAAGAGCTGCGCGGTCCTGGCATGGTCCTTGTAGGGCGATTGCATCAGTAGCTCGATGCCCTTCTGATTCGCCGCCTGTTCCTCTTCCGGCGTGCGTGCAAAGCCAAAGTGGCGGAAGGTTTCCTTTTCATCGAAACGCAGGCGATTGAAGAATGCGAATTGCGTGTCCATGCGATGGCCGAGGACGACGTGGCCCAGCTCGTGCGCGAGTATGGCCGCGAGGCTGCCCTCGTCGGGAAGCACGTCCACCAAGCCACGGCTGACGACGATGGTGTGGCCCATGGTGAACGACTCAAGCGTTGAGGTCATGAGCACGCGGCAGCGGACTTCAGGCTCGATGTCGAGGTTATTGGTGACCTCGAGATTGTTTACCACCGTCTCGAGCACCTTATCCACGTCCCCATGCGGGGCCATCACGCCCAGCCGCTCAAGGCTGATGGCGACGTTGTCTTCCGCCAGGCGGCTCCAGGAGCGCTGCGCCTGAATCGGCGAGAAGTCGTTGGCGGCGTCGGTTTGATCCTTGACCGGGGTCTCCACCAGGATTTTGCTCAACTCTTGCTCTTCTTGAGTGTGGCCAAGTGCGTATCCCCAGAGACGCGTCTGCGCACGGAATGCCTGGGGCGCTACGTTTTTGGTGGGCGTATTTTGGCCGCTGCCTTCTTCGCTGTAGATTAAGGTCGGCAGCCATTGATTGTTTCCGGCATTCTGACGCCAGCTATCGAAATTAAAATAGTAGCTGGTCCTGGAGGAACCGTTGTAGTTTCCGTTGAAACGCACGATATGGTAATCCTGGTCTTCCACCCAGACGCGGCCGACGAAGCGTCCTTTTTCGCCCTTCACCAACGGATCGACATTGAAGACTAGGCAACGAACTTCGCCCAGGAACTCACGGTGGATGTACTCGAAGTTGTAATGCTGGCGGTCAAAGCCATTCTCATCCAGAAAGATCATTTGCAGGAAGCCGCGCGGAACATATTCCATGGAGAAGAGGCTCTGCAGGCCACCGAATATCTTGTGCTTGTTGCCGGCGCTATGAATCAGCAGCTCGAGCTCGACGCCCTTGGCCAGATGGGCGCGGCCGAGAAAATACTTGTCGGTGTCCAGCGCTATGCCCTGTTGCCGGTCTGGACGGAGATTTTGGATGTAGGTCTCTACTAGCGGCGAGTATTGGCGAAGCGACTGCACCTCCGCCCGCTCTTGCGCGACAATCTTGTCCACGATCTCCACTTTGCTCGAAGTAGCCGATTGCTGGGAGAATGCGGCCAAGGGCATCGCGGCGAGCCCAAAGATGAAACACAACGTTTTCAGAGTGCGCATAATATCTCCGAAACATGAACGTAGGCAGGTAGAGGCAGCGTATCGCCCTTCGAGCAAGGTGCCATCTGTACAGAGGAGCAGTTTAGGGACAGGAGATTCCTGTTAGTAACCGTTGGAGAAAAAAGCGGAAAGCCAGGATTCGCACTATCGTATTGATTGAGGCAGCGGTAACGGACTAGCGAGCTGGACTTGCGGTCCGATTCGCAGGGGTTCTGACTGCCGCTGAGTTGGGGATCAGAACAGGCGGGGTTCTTCGCGGTTGAATATTCGTAGGCGGGGTCGGCTACGCGGCCGAGGGTGGTGCGGTCGATCATGCCGGTTTTGCAGGGCTCGGAGATTTCCTAGATGGCTTCACGCACTTGGCTTCGGGACGAAATTTCAACAAAACGAGAGGACATCGGCCTATAATCTCTGGCACCAGGTATGCTGTCCGCCTGGCCTTCCAGTGAGATTGGGGCCGCACAACTCCCGCCTGTGATGTGCCTCATCCCGAGAGAAGCGTGGTTATGCCTTCTCGTCCGAACGCGAGCAGTTGCGACACAGCAATTGCGGCCATAGCCTCCGCATCTGATTCCCGATTCTAATGTGCATTGGACGAGGCTGCGACAGCCATGCCGTGGCGAATTGAAAAATCGAAGACAAAACAATAAGAGGTGCTTTATGAAAGAACCTGGGGCCCTCTGTGAACGCTTGACCGACTCCGCCTGTGGTACTCGCGGATTTCCAAACCGGAAAATACGATCTGCGACGAGACAGCGGGGTGCAGCGCGTAAATTAGTTTTGCTTTTGACAGCTGCCGCGCTGTGTCTTGGCGTGGCTCTTTATTTGGGGGCGTCGCGGACATCCGCGGAACACGAACGTGGCGATCATAACTGGCCGCATCACGGCAATGACCTTGCCAACACCCGGTTTCAGAGCCTGGACCAAATCAATCCCCATAATGTCAAGAACCTGAAGGTGGCCTGGGTCTTTCACACGGGCGTACTCGATCCATTGGCTGAATTAGAGGCTACGCCCATCGAAGTCGACGGGCGTTTGTTCATCACGGACGGCCACGACGACGTCTTCGCGTTGAATGCTGCCACCGGAAAGACATTATGGAAGTTTGGTGGATTTAACGACGAGGCGCAGCTCGCGAAGTTCTTTCTCTGCTGCGGCCGGAACAACCACGGCGTGGCCTACGGAAACAGCATGGTTTTCGTTGGGCGATTTGATGATTCCGTCGTGGCGTTGAATGCGGAAACAGGCAAACTTGTATGGCACAGGACGGTCGCTAATTTCCATGACAAGGTGAGCATCAATTCGGCGCCTCAATTTGTGGAAGCCGGTGGCCGGGAACTTGTAATCATCAGCCTGTCGGGCGGCGAATATGAGATACGGGGCCAGGTTTTCGCGCTGGACGCGAAAACCGGCAACACGGTTTGGCACTTCTCGACGACACAGCCGACTAGCTTTGCTGGCCAGTCTTTCCTGACTGGTGGCGCCGCGGTCTGGGTCCCACCAGCGATCGATGCGGACTTGGGCCTTGTGTACCTCAGCGTAGGGAATGCCGCGCCCGATATTCTTGGCGAGAACCGTGGCGGCGACAATCTGTTTTCGGCATCGATCGTTGCCTTAAACCTGTTTACCGGCAATCCTGTTTGGCATTTCCAGGAAGTGCACCACGACATTTGGGACTACGACAGCGCGCAACCCGCGGTCCTATTCCCCCTCGAGAAGGATGGAAAACAATTCAGGGCACTGGGCCATTGCAGCAAGAATGGGCAGTATTACATTCTCGACCGGCGCACGGGCGAGCCCATCTACAAAGTGACCGAGCAACCCGTCCCACCAAGTGGCGCTGGTGCCGTGTTCCAGAATGCCGCGGCAACGCAGCCCTATTCTGCAGTTGAGCCACTCACGCCACTCAGGTTCAACCAACTCACCGCTGAAGAACAGCCTGATAAGGCTGCCATAACCGCAGCTTTTAGCGCGTTCCTCGCTCCGGGCCAGAAGGAGGTTTCCTTATCGCCGCAATACACTCCTCCCGATGAAACGCTGCGGCTGATCATGCCCGGGGATAACGGAGGATGTGAATGGGCGCCGGCAGCTTTCAGCCCACGAACAAAATACGTGTACTACGGCGCGAGGCATGACCCGGACGTCTTCAAGACACACGCAGGCAATACGAGCCTTGTGCACCAGGCGGTCAATGGAGACCTGCACCTGGGCTCGACCTTCTTCAATCATGTGCCAGGCGCAAAGCCCTTTGGCGTGTACGGGGCCACCGACACGCGGACAGGTAAAATTGTTTGGAAGATTCGCATCCCTCAACCGGCGAAATCCGGTGTGCTCGTTGCCGGTGATGTGGTTTTCTTCGGCGAGGGAAATGGAAAATTCGACGCTGCTGACGCACGGACAGGCAAGATGCTGTTCAGTTTCAATGCGCCGAGCAAAATTACGAACGCCGGAGGGGCCGCGGCGGGCCCGATGGCCTACCTTGTGGACGGACGCGAGTTCGTAGTGAACGCGTTCGGCGGAAATGTCCCGGATCGAAGTGTGACGTCGAATGGTGACTGCCTGGGTGGCGGGAGTGCTTGTGCAAACCCGGTGGGCGATGCCTACGTCGCTTTTGCTCTTTCCACTCACGAAAAAGAGGACGAAGACAAGGACGAGTAGTTTTCCAGCGGACGTCAACGGGAAAGCTGTGTGGACGACTAGCCGATGGGTGGCCCCCGATAAGTTCGAAGGCCACCTGTTCATCATGCCGATTGGCACTATGTAAGGCCCGGGTTCAATGGTGCTCGGAGCCGATATCGCCCCTGCTAAACCCGGGCTTTCAGTAGTTCGGGCGCCTGCGTTCATGCGCCACAGCCAGGACTTGAATTACGGAAGGAAGCTCGCGGTAAACAACGGCTAATGGGAGCCTTTGCAGCAAAAATCTGCGCGTGCGCGAACCCCCGCGGGAGAGCGCTCCGGCGCATCCGCGATTGAGGTAACAGCTCGCTCGACCTCACGCGCAAATCGCAAAGCGGCCCGCTCGCTGCGCGCAAAATACCATGCGAACGCGGCTTCGAATTCCAGGCTCGCTGCTTCATGGAATTCTAGTTGCTTACTTCCCATGCGTCAGCCGAGACGAAATCCGGCGTCGGACCTCGTCCCAGGGAACCGTTTTCCCTTTGTCGGAATCCAATTCGGCGATGCGGCGGCTGATTTCCTCGTTCCAAGCGCTCTCGACTCCCTCGTCAACTGAAGTGTCCAGGCTTTCCATAAGAGAGCAGGCGAAATCCGCACGCTCCTCCTCGGAAAGAGAAAGGGCCTTTTGCAGGAGATCGAGAGCCTGTTGCGTCATTTCGTGATTATACGGCGCCTTTGCGAACGCAGGCCATAGGCTAAGGCGCGTGCTAATTTAGAAGAGGCGAGGTTGGCGGCGGGGTTGTTCGCGATTGAAATATTCGTAGGCGCGGGGCGTCGCTACTCGGCCGCGGGGGGTGCGATCGATCATGCCGATTTGCATTAGGTAGGGCTCGTACATTTCTTCTATAGCGTCTTCTTCTTCGCTGAGGGCGGCGGCGAGCGTACCGACGCCGACCGGGCCGCCGCCGTATTTGTCCAGCAGGGCGAGCATCAGGTTGCGGTCGACTTCGTCGAGGCCGTTCTCGTCAATGCCGAGCATGGCGAGAGATTCTTGCGCTACGGCGCGAGTGATGCGGCCGGCTGCGCGTACTTCGGCGAAATCACGAGCGCGGCGCAGGAGGCGGTTGGCGACACGCGGCGTTCCTCGGCAGCGGCGGGCGATTTCTTCTGCGCCGCCTTCATCCATTTCGATGGAGAGAATTTTGGCGGAGCGATGCAGGATGATGAGCAGATCGTCCGGCTCGTAGAAATCTAGACGATGGACGATGCCAAAGCGGGAACGGAGCGGGGCGGTGATGAGACCGGCGCGAGTGGTGGCTCCGATTAGCGTGAAATGGCCGAGCGGAAAGGGATGAATGCGCGCGCCAGGTCCCTGGCCGATTATTAGGTCTACGCGAAAATCTTCCATGGCGGGGTAGAGGACTTCTTCGACGGCGGGTTGGAGGCGGTGAATTTCGTCAAGAAAGAAGACCTCTTTGGATTCGAGCGAGGTGAGTATGGCGGTCAGGTCGCCTTTACGCTCGAGGAGGGGGCCGGCGCTGGTTTTGATGGGGACGTTTAGTTCATTGGCGATGATTTGCGCCAGGGTAGTTTTGCCGAGACCTGGGGGGCCGTAGAGTAGCACGTGATCGAGGGCTTCGCCGCGCGTGCGGGCGGCTTGGATAGCGATTTGGATATTTTCTTTAACGCGCTTTTGGCCGATGTATTCGTCGAGGCGTTTGGGGCGAACGCTGGCTTCGATGCGGGCGTCTTCGTCGATGGGCTGGCCTGAGACGATACGGGCGGGTTGGTTAGCCATCATGCGTTTGGCGCTTGCGTCTGGCATGCAGGCAAAACAGTAACACAGACGGCGGGGAGGGCGGAGCAGAGAGAACACAAAGAAGGGGAAAAGATAATGCGTAGTAGCGCCAGCATCTCGCTGTGGGGGCTGGAACTCTTTTCCTTACGGCGTCTGCTAAAGTCTTGGCAGAGTATCCATGTTGCCGAGGCGGATAGTGTGAAACACATCGCGTATCTATCACTCGGCTCGAATCTCGGCGACCGTGCCAAGAATTTAAAAGATGCAATCGCTGCGCTGCGCGATGCTGGCATCAGGGTGACACGGATTTCGTCAATGTACGAGACCGAGCCGATCGACTATCTGGACCAACCTTGGTTCGTGAACATCGCAGTAGAAGCGGAGACGGAACTCGCTCCAGCCGCCGTGCTGCAAACGTTGCGCGAGATCGAAACGCGCCTGGGTAGCAAAAAGCTAATCGCAAAAGGTCCACGCCTGATCGATATGGACATTTTGCTGTATGGAGACGAAGTCATCGACATGCCTGAGCTGCAAGTGCCGCATCCGCGTATGCATCTTCGGCGCTTCGTGTTGGAGCCGCTCGCCGAAATCGCGCCGCAGGTGCGGCATGCGATTTCAGGTCTAAGCGTTTCGGAGATGCTGGCTCGAACGAAGGACACGAGCACAGTAAGGAAAATGTAGGCCAGCAGATCAAGATGTGCGATGCAGCAGAAGGCGGTGCAACGTCATGGTCTTAGGTTGCAACGCATCCAGCTCGATCAGCGCCAAGTGCCCGTCGGTGATTTCGCGCCAGCGATACACGCCCGCTTCGGTTTCCTGCACTTCGCGGCCATTGGGCCGGCGCAGAAATTCGCGCGCATCGTCGGAGGAAGCTGTTTCGCGTAGCGTAGGACGTGCCAGCGCCTCGACGGCATAGCTGCGCAGCAGCTTGCTCCAGTACTGATGGAAGAGATCGCTAGATGCGAAGATGTCGCTCCAGGCGACTTCACCGCCATAGGCGACGATGACACCTACAACGCGCTCACCCTTCAGCCCGGAAGTGGCGCGCGCAAATCGCCGCTGCACTTGATCGACGAAGCTGTCGACCGAGCCGCCAACGCGTGCGGACTCATAGATTTTCCGGTAAGACTGCGTGGGCGCTTCCGTGGTGATGGCCTCCGCCAAAACGCCCGGGCTTAGCTGCGCAGCTCGAGCGGACGGCGCAGTCGATAATCTGGCAGTAGAACCCCCAGCAACAGCGTTCCAAACTTCGGCTTGCTTTTGCTCGACTGCGGCCTGCTCGCGCACGCTGGGATGAACGATTGTCTTCGACGCACTGAATTCCGAACTGTTGCCCGTCCAGCGGCCGTGCTCGACGCAAAAGACGTCGAGCGGCAGCGGCTCGGCACCAACGGGCACGATGCGGTCTTTGCCAATGATGCGGTCTTGCTTTCCGCCGCTAACCAGTTCACCCGCGAGGAGCAGAAGTGGACGCTTGCTGCGGTTGATGAGCACGAGCTGATTCACGGAAGCGCCGCTGTCATATTGCGGGGTTGCATGGGGCCGAACCTGGCCGCGATTACGCACCATGCCGGCAGCACCGCGCTCGCTGACGATCACCTCGCCGCTGGCAAGGCCCTCTTCGAGCGTGAGGAAGCTGCTGGTGTCTTGGGAGGAACCGCTAACCACAGGAAAAATAGCGATGTTTTCGTAGGCGACAGGATCGAGGATGCGCCAGTCACCTTCCGGACGCGAAGGGATCTTATGCGGATGAGGAGCAGCCCAGACGAAGGCGAGCCCTCCAAAGGTGGCGATAGCCGCGATGATGACAGCGAAGAGCGAGCGTTGCATGCAACCTCCTTGAAGTAGAGAAAAACGAACCTGCTCAGGAGTTAGAACGGCGCCGCTGAGATTTCTTGCATGGATGAAAACGGCGTTCAGGACAACGGTAGGTATAGAGAGGCGGAAACGATCAAAAAGCTGGTGACAGATGCTCAGCCGTGCGGGTCGCCGAGGTTGAGGCGGCCCTTGGGGCGTTTGTTCTTGAGCGCTTCGCCTTCTTCGCGCTCGTATTCGGCTATTTCTTCTTCCGTGTAGGAGAATGAATCGCGAGAAGCAAACATGGAATTGGACTTGGCGGCCTTTTTCTTCTTCTTGCGCAACTCGCCGAATTCATAGCGCACCTGGCGCAGAGGAGCTTCGATGGCTTTGATTTCGACGAGCAGGTCGCTGACCTTTTCGAGGAAATCGTGGAGATGGAAAGGCCGCAAAACGTAAGGAAGCTTGGCACGCTCCAGCGGCTCTACGTACTGCTCGCCGCCGACGTCTGGAACGAGATAGAGGGCGCGAAGGCGTCCGCCTTCTTCGGCGGAAACGTTGGTGAGTTCGCGCAGCGTCACGAAAAGGGGGCTTTCCGTGCCAGTGATGGTCACATTCGCGATTACCAGGGACCACTCCCCGGTGCGCAACTCGGCCAGAAACGCCTTGGTATCCGGCACGACGCGCACACGCCAGCCCTCGGAATCGAGGATTTGCTTCAGCGCCCCCTGGCTCTGGGCATCGTCATCGAGGATGAGGATGCCGACCTGCCGGGGCTCAATCGGGGCTGCCGGGGTACCCATTTTCAAAGTATAGCGTCCGCAAGAGCTAGGTGGTTTGGGGAACACAAAGGCAGGCGGCGTATCGGCTAATAGAACGGCGCTGGGTCACAATCCTAGGGAGCTACTGGCCGATGACGAAATCGCTGGCGGCGACGAATCGTTTGGCGGCGGAGCCGTCCCAGAACACACGGTAAGTCGTTGACGTACCGGAAGAAAGACGGACTGTGTAGAAAATCTGGACGCCGTCTCGTGACCATTCACCACGGCTTGCGGACTGTTCCGGCGGAGTCAAGACGACGCGGCGCTTAGTACGCAGTTCGTATAAGAAAATACCTCCGGCAGGCCGGTCCGCCGTGCTCGCTGCACCGAGCGGCCCGGTTGTGTAATTGGCGGATACCAGCAGAAGGTCTGGATTGCCTGGATTGACGCGGATGGTGTCGGACTCGCGGACCTCGAAGCTTGGTCCGTAGATATCTCGCAGCGGCACCGTTTGCGTGGGTTTGCCGTCCTCGGCTATCCAATAAGCGTTTTGTAGGTCGGTGCCAAGTAGCATGTGGGTGTCCACCCAACCGTGTAAGTTGTTGATGTTGTTGGTGTAAATAGGTACGGGAGTGTCGGTTGCGGCCGCCTGTAGGGTCCAAATTTGCCACTTTTGGTCCTGATTTGTGAGATAGGCGATGCGGGCATCATCGAGCGACCAGAAGGGCTGGCGGTCGGAGCCATGAACCAAATCGCGAGAGCGGCCCGTGTCGAACTCGTAGAGAACTATTGTGCTTTCGGTACCGGGCTTTGAATCCGCGCGGACGTAGAGCAGTTTTTTCCCGTCGTGAGAGAGCGCGAGGTCGGTCCCGGCTGGACCCGCGATCTTCTTTACCGCTCCGCGACTTACGACGATTTTGCCTGCGGAACTGATATAGGCGACAGCGGTCGGCACCTTGAAACCAGTGACTGTAGTCTCCGGGGCGGGCTTCTTCTTGGCGGGATCGTCAGAATCGTCTTCGCTCTGGTTAGTGATGCGGGGGAATAGCTCGGCGGCGATACGGGCGCAGCCGCTCAACGTTCCGAGTTGAGGATGCTCAACGACCGCGCGGAACGTGTATTTCGTGGCGGACATACCGTCCGAGCAGCCTTCGCGCGCCAAGTGAACCGCGACGGGGGCACCCGTCCCAGTGTCTTTGGCATGGTAGGTCCAAGCGTCGCCGGAAGATTCGTGGGCAATATCGGCGGGCTCGAGAATTATGGGCGGGTACCCCGGACGATCCAGGCGCTCCGGCCCTTTTTGGCCGATCCGCAGGCTCCACGCGGGATTGTTCCCCGAAGCGAGGAGAAGAATCGGAAAGTGCTTGGATTGGGGCGCGGAGGGAGCTGCGTTGGCGGCGGGTGGGGCAGATGACTTCTTCGTCCCGGCCGGCGCCTGCGCCCATGCAGAGGAACAAGCATTTGCAAATAGAATTACGGTGCCGAAACAAATAGACCGTGCTCGCAAGGGCATGCGCTCGGATGAATCCTCCGCACTGAGGATACCGCGCCGCGGGTAAGACGCACAAATGCCGTCGGCGCGTGAAACGGTACGAAAAATAAAAGCCGGCGGTCGCAATGGTTGCGCCGCCGGGCGGTGGAAACGAAGGCTAGTTTAGGTACGGAGGGCGGTCGTCACGATCGCGGTAGTCGTCGCGATCACGGTCACGGTCTCGGTTACGGCGACCGTCGCGATCGCGATAGTCGTCGCGGTCGCGGGGATGATCGCGCTCCCATCCGCGGCGGTCCTCCTCGTTCCAGTCACGGGACCATTCGCGCCATTCGCGCTCGCGGCGATCGACGATTTCAAAGTCGGCGCGGCAGCCGCGGTCAACCCAAATGCGGTCGCGATCGTAGCCCCAGGTGCGGTTGAAGACGCAGTCGGCTTCGCTGCGCTGGCGGATGATGAAGACGCCGTCGCGCGTGTCGATGGAGCAGAAATTGCGGTTCATGTAGTCGGAGGGGCAATAAATGAGGGCAGCGGCATGGGATTGCCAGTCTCCGGTGACGCGGAAATCTGCGCGGCAGCCGCGGTCAACCCAGATTCCGCGCTTGCCCGATCCCCAAGTCTGGCCCTCGATGCAAACAGCTTGGCTGCGCTGGCGAATCATGCGCACGCCGAAGCGGGCATCGGCCGGGCACCAGGTACGCCCCATGTCATCGGAGGGGCAGTAGACCATGTAGGATTCGCCCCAGCCGCGGAATTCGTTGTCGCGGCCGCGGAACTCGCCATCTCGGCTATCGCGATCTGCGTCACGGCCTCGGTCGTGAGCGTCGAAATGCTTAGCAACAGCGGGAGCCTGTGCACCCACCTCGAATTCCGCGCGGCAACCATGATCGACCCAGATGCTCCGGTTGTCGTAGCCCCAAGAGGTATTTAGGATGCACTTGGCTTGGCTTTTCTGATGCACCATTTGCACTCCGCCGGTGGTATCTACGGTGCAGACGCGCCGGTGCATGTCATTGGAGTCACAAGACATCCGCAAGGCCGCCTGCGGTGCGGGTGCGGCTTGAGCCGGTTTGCTTTCGAACGCAATAGCCACCATAAAGGCAGCGGTGATTAGTGTTAGAGGCACAAAAAAGGATTTTCGCGACAAGAAAGGAACACGGATCATAGCGATTCTCTCCAATTCAGGACCGACCAGCGGAACTCGGATTTGCTTGCAGATTGCCGGCAAGGGTCGGCCAAAAGGTTGTTCAGGTCACGATAGTCAAGAAACTTGCGAAGGACTAGAAGGATTTGGGGAGGAGTTGCGGCAGAGGTAATAGCGTATTCGGGCGAATCTACAGCCGGCCGCACCGGGCCTTGGGCGAAAGAAAACCGAATAATAGTGCTTGACAGAAGCGAAATAAAAGCGAATACTCGGCGCTGCTCCGAGGTGGGCCATGTCCCCAGTTAATTCCAAGCCGACGACGGGCATTCCTGTCCGGCGCCGCCCCGCTGAACAAACCGCGCTGTTCCCTGCCCATTCCACTGATTCAACGGAACAAGGCCCAAAAGCTCGGACCGGATCTGATCTTGCCCCGATCGGGACTGGTCCTGGCGGCAGCATCTCGGGTTGCCCCGCGCCGGATTGCCCCCCGGCGTCATCGGCTGAACATGACGCCCAACGTCATGAACAAAGCCGGACCCGAGATGCCGCCGCGTGTTGTGGCGCTGAAAAATCCGCGCCGCTGGTTGGCATCGCCCGCCTCGCAGCCAATTCTCCCGCGGCGAAGACGGAACGCAGTTCGCCGGAACGGCCGGAGTATTTTCTGCTGCCGGTGCGCTCGATTTTGAATCGCTGCGATTCGAAACGCGTGCCGTTCGAATGGACGATTAATCCTTACAGGGGATGCGAGTTTGCATGCAAATACTGCTATGCGCGGTACACGCACGAATACATGGAGCTGGATGGCTCGGAATTCGAGAAGAAGATTTTTGTAAAGAAGGATGCGGCGCCGCTGTTGGTGCAGGACATGCGCAAGTATTCTTTTGCGTCGAAGAGCTCCGGCGGAGTGTACCCGGAGCACATCGCGATAGGCACGGCGACCGATCCTTATCAGCCGGCGGAACGGGAGTATGGCGTGACGCGGGCCTGCCTGGAGGAGTTGGCGAAGCGCGAGGGGCTTAGCGTTTCGTTGATTACGAAATCGAACCAAATCGTAAGAGACATTGATTTGTTTAAGAGGATCTCGGAACGCTCCGAGTTGTCGCTGAACATCACGATTACGACGCTGCGTCCGCGGCTGGCGCGGTTGCTGGAGCCGCGAGCGCCACGGCCGGACTTACGGTTGGCCGCGGTGAAGCAGTTGCGGGAGGCGGGTCTCGCAGTGGGCGTATCGGCTTGTCCGCTGATACCGGGCATGACGGATCGCGACGGGGAGTTGGAGGCGGTGGCCACGGCGGCGAAGAATGCGGGCGCGCAATGGTTCTTTTCCAACGTGCTGTTTCTGATGCCGTCGTCGGCGAAACAGTTTCTGCCGTTAGTGCGCGAGAAATTTCCGAAATTGGCGAAGCAATATGAGGAGTGGTACGCGAAAAATGGGTATGCTCCTGACGAGTACCGAAAGCGGATGTCGCTGCGCGTCGCGAAAATTCGACAGGAACTTGGGTTCGTTTCGCGGCCATGGGAGGAGCGTACGAAGAAGTCAATCCGGCCGCAGCTCTCGCTGGCTTGGCAGGCGGGCGCCGCATAGCAGAATGCCGCTTGAGGCCCATAGCCCAACGCGAATATTTCGGAAGACAGCAAGAAATGGCTGTCCTACTCACGGCATTAGGGAACGATGATGCGGGATTCTTCGCGTTTTAGTTCTTTGGCTTCGGGGAATTGGCTGCGCAGGAATTCGATGTAGCGGCGCGAGCGCGGGCGGCCATTCGTGCGCAGCAGTCCCATTCGATAGAGAAAAACCAGCAGATAAAAGATGTCGGAGTCTTTCAGGGCGGAAAAGCCGCTGCGTTCGGATTGCTGTTGCTGTACTTCCGCAATGAAGCTGCTGAGGGCGGCATAGAGCTCACGGGGCAGGCGCGCGTCGGGCGGCTTTTCGTAGTAGATGCCTGTGCGCAGGGTCTTATAGCTTTCGCCGAGCGCTTGCATGGCGGCGAGAACGTCGGAGTCGGTCATGTCGCGCTGCGAAGCACAGAATTTCGCAATGGTGAAGGCTAGGGCGGCCATGAGCTGCTGTTGGGTGTGAACGATGTCGGACGGCACATTGATATCCAGCAAAGGCGTATCAGGCGGCAGGGAGCGGGGGTGCTCGTCCTCATAGCGGTGCGCGGCGAGCAGGTGTGAGCAGTCTGGCGCGCAATCAATAGTGACTTCGCGGCCAGTGCCGCAGCAGACGGCGCAGATGGTTTCACCTTTGGCTGGACAAAACCGCGCGCCTTTGCGCTTTTCACAAATAGGACAGATCACACAGCCTCCGAATTAAGCGCAGAAAAAGCAGGATACGCCGCGTTGAAGCAAAAAGCCAAAATTGGGAGTGTCCACTCGTTCCTCGCGTCTGCGGTCTCTCGGTTCACATAACGCCCCGAAAGATTGCGACTAGCTCGGCGTCGTTTTTCTGCGTGCTTGGCTTATGGCTTTACGCCGAGACAGCCAAAGTGATAAGTTTTTCCCGCTCATTGCCACTGACTTCTTCTTTTAGTTTCTTTCGGATCGCGATCAAGTAAAAACTTCGCGTTCAGCAAGGCGGAACGTATGGCCACACAAGACTCAAGGGCGGCCCGAGCGGGTGTTGTGACGGGAGTTCTCGCCCTGATCGCTTCGATGTCGCTCGCGCAGAGTTTGCAGTATCCGGCGGCGCGCAAAATGGAGCAAACCGATACCTACCATGGCGTAAAGGTAAGCGATCCTTATCGTTGGCTGGAAGATGACCACTCTGAAGAAACGGCGCGCTGGGTGAAAGCCGAGAATGAAGTGACCTTCTCTTATTTGGACAAGATCCCATACCGCGCGCAGGTCATGAAGCGCCTTGAGCAGGTCTACAACTATCCGAAATATGTGCAGCCGTTCCGCCGAAGCAAACTCTATTTCTTCGCGAAGAACGACGGACTGCAGAACCAAAACGTATTTTATGTTCAGGCGGGACTCGAGGGGACACCGGAACTCCTGCTGGATCCCAACAAGTTTTCCGCGGATGGCACTTCGCGATTGCATGCGCTTACCGTCTCCAGGGACGGCCAATATTGCGCGTATGCGGTGTCAACGGGCGGGGCCGATTGGGAAGAAGCACACGTAATCGAAGTCGGCACGCGAAAGGCGCTTGCCGATGACTTGAAGGGGCTCAAGTTTTCCACACTCGCATGGTCCGGCAAGGGATTTTTCTATAGCCGCTTCGACGCGCCGAAAGAGGGACAGGAACTCTCTTCCAAGAACGAATATCAGAAAATTTATTATCACCGGTTGAGTACGCCACAATCGGAAGACGAGCTGATTTACGAGGACAAGACGAAGCCGGAGCAATACTACGGTATGTATACGACCGAGGATGAGCGGTTCGCGATTTTGGCGATGCGCGGCAAGGGTTCGAAGGGTAACGCGCTCTTCTTTCGCGACCTTTCGAAGAACGAAAAGAAATTCACTCCGATCGTGCCGGGAATTTCAGACGATTCATTTCAGGTGGTTGATAATCTCGGCGACAAATTCCTGGTTGTCACCAATCGAAAGGCGCCGAACTATCGATTGACGCTTTATGATCCCGCGAGCAAGGATTCCGCGTGGAAAGATGTGCTTCCGGAGAAGCCCGAAACGTTGCAGGACGTGGCAACCGCCGGGGGCAAGATTTTCGCCACGTACATGAAGGATGTGACCAGTAGGGTCTATGTCTACAGCCTGGAAGGGCAGATGGAGAATGAGATCGCGCTTCCAGGCGTAGGGACGGCGTCGGATTTTGGAGGCAATCACGACGACAAGGTCGCTTTCTTTTCTTTTACCTCGCTGAATTATCCCCCCACAATATTTCGTTACGACATTGCCTCGCGGGAGGCGAAGGTCTTCCGGTCGCCGGAAATTTCCGGCTTTAACACGGACGATTACGAGACCAAAGAAGTCTTCTTTGCGAGCAAAGATGGCACGCGCGTACCTATGTTTCTTGTGTACCGGCGGGGGTTAAAGCTGGACGGAAACAACCCCGTGTTGCTTTCTGGGTACGGCGGCTTCAACGTGGTCGAGTCTCCGGAGTTCAGCGCGCTGCGCCTGGTTTTGCTGGAGCAGGGTTTTGTGTATGCGTCGGCGAACATGCGAGGCGGGGGAGAATACGGGGAGAAATGGCACGAGGCGGGATCAAAGCTGAGGAAACAGAACGTTTTCGATGATTTCATCGCGGCGGGCGAGTGGCTGATCGCGAACAAGTACACTTCGCGGGAGAAACTTGCGATTTTAGGAGGCTCGAACGGAGGGTTATTGATCGGCGCGGTAATCAATCAGAGACCGGAGCTTTTTCGTGCGGCGGTTGCGCTGGCAGGCGTAATGGACATGCTGCGATTTCAGAAGTTCACGATCGGGTGGGCGTGGGTCTCGGACTACGGATCGAGCGACAACGCGGAAGAATTCAGGGCGCTGTATGCGTATTCACCGCTGCACAACATGCGTTCAGGGACGAAGTACCCCGCCACGCTGATTACCACTGCGGATCATGACGATCGCGTAGTTCCGGGGCACTCGTTCAAATATGCGGCGACTTTGCAGGCCGCGGCAAGCCATGACAATCCTGTGCTGATTCGGATTGATACGAACTCCGGACATTCCGCGAGCAGTACGACGAAGAGGTTGGAGCAGACGCGGGATATCTATTCATTCCTTTTCCACAATTTGGGAATTACGCCGAAATACTAACGCATACAAACCTCAATTCTTGTTCATGGTCTGCACGGAACGAAACTAGAAAAGGCAAAACCAGCGGCCAAGAGCTAACTGCTCCATTGCCTCAGCGAGTTCCTTCATGCCGGCAGGTATTCGCTTCTCTAGCTCGGGCGCGGCCGTGGAAACGTAATCCCCCGCTTTCTCACCCTCGATGCTCACTCGCTGCGTGATACGCGTTACACGAATTCCAGAATCCTGAAACTTTGCACGCGACGGAGTGCTCGAAGCTCCACACAGTGCCTACGCCATGATGACTTTCTTTTGGAAGCGTCGGGCGGCAACGACTAACAAGAGGGTGCCCATAATGAAGAGCGCAAGAGCATCGGGCCAGAGATGCGAGAGGCCAGCACCACGGAGGATGATCCCCCGTGTGATGTTGATGTAATAGCTCGCGGGAACGAAGTAGCTGAGGATGTAGAAGAATTTGGGCATGGTTTCGCGCGGGAAGATGTAGCCGGAAAAGAAAATGCTGGGGAGGAAAGTGAGGAAGGCGAGCTGTATCGCTTCAGACTGCGAGTTGGCTTTGCTGGAAACGAGAATGCCGATCGAAAGAGAGACGAAGAGGTAGGGCAGGGAAAAGAGGCCGAGCAGCAGAACGTTTCCGTGAATGGGCACTTGGAAGACGAAGCGCATGAACGTGACTATGGCGCAGAGCTCCGCGAATCCGATGACCAGGTATGGCAAGAGCTTGCCGAGCAGAAGACCAAGAGGTCGAACCGGAGTGACGAAAAGCTGCTCGAGGGTGCCGCGCTCCTTTTCTCGGACGATGGAGAACGCGGTGAGAAACGTGGTTACGTTGAGCAATAGGACGGCCGTGAGGCCAGGCAGGAAGAAATTGGGCGAGCGCGAATCGGGATTGAAGAGCAGTTTGGGGCGCATCTCGATCGCCATTTGAGTGTGATCTTGGAGGACGCGGCGCAAAGATTCGTCGAGGCCGATGGCGGTGGTGACGTTGATGGCTTGGCCGGCGACGGAGGAATCGGAACCGTCGATAAGAACGAGAACTTGTGCACCGGTTTGGTGCAGTAAGCGATCGGAATAGTCGACCGGGATTTTGATACCGACGCGGGCGTGGCCGGCGATGATTTCGTTGTTGAGGTCGCGATCGTTTTCCACGTAGCGACGGATGTGGAAGGTGTCGGAGTTTCTTAGGCGGTCGATCAGTTCGCGGCTTTCGCGGCGGCCGTCGGCGTTGAAGACCACGGTGTTGATCTGGCGGATGTTGGTGTCGATGCCGAGGCCGAGCACGACCATCTGCAGCAAGGGAATCACGAGGGAAAAGAAGAGTGTAGAGGGATCGCGGCGGACGTGCAGCGTTTCTTTGAAGAAAACAGCGCGGAAACCGCGGAAAAGGTTAGACACGAGCCGCCTCCGTTTCCGCTTGGTGCTTGTAGGTCAACTCGACAAAAACATCTTCGAGGCTCGGCTCGAGCGGGCGAATGTCGCTGACGGTGATTCCATTCTTGAGGAGCTGCTCGCGAAGATCGTTAAGATCGAAATGATGGTCTACGAGCGCGTGGATGGACTGACCGAAAATAGTGGCGCTGCGAATGCCGGGGAGTTGGCGAGCGAATCGCAGGGCGCGCGTGACTTCTGGCGTGGTGATTTCCACACGCTTGGTGCCCGGCGGCTGCACGTCGGGAAGCTGGCGGAGTGAATTGGGAGTGCCGTCGGCAATGAGCTTGCCGTAATAAATGTAGGCAACGTGGCTGCAGCGCTCCGCTTCGTCCATGTAATGCGTGGTGACGAAGAACGTGATGCCGTGGCCGGAGAGCTCGAAGAGGAGGTCCCAGAGCTGGCGGCGGGCGACGGGGTCGATGCCGGCAGTGGGCTCGTCCAGGAACAAGAGTTTGGGCTCGTGCAGCATGGCACAGCCGAGCGCGAGGCGCTGCTTCCATCCGCCGGAAAGCTGCGCGGCCAGACGGTCGAGGTACGGCTCGAGGCTGTTGAGCTGAATGATCTCGTCCATACGGCGCTTCAGGCGGTCGGGAGCTAAGCCATAAATTCGTCCATAGAATTGTAAATTCTCCGTGACAGTAAGGTCGTCGTACAGGCTGAACCGTTGTGACATGTAGCCGATGCGCTCGCGCACCGCTTCGGGATCGGTCCGTACATTCAAGCCGAGGACGTACGCATCTCCGCCGCTCAAAGGGAGCAGGCCCGTGAGCATCTTGATGACGGTGGTTTTGCCGCTGCCGTTTGGGCCGAGGAAGCCGAAGATTTCACCTTTGCGTACCTGGAAGCTCACATCGTTCACGGCCACGACTTGGCCGAAACGTCGAACTAGATGTTCGGCGTAGATGGCGAGATCCTCGGAGGGTTGTACAAGTGTGGTCATTTTGCTTGGCTTGCGGGTTTCAGTTTGACGTCAGCGGCCATGCCGGCACGGACTTGGCCGGAGGGATCGTTGATGCGCACCTTCACGCCGAAAACCTGGTGCACGCGCTCTTCGCGCGTCTGCACGTTGCGCGGCAGAAATTCAGCTTGCTGATTGATTTGCTCAACGACGCCGTCGAACGCTTTCTTGGGGAAAGAGTCCACATGGATTTCCGCGTTCTGGCCCACCTTGACCAGGCCTAACTCGGTTTCTGGAATGTAGATGCGAACGTAAATCTGGTCGGGTTCTAGAAGCGTGGCAACCGGTGTATTTGGAGCGACCAGGTCGCCAGGGCGGACGTCGAGGACCTCAACAAAGGCGGTGTTGGGGGCAACGACCTGGCGTTCGCGGTAGCGCGCTTCATCGTAGGCGAGCGCGGCTTTGGCTGCCTCGACATCCTCTCGACGATTGCCGTGCTCGTATTTTTCGAGCGTCGCCAACGCCTGGCGGTAACGTGCTTCCGAGGCGGCAATTTCCTCTGGCCGAAATCCACGCTGCAGTTCAGTGAGCTTATGCTGGGCGCCTTCTAATTGAGCGAGTGCAATCTTCCAGTTAGCTTCGGCCGTGTCGCGCTGCTGCTTGGAGACCAAGTCCTTTTTCGCGAGCGCTTCGTAGCGCTCGAAATCCAGATGGGTGCGAGCTTCGTCCGCTTTTGCGCGCCGGACATCAGCTTCCGCGGCATCGATATCTTCCCGTCGATAGCCATTTTTGTGCATCTCGTAATCCGCCTTGGCCTGCTCGACGGCGGCTCGAGCTTCCGCGATTTCCTCGGGCCGGAAGCCTCGTACAGCTTTCTCCGCTGCGGAGCGCGCTTGCTCGAGCGATGCGCGCAACTCTTTATCGTCAAAGGTGATCAGAACCTGCCCAGCTTCTACGCGATCCCCTTCTCGAACGAGCACTTTGTCGATTCGCCCGGCGATCTTGGAGCCGACGCGCACATCGTGCGCTTCCACGGTGCCGGAGCCCTGCAGCGAGGAGTCATGTCGGAACCAGCCCGCGGCGTAGACGGTGACGGCGAGAGCGGCGGCGATCAGGACGATGACGATGAGGCGTTTTCGATTCATACGAATTACTCTTTTGGTCCCGATACTGACGAGATTAAAGGGGCACTTGTGGTGACCGTACGCGGCGTTAGGCCGGACCACAGCACATTGAACGCAGTCTCGATCCGGGAGTGCAAACTAGCGTCACCGTAGAGAGACCAAATCAAGAGTGTGCCAAAAATAGTTTGACGAAAAACGTAGGCGATGTCCGCGGCAGGAAGGTCACTGCGAATTTCACCCCGATCCTGGCCCACTTGAATCATTTGCGTGTGCAGCGCGTGGACGCGATTCTGCAGGTCGATCATGGCTTCGCGCACCGGCGTGGTCGAGAGATGCGCCTGGAGAAGCGCTCGGATGATGGCGGGGTTGCGGGTGGGTTCCTGCGTCATGCGTATGCCCAGCGCGCGAAGAAATTGAGGCATCGGCTCGTTTGTGCTGCGTGCGGTTTTAACCATTTCCTCCAGCTTGCGGAGCTGCATTTCTCCGAACGCCAGGAGGATATGGTCCTTGCTGGGAAAGTAGTTGAAAAACGTGCCCTTGCCGACGTCGGCAGTGTTGGTGATATCTTCAACGGTAGTTTCGGCGATGCCTTTTTCGGCGAACAGCGTGAGAGCGGCGCGGAAGAGGCGTTCGCGAATTTCAGCGCTGCGGCGCTGCCGACGATCCGATGACAAGGCGGAGGTGTGAGTCGAAGTTTTCTTTCCAGCAGGAGGTTTACTTGTACTCATATTGACCACGACCCGTGTATGACTATAGGTCATTCATGAGCAAAAGTCAAACCTACTCCGCGAGAACCAGCGCGCCTAGCTTTGCTACCGGGCGCCGATCTCTGCTCGAGTTCAGCCGCTACTTGGTCTTCGGAGACTTCTGGTTGAGCAAGGCAATCAGTTTTTGAGCGGAAGGCGGTACAGCGACGGCGCCTTTGAAGACGACGCTCTCTGGTTCGAGTTTCTTCCCGTATACGCGAGCGTTGCCGTCGTTGTCGGGACGAACGGAGGAGCCCGCGAGGGAAACGCCCGCGAAGAGGCCGCGAGCTCGCGAATAGGTCAGGATTTCGGCGCGCATAGTGACGTCGGTTTCGGCGGCAGCATTACGTCCCTTTGGGCCCGCCGCGGCAGAGGCATCAGCGCCGAGCTTCACTTTGCTCTTGAGGATGGCGTGGGCTCCGCGGTCGTTCATGACCAGGAGAACGAAATCAGTAGCCTGGCCGCCAATCTGGAAGCCTATGCTGCCACCTTCGAGGGCCATCATCGTTGGGGCGCCCCAAGGACCGGTGAAGTGCTCGCCGGTGCGGCAGGTCATGGCGCCGCGTCCATAGCTACCGCCGAGCACGAAAGCGGCCTTGAGGACCGACGGATACACGATTACGCATACGGATTTGTCGAGCAGGTCTTGCGGAATATCATCGGGAATGTCGAGAATTTCCTTCAAAACCACTCCGCAATTTTCCAAGCGTTCTGCTTCCTTCTTGTTGTCCGCCGCGGAGAGCGGCAATCCAATGGCCAGCGCCAGAATGGACGACAGTATCGGCTTCAACATCAAGTCACCTCGATGAAATTTGGGTGATGCGGTTCTAGTTCCGAGGTTTCTGGGCGCAACCCGCGGAGCTTTCCAACCTCTTCTTCGCCGCGACGCTCCCACACATGCCGCCAAGCGAAGCGATTTTGCTGTTTCGACTATACTTTCCCGGAACGTAATTTGCCAGAGGTGAACGGTGCGGGTCGGATTGGCAATGGCGATGATTTTCGCGTTCGGGGTGTTGCCGGCCGGTGCTTTAGTTGCCGCGCGGGCCGGACAAACGAAATCTGACCAGGCCTCGGTTTCGAAAGATAAGAAGCCGCGGGTTTCGGCCGCAACGCGGAAGTTTGCGGAACGCGCGGACGCGCTGCTGGCCTCGGCCCCCGCGAACAAGGGCGAATGGGGGCTGCTTATCATCGATTCAGGCTCGGGTGAAGCCCTTTATGAGCGGAATGCCGACAAGTATTTTGTGCCGGCTTCGAACATGAAGCTTTTCACGACGGCGCTAGCACTGGCCAAGCTTGGGCCGGACTATCGTTTTCGCACTACATTGGAAACGCGCGGCACGGTCTCTCCGGAGGGCGTGCTGAAAGGTGACCTGTTCTTGGTGGGGCGAGGTGACCCCAATCTATCGAACCGGAAATTCCCCTACGATTCGAAGGAGGAGTTCGACGGCGCTCCGGAGAAAGTGCTGGGGGAGTTGGCCGACGCGCTGGTTGCAAAAGGCGTGAAAGAAGTCGCCGGAGATGTCGTCGGCGACGACAGCTATTTTCCGCGCGAGCCATATCCCAACGGATGGGAAATCGACGATATGGTTTGGGAATATGGCGCGGCGGTCTCCGCCATCGCAATCGAGGACAACACCGTGACTCTGACACTAAATGCGGGCGACTCGGCAGGCGCGCCGGTGCAGGCGGTCGTGGCTCCGGCGACGCCGGACTTCAATGTGCAAAACGACGTGGTCACTTCGTCAGCCGAGACCAAGTCGGATTTGACTCTTACGAGAGAACCGAATTCGAAGATCGTGGTGATTCGGGGGACCATGCCGGCGCACAGCACGCCGCGCAAGTTGGTGCTGGCACTTCATGATCCCGCGGAACATGCGGCGGCATTGTTGAGCCAGCTCTTGGCTGCGCGCGGAGTAAAGGTCGACGGAACCGCGCGTGCAATGCATATTGCGGAAAATGGCGGAGCAGCTCCGCGCGCAGTGCTCGCGGAGCACGTTTCCGTGCCGCTGGGAGAGTCGGTAAAGCTGGTGAATAAAATCAGCCAGAATTTGCACACCGAGATGTTGCTGCGGACAGCGGCTCGAAACACAGCGGTGTGGAACACACCAGACGATCTCATGAAATTTCCTACGGATTTTTATGTCACGGCGGGAATTGCGCCAGGAGACGTGATTCAAACCGATGCCTCAGGACTCTCACGGCACGACTTAGTCACTCCACGCGCGATAGTGGCCCTCTTGAAGTACGCGCAGGGACAACCATGGTTTGCTGCTTACTATGCGTCGCTGCCGGTGGCGGGAGTCGACGGTACATTGGAGACTCTGATGAAGAACACGCCTAGCGCAGGGCGCATTCACGCTAAGACAGGTTCGGTGGAGCATGTGCGGACGCGTTCGGGATATGGGGAGACTCCTGGCGGGCGGCGCCTGATTTTTTCGTTCTTGAGCAACAATCAGGGCGGGAAGAACCATGAAGCGTCGGATGCGCTGGATGGGTTGTGCCTGGCCATGATTGAGGAGTTTGATCGTAAGCCGATGGTTTCCAGTCGCGCGGGCAAACGCGTACATTGATGCGATGAAGGAAGAGCAGATCGTTACTGTATTTGGGAGTTCGCGGCCGCGGGAGAGCGACGCGGAGTATGAGGAGGCGCGCGAGCTAGGCCGAATCTTAGCCGCACACGGATTTTCTGTGTGCTGCGGGGGGTACGGCGGCGTGATGGCAGCGGTTTCGCGCGGAGCAAAGGAAGCCGGAGGCAAAACCTACGGGGTAACCGCGGAATTCTTTAGCGTGCAAGCCAATTCCTGGATTGATGTGGAAGTGCGCGTGGCGACCTGGCAAGAGCGGTTGTTTGAATTGATCCGGATCGCGCATGGGTTCGTGACCTGCAAGGGCGGCACCGGGACCTTGGTAGAGCTTGCCGTCGTTTGGGAGATGCTCAACAAGTCGGTGATGGCCGGGAAACCTCTGGTCGTACTTGGAAATTTCTGGTCACCGATAATTGAATGCGTTCGCGAAGTGGAACTGGGTCACCACTCGCCTTGGGGAGAGGCTAGTGGGCGGCTGATTCACGTGGCTGCGACGCCGAAGGATGCTGCGCGTCATCTAAGAGAGATATTGAAGTAAACGCGTATGGCACGAACAGCACAAGACGTATTGGAATTTGACAAGCTGCGGGAATTGCTGCGCCTGCGCACAACGTGTGTGCTGGGCAGGCGAGCTGTGGGCGCGCTGGAACCTGGCACTGACCAACCTGCACTCACAGCAGCGTTTGCGCAGATTCGTGAAGCGCGAGAATGGCTGCGGGCAGGGAACGAACTCGGTTTTGGCGGACTCACCGATCCGCAGCAATGGCTCGAACACATCGAAGGTCCGGGCGTCGTGCTGGATGCGGCGGAGCTGCTGGACGCGGCGTCGCTGCTGGAAACGGCGGGATGGCTGCGCCAACATTTTCGTGAAGAGGCTGCGAAATTCCCGCTGTTGTCGGCCGGCACCGCTTCTCTCGGCGACTTTCGCGAAGCACTGGCGGCAATTCGCCGCTGCGTGCTGCCCAATCGAGAGATCAGCGACGACGCGTCGACGGCGCTACGGAGGATTCGCGGGAGCATCACGCAGACGCGTGAATCCATCCAGAAGACTCTCAAGCAAATCTTGCGAACACGGAACGCGGAGGCTGGCGAGGACTATGTCACGCTGCGTAACGATCGCTTCGTCATCCCGGTGCGCGCGGAGCACCGGCGGAGCGTGCCCGGCATCATGCATGGCACGAGCGGAACGGGGCAGACGGTTTTTCTCGAACCGTTCGATACTGTGGAGACGAACAACCAGCTCGTGCAGCTTGCGGAAGAGGAAGCCGCAGAGATTGTGCGCATCCTGCGCGAGCTGACGGAGCGTTTGCAAATGATGCGCGGTCCGCTAATCTCCACCGCGGAGACGATTGCCGAATTGGACAGCGTGTTCGCGCGGGCGCGGTTTGCGCGGGATTTCGATGCGGCGATGCCCGAATTTAGCGCGCAAGCCCAGTTGCGACTCGAGTCGGCGCGGCATCCGGTGCTGGAAGACAAGCTGCGCCGCGAAAATCGCGCGATCGTACCGATGTCTCTTGCGCTCGGAGGCGACGAGCGCGTGCTGGTGATCAGTGGGCCGAACACCGGCGGCAAAACCGTGGCCCTAAAGGCCACGGGAATTGCGGTGCTGTCGGCGCAATCGGGAATTCCCGTTGCCGCGCAGCGCGCGGTGTTGCCGCTGTTTGATCGCGTGCTGGTGGATATCGGCGATGAGCAGTCCATTGCGGCGGATCTGTCCACATTTTCGGCACACATGTTGAATCTGAGGTCCATGTTGCAGAGCGCGACGCCACAGTCCTTGGTGCTGGTGGACGAAATGGGAACGGGCACGGCTCCCGAGGAAGGCGCGGCGCTGGCCGTGGCGTTGCTGGATGAATTTCGCGCGAAGAACTGCATTGTCTTGGCGACCACGCATCACGATCGCCTAAAGGCGTATGCTTCGACCACACCTGGCGTGGTGAACGCAGCGGTGGAGTTCGACGACGTGAATCTGCGGCCGACGTATCGCCTGATGGTGGGCGTGCCGGGCGGGTCGAGCGGCATTGCCATCGCACAGCGGCTAGGACTGGCAGCTTCGATCATCGAGCGGGCGAGATCTCTTCTCGCGCCGGAGTCACGAGAAGCCGCGGACCTGATTGCGTATTTGCATCGCAGTCGCGACGAGTTGGACCGCATGCAACAGCAGATGACCTCGGAGCGGCACGCGTTGGAAGAGGAGCGCGCGAAGTTGCGCACGCAGTGGGTCGAGCGGCAGCAGAAGCGCATCAAGGAGCTCGAGGACAAGTTTGCCCAGATGCAGAAGCGCTTCGACGAGAACGTGGCGCGGGTCGTCGAGGCAGTGAAAGAGCGCGAGCTGCGCGGGCAGGTGGAAAAATCCGCACGGCGCAAGATGTTGGACGTTCGCAGCGAGGCGCGGGAAGAGCTGAACGCGGCGGTCGTGCAGACGCTTTCGGATTCGCAGGTCGACCTGGGTACATCGGCGCGGGTGGAGGCCGTTAGCGCCGAGCGACTGCTACCCGGCGAGCGAATTCGCGTGCGCGGATTCAACAAAACCGTAATTTTCCGGCGGCTCGACGGCACCTTCGCAGAAATCGAAGCTGGCCCACTGCGCATGAAAGTGGCCGTAGAGGAGATCGTCAGTATTGAGGGAGCGGCGCCCGCCGCAGGACTTGGTCACGTGACGGATCGTGGCGTGTCAGTACGCTCTCAGCGGGCCGAGGGTACAGCAACAGAAGAAATCAATCTAATCGGCTCGACTGTCGAAGAGGCGACCGAGCGAGTCGACAAATTTCTCGACGAAGCAGCGCTGGCACACCTTCCGCGCGTGCGAATCATTCATGGGCACGGCACGGGTGCGTTGCGCAAAGGCCTCGGGCAATTCCTCAGGACTCATCCGCTGGTGGCGAATCAAAGTTTCGAAAGCGAAGAACGCGGCGGCAAAGCCATCACGGTTGTAGAATTGCGCTCCTGAGATGACGAAATACGAAAATCGAAACACGAAACTCGTAAAGGCTGGAGTGCCCCCGGCCGCAAAGGTTCGCGATTTCGTTGATTTGCAGGTCTGGCAATTGGCTCGTGAGCTTAGACAACAGGCTTATTCCGTGTGTGCCGCATTTCCTCCGGACGAACGATTCGCCCTAGCTCAACAGCTTCGACGGGCAACTACCTCCGTTACCGCAAACATCGCGGAGGGCTTCGGGAGGTATTCTTATCAAGAGAACATCCAGTTCTGCCGGCTGGCGCGTGGTTCAGCATATGAGGCTCGCGATCATCTGATTACGGCGGCTGATCAGCAATACATCTCGGCGGAGCGTCATCAGAGCGTTGAATCTTTGGCTTTGCGAGTGATTCAAACTTTGAATGGTTATATTCGATCGACTCAAGCAAGACAAAAAACGGCAACCGAGACGAAGGGTTAGGAGCGATTTTCGGATTTCGAGCTTCGAATTTCGATTCTATGGCTGAAGCAGGCAGCACTGCGGAGAGGGTCAAGCAGCAAGCCGACATCGTTCGGGTTGTGGGCGAATACGTCCGCCTTAAGAAAACGGGCAAGGATTTCAGCGGGCTTTGCCCTTTCCACCAGGAAAAAACGCCGTCGTTTACGGTTTCTCCGATCAAGCAGATTTTTTATTGCTTCGGCTGCGGGAAAGGCGGCGACATTTTCAATTTTGTAATGGAGATGGAGCGCTGCGAATTTCCGGACGCATTGCGTCTCGTCGCAGAAAAGTGCGGCATCTCGATTCCCAAGCCAAAACCAAGTTCGCCCGCGGAGCGGACGCAAAGCAGCGTGCGAGCCACACTCGTGGAGGTGCACCGCGAAGCGCAGACATTTTTCTCGAATCAGTTGCAGGGAACGGCGGAAGGAAAACTTGCGCGCGCCTACCTTGAAGATCGCGGATTGGACAAGGCGACCATCGATCGATTCGGGATCGGTTATGCGCCGAGCGGCGGGGACTTGCTGCTGCGCCATTTAAAAGGAAAATACGCGGAGAAGCTCCTCGCGGAGTCGGGTCTCGTCTCGCGCGAACAGAATGGTAGCCGTTTGTTTGACCGCTTCCGGCGGCGCATCACTTTCCCGATCGCGAACGAATCCGGCAAAATCGTCGCATTCGGCTGCCGCGCGCTGGGCGAGGATCAGCCAAAGTATTTGAACTCTCCCGAGACGCCGATCTATTCGAAGAGCAACGTGCTCTATCACCTGGACCGGGCGAAAGAAGCATTGCGACGGTCGGATTTCGCCGTGTTGGTCGAAGGCTACATGGATGCGATTGCCGTCGCGCGCGCCGGCATCAGCAACGTTGTGGCAAGTTGCGGCACGAGTCTGGCAGAGCCGCAAATCAAGCTGCTTGGGCGTTTCACCAAGCGCGTGATTGTGAATTACGACCCGGACACGGCAGGCCAGGCGGCCACCGAGCGTTCCATTGCGATTCTGCTCGAGCAAGATTTTGAGGTGCGCGTCTTGGCGCTGCCTGGCAAGGCCGATCCAGACAAGTTCATTCGCGAACAAGGCGCGGACGCTTACATGAAGCTGGTGAAGGAGTCGCCGCCATACGTCGACTACCTGATTGCGCGTGCGCGACAAATGGATATGGCGACTGCGGAAGGCAAGCTGCGCGCCGTCAATTTCCTGCTGCCCTACGTACAAAAGATTCCCAACCGTATCTTGCGCTCAGAGTGGGCCACCCGCATCGCGCAGCAACTCCGGCTAGACGAGCCGGTGTTGCGCGCAGCACTGAGCAAGGCGGCGGCGGAGAGGCGCAGCGAGGTGAAGACGCGGCCGGAGTTGGTAGGGCGCGCTGCAAAGCCTGTCGAGCGGCGGCTGATTCGCATGCTGGCCGAGGGCGAGGGCTTCCGCCACGAACTGGCCCAGCAGCTTCAGCAAGGCCAGCTTTATCACGGACTCGAAACGGAGAAGATATTTGGCGCACTGATCGTCGCCAGCCTTTCGGGACAGGCACTGCAAGCAACAGAAATTGCTGCGGCGCTCGAGGAGCGCGACCGTAGGCTGCTCTACGAAATCCTGTTCGAAGAGACCAGCGAGCTGACCTGGGACGAAGCACAAAGTTGTGTGGACGCGCTGCGCCATCGCCAAGCCGAAAAACAGCTTGCCGACGTGCAGCGGAGCATTGAAGCTAGTCCGCCTGGGCCGGAACTGCGCGACCTATTGCAAAGAAAGCAGGATCTAATGCGACGGCTAGCGGCCGCCCGCTAAGGACAGAGGAAAGGCAGGTCTAATTTTGCACAACTTTCCATCAATTAAAGCGTTGACGCGAGCGGACTTAAACGTGTAGCGTACTAGGGTTTAGCGAGTAACGGTTACACTGCTAAGTGCATCTAATGTAGGAGATTAGCGGCAGCAGGGGCAATCACCAAGCGCAAGACGGCGGGCGACGCACGGGCGAGCGGCGATTACGCGTGCACAAGCTTCAAATTACGTTCTTGGTGACCGCAGGGCGGTCAATAAACAGCGATCTTCTGGGGCAGCACCCCACAGTTCGCGCCGGCGAGCGAGTCCATTTGTGTCTCAGCGAATCTAATAGATTGCCCCGAATAATGCCAGAATCGGCGGAATTTCTGTGAAATTGGGGAGGGATTTGTGGCGGTAGCAGGTCTTGAAGAGAAATACGACGCGGTACGCCAGCTCATTGCGGTCGGCAAAGAGCGCGGCTACTTGCTTTATGACGAAGTGAACGATTCGCTTCCCGCGGAAGTGCATTCCTCGGAAGAGATCGACGACCTTCTCACAACATTTGAGCGCAACGGCATCGAGATTTACGAAGATGCCGCGTCGGCCAAGGCCGCACGCGCGGTCGAAGTGTCGACCGAGAGCGGCGATCACGAAGTTGTGGTGAAGGAAGATGCGCATGAGGGCGAGAGCGATCTCGATCTGACACCTGGCTCGTTGGAAAAAACCAATGACCCGGTGCGCATGTACCTCCGCGAAATGGGTACCGTCCCACTGTTGACGCGCGAAGGCGAAGTGACCATCGCCAAGCGTATCGAACGCGGGCAGCTCGTGGTGATGAAGGCCATCACGCGGTCGCCGATCGTCATCAAAGAACTGATCGCGGTGGGTGACGATCTCCGCAAGGGCGTGCGGTCCATCAAAGAGATCGTGCAGTTCGACGACGAAGAGCTCACCGAAGAAAAAATCGCGAACAAGACCAAGCAAACGCTCAAGCACATTGAGAAAATCGCCAAGCTGTATGACAACGCGTTGAAGCAGGCCATTCGGCTGGAGAAGACGCCGAAAGCCAAGAAGCGCTCGTACATCCATGCGAAATGGGATGTGGCACGCACGCGCGTGGAAATCTCGCTGGCTGTTCGCGATATCGATTTCAACCCGTTTGAGAAAAAGCGCCTGATCGACAAGATGCGCGGCACGGTAGAGCGCCTGCAATCGCTGGAACGCGAAGCGGGCCGGCTGGAGCGCCGCGTGGACGTCGCCAAGGGCGATGTGGCTGCGGAAGCGCGCAAAGAGCTGCGCACACGCCGCACTGAGCTGAAGGACATCGAAGAGGCCAGCGAAGTCGGCCTCACTGAATTGAAGCGCACGCTGACGATAATCCATCGCGGCGAAGCGGAAGCCGAGCAGGCCAAGAAGGAATTGATCGAAGCCAACCTTCGCTTGGTTGTTTCCATCGCCAAGAAATATACGAACCGCGGTTTGCAATTCCTGGATTTGATCCAGGAAGGCAACATCGGCTTGATGAAGGCCGTCGATAAGTTCGAATGGCGCCGCGGCTACAAATTTTCGACGTATGCCACCTGGTGGATTCGCCAGGCCATCACCCGTGCGATTGCCGACCAGGCACGCACTATCCGCATTCCCGTGCACATGATCGAAACGATCAATAAGCTGGTGCGCACCAGCCGTCAGCTCGTGCAGGAACTTGGCCGCGAGCCTACCAGCGAAGAGATCGCCAAGCGCATGGACATTCCGGTGTCCAAGGTCCGCAAGATTTTGAAAATCGCGCAGGAGCCTATTTCCCTCGAAACACCCATCGGCGAAGAAGAGGATTCGCACCTTGGCGATTTCATCGAGGACAAGGCTGTGGTCTCCCCGTCCGACGCGGTCATCAACCTCAATTTGAAGGAGCAAACGTCTTCCGTGTTGAAGACGCTGACGCCGCGCGAAGAAAAAGTGATCAAGATGCGCTTCGGCCTGGACGACGGCAGCGAGCACACGCTCGAGGAAGTCGGCCAGTCATTTGCCGTCACGCGCGAGCGCATCCGCCAGATCGAAGCCAAAGCCCTGCGCAAGCTCCGCCACCCGTCGCGCTCGCGCAAACTCCGCGCCTTCCTCGAAGGCCCCTCCCGAGACTATCTTTAGCCTCTAACCCCGTTTCATCGTAGGGGCGCAGCACTGCTGCGCCCCACCTTGGCACAAACCTGCACCTAGTTCGAGTGTTTGTAACTCTCCGTCGGCTGGACCGGAAAGCTTTTCTAGAACGCAGCCAAGGTCACGCCTTCCTACGTGGACAATTCAATGTCTACAGCCAGACACTGTTCATCGCTTTAACCCACTTGTTTTGGCCCAAGCGGCTTCCCGTGGCCGAGTGCCTTTAGGTCTTCGTCTGCATTTTCAAGTCTGCGCGTCCGGGTACCGGTCAAGTCCCACCGTTTCCCAACCGCATAAAACAAATATATGGAACCTGTTCGCAGATTGGGTCCGCACCCGACCATATCCGTTTCCACTTTTACTTCGGCCGATTTTATCCCCTTCCAGTAACGCGTAACTCGCACGCGAGCGATGTAAAAGTTGGAGTACTCTTGCCGCTCCTCGTGCGTGGCCTGCCTAACATCGAGAACCTCTCCGAGGAAAACGGCTTTGGAACGCCGCATTTCAGATCGCGGACTGCCATCACCGTGAATTTCAATGGTGCAGGCTGTAGACAGAGCAGGTAAGCAGACCAAAACTGTGCTCAGCGCCAAGCGGACGAAAAGCTTGGGTACGACCATCATCTTTTGCTTTTCACTCATGACCGAAGCCCAGCGGTTATCGTAATTTTAGCAGGTGGAAGTCAGTTTTTCCTCGCGAATCGTGCAACCAGCCGGAGTGTTGAGACACCCACAAACAGTAAAAACACCACCAGCCCCGGCACAAACGCCGCCGAGTTCAGCCGCGGCGGACTTTGCAAATTCGCGCGAAAAACCAGCTCCATCACAAACAGCAAAAAAGCCAGCAGCGCGCACCCGAACCACGCCATGTGCATCTGCAAGTAACCCAAAGTCTCCGCCCGTCGTTCCGGGCTCAGCCAAAACTCTTTATTCGGCAAATTGATCAGCGAAACCGGCATGGCCCCAATGATCCGCGGAATCCCGAAGCCCACCACCGCCGCCAGGACGACCACAGACAGTTCTGTAGTGAAAAACGCCGCCTTGCTTTGCCAGGCGTTCACCGCCCTGTTTCCTGCAAAGTGCGAGCCCAGCACCTCTGGCAGTCGCGGCGCATAGTAGAAGTACCGTACCGCTCCAACCAATGCGAGCGCAAAGAATACAGAACCGGGTAGCCGCGTATTCGACATAATCTACGGTCAGACTACGCACCCCGGGCACCCACAGCAAGTCGCCCGGCGCCATCCATGCTCGGGAAGTAATTGGCTCTCTCTTTCCGCTATGCTCCACAGAATGTTATGGTTACAGAAATGTCTTGACAAGTAATCATTTCTCCACCATAATGGGTGGTGTAGAATGCTGCGTTTGGTACAGCAGGGACTACCGGTCAAACTTACTCGACAGCTCCCTAAGTCTTTTACAATCTGCAGATCCAAATTTCTCGGCTGAAGCCCCCAAATTTGCACCCTGCAAGTCCTTTAGATTCCGCAGTTACAAAGCGCCGTCGAATAAGTGCTTTAGAATCCGCAGTTACAGAAAACGGGGGGAGGGGGCCATACCGCGCGCGTTAGCAGCGGAAGGCTCCGCCCGAAGCGTAGGCCCTCTCTCAGCCCCCTATTCGTTTAGAATGACTCCTCTATGAAATCCAAGCAACGCTCCGCCGCCCTCGTCCTGATCCTGCTGCTGGGCGCCTCGGTCTTCACCCTCGTCCGCACCCATACGTCTCAGCCGGTCGTCCTCGCCCCGACCACCACACAAGTCTCGAATCCTGCCGAGCCAGCGGTTGTCGACCAAAAACCACTGCAGACTGCCCAGCAGTTTGCCAGGATGACCACCAGCGAGGAGGAAAAGCCCTTTGCCCAAGCAGCATTGGAAGTCGGCGACAAAGAGATGGATCTCGCCTTTGCCGCCGCGGTCCTCGAGGCGCAGCAGCACCCGCCCGTCTTGACTCCGCAAGCTAAAGCCATTCAGGCCCGCCTGCAAAAAGCGGAGGACGCTGCAGATGCTGACAAGAAACGCGTCGATGCGCTGACCGCCGCGGATGCCAAAGCGAGCGGCAGTAAGAAGGACGCCCTAGATAACCAACTCGACGCAGCCAAAGCCCAGCTCGAGCTCGATCAAGACGAAGTCGACGAGGCCAAACAGGATCTCTCTCATGCCGGCGGTGATCCACAGGGCCGCATTCAGGCAATGCTAGAGCAGCACGAAGCTGCATCCCATTCCTCGGACATCACCAAAGTGACCGTCAGCGAACCGGCAGAAATCCCGGGCCTCATCCATCGTTTTCAGCGATGGTCCGCTTTGCATCAGAAGCAACTTCAATTGTGGCGCGCGAAACAGGATGCGGAGTCCACAGCAGATTCGCTCGCCGCGAAACAGGTTGCGCTCAAGAAGCAAATCAGCGAGCAAGAATCGCAAGTTGGCCAAACCGCTCCGCCCCCTCCGGGACAAGCCGGCGCTAAGGAAGACTCTGCCGCTATTGCAAAAACCACCAGGCTTCGCGCCGGGGATCAGAAAGCTTTGACCATCCTCGCCAAACGCATCAACAACGAGAGACAGTTGGCCGAGGTCTACCGCAACTGGATTTCTGTCGTAGCCGCAAAGCAAAGGGCCGTTTTGAATCGCGGCATGATTGGCATCACCATAATTCTCGGAATCCTCTTGATTGGCCTTTTTTTTGATGGATGGCTCGAGCATTTGCTCGGCAAAACTTCGCTCGACCGCCGCCAAGTAGAAACCCTGCGCGCTGTGACGCGTGTGACCCTGCAAGTTCTTGCCGTGCTGTTTATTTTGCTGGTCATCTTCGGACCGCCAAGCCAACTCGGCACCTTCCTGGGCCTGGCAGGCGCAGGCCTGACCGTCGCGCTAAAGGATTTCATCGTAGGATTTCTCGGCTGGTTTGTGCTGATGGGTAAAAACGGCATCCGCTTGGGCGACTGGGTGGAGATCAATGGCGTAACCGGCGAAGTCGTCGAGCTCGGCATGTTTCATACCGTGCTGCTCGAGACCGGCAACTGGACCGACTCCAGCCATCCCACCGGGCGGCGTGTCACTTTCACGAACAGTTTCGCGATCGAAGGCCACTACTTCAATTTTTCGACTTCAGGACAGTGGCTCTGGGATGAATTGCAGATTGTGGTCCCGGCCGGACAGGATCCCTATCCAATTGTGGCTGCCATTCAGAAGAAAGTGGTCGAAGCCACTTCCGAAGGCGCGCTGCAAGCGGAAAAGGAATGGAAGGGCACGACGAGATCGCGAGAGATGAGCGCACAAACCGCAGCACCGGCAATCAACGTAAAGCCGGTCATTGGCGGGATTGAAATCGCGGTTCGCTACATCACGCGAGCCAACGAACGCTATCAACTGCGCGCCAAGCTCTATGAGGCGGCGGTTGCCCTGATGGGACAGAAATCACCAACGACGCCACAATCACCGACGGCGCCACCAGAAAAAGTCATGCGCTAGTGCCGCCAGAATTTCATCACCGCAGAGTAGTCCAAGTCTTCCTTCGCGCTGCCTTTCACATAGCTATAGACTTCGCGCGCGGCGGCGGTTGCAGGCAACGCCACGCCGATTTGATTTCCTAAGTCCAGAGCCAAGCTAAGATCCTTATGCATCAGTCGCAGCGGAAAGCTGGGCTTGTACTCGCCCTTCAGCAGATTAGGCGCTTTCACGTCCAGCACACCGGACCGGGCCATGCTCGACTGCATCACTTCCACCAGACCCTCGCCTTTCAGCCCTGCCCCGGTGACCAACGCCAACGCTTCGGCGAGAGCGTCCACTTGCAGCGCAAGAATTAGGTTCATCGCCAGCTTGATCGTTTGACCGGCCCCGTTCGGGCCGAGGTGAAACCAGCGCTTTCCCAGAACGCCGAGGATCGGCTCAACTGCCTTCAGCGTCTCGGCGTCTCCCCCGACCATGAAAATCAGTTCGCCTTTTTTTGCGCCCCAATCGCCGCCAGTGACCGGCGCATCCAGAAAACGCACTTTGCGTTCGGCGCAGGCCGCGGCAATTTTTCTCGCCAGCGCTGGGGACACGGTGCTGGAGTCAATGTAAGTGCTACCCGGTTTCATGCCGGCCAACGCACCGGAATCTTTTCCGTCCGTTCCCCAAAGGACGCTCTCCAGCGCTGGGGGGTCGCTGACCATCGTCATCAGAACATCCGAAGCCGCGGCGACTTCTTTCGGCGACATCGCCAGCGTCGCGCCCATAGCTACCAGTTCATTCGCGCGCGAAGTCGTCCGATTCCACACGGTCAATGGATAACCGGCTTTCAACAGATTCATGCCCATCGGCTGGCCCATCAAGCCAAGTCCAATGAGGCCAACTCTCGTTTTTAAACTGGCGGCGGAATCCACGGAGGTCTCCTATGAAGGGAGTGTCGCGAAGCTGAAATCCAAATTGATTGTACAGGTTTGGCACGAACTGCTGCCACGCATTCGCCGCCAGACAGCGCCTACTCCAGAAGATCGGAATTTGAGGATGACTTAAGCGGTTTTCGGACGATTGGGAAGCGGAAGGAATGCGGGTGAGCCGCCGCCGGAACCGGAAGTGCTGGCTGCGGCGCGAGAAACTTGCTCCTTGGCCTCCGTGCTGGTGCCTGAGGCTTTTGCGTTGGCCGGACCTTCACCTTCTTCGTCGGGCTTTTCTTCCAAACGCACAATATATTGATACGGGATTTCCCAGCGGAAATGTCTTTGTTGCCCGCGCTGTAAAAAGCTTTGCTCCAGAAAAATCGAGCGGCCCGAATCAGCGACAAAAGTACCGGACGCGGGCAACAGGATGTCGCCGGCGCGGTAATGCACCTCGACCCTGCGCCCCAAAAAAGCAGAATAACGGGCCATACTCAACCAGTCTCCGGGCAGGTAGTAGGGGGGTCAATAGTACGGAAGGACTCCCCCTGCGGAAACGTGTTGAAAATGGCGAAAACT